>Ga0179591_1219955_pt1 | contig 13196 bp, 17 predicted proteins | sample CZOMad2_1_08_16f_FD_182891 | JGI IMG/M metagenome (GOLD analysis project Ga0179591, IMG submission 182891) | Vadose zone soil fungal communities from Angelo Coast Range Reserve, California, USA - CZOMad2_1_08_16fungal (PacBio error correction) | ecosystem: Environmental > Terrestrial > Soil >...
AAAATAAAAAATGTAGAGTCGAAGGGCGGGGCAAAATCAAGCGAAGTGACAAAAAACCCATAAAGGTCATAGCCTATCACTGGGGAGGGGGGGTGGGGACAAGCTGGTAAATTGGCAAAATTTAGGAGGTTGTTACAGAAAAAAGAAAATGACAACCAGAACAGTTGGCTCTACCGGTCAAAAAAGGGGGTCATACGGGGGGGAGGGGAGTAAACTGTCTAGTCGGAGACAAGAGCGAAGGACCCGCAAGATACGCGTTGGGGTCGGAGGAGGACCGAGGGGACCAGGGGAAAGGAGTGTGAGGAATGTCCACAGCCAGAACAAAGAAAAAAAAAAAAAAAAAACAGTGACGGGGTTAGGGGTCACTGTTGATCAGAAGGACCAGAAATAAGAAGGCGTGGTGGGCAAGAAGGGGAATGGTAAGGGAAAAGGGGGGCGAGCGGGGACGCTGATGCATCTCCAAATAAGGCCGAAAGGGAAACGTTTCGCCTATAAAGAGAGGGGGGCAGAAAAGGGATGCAGGAGGGGTGCAAACACAGGTCTTGGGACTCTAACGTCCGGCTAGCAACGAGACAAAGATAACAAAGAAAAAGGGGGGGAGAAGTCAAGGGAAAAAACAGACAGAGTAGAACATCAGGAAGAGACAGGACAAGAAGTTTTTTCAAGAACATCAGACAGAGGTAAAAGACAAGGCAGAAGAGCTCTGGAGGACTCGTCACGAGCAAGAAGAAGATCATCTGGGTCGGAAGGGGCGTAAAAGGACCGGGGCGCGTGGTGTAACCGGCCCGCACTGGTCACGTACCAAAAAAAAAGCACTAAAGGAGAAGGAGGGGTCTTCCCAGCTCCATATCTGATAAAAAACACCACAGAAAAAAAGTCATGGAAAATGAGGGGAAAAAAAAGGAGTGAAAGGGGAATAGGACCGGAAGGGGAGGGTTAAAGACGGGGGGAGAATCAGGACTCCCCTACAGAAAACGTAAAGGGTTCCCCGCCAAAAGGAAAAGTGGCCTAGGAAACAAGGAAAAAAAAAAAGGCAAAGTGCCAGGTGCAGAAAAGAAAAAATTGGACGAAACACCGGGGGGCAAATCCGAAAGGAGAAAGGGGAGAGGGTGCAGACCAAGCTGGAAACGTGACATGAATGGGGAGAGGGAATGGGACAATCAAAAAAATAGAGAATTAGACGGGGCACCCAAAAATCGAAAACGGGAAAGACCCTGATGGGTAATGTCTAAAACCAAAAGAGGGGCCTAAATACCGAATGCAAGTAGAAGCAAAAAGCGCCCGCGGGGGGGGAGAAAGGACCGGAAAAAAGGTTTGACGTGATTATAAGCAAAATAACGGCTCCAACCGAAAAAATAGGGGGGTGGGGAAAATGGAGAGGTGGGGTCTGGGAAGGAGGAGCGACAAAGGGGGTTCGGGCATGAACCCTCGGAACGAAAAAAAGCAGAAGGGAAAGTGGGGATGGAGATAACTAAAAAAGGATACTGCGGGGAGCAGGGGGGGCTAAGACCCGAGTAAACAAGGAGGGGGGCCGGGGGGGGGGGAAAAATACACTAGGGGGGGCTGAGGTCGAATAAACAACCAAAGGTCAGGCTAGCCGGGGGGTGGACGGCGAAGACGCTGGGACCAAAACAACAAAATCACAAGGGCGGGAAAAAATATGTAGGGAACCCCTGGACCGAAACGGAAAGCGCGGGGATTAGCAGCATGTTTAACTGGGGGGGAAGCGAGGGGAGGGAGAGAAGACGTTTCCTTGAAAGGGTTCAGAAAACACACGTGCCAAAGGGGACATCTTAGTAACTCGAAGAGAGAAGAAAGGCGAAACCTAGGTAAATCAACGAAAGGAGGGGGATCGAAATAAAAAAAAAAAAGAAGGAAACAAAGCAAGAAGGAGGGCCGGGTAGTGCAGAAATACTGATGAAAAAAGGTCACACTACCGAAAATACGCCTAGAGGAGACGAAACCGAGGTACCGACTTGGATCAATAATTCAACCAACTGTGAGAATCATGTCCGGTGGAGCACATATGCCTAGCTCGGAAAAATTCCAAACAGGACCAGAGAGGAGAGGGTGTGAATCGGGGGCAATCGTTCCAGTGGGGCGGGACGACACAAACGAGTGGGCACCAAGTTGGCCGCGGGAGAGAGGGAAAAAACCCCCAAAGCGGGTTCAACACCGAGAAAAGGCTAATCGGCATAACGGGAAAAAAGGCGGGGGCCTTTATTGTCATAAAGTTTAGAGAGGAGACCTCAGTAAGATCAAAGAACTAAAAAACTGTTTAGGACAGAAGGACAACGAAAGGGGTGGAGGGGTAAGGAGAAAGGCGGAAGGAATGGTGTGGTCGTCGGGTCAGCAATCCCTTGGGGTGTGAAAAAGCCATCAGAAAGGTAGAAGAAGACTGTTGGCGAGATTTAACGAAAGGCGGAGAGCATTGTGCAAAAGGTAGGAGAAATCAGTAACCCAACCGGGAGAGGGAACGGAGTGGGAAGAGGAACTGACCCTCACATAACCGGAGGTATAGAGGGAACAACTATAGGGCTCCACGGGAAAGGGCCCCCCCTAGTCTCTGAGAATCGATTGGGAGTTGGAAAACAGAGAGGCAAAAGAGGGGAAAAGGGGGGCCAAAGGAAAGGGAAAAAGAGAAATGAAGCCTCGGGGGAAGGGGAGCAATTAAAAAAAAAGAGTTATTTGTACGCCTAAGTGAAAGGTAAGAGAAAGCGCAATAGTGTCAGCGGAAAGAACAACCGACACAAAAAGAGGGAGAGGGTGAGGGGGTAGCCACGGGAAAAGAAAAATCACGACGTGGGCAGAAATACCTTAAGAAACAAGAGTGGGGGGGGGAGGAACACGCAAAGAAGGCAAACACGGGGGGGGTCGGGCCCAAGCCCACAGGCTTGCAAATCGAAACGCCAAGCATAAAAGACTGGGGGGGGGTCGGATGGAAAAGAGTCGACCGGATGAGGGATTAACTCTACTCAACAAAAAAAAACAGAAAAAGGGAAAAAAAAATAGGGCTCAAAGCACGAGTTGAACAAAGTAGAAACAGAACCACTCTAAAAGAAGGCCAACATTTCGTTCAAGGGGAAGACACTAGGGCCCGCTACAAGCCTACGATCAATTAAGGTGACGAGCACACAAAACAAGGCAGGGACAAGGAACTCAAACTGGAATCTGACCGGAAAAACGGGCCCGGGGTAGGGATTAAAGGCTTTCGGTACAGGAACGACAACGAAGCCAATACGTCTTCACGAGAAAAAAAAAGAAAAGGGCAACTGGCGGGCCGTGGGTTAAAGAAAAAAGCGAAGGGAGAACCTAAAAATAAGGCAAAGCGCAAGCTGGTGATGACGTACGGAGTAAAAGGAAAAAAGGAAAAGAGAAGTAAGAAATAAGTCCAATAAATACACACAAAAAGAAAAGGATAGCCAAACCAAGGGTATAAACAAACGAAAAAGTGACGGAGGAAGAAAAAAGCACAAAGAACACAGGTCGGAGCAGGCAAACACACCAATCAAAAAACCACAACCATGGGATTACTGACAGCCAAGGGAGGGGGGAACGGGGTGGAGAGGTGAACGGGGTAGCCGCCCGCGGAGAAAAAACACACGGAAACGGGTGGGTTCGGGTAAGTCGATGGTCATTGGGTAGAAAGGCAAGGGGGGGGGAGGTTAACAGGGCTCCCAAAAAGGGAATAGCAACTTGAGCCGCAACGATCAAGAAGGGGGGAAAAAATCCAGAAGCATAAATCTCTGAAACGGCGGAAGCAAGAGACACGGAAACTCGGAAAACCAACGCTAAGAAATAAACATACGAAAGATCAGGGGAGAAACTACCATCAAAAAGAAAGAGAATCGAGAGTAAAAAAAGAGGAAGAATAAGGAGGACAAGTTTAAAGGGCCAGGAGAGTATGTGTCCGCACAGGGCTGAGACAAACGGAAACAAAACTCAACCGGCAAACACGGAGGGCAAAAGAGGTATTGGTTCAAACAGGAAAGGGGGGGGCAAACGAAGGTACTCAAATAGGGACGGACAATGGAAAACAAAGAAAACAGGGGCCGAAAAAGGAAAAGGGGGGGGGGGGTTGCGCGTGGAGGCGCACAGCATGAAGGGAGGGAAACAAACAAGGCGAAACATGTGCATACGTCCCGAGCGTGACACGTTGTGTAGGAGGTGCAAGAGAAAACGAGTAATGAGAGAGGAGCGGTACATACTGGTATAGCCATGGTCACCGCGGAAACGAAACGCCCGTGAGGAAGGGGCAGAAACCAATTTCGAGCGAAAAATAAACGGAATAAAGAATTATAAAAGGTCACTTGAAACAGAGGTAATGGGAAGAAAGGGCAAAACCCCGGAGTTAGGGGGGGATCAATAATCCGAAAGGCAGACCTGAAGGACGAGTGATGTAGAGAACCAGGGGATAAGAGAGCAGGATCAGATTGGCACGATGAAACGTCTACGGGATGAAAAAAAAAGAAGAACGGGGGCGAAACATAAAAGTGGGGCGGACACAGTTAAAAGCTAATTAGGAAAAAAGGGAAATCAACCTTCAGAAAACGGGCAACAGGGAAAAAAAAAGGTAGAAATCATTGAAGGGGGCCGAAAGGGGAACAGTGGGAGCCTGACGGAAAACGAAGGGGCCTCGAGGGGGGAGAGGAGGGATAAGCGATGAGAGCAGGGGGACAGTGTGGGCGGGAGGGGGAAAACAGAGGGTTTCTGCTCGAGAGAAGGGCGGGTCAGGAATCGTGAAACAAAACCCAAAAGGCACCCGAAGGGATGGAAAAACGAGCAGAGTGGAAGTCAAACAACGAAATAAAAATAAGTTGAAAAGGAATGGGGCAACAAAGACGGGCAGCCGCAGAGAGAAATGTATGCAGTAATGGACTTACATAGGTAAGACATGCAAAGTAAAAACAAACGGCACATGATGGAAATAGTAGTGAGACAGACAAGGGGGGGAACGAGAGGCGGCAAACGCAACAGACCAGGCAAGCAGCCCACGTAGCGACCAAGGAACAAGGGGGGGAGACGGGTGTATGAACAAACTCCTCGTCGGACACCAGCGAAAAATCAAAAGCAGGCATGAGACCAGGAGGAAAGACCTCGCACGAAGTCGAAAAAGAGGGAGGAATGGTGGGAAAATCTTAAACGGAATAGGAGTGAAAGAGAGGTAAAGAGAGCGAGGGCACGAGCTGACGCGAAAAACCTGGGGGTGGGAATAAGTATCATTGAGCGCGAACGAAAGGCAACCTGAAAACAGGGGCGGGGTGGGGGTGCGTGGACCTTGGTGAAACCATTTTGCCCGCCGACTGATCACAGAAGGTGGATGAAGGGGATGGGTGGGTTACGAACGGGGACCTACAAAATAGCGAAATAACGTGCGTTAAGGTGTGGGGACCGCAGAAAGGGTGAGGCAGTCGCCATGCTGAAATTAACGCGGGGAGAGGCGGCACACAAGGGGAGAACCCGCCACCTGATGGGAACCGCCACTTCGAGACTACTGCCTGGGTTAACTATGTATCGGAAAGAGGCATGAACGGCAAGGCAGGGGCCGGGGAGGAGAAGAGGCAGAACACCATAGACAAGACAGCACGGGGCTAACGGGGAGGGGTAAAAGGAGAGAAAAAGGTAAAATGACATTGAAAAAAAATGCGAGGAGAGAGGAACCCGTGGGTTCTCACAGTGCAGCGAAACCACTCCGGGCATAAACGCGTAATGTAGGGAGGGGGGGGGAAAGGATGGGCGGGAGAGCGTAAAGGTGTGCGGGTGAACCGTCCTGCAAACGTGCACCGTTTGGGGTCAGGGGCAAAGTTCTAACACTGTGGCGGGGGGTCCAAGTCGGTGGCGGCGTGAACGCGGCAGCGATTCATTAAACACCCGTCCCGGATGGAAGAAAATAACCCTCCAAACCGCGAAAAACTCAGGGTGAAAAAAACTAGAGGGGGTTAAAACAAAAGGAGATTGACCAAGGAGCGGTGGGTCAAAAAACCGAAGCTTACATCACCTCACAAGGCGGAGATGACAGTTAGAAACAAGGGGGTCTAACCGGCAGGAGTAAATGTACACGCGGTTATACGGTCAATGCAGAGGGGCACAACGCAACACAACAGCTGGGTTCCTTCTCGCCGAGAGCAGACATAAGCAAAAAAAAAGTAAAGGACGTTCCAGAGGTATAGTCGAAACAGGGAAACACACTCACACTGGAAGGGTGGTTTGTGGAGCAGCCTCAATATAAAACCGAACAGAAAAAAAAGCAGAAGAAAAAGGAAACCGGCAAAGGTCCGGACGGAAAAGAAAAGATCCAGCGAAAAGGACAACGAAAGTACACAGCAAAGGGGGTCAGGATAGTGTGATAGTAATCAGGAGATCGAAGGCCAGGAAAGATCAGGGACGACAAATAACGACGAAAAAAAAAAAGGCACATTGAATTAAGTTACTGAAAAAAGGAGAGAGGGGCCGGGAAATGCCTACTAAAAACACGAAAATTAAGTGCCTGCGACCAAGCAGCAGGTAAAAAATGCCCCACCTTCCTCGACGGGATAAAAGGAAAAGAGGAAGGAAAGAAAGGGACAAGAATAACAGGGGTGAACCTACAAGGAAGAAAACGCACTTGAAAGTCGAGCCGATCGGAATGGACGTCGGACACCAAGAGACCTTGCCTAAACTGACTACAAAGTTCGGAGACCGTAAGAGAGAATGGGGAAACAAACGAAGGTGTTAGATCCGACCGAAGAAAAAAAAGGAAGAGGGGTCAAGAATTTACGAAAGGGATCAGCATCGCGGCGGGGGAAGAGCTGACCAGTGTGTTAGACGAGTAGTACGGGGGAGAAGGGAGGACCGGTGAAACTCGCGTCCAAGTCAACAGAGTCAACAAATATACCACCAGGTGGGCGTCAGACATAGTCCAAAAGGTTGTGAGACAGGGAGATGTAGGGGGGGCCCGAAGAATAAGCCATAAAGCAGGGACGTCCTAAGGCGAAGCATCCTTAAGCCGTAGCACGAAAAAAGGAGGAAAGAGAGGGGGGGGGGGAAAAAGGGGGGGGGAGAAAGAAAAGAGGAAAGGGAGGGGGGAGGGAGAGGAAAAGAAAAACTGCAAATTAAGGTCAATTTGCGCTTTAGGTATAAGAGGGGAAGGGTTAAAGGGAAAAACATCTATAACAAACTCAGCGAAGAAGTGATTGGGAGGAGAGGGGGAAGGGGGGAAAAAAGAGTAGGGAGATCCGGTGAAACTAAAGAACAGAAATAAAGGTTCACAAGGGGGCGGGATGACTTGGTAAGGCAAAAGTGTCCCAAACTAACAAAATCAGAACAAAGACCACCATTCTGCGAAATGTCGGCAGGGATCGGGACAAGAGAAAGAAATAGGCACAAAACGAGGGGGTCAAACAAAGGGCACAGCCCAACGTGGGTCTAGGGGAAACGGGAGGGGGAAAAGGGAACAAAGGGGGAAGGGAAGGGGAAATAAAAAGAAGCAACAAGGGGGGGAACAAAAAGGCGGGGCAGAAGAGAGAGGGAAGGAGAGAAGAAAAGGGAAGAGGAGGGGAGGAGGACGGGAAGAGAAGAGGGGAGAGGTAGAAGGGGAAGAGAAGAAAGAGAAGAAGGGGAAAAGAGAGAGGGAAAGAAGGAGGAAAAAGGGAAAGAGGAAGTGTAATAGGGGGAGGTAGCAGGGGAGAAGGAGGGGGAGAGAATGGGGGGGAGAAAAGGGGGGGGGGGGATAGGAACAACTGACAAGTGACAACAATGTGGCTCCTTGGGACTATGTCGCCAAGAGAAGAAAAAGGCCAACAATAAAAAGGGGACACTTGTGGTAAACTAAAGAGGGAATATCGACGGAGAGAGGGTCGATGAAATGGTTTGGACATTGATGGATGGAAAGGAAAAGAGAGGGTCGAAAGTGGGCGAGGCCGACTCACAAAAAAAAGAGAAAAAACCTGGTGAGAGAACTGTAAAGGACATAAAAAAGAAAGAACAGACCTGACGCCAAAGGTCGGTTGCACAACAATACATCAGAGAAAAAGAGAAAAAAAAAGGGTTATGAAAACTACGCAAAAGGCCGGTGGTCGAAGATGAAAAGGGGGAAACTGACATCCAAAGAAAAAGCAGGGGGGGAGTGAGTGGGAAAAAATGTACGGAAAGAGAAACGATAAAAAAAACATCACTGAGAAAATACGAAAGTAGCACAGGGGGGCAAGATCAAACCTCAATAGGGGGGGGAAAACGAAAAAATATTAAAAGAAATGCAGAGGGTAGGGGACCTAGGACATCAGTCGCTGAAAAAGGGAGGGTGCGGCAGTGCCAATGAGCGCCAAATGCGGGGGCTCGGGATCTTTAGACAAAACGGAGGCAAGTAAAAGGGGAATACGGGAGTGGGCCGCGAGCGGCGGATGGCAATACTGGTCCGCGGAAACCAAAGAGCGTGTGAGTGTGAGAAGGAGGGCGAGAAGAGGGGATGTACTGGGAGAGAGCGGCGGGCCAGAACGGTAGTACCCCGTAGAAAAATGGGTCCCGGCTAATGGACATGATTGAACGTACTAAAACTGGGGGTGTAAGGGCGGGCAAGGGCACAAAGGAGAGGTAAAAAAATGGAATTAAAAGGAATACGGAACGACACACACATAGAAAGAACTGTAAAATGGGATCGGAAACAGTTCAGACCAAGCCCTTGTGCATAGGGGATAAAGTGAAGGGGGGAGGGTAAACAGGGAGGACGTACATGAAAATATAAAAAAAAGGGAAAAAAGGAGAGGGAAAAACAGCAAAGGGAGGGTACACCCAAAGAGAGGGGAAATAGCACCAAAAACTAATGTGGGGGGGAAAGGAGCCAGACGGGATGCTAAACACCATGACACGGAATGGGCAAGGGGGGGCATGACTAATAGCCGTCAAGGGAAAGGGATGTGGAAAAACATTAAGTGTGTTGTATTTTGTGGGTAAAGCACCACAAGAAAAGGCACTGTGGGTTCGACAACTCAAAAGCGAAAAAATGTTGGGGTTGAGGGCTGGGGCCAGAGAGCGGACAAAGTAAAGCGGAAAAGGCAGGGAGCAAGGCATAACAAAGTGAAAAACAGCAGGGTCGGGCCCTCCGAAAAGAAGGAGAACCAAATGTCGGCTTTAACAAATTCCACTGGGGGGAAAGGGGGACTCAAAAGCAAGGGGGGGCAAATAGTGGGGAAAACCCGAAAACAACCTAACATTTGTAGTGGCGAATCACGAAAAAAAAAGAAACTGGTTAACTCGCAAACCGTGAGTGTTAAGTGTGACAACGCTTCACTGGGGTAAAGGGGATCGATGGGGCGGCAAACGCTTTGGCAAAGAAAAGGGAGCCGTGCGGGCGGGGGGCGACGGGGGAGCTCAGGGGGGGAAGATAACCGGGGTGATCAAAAAAAAAGGGGGGGAACAGCCTGTAAAAACACAAGTGTGAGGGGCCAAAGAAAAGATGGCAGAAACAAAATAGCATCAAAACCGATGGAGGGTGAATGCTCTACGAGAAGGCGTACAGTGTGGACTCTAAGAGGTTGGTGACTTATACGAAGCCAGCTTCCGTTGCAAACAAAAATCTTCAAAGGAGTCCCTCTAGAACTGAAAAGTAAGGACTGATCACTCCCAAATAGGTAGCGGTCGTCCATTATTCAGGACGGCCCGGGGTGGGGAAGGACACAAAAAGAAGAGCTGAATGACTAAAGAAAACGGGAAAAAAAGTTAGTGGGCCACTGGTGGAGCCACACGGCAAGGAAGGACAGAAACGCACTCAAGGGGGGGAAGGACGTGGTACAAGTCCAACAGCAAGGACCCTACAAAAGCTTCGAACACAGGGAATGGAGGAGGCAGGTGGCACGAAAATCGTAGAACGTGAGGGGAGAGGAGAGAGGAGGACGTAAGGCTGAAAAGAGACATCCCCTAAAAAACACAATTTTGATGCCAAGGAAGAAAAATAGTGAATTGACGGTTGTGAGGCGAAAACTGAGCAGACAAAGCCCAGGCGGAGAGAACGTACGGGAGCACAATGGTTTAATTTGAGTTAACAAAGGGTGGAAACTACTGAAAATCCGTCGACCTTTTTTTCTAAGGGAGAAAGGGGGGGCCCCTAAAGATGGCGAGCAAACGAAAAATAAGGGCGGACACATAAAGGGAAACTTACTAGGTACTCGGTGGATCTTGGTGTGTGGGCCTTGAGCAATCAACAGAATGCCACTCAAAGAAAAAGGGGGGGGGGCTAGGAGAGCAAGAGGTAGTCCAAGGAGGGGCGAAAAAGACTCAAGAGAGATTGTGTTAAAGAGCTTCCAATCTAAACCAAATACTGGGGGGGGGGTCAAAAATAGAAAGGGTGAGGGGTCGCCACCGTCTGGGCTCAAATCAATAGTGTGTGTGTAAAACCAGTCCATGCGACAAATGTTTTTAGGGGCCAAACGCGAAATTAAAGTCCCGGGAAAGAAGAAAGGGAAAAAAATAAAAAAACTGCCAAGGGGGGGGCCAACTTGGATGTGATTCCGAGCACGCCAACAATCTGAAAAAAGAAACTCTTCTCAAAGCAGAGAAGGTGAAGGAATAAAGGGAGGACTAGAAGTGCAACAGGACCTTCGGGGAAGGGAAAAGAAGAAGCCACGACGAAAAAAAAGAAGACACAGGCGGGAGAGGAAAATCCCCGAAGTGAAAGCACGCGCCACCAAACGTAGAGCGGGGCACAAAGGGAGGTGAGGGAGGGGGTCTAGCAAAAACAGAGGAACAAACAAAAAAAAAAGGAACGCACAAAGAGGTTCGGGAGGGGCAAGACAGGTACGGAACGGGCGGCGGGACCAACGGGGGTGGGAAGAAAGTGGATTCCCAGGGAATGCACAAAAATGGCCAAAATAGGGTCAATCCGGGGCGAGGGACAAGAAGCCCACGAGGTGGGGGAAAAAAGCGAAGCTGGTCAACACGCGTGGACACATAAAACCAGCTCTAGAACCAGAGGAACGTACCGGGAGAAAGGTGGAAACATTGCCGCCAAAAACGCCAGGCTCAGGTGAAAAAGGAAAAAAAAAGCCGGAAGCGACCGGGACGGAAGGTCCGACGAAAAAAGCTGGAGATCTACCACCCCTCCAAACGGTCTCGTCGGGAGAAGAAAAAGTGAATCAAAGGTGCTCCACATCAAATGACCAACCAAAAAGTGGCTAGATCAACGTCGGGTTACAACATTTCCACGACAAACCAAAATGGGGCCTAAACAAATTACGTGGACGCTCCCAAAGAAGGGGGCTGGTTGTCGCACGGGAGGTAATCTAGGCCCTGGAAAACGTCAAAAACGGGTACGGATGCTGAAAAACGGGGGGGCCGGGCCAAACAAAATGCAGGGACGACCGACGGAACTTAAAAAGGACGCACACCAACGGTCACTAAACAGATAGCAACTCTTTGTGACACCGAGCAAAATCTGTATCAAAGACAACCGCCGGTGGAGACACCCAAGGATCGTGTGCATGACGAAACCGTAGGGTCAGAGGGGGAGAACTCAAAATCACAACAGAAAATGTGTTGTTCCAGGAGGAACCAGGAAACAACCAGGTCCTTCCGACAGCTCCCCGCGCTGAAGTGTCGTGGAAAAAGGGAAACCCCAAGATGGCTCGACCAAGGCCCCATCCACGAAAAGGGCGAACGCCGGGGGCGCGGAAAAGAAAATCACCTCCAACGGCGTGTACACCCAGCAGAAAAAACGGCAAAGGCGGAAGGGGGAAAGGAAACCGGGGAAAGCACTCGCGAGGGGGGGTAAATTAGAAATCGTCGTCCCTCGGGAGAGCAAGGGGAACGACATGCGAAACAAAGAACCAAGCAACTGGTGGGGCAGGGAAACCCGTGGGCGCGCCGGCCATAAAACATTCATGTCACCAGCACGGTAACGGGCTCGTATGGAAACGAAGACCATGTACTTGTGGGGCGAAGTGCGTTGGCGTGTTAGATTCAGTGGACTAAAAAGGACGCCTATGTCGGGAAAGACCGCTCGAAAAAACAGAAAAAGGCGAAAGAAGTCCACATGTGACTCGTAGGAGCGCGAACTGTAAGAGAAAGGAAACGAAAGGCAAAACCGACATAGAAAAAGGGGAGACAGGAAAGAATAAAAGCCGAGGAAGGCAAAACTGGGCAAGCAGCAGGCGAACGAGAAACGAAAAAGAGGGAAAGAAAAGGGGGGAAAAAAGAAAGGGACTAATGATGTGTCAAGAAAGTGGACGATAAAGGACCGAGTGTGCAGCGCCGGTGTAGAATGTGCGTGGGGGGGTGGAGGAGAGGGAGGAAGGCAAACACAGGAGAAAGAAGTCGGAAAAGGGAAGAGGCTAAACGGAGGATGAGAAAGGCGGGTGAAAAAAGGGGCAACTGCTGGGTCTGTCGCCAAGAGATATGGAAAGAATAGGGGGGGGAAAGGAGGAGGGGTCGACGGCAGAAAGGGCGGGGGGGAAAGCAGCGGACTGATGGGGGCGTAAATGGCAAACGGGGAAATACAGCGCGGTTGGCGGAACCGGTACAAATGGCGAAAAAAATATGTAAAATACACAAAAAAACGGGGCCGGGGAGAGAGTGGCGACTCGTGTTACCATAGATGAAGCGGGGCGATAAAATTAGACAGGGCGACGGGAAGAAGTGGCGGTCACGAAAGACTGGAGCCACGAGGGGGGTTAGGAAGGGAGAAGAGGGGGGAAGGGGAAGGAGCACAAGAGGGGAAGAAAAGAGGTAAAAGAAGGAAGAGATAAAACGGAAGTAATCGGGTAAAAAAGGGGGGGGAGAGGCTGAAGAGCGAGAAGAAAGAGGGTAAGAGGGAGCAGGGCAGAAGAGGCGAGAATCGGTAAAACGAATCCCAAAAAGAGTGGAGGGGACGGAAGAACCTAAACAGGGGGTGTTAATAGCAAAGAGGAACAAGTTAAGGCAAAGTACAAAATAAGAAGTGGAAAAAGATGGGAAAGACCGGCAAGGAGGGGAGGGGGGAGGGTGAGAGGAAGAAAATAAGTAAACGGAAATGCAAAAAGGAAGTAGGGCCTTGGGACAAAAAAAAAAGACAGCAAAAAAGGGACACCAATGGCGAAACATAGAGAAAGATGAGAAAAGGCATGGACGGGAGAATGAAAAAAAGGACACAACCAACGGAAAAAAAAACTGAGAAAAACAACAAAGAAAAGGCGACACAGAGAGGAAGAGGGGATAACCGGGAGGCGGGAAGGTGAACACGGCAGGCCCAG
>Ga0179591_1248786_pt1 | contig 13196 bp, 15 predicted proteins | sample CZOMad2_1_08_16f_FD_182891 | JGI IMG/M metagenome (GOLD analysis project Ga0179591, IMG submission 182891) | Vadose zone soil fungal communities from Angelo Coast Range Reserve, California, USA - CZOMad2_1_08_16fungal (PacBio error correction) | ecosystem: Environmental > Terrestrial > Soil >...
AGCCTGCTATGAAGAAAAGGGAAACCGAAAGGGTCCAGGGAGGTTGAAATTAAAGTTCTTCGCATTTTCCTCAAAACAAGGGTACACGTCGCCGGGGGTAAGCTAAGGCAACACGGGTACGCCAATCACGGGGGTAGAGGCCAGTAAGTAAAAGGGGTTTGGGGACAGTAGAGAAAAAAGTAGGACAGGGACCTGGTTTTGGGGCGAAGCAACGGGTACAATAGATGAAAGCTGGGGCAGACGAGACTCTAGAGGAGAGGACCGATAATGCGTCGGCAGCCGGTGGAAAGAGCTCAGGGACGTTTCGTAGGGCAAAGAAATTAAAGAAACGACAGAGGGCTGGGACGGAGGTCCATACGTGGAACATTCTCAGAGAACAGGGATCGGGTGAAGATTTCCGCTGAAGGTCAGAAAAAAGTCCAGACTATGGGGGGCCGGAAAGTCCGGAAACCATTAATCGCCGAGAAAGGGGAAAAGAACCATTAAAAAAAAGCGAACGCACGAGACACGAACGAAGCGACCAAAAGGCACGACCCAACGGGAGAAGGATTCTACTAACGGGACTTTGCGTATTCGGGTGTGCCTGCGCGAGTTAGTGATGGGAAGGGACAGGGGGGGGAGTGTGACGAGTCAATATATTGGAAGAGCTTAGCATCCGAGAAAGGAGACTTCCAAACAATGGGTAGTTAAAGGCTAGGAACAGCCTTCCAACAGTTAAGGTGGTAGGTTGGGGTGAACGGGAAACAAAAGAACGTCCCTTACTGGGGGTAGCTCCTTTTGGCCCGGGGTGAGAGTTGGGGGGCGGAAAGGGAAATCCGGTCAAACGAGGCTGGTCCAAACTTTTGGGGGGCAGAAAGTGGAAAGTGGTTTTAACCAGGCGGAAATAACGGAACTGGCCTCTCCGTGGGGGGAAGTGCTTTTAGGTTGGAAACGGAAAGGGGCACAAAAGGCCGTCCCACCTTGATGTCAAAAATCAGCTAAAAAAAAAGGGCAGATGAAAAATCGAGGGTGTGAAACGGCCCTGGAAACAAACAGTGGGTTTTCGGGGGGGGGGGAGAGCTACACCGGGTTTAAGAAAACATTTCCGCTAAAAATACGACCAAATCACCCCGGGACCCGGGAAAAAATGGTAGGAAGGGGGCAGCCTGTAAAAAAGTGGGGCAGAGCAGCAAGTTGTTAATGTCGTGGGGGAAAGAAAAAGTCCAAAATGGATGAAAAAAACTGCTCACGAGCAAACTCGCAAGAAAAGAACTAAGGTTTTTCATTCAAAAAGAAAAAATCAGGGGCACGTTAAGCGGGGGAGAAAAAAGAAAAGAAAGCATTTGGGGGATATTAAGGTCCTACAAGAACCAGGGGGTTGGGGGGAAGGTTCACGGGTGGGGTGGTGATCCTGAAGGGGGGATGGATGGTTGGCTCAAAGAGATGAATGAAAGGGAATCATTTGCGTGAAGGAATGAGAAAAGAAAAAAGCAGGGAAGCGCAGGGAAAAATGGTGAAATGGGAAAGAGGGAAGGGGGTTGTAAACAACATTGATGTCAACCAGAAAAACAGGAAAGGAATGCAAAAAAAAAACTGTAGAACGAAAAAGGAAAAAGAACTTGTTGGAAACAAAACACGAAAAAAAAAAGGGTTCCTGTATTCTTTCACAGAGAAACAGACTGAAGGAGGGGACTGTGAAAGTCTGTATGTACTGAAACTGTCTTGGTTCAAGGGGGAAGGGCCCTAATCAGGGGAGAACTGGGGTAGACGGAAAGGAGGGGATACCGCTAGGGTCCAAACCAAGGAACACTCAAAAACCAGGGGTAAAACAGGGTTTCCGGGAAAAAATAAAAAGGCAAGGGAAAAAGCGCTAAACGCGAGAAAGTTAACAGGTTCAATCCAGGGCGTGTGATTGGAATTTTTCACAAGGGGAGGAACTCTGTGGGGTTTGTTGTGTGGGTCGAACTGGTGCCCTGCTCTTGGAGGCGTCCAGAAGGGGGGCGACCCAACTCCAGGGGTCCGCACTGGGGGGCTCAACGGAAACAAAAACCTTCCGACACGTCATGGGGGTGAAAAAAAAGAGGGACTTGGGGGGACAGCTAGAAGCGTTCAAATATGTACTTCTGGAACACGGCAAAATGAGAGAAAGACGTCCGAATCCACGGAGACAGTGAAGGAAGAAACAAGCAGCCAACCCCACTTGAAAGGCGAGACAAAATCTCCATCAAAATGCACAGGACGACTGACCAAAGATGTGGTGCGGACAACTTGTGGGTGGGAACGGCCGAGTGGTGGGTATCAGGAGCAAAAGTAAAGATGCCACTGGAGGAGCACACAGCGAAATCGGAGGGGGCACGGGCGAACTAGATGAATGTTTTGTTTTCCAGGCTTGGGAGGAAGGGCCATCCAGAAAGCCACAAGGGGCGTTAGGTTAAAATCAAAATGGCCAAGAGGCGAAAAAAAAAGGGAGGAAAGAAAAAGGGAAAAAAACCGGGTGACGATTCTGTAAGGTGAGGGTGCAACCTCCTTCGAAGCGACGTCGAGGGGGGGAGAGGAGACGGGACGGGGCGCGGAAGGAGAAAGGGAACCAGAGGGGGGGGGGAGAAGAGGAGGTGGAGGAGGGAAACGACGCGCGGCGAGAACAATGGTGCGCCGGAGGGCAGGTGGAGAGAAAGAGGCGGGGGGGGAGGAGTTGGGGGAGGGAAGAGGGGGCACGAATGGAGAGGAAGGGGGAGGAGGGGGGATGGGGAGGGGGGGAGACAGAGGGGGTGGGGCGTCCGGGGGGACCGGGGCGGTAGCTGGTAGATCATGCGTGTACAAAAACGTGGGGAAAGGACAAGTGAAAAAATTGACAACGGGCTTAGTCGGGTAACGAGGCAAGACAAAATGTCACACGGGACAACACGAGAAGGGGATAACAGAGTGGAATTGTGAAGCGGTCGGTAATGGGAAACGGCCTGCCCCTTTTGGAGCACTGGTTGGAAAACGATCGGTTTGTTTGTTGAAAAACATCAGGTGGGACACTATTAGCGAGGGGGAAAAGGGGGGCCGTATGAAGTTAGGGGGGGTGTCGATGGGAAAAGCGAAGACGGTCGATTGCCCATCAAGTCTCTGAACTGCATCCTGGGAGCTGTTTGAAGCTAGTATCGAGAGGGGCTCAAAAGAAGGTTTCATAATCTTCACAACTAAAAAAAAAAGAAGGAGAAAAAGCAGAATCGAAATATGTTGTCCGTCGGTAGAGATAACGGGTAGGCGAAAAGGGGGGGGCTATACCCTAGGATTGGTACTGCGATGCAGGGGAAAATCTTGCCAATATGAGTCCAATCATCGGCCTCAAATAGATAGGGGTTCCCCTCCGCTAGAGGGGTGCCCACCATTTGGTTTGTCAAAAAAAACCTCAAAAAGAAAATCTGTGGACACCAAAGGGCAGGAAACAAGACGGGGCAAAATGGAAGACCATAAAAGTACAAGAGGTGTCATAATCATGGGACACTGAGCCGGGGAATTTCAGGTCGGGAACTGAAGTAGGGGTAGAGGTCATTGAAGCGCGGGGAAAAAAGCAGCAATCTTGTTCTAAAGTGGGAAAACCCGGAAGGTTAAAACACGGGGACTGTTTTGAAGCAAAAAAAGGTGCGAAGGGAGAAAATAAAAAAACCAAGCAAGGGGTTGACTAAAAGCGGTGCGCAAATATTAAAAATAGTGTCAAGTGAAAGGCGAGGGGGGACACCCCCGTCTCATGGTGAATTCAAGTTGACCTCCAGCTCAGATCAAAATACGCGTTTAACCAAACAAAGGTGGGAAGGGCAAAGCCACTGGGGCAAGCGTCTTATTAGGTGGGGGGGAGAGAGGCTATCAGACAAACGAGCAGGAAAAAATCTGAAATGATGACCGGTATTACTGATCTGCCTTTGGGAAAATAGAGGAATGACAAAAAAAGGGGGTAAAAAAAACAGAATATTTTTGGACATCGAGGGAAGAAGGTGGTTGTGCTGTTACCAGAGGGTGGGCGAGAATGTCAGGGGGAAAAAAAAAAAAGAGGGTAAGGTGTGTGCACCAATCGCAAAGTAGGACGAAAGAGAAAAAAAAATTCAATGTTGACGAAGAGGGGAAATCAATGGTCGCGCCTTGATTACTTAAAAAGGGGAAACCAACTGAGTGGGGAATGTGTCCGGGGGTAAGGCTACAAGCCCCAAGATGACGCACGGCTGTAATGAAGGAAATGTCACGGGTTTCGGTACAAAAGGGAAACACCGGTATTAGTTCAAAAGCATCTAGCTCCAGGCAGTTCCGCAGAGGAGCAAGAAGAATAGGAAAAAAAGGATTTGTGTTGGGGGGGGAAGAAAAATAAGCAATTCTGGGAGGTTCGTACGTTTTCAGAGGCAATCCGACCGATCCAACGGGGGATATTGTTTGGGGCCACGGGGGAAAAAAAAGAAAGGTCACAGAACCCTTAACCAAGATGGCCAAGGCACCCAGTGCAGAGAAATTGATTGGTCAAAAAAACGGGACGAGTCCCAAAGCTCAAGGGGAACCAAATAAAGATCACATTTGAGCACAAACTCAACGGAAAAATCGCACGGCCTCACAAAAAAAGCAAAGAGGAGGGGAGGGGGATAAAATCCCAAATGGTCTTCACGTAAGCAAGAAAAAAAGAAGGCAAACGTCTTTTGGGCACTCAAAAAGAATGGTGGAAGGGAGAGGAGGATTTTCGTTTCAAAACCGGGGAGGAAAAAAGGAAAACATGATCGGCGAAAAAAAGGGGGTGGGCAAAACTAGGTACAAGGTAAAAACGAACCACCTCATAAACCGAGACTACCCACTGTTGAGCAGAAGAGAAACGCTAAGTCATGGGGTTTCCTTTCAGGGGAAAGTTGTGTCCTGCCAGAAGTTAACGGGAGGGATTGGACCGCGTGTGATAAAGCAAAGACAAAAACACAACGATGGGGTGGGGGCCAAAAGGCGGGAAAGGAGAGAAGAAAGTCGGAGGGTGAGGTTGTTTGGGGGGAACTCAGTGTGGACGGCCGGGTTTCAGGGGGGGTGTTAAAAGGCGACTTGGCCCAAAAAAGCTCGCAAGTTAACGGGAAAGTTGCCAGAAGGGGTGAGTACTCGAAATAAAGTCCGCGAGTGACGTTGCCGTGGATTCACTTTCAGGCCCCCAGACAAAAGTAAAAAACAAACGGGGGAAGGACCGAAAAGACGCCCTAGTCAAAGAACCACACACGGAGTAGAAACAAGGGAGGGGGGGAAACCGGGTGGTGGTGCCGCAGTGGGCGATGTTCGGGGCTTAATGTGGAGGGGGGCCAAGGTTCAGTGTGGGAGATGCGGAGAGTGAGGCGAAAGGGGGAAAGGATTAGGGCTGGGGCGGAGAGGGGGGGCGGGCCGGCGGAAGAGAGTGGGAGGGTTTTGCACTTGTATACTGGTTGGGGAGGGAGTCGGGAAGTCGGAAGAAATCCGTGGTTAATGGGGGGTACCAGGGAAAAACAAGGCGGTAGGAGTGTGGGGGGAAGGAGGGGGGGGGGAGGGGGGGGAGGGGGGGGGGAAGGGAGGGGGAGGGTGGGGAAGGAGGGGGGGGAGAGAGGAAGGAGGGGGGAGAGGGGAGGGAGGGGGGAAGGGGGGGAGAGAGGGGGGGATCTGGGAGGGAGAGAGGGGGGAGGGGGGAAGGGATGGGAAGAGGGGAGAGGTAGGAGGGGAGGGGGAAGGGGGGGAGGGATGAGAGGAGGTGGGGGGGTGGGGGGGTGGGGGAGAGAGGGAGGGGGAGCGGGTCTGGGAGGGGGGTAGGGGAGGGAGGGGGAGGTGGGGGGAGGAAAAGAGGAGGTGGTGGGGTGAGTAGGGTGTGCGGGGGGGAGAGCGTGCACCTTTGTGCGAGGAGCGGAGTGGCGACGGGACCGAGCTGTCTGGGGAATAGAGGGGGGGGGCTGAGGGGGAGTGGGGGCAAGAGTAATCAAGATGCGTGGGAAGGGGAGGGGGGTGTAAAACCAACTTTTCAACAAAAATGCTGGGGAAAAAAAAGAGGCCTCCACTAACAAGGAAGAAAAGGGGCAAACAAAACGAAAGAAAACGACCTGCCGTTTAACGCCAAAACTGCAATGCCCCTTCAAGGCGGAAAATCATTTCTCAGCCTTGGTCTGTAATGGAAAAGGGGATCTTCCAAAAAAAAGAGAAGGGCTAAGGGTAAGGGAAAAAGGGGGAAATATTAAGTTGGAAAGGTCTATTACAAAAACCCTGGCCGTAAAAACCCCCACCAAAAAAGCGGTCAGGCTGGGTGGGTGGGGAAATCACTAGCGAAAACGCGTAGACGAGGAAGTTTAATTGGAAAGGAGAGTGATGAACAGGCGTGCAGCACTTCAGGGTATGAGTTCGTACCATCTAAGACGTGCACGGGGAGGGCCAGTGCTGCGCCCTCACTAATGGACTCGGGTGTAAAGTGGTTGGGGGCAAGCACCCAAAAAGAAAGTGTCTAGGGTGTACGGATGTCAAACCACAGTCACAGTAAACAGTACCGCAAAAAAATGCGGAACGCCCTGACGTCAACCCACGGGGCGGAGGGATAAGTTGTCCTGGTGACAAAAAGGTAAAAACGACGGGGACCGTTTGAGTGAAAGGCCCATAACCATTGAAATGCACACCCTTCAAGGTAAAGGTCCTCTGCGAAAAACAAGGGGAGTGGGTCTTGGGGGAGCCACCAGGGGGGGGGAATTGGAAGACTCCTGTGACAGCGTGTATTCAAATCACGAAAAAAAGGACCCTGGAAAAAAGGGGAAAACAATTCCCCCACGCTCAGAAAATTTGGTGGAAAGGTAAAAATTGATGAGGTGGAACTCGTGGGTTTGAAGGAGACGCGCAGGAATCCAATGAAAAAGCCGGCAATCATTGCACATTGGGGGAAAAAGTGGAGTGAAGTAGATTAGCGCCCAAAATGGGTTGTGTACATGGGTCTGGGAAAACGGCGTGTTGGGGATTCCAACCGGAAGTGAAAAAAAAAAAAAAGCACCCGACAAAAATGGGGGAAGCAGGCCCAAGCACTTGTATTCGGGCCAAATACTCAATGGGGACAACGAACCGGCTAACGCGTGGCTGAAGGGGAAGGGGCGAAAGCAAAAGACGCTTTTATCCAAGAACCGGGGGGTGAAAAGGGCCCAGGTCAGTGTGGGGAAGAAAGACCAACGGGGAATCGCGGAAAAACGGGGATATCAGCCAAAAATGACCCAAAACGGAAAACCCAGTGGGGGGATAAGCCGAAAAGGACGTCCATAGGCTTTGGGAGGGAAGTCGTGCATCTTTTAGGGGAGGAAAAACTAATAGAGCTCAGCCCAGCACCACGGTGGGATCAGGACTCTCTCAACAAAAAAAAAAAAAGGAGGAGTGAAGATAGATGTGCACTTTTTGGGGGGGGGAAAAAAAAGAAGGCTGTCGGAGCATATTCGGGGGAAAAAATGAAAACCCTAAACGCGCCGGAGCATCCACAAAGCATTAAAAAACAAGCGCGTGAGGAGGGAGACAAAGTATTCGTTGGACATTTGGTGAAAACGAATGATGCTCGGGAAAGCGCTCGATAAGTGACGAAACACGGTGGGGGGGAGAATTCAAAAACTGAAGCGAACGGAAGAGGGACAGAACCGTCTCACAACATGGGGGAGGACGCCGACGGTGCACGGGGGGGAAGCCAAGCAAGTCGACGCGTTCCGCCCGGTTGTGGGAAAAGGTCAGTGAAGGAATTAAAAAAAAACTAATCAAGTGGGGGACACGGGCGTCCCAGGAAAACAGGGGTGGGGGGGGAACGTACGCCAATAAGACGAAGGCAATCGCGAAGAAAAAGACCGGCAAAAAAAAACACCGGACTGGCGAAAAGATACAAAAATGGGGGGGAAAAAAAAACCACCTTCCAAGCAGTGATGCAAAAGCGGGTGGTTTACAGGAAGCAAAGCCTTTAAAAGGTACTTCACTGAGGAAAAAACCTAAAATCCTTTTGTGAAAGATAAGAAAAAAAATTCGCGCGACGGGAAAGTTTGAAGGGGGGGGGGGTGGTGCGCGACTACAGCGCGGGGGGGGTGAAAAAAGCTGAAATTCAACAAGTGCAGACTCCGGAAAGGGTTAACAAAGACGAAGGGGGAAAATGCAACGCGGAAGGCCCTGAAAGGCAACGGGCTTGGTGAAATGGAATGGGGTAGGGGTCTCCGGGGGACCAGAATGGTCACGGTCCAAAAGGGGGGGGGGAGAAGGAGAAAAAACTGTTCGGCCAAGCGAATGTAACGAGTGAACAGTGAGGGCAGCGTGTTTTAGGGATCGGTTCTGCTTGGTGGTGGGAAAAAGAGACGTGAAATCAAAAAGGCGCCTGGAATTCCGCGAAATTGCTAAAAGAGATCGGGGCTGGGTGCACGAAAGGGACAAGAGAAATTCGATGTGGGCCTCTGGAAAAAAGAAAACGGGCTTGGGGGGGGGACGGAGGCGAAAAAAATCAAAAAGGCAGTCAAGGATCGGCCGGTTTTCGGCTTTCGCTGTGACAAAAAGGAAAAAGCGCGTTTGGGGTTTTCAAGGAAAGGCAAAAAAAAGGGGTCAAGGACCGGGAAACGCACAATGACGGCCATTAAAGAGAAGGAGCGGAACCGGACGACGACAAGAAAGGACCCCAAAGCTGGGCTCAACTCGAAGGGAGATTAGACGGGGGAAGGCTGGCTATACGTTGTTGGGGGAGGGGCGGAACGGAGTGGGGAGGGGGGGCATTACGTTCGTACGGGGAAAAAAGAAAAAACGTGGGTGTGGGTGGGAAGCAGAGGTTCCCCAAAGGATCGGCTTTGAGAGACGGAAAAGGTGGAGACTGAATCAAGAGGTCACACGGAAAAAAAGGGCAAAGAGTACGTGGTGGTTAAGTTGTCGTACGGAAAAAAGTGGACAGGGGAACAGTGTTTTCGAAGGTGCAACGGTGTTTGCTTAATCGGGAAGACTGGGGGATCAAAAAAAGGCCAACCGAAGAGAAAAGTCGAAATGTTTTAGGGGTGGCGACGGGGGATAATAAGAACCGAGGGACAAACCGGTACGGTCATGGGGGCAACAACGACCGGGGGGGTAATGGCCAGGGGGGAAAACGGCAGCGGCTTAACACGCATTCGGTAAAACCAGAAGAAGGGTCGGTCATAAAACAAACCCGTCCGGTAAATAGAAATCATGGGGAGGACGGTCCCACAATTGGAACCTTTTGGTAGAATTAGTAGTAAGTGAACACGAAGGGGTTTGGGAATATAGGATCACGAACGTTAAACGTCCGGAAAAAAAAATTGGAAACGTTACAGTAAATGAACGGGTTTAGAAAAAATCGGCCGTGGAAGGAGAGAAAAATGGGGTGTGCAAGACCAAAGCCCGGTGATGAAGTGGTGCAACTTTTTTACAGGGAACTAAACCTAAAAAAACTGCAAAAAAAATTGAAGCTGAAAAAGGGGGAAAAATAACTAAAAAAAAAGTTTTTTCAAAAAAAACCGCAATCAAACGCTGCCCGTGAGAAAAAAAAAGACGTTGGGGGGGGGGGAAACTTTCCTTTGGTACGAAAGACCAGGGGGGGGGGTATTTGGTGGTGGAATCGAAAAAAAAACAGATAGTGCGGGGGTTTTTTTGGGAGGGGTTTAAGCCGGGAGAAGGTAATTGGGAATGGGGGGGTGGAGAAAAAAGATATTCCTGAAAGTGGGAGAAGGAACTGGGACATACCCAACTGCAAGGGAAAAAACCATCAGGAAAGAGCGTACAGGGGAAAAAGGAGGGAAGGGGGTGGTAGCGACACATTGGGGAAAAAAAAGCTCCCAAACCCCACAAAAGAAATTGAAAGGGTCGCAGTCTTAGTAAAGAGAAAGAAGCAGGAGACAACCAAACCGTTTCTTTCTATTTAGACCCGCAAAAAAAAAGAATAGGGCTACTATTCTAGGGTATTGATCTGTGAAACCAAGGGGCGGGGCAATGTGGGGAAAAAAGAGAGGCGCTACAAGTTCATGAGTGGGAACTTGTTCAGGGAAAGGCGGATTTTAACCAGACCCAAACCCCAGTGCACCCCAAGGGGAACAGGGGTACCCTATGGCCTGAAATGGAATTCAGTTAAGAGCAAAAAGGGAGGGGGTCTTCAAAAATCGGGTATGGAATTGCTTTGGCTGGGATACCCGTCCTTGTTTGGGACTACGGCACCGCTCAAAAAGTTATTGACCGCGAAAGGGGGGGAGCACCTTGCTAAGGCCCAAGCATAACAAAAGAAATGAAAGAAAATATTTGGTTCTTGAAAAAGATTCTTTCTGACAGACGAGCAAGGAAAAGGTCAAACCTGGGGCCAAGGGGGAATGACATACAAAGGAGGGAGGGGACCACAATGGAAACACGGCGATCAATTTGCGGCGCGGGCCAGGCCCTGGAGGTCTCGGCCCAAGCAGAAACCCAAGCATTACTGGGCCTTGTCCAAACGACAAAAAAACTGTGAGGCACCAATGGGGTGGTTTGTGGGGGGGGTGTTAACAGGCTTTTAGCAGGAAGCTAATCGGGGGCGGGAATTTAGACAAAAAAAGATGCAGGTACGGAAACAAGACTGGAACCGAAAGCTTTACATACTGGGTGAGGAAGTGTGGGGGATAAAAGCAAAAGGTAAAAAAAAAAAAAAACAACGATGGGTGCTTTGGGGGGTAAAAAAAAAAAAAAAAAAAAAAAAAAAAAAAGGGAAAAAAGCCTCGCGCTGACTATCAAGCGGAAATGGTTGCCGAGGGAGCTTGGGAGGGGCTCGTTCCGATCGAACAAAACAACGGGCGCGATTGAATTGCACGGGAATGTACCTCAACTGTAAGTCCATACGAAAATGCCGAAAAATTCAACAGCAAGAGTCCACAACATTATGAACTCGAGGGTGGAAAGGGATCGCTGGAATTGATGAATGAACATACGCTTCATTTGTGGTGAAAGGGTGGGAAAACAGGTTGGGGGGGGGGTGAAAAATCGGGGTGGGAAGGGGCAATATAGCGGAGGGAAACCAAGGCCTCTATTGGTTGGAGGGAAAGGAAACGCCTACGGCAAAAACCAGAGTCGATTCGAGGGGGTAGAGACACGGGGGGGGCGCAATTTTAGGTCATCGCAACACGAAGCTACACAACCTAATTTCATGAGATGCCAAGGACTCTCACCCAGGGCAAACCACAGGTAGGAAAGAGAGAAAGAAAGGAAATAGTTGTGAAAAAAAGGGTCTGCTGACATAACGTCACTCGCAATCAAATACATGAAGGCCGCTCGTAGATGGGTATTCCTTCTTAGGAAGTCGGCAAGTAAAAAAAATGAAGGGGGGTCCTCCAAAATATGGGTTCCACGCGAGGTTTTGAAAAACCAAGGGGGGGAAAAACCGTTGTGTTTCCAACCGTTACAAAAGCAGGAAAAGGGTCATAGAAGCATCCGCAAGTCCAATGTGTCAGAAAATCGTCGGGAATTGCCTAGGTTGCGGAATCGCACGTGAGGGCGTGCCGGGGGGTCACAGTGGCCAGTAAGAAAGGAAAAACTCGGTGAGAAAGGTCGAAGTCCTTTTCAACATGGGCAAACCACTGGTTGTGCTAAAGAGGACAAGGGTGAAAGAAGGAAAAAAATTTGGCATTTACAGGGCAGGAGGGTTCGAAAGAGCGGGCAAAAATGATTCAGAACATTCGTGTGGTGTGCGGGTCCACAAAAGGTGTAACAAGGTGTGGGAAAAACCAGGCGCCGGCAAACTCCCGGGAAACAAAAAAAAAAACATGGGAACAACAAGATCGTTTCAATCATAGGGATGGTGCGAGAGGTGGTTTATACAAGGTCATTACAGTCGGAAAGAAGCAGATAGGTGGGAACCCAGGTAGGGGATATTGGGAGACATTGGGTTAACCCAGAAAATTACGGTAAGTAACTATTCTAGAGGTTGGACAAAGAAAAATGTTTTTTCAAATACTCTTGGAGAAGTGTGGGGGGGTGGGAGGGGGGAAAGAAACTGTCGACATTGACAAACAAAAAAGCACGGACAGTAGGCAAAAATAGGAAAACGACAAAAAAGAATTACTTATAAGGAGCGTGGAAAGAGAATCGAAAGGAACTGAATTCCAAAAAAATTTTCAGACGGCAATCGGGGATTGGTTCAACGGGAAAGAGTCTGGGGACGAAAACGTTCCCTCCACACTGAGAATTCCTGAAGAGGAAAAGGGCGATTGCCCTTAAAACCGGGGGGAAAAGAAACGTTTCTCAAGGGGACAGAGGTCGACCTCCCATTCAAGCAAGAACCGGAAAACGATTGAAGAGACAGAAAAAAAAAAGGGGGATTTTGGTTTGGTGGACAATAACTTCTTGGTCTTGGAAAAGGACGAAACCGAGACCCTCCATCACCACGGGTGGGAGGACAGGGCATCTAACCCAATGGGCCCGCCTTCCACATGCAGGAAAAACTACAATGGGGGAGAAACTGGCATAAACTCGGGGTAATCACAATCCTAAAGCTTGAGAACGACCAACCGTAAAGGCTAAAAGAACGCAATAATCGCAAAAATGTCCAAATGGGGTCCCAACTGGGGTGATTTCGTAATAGGAAAATCAACGCTGAGGGGGGTTGGTGGTTCCGCCCCAGGCTTAAGTGCCGACAGGAAACTTTGAAGTGGGCTTTACAAAAGTTCAGGCTTTCGAAGGTGAAGAAAATGTACGTGTGAACCCTCAACGAAACCGGGAAGCCTGCCCACAACGTCGAAAAACGGAAGGCCAGCCGAAGGAAGGTTTCAAAAGTGGGGTTTAACGAGAGGGGAGTGATCTTAAACCAATGTTTCCATAAAAAAAAGGAAAACTGTTGGGGCCAGTCGAAAATCGAGAGGGGAGGGGGGTAGCACGGGGGAAGCAAACAGGTAAAAAAAAGGGTGTCCAATGTGGGTGGGTAATAAATGGCCCAACAGGGCCCGCGACAGGGTCCGAGGGGGTGGGAAGGAGGCCAAAAAAAACTCGTGAGGGGGAAATTGGCCGGATTCGACGCCCGAAAATCCGAGGGCCCATCACGGCGAACGTTAAACGGAAAACGCGAAAACCCAGTTGCAATGGGGGGGTGGCAAAGGTGCCAAAGAAATCAAAAAGAACCCGTGGGTTGTTTTGCCGGGGGGGGAGGATCGCTTTTGTAAGAAGAAACTCTAATTGGGCCCCGGGAGAGGAACCCAAGAGAAACTCCAAACCAAAACAAAAAAACCACAAACACAACACAAAAAAACACA
>Ga0179591_1215266_pt1 | contig 13195 bp, 24 predicted proteins | sample CZOMad2_1_08_16f_FD_182891 | JGI IMG/M metagenome (GOLD analysis project Ga0179591, IMG submission 182891) | Vadose zone soil fungal communities from Angelo Coast Range Reserve, California, USA - CZOMad2_1_08_16fungal (PacBio error correction) | ecosystem: Environmental > Terrestrial > Soil >...
CACGCCCTGCTCTGGGCACGAGGGAAAAAAGAAGGAAAAGGTTGATCAAAGCAAAAAATAAAACGCCCCCTACTCCACGCCTCGGAATTGTAAAAAATACGGAAAGCGTGACACGAACGACGTTGTGAGAAGAAGGTAGGGGGAAAAAGACAAAAGGGACATCAAGATCCAAACCTCGCAAGTGGAGGAAAAATGCTCAAAAAAGGAAAAAACGAAAAAGCAAAAAAAGTCTACCGATATCTGGAATCAAGGAAGGAAAAGGGGGTGAAAGGAAAGGAAAGAGTGCGAAGAAGGAAAACGTCAGGCGCTCATTGATGCACGGAAACGTAAGGAAAATGAGAAACCTGGTCATTTGAATCGTAGGAACAAAAGGAAGTACAGAGGGGGGGGGAAAAAAGGGGAAAATACGGTATCCATTTACTGTACTGGCCGAAGTCTGCCGCGAAAAAAGAGAAAGAAAAAATGGGTACACAAGACACCCTTGCAGAAACGCCTCCCAGGAAAAAAAGAGAAGGGGGGAACGAAGGACAAGGAGAGGGTGGGTGACCTATTTGCGAGTTCCATCGTAACATGACAACTCGTCACAAAAAAGGAGGGAAGGGGGGTCGAATCACAGTCCTCCAAAGTGAATTGTCTGAAAGGGGAGAAAGAGAGAAAAGGGGATTGGTTCCGGAATCACAGGGAAGTCCTCACACCTGGATCTCAGAAATCAAAGAGTTAAAAAGGAATACCGAAGGGGAACCTTCTGCAAGAAGAGAGAAAGAAAAAGGGGGGGGGAAGGGGGGGGGGGTGAGAAGCCGCCGTCGTCAACCCTGTCGCAGTTCAACCAATAACCTTGAAAAAAAACAAAGCCGAATAACCACGTTCTGAGAGGGGAACGAGTACCCGGGAAAAAAAAAAAAAGACAAAGAAGAAAAAAAGAACCAGCCTCTTCGTGGGGGACCCGCGTCCGACGGAGAACTAGAAAAGAAATAGTGAGAAAGGAAAAAGAAACGAAAGGGCGAACGAATTGAAAAAAATGTAAAATTCGAAGGTCTTGGGGGAGGAAAAAAGAGTCAAAGGGGCAAAAACGCAGCAACTTCAAACGATGCGGGGCAACTTTCGGCGGAAAAAATAACGGAAAAAGGGGAAAAAGGTGAAATTTGAAAGAAAATACCAATCGAGAGAAAACAAAAAAAAAAAATCAAAGCGGGGGATCGCAGCTGTGAACAAAACCCCCAGAAAGGGTAGAAGAAAAGGACAAACTGTTTTCAGCCCGGAGAGCAGGGAAAGGGCGGGGGGGGAGGGAAAAAAGAAAAAGAAAAAAAAAAACGGGCCCTAGGTTCTACGTCTGTATGGCAACTCCCAGAAAGAAGGAAAAATCAGGGTGGAGCAGAAACTATTGAAAAATTACGGGAAACAGCCGCGGCAAAAAGATTGGCAGATTTCGCGCAGAGCCGCGTTGTGTCCAGACAACTCTACATCAACAGGAGATAAGGGGAAAAAAAAGTAAAGTCAAACCTCACCGTGACCGCCCTTCAGGTGGGAAGAAAGAGGGATGGAACCAAATATCAAGAGCCAACGGCAGGAAAAAAAAAAAAAAAATAAGGAGTAGACGTTTCCCAGTGCGGATTCCGGGTGAGGGTCCGCGCTTGGTGAGGGGAAAGGAAAAAAGGGATGTTTCCGGGGCGTATGCGAAAAAACAGAAAAAAAAGATGGGGGAAAAGGGGAGGAAAAAGCAACGTGACATTTACCTGGGTGGGAAAGGGGGAAGAAAACGAACACGGTTGGTTCGGAAAACGAAAACACGAATGCGAGAAGGGGGAAAAGAAAAAAAAAAAAAGATGAGATCGCCGGCGAAAAGTCAGGCCAGCACGGTCTTCATCCAGAAACAACAGAAAAAAAAAAAGGAAATACCCAGGACTCAGTGGAGGAGGGGGGCAGGGGGTGGAGGGGGGAAAGAAAAAAAAAAAAAGGAACTTAAACCTGGCAGTTCCGGATCATACCGGTAAAGGAGAAAAAAAATCGGGATACGGAAAAACAAGCAGTTTAGGTGGGGACGTACGGGAAGGACAGAGAAAAAACACAAAACACACCTGTTCAATCTCGGAAACCAAAAAAAGAAACACATCGCTGAGTGGAGGGACGAAAGGAGGGACAAAAAAGAGGGAGCGACTTCTCCTATCCGAAAGGCGAAAAAAAAAAGAAGGGACAAGAGACAAAGGCGTGATCAGGGCGCTATGACCAAAAGAAAAAAAGGAGGACAAAAGGAGACGACAGGGTATCGGCCATTCTTTCTTGGGGGAAAAAAAAGGGGGGGAGAGGGGCATGACCATAACTGGGAAGGAAACTTCCGGGGAAACGAAATGGGAAAAGAAAAAACAGGGGAAGAGGGCCACGTCGCAAAGAGATTCTCCCCTAATGTTGCAGGGCCAACAAAAAAAAAGAAAAAAAAAAGAAAAAAGAGCTAAGGCGCCGCGTGACTGGAAATAAAAAAAAGGAGAAGAAGGATGGAAAAAGCGCCGCCTAGCTGTGGAGACGCCGCCGGGACAAAGGGGAAAAAAAGAATCCCTTGAAACCCCCAGACCAGATCAGAAAGGACCCCTCGGGGAACTAAAAAAGCCGAAAAAAAAAGAGAAAAAAAGGGGGAAGAAAAAAAAAGGCTCCGCGCGGGGTGCGAGTTCCAGCATAGACAAGCCTTGGAAAGACAAATAAGTACAGAGAGAAGAAAAGCCCAGCAGCCCTCGGGAGGGGGAGGAAAGGGAAGAGGAAAAAAAAGGAAAAGAAAGGATCGCCCGTCTCGCCGGGGGCTGGTCGCGAGTCAAAAACCAGAGAAAAACAGGAAAGGAAGGAATTGCAAATGGATCCCGCCTACCGCAGGAACACCGAGGGGGAAAGCTCAGAGGAAAAAAAGAAAGGGGTAGGAAAAGGGAAAAAACCAAAAAGCAGACTCGGGCAACGGCGTCCAGCCTATTGGACAGGGCCGAGATAAGTTAGAAGAGGGGGAATCCAAGGGACGAAAAACAACGCCACTGCAGGCAAGGGGGACGAACCCAAAAACAAGAGGGGAGGAAGGGAAAGCAAGGAGAGAGAAAAAAAACCAAAAGAAGCCGTCCGCGAGCCCTCCAGGCCTCACGACTTCCGGTGAGAATCGTCTAGAAAAAAAAAACAAACAAAGGGGAGGGGAAAAAAAGGAGAGGAAAAGAGGAGGGGAAAAAGACGAACTTTCCGACCGAGGCGCGGCGGGTCCGTCCCCAGGAAGAGATTGGCCGAGAAATGATCCGGAGTGGGGGGGACCAACAATTGAAGCAAGGGGGGAAAAGGGGAAGGGGAAAGGGAAAAAAAAAAGAGAAAAAGAGTCTGGAACTTACTCCATCTGCTTGGAAATAGGCTGGCCGCCGGGTGGACAAAAAGAAAAAAAAAGAAAAAAGAAAAAAGGAAGGAAACGCTCGAAAGTTGAAGGCATGGGTGTCGGAGAACAGGAGGCAACCGAAAAAAGGCCACCCATTCGGAGGGGAAAAAAGCCGCCTACCGAAAACCCGAAAGACAAAACCCTCCTTTGCGGGGGGGGAGAAGGGCCAAGGAAAAAATAGTCGTCTTGAATCATTGAAGGAAAAAGAGAAACACGTAAGGGCGCACCGAGCCTGGACTCCTAACACCGTCCGCGTAGCAACGAGAAAAAAGTGGGAAAAAAAGGAGGGGAAAAAAAACCGGGGAATGTTTTATGGTGAGGGTTACAGGGATAGGGAATGGGGAAAAAGAGGAGCAGGGGGAAGAAGAACTTCGCCACGCTTCCGCTCTAAGAAAAAGACATCAACCAGGCAGAAAAAGAGAAGGAGAGGGTCACATGGTCCCGAACGCGCGCAGTAAGGAGACGAACGGAGCGTGGGGGAGGAGGGGTGGTGGGGAAAGTTTAAGGAAAGGTTATACGCTCCCAGGAAAGGCAAGAAAGAAGGGGTGCGGTACAGGGGTCCCTCGGGAAAGTTAAGGAAAAAGAGGGGCGAAAAAAAGGGGGTTGCCAGGGGGAAACCACCGCTACTACCGCCTGCACAAAAAGACGCAACTGCAAAAGAATACCCGACAATCCCTCAGGGAAAAGGGGGGGAGGAAAGGAGGAGAAGGCGGCTGGTCTCAAAATAATCAGGTGGTGATCCGCAAAAAGGAGGGGAAAAAAAAAAGCAAGTCGTCAACCGGATCGACAGCTAAAAAGCAAGGGGGGGGGGCACGCCTTGGGGTGTCCTCGAACTGCAAAGGGAAGAGAGGTGCAGGGGTTTTCTCACCAAATGTGTCCACGCAGAAGAAAAAAAAAAGGGTGGAACTGGGAAGAAAAGAACAACGACGTGGAAAACGCCAACGAAACTGTCGAGAAAGAAGAAGACAAAGAAAAGTTGAAAAAAGGTCACTTCCGACCGGAAGAGGCCAGGAGAGGAAGAAAGGGAAAAAAAAAAACGACGAAGGCAAAAGGGACCCTGTAGTCCTAATGGTCGACAAGAGGGTAGTTCCTGGGGGAGGTAAAAAAGAAAAAAGGGGGAGGACCGGAGAGCAACGGGCAGGAGGGGAAGAAAAGACATATCGTTGGGAACCCAGGGGAGGAAGAAAGAAACAAAGAAACCGGAAAGTAGGGGCCCGAACCACGGAGGTCAGGGGCGAGGGAGGTTATGACAAAACAGAAAACCTGCACGTGGGGCGACAGGGGAGGGGGGGACAGGCAAACTCAGTGGGCAGGCAGCGTAGAGAACGGTTGGACCTGAAAAAAGAAAGGACGCCGGAAACGGAACAAGTAAAGAACTAAAAAAAACAAGAAAACGACCCACAGCTCAAAGAAACTCCCTACTTTGGAAAGGAACGAGCAGGGGAGGAAACAAAGGGGGATTGCCGTATCGCTGTAAAGAAGAGAAACCACCACGGAGGGAAACGGAAAACGGGTTACCACGTGGCGGTTGGAGAAAGAAAAAAAAAGAGAAGGGACAAGCGTCCAGAGGGTGGTAGTCCAAAAAACGCGAAATGCGCGAAAACCGAAAAAAAAAAAGAACAGCAGGCGAAAGGCGCCATGAGGGTGGGAAGGGGAAAGGTTTGGCGTACGAGGCCCTGGGCAAAAATCGGGAAAAAAAGCAGAAATCAAGTTCAGGAAAGGGGGGGGGGGAGAAAAAACCGTGTAGTCAAAAAAACGTCATCCATCAACCCTACTCGGAAATAGGGCAGAATTAAGGGGGGGAAAGATTCCCAACGGAAAGAGGCGCAAAAACCTTCGTCACACACCCCTTAGAATGTCAGGATCTTAGAGAAGAGAAGGGGGGAACAACCTTCCCAAACTAAACGAAAAAAAGGGAGGACCAGGGGGGAATCCAGTAAAAAGCTCAGTTGCAAACGCAGAGAAAAATGTGCTCTCTACACAAAAAAAAAAAAAATGGTCAAGGGACTTGAAACCGAAACTTCTCAGTTTCACATCACAAAGGGGAAAAAAAAAAAAGGCACGGGAAGGGGGGGGAAAAAAAAAAGAAGTGGCAAGGTGGGGTAATACTTTTTCGTACTGAGGGTAACACAAAAAAGGGAAGAAGGAAAAGGCTCAGTGGGTGGGGGGAAAAAAAATCCGAGGGGAAAAGGAGGGGTGTCCTACCTCGAAAACGCACTCAAAGCAATTGTTAAGACGAAGGGCTGGAACCGAGTGTTTTAACTCATTGGTTATCAATCCAAGGGGCGTCCAAAAAAGGAAAGAAACATCCCACGTGGGTCCTGAAAGGGGAATCAGAGAAAAAAAAAAAAAAAAAAAAGGTGGAACTCCGCCTGGTAACGCGTTGTGAGGAAAAATTTCAAAAAAAGATCCAGGAGCGAAAAAAACAAAGGAGGCAAGGGGGAGTGACGGAAACGGAACACTCTTGAGGGGACATACGGGAGCCTGTAGAAAAAAAGGTGAAGAAACTGTTCGCTCAAGAGCATAAGAAAAAAAAGGAAACCGAGGTTGCCTCATAAAGAGAAAAAGAAAAGAAAAGCTAAGAAGGAAAAGGGGGAAATCGGGGGTCACCACCGGAAGTGCCCGGCCCTTTCCAATAAGCTATTCTGGGGGGAGGGTTAAAACTCAAGGGCTGTTGCAAGTCATAAGAGGGAGGGGAAAAAAAAACATTTGAAAAAGGTCCGCCTCCCTATAGAAAAGAAGACAAGGACCATTGCAAAAACGTTTGAAGAGGGGCCCGGGGGTCAACTCAGTGAGAGTGTTCTCTCGCGGACCTGAAGACCCTGCGACTAGGCACTTCAAAAAGGGGAAAGACAAAAAACACGAAAAAAGATGCCTTTCCGCGACCCAAAAATGGGGAAAACATAGGCAAAAAAAGGAGCCGGAGGGCGATCGACTTGAGACGGTGGGAAAGGGAATCCGCTCCTATGGCGTACAAAGAGAAAAAAGAGCGGCTGGGGGGGAATCTCCAGCGGAGGAAAGAAAAACGAACAAAAAGTCGGGTCTGGGGGGGAATCTTGGACGGGAGGAGGGGGGAAATGCTACGGGGGAATGGGAAAGAAAAAAAATCTGATTGTTGTATAAATAGAGAAGGGGGGAGTGTCGGCGGTACTCAATGCTTGAGAGACCATTCCACAAACAACCAAGTATTAGGGAAAAGGGAAAAGATAGAAAAAGAGCACTCACTGCCACGGACGAAAAGGAGGGAGAAACGAGTGAGAAACCTCCGCGAGTACCAAACTCCGCGAAGAGAGGGTACAACAGACTAGACGCATTACCATAAAGAAAAACGGGGGACGCGGATTACGAAGAAATCTCAGAAAACCGCCAGACGTGCTCGAGGGACCGCAAGGGCGCGGGGGGGGGAAACAGAAGAAGTACGTAAAGAGACGCTCCCAGCAAAGAAAGGCAAAAAAGGGGTCAAATTGGGGAAGTAGGGTGAGAAAAGGGGGGGGAGAGAGCTCTCGTCTCTTCATGGTGAAGGAACCGGTTCTCGGAGAGGGAAGGCAGTGTACCAAACGTACCACTCACTAAAACATGGGGGAAAGAAAAAACAACACGGGGGCCAAAACAGATACCACCGGTCTTCTCCAACAAATGGTACTGGATGGGAGAAGGGCAAAGGAAAAAAAAAAAATGGGGGGACGCGCGAAGGGAACGCGCTGAAAAAAAAAACAAGAAAAAGCAAGAAAGGAGACCCTCCGCCTTATGCGAAAGGGACGGGGCCCGCTCCACCGGTGGGAAAAAAAAAACGTGGGAGAAACGCCAAAGTCATCATCGAGACGGCAAAACTTTCAAAAAGAGGAGAGAAGCACCAAAAAGAGGGGCATTCGCCAGGTCGAAGAGCAGAGGACGATGCTTGAATCAGGGGAACAAAAAAAAGGATATCGGAAATAAACGAAATTAGAAAAAAAGGCCAACGACTGTCGGTACGCAGGTCTGAAAAACGAGAGAAGAGATGGGAGTGTCTATCCTGCGGGAGAACAACCACGGCCGGGGAAAAAGGAAGGAAAAAATGTGGGAATCCGGATCCGAAAAAAAAGGGGGACTTCTCGGACGAGAAAGGAAGAAAAAAAAAGACTGACGATCGAAAGCCCTAGGCAAATCCCTGACGGTCGGGGAAAGCGTCGACTGAGAGCCAGAGACACGGAAAAAAAACGGACGGGGACCTGACCGAAAAACTAAGTGGTTAATGTGAAAAAAAAAAAATAGGGGGGAGGGACGGGGTGGTCAGACCTGATCAGGGGGCCGTTGGTCGAGAGAAAAGGTCAGAGGGTGGGAAAAAAATGAGAAAGGTCTACGAAATGGGGAAAAAGAAGGAAAACTGCAAAGGAAGAATAAAAAAACTAGAACTCTCTGCAGACGACCGAAGGACGAAGAGAAAAAATCAAAGGACGGGTGATCCAACGTTCTGAACAGAAGGAAGAGGAAAAAAGTTCATCCCGAATCTGAAAGAGATGGGGGAAAGAAAAGGGGGGGAGCTTGCAACGCCGGGCACCCGAGGACACAGGAGGGAGGGGTGGAGGGATAAAAAAAAAAAAGGGGACCACACAAAAGGATCCGCAACGAAAGGATACTTTCTGAAGCGCACGGAAAAAAGCGGGGGGGACATGAGGTCAGCGGGCAAGGAAAAAAAGGGGAAAGACCCAGAACGAAAGGGGGAAATACTGCAGTGGGGGGGAGAAGTGCTTCAACCGCACGTGTAAACAAGTCCGTGGGGGGGGCAACGGAAAAAAAGAAGAGAAAAAAGGAAAAACGTGAAGCAAACCTCAAAATCATCTACAGTTACAAATTCGTATTGCAAAGGAAGAAAAAGGGACGGATTACGGAGGGGAAGGCAGGTCGGAGAAACCTATCGTACCGCGGCCTGCAACAAAGGAGTGAACGAGAAAGTGGGGAAAAAGGTCGTAACTCTATGAGACTAACTCAAGGGGCGGGCAAAGACGGCCGGCGAAGAGGGGACAACGAGTAAACCACCGATCTGTGTAAAAATCTGATCCTCGTCAAAGGAAGATAAGCCAGAAGGATAAAAAAGACCTCGGGTCGAACCATTACCGAAACATGCCCTCTTTGGGAGGAACGAGGGGGAGGAAGTAAAAACGAAAAAAAAAAAAAAGGGTCCACTGGCAGGTACGGATCATACGGGGAAAGGAAACTGGGAGAGAAAAAGCCAATGGGTCCTTTGCAGGTAAAGGTAGGGGGGGGAAAAGGCACAAAAAGACTAAGCTGTGGGAGGAGGAAAACAGCGGCCTACGAACCACGCAACAGCTGAAAGGGAAGGGTACGAGAAGGCTTAAAAAAAAACGCTTTCGCGAAGTAGTCTATCAAAGTGGAAACTCCAAAAAGTGGATACGAGGAGGGAGGGAAAGAAACGTAGGTCGCACCAAGCCGCTAGGGACGACACCAGGTCCGCAAACGGCAAGGGAAAAAAAAGGCGGTCCTTGGAGTTCGACGGAGGAACAGGGGTGCTGAAGAAATCGTACGTCCTTACCGTGACGAAATCCGGTTAAAAAAGATAGGGAAAAAACTAAAACCGTCTCCCGGAACGGGGTAAAGGGGAAAAAGGCAGAACACAGCGCGTCAGTCGCCTCTATCAGGAAGTGGCAGAAGAGGGAAAACCAGAACAGTTCCATACAGACGGGGGGCGAGGGAGGGGGGGGAAAAAAAAAAGGGAAAAAAAAAAGGAAAAAACACTTGCTAATATACTAATTCACAATATCTTCACCCGGAAAAAAGGAACAAAACAACGAAACGGGTCCCCGGCAACTAACAAAACAAGGAAAAAAAGACAAAAGCCCAAGGGGAAGAGGCAAGTCGCCCTCCGAGAGTGTTTCTGATGCAAGGAAAAAAGTTGAAGAATACTCTAGCCGGGTATGAAAGAAAAAAGGAAGGGAGCAAAAGGCCTTAAAGACCAAGCCAGCCACTTAACCCTGAGCGGCCCGTCTTCACGGGGGGGGAACCGAAAAAAAAAGAGATGATCCTTCTTGGTGATAACTAGCCCCGGGGAAGCAAGAGGAAAAGAAGGGAAAAATGAGCAAGAGGGAGACGAAAGTTCTTACTTCCCGACCACAGTCGGCACTGCAGGGGGACCAAGTATTTTGGAAAAAGGGGAAGGAAAAAAGTTGGTGACCTTTACGTTAAGTGAGGCGAAACAGGAAAGAAAAGGGGGGCGGGAAAGACAAAAGACTCGAAGAGCGGTGTGTCGAAAAAAGAAAGAAGGGAACGGCCCACCTAAGGGAATCCGGGCAAAAAAAAAAAAAGGAAAGAACTAAGCGAAAGTTGAAAAGATCGTCATCAGGGTTAGCTTTTTTCTTTAAACAAAAAAAGAGGAAGGAAAGCTACCAAGTAGTGCGTGGGGCGAAGAAAAGGAAAATACCTACTCAAAAGGGAAGAAAATTAGACAGGGGAGGACGAAAAAGGAAGAGCGCCCGAAGTGGTGGTCCGCCCAATGAAGGCACCAGTGCAGGGGGAGGGGAAAAGGCGGAAACCAAGGTAAGTCTACACTTACGAGCGGCTGGGGTTCAAAGAGGAGCCAAGGAAAAGGGATGCGGAAAAAAGGTCCAACAGGACACCTCGCTGGGAATACCCGCTTAGGGAACAGGGGAAAAAATGACAAGGCGTCCTAAGACCAAGCCGGGCAAACCATATCAGGGAAAAGAAACCGCAAACACGGCGAAGTCCACGCACCGTGAAACGTGAGGGGATGTCAGAATGAAATTAATCCGACTTAGCTGAAAACGGACGTAGTCGGGAAAACCAATAAAAACAAAAAAAAAGTGGGAAAAGTCCCAACCAGAAGCTGGTCTACGAAAAAAAGAGGGGGTCAAAATGCCGAGAAAGGGCAAAAAAAGCAGGAAAAAAGGGCGGGGGTTGCTGGTCCTAGGGGTCCCTGTGAGAAAAAAAAAGCGGTGACGGGAAAACGGGAGGGTATCGTACTGTTCTCCCAACGGAGACATAGGGGGGGAGGGGAGCAAGGGATCTCACGACGGCGAGAAGGGAAAGAACAAAAACAGAGCTGGGGGAAGGGGAAAGGCGGAACGAGGGGGGAAGAAACGAGAAAGGAGCAAAGTTGAGGGCGTTTGGGGGATGCAACCGTGGGAACAGTTAGGGGGACGAAAGGTAGGAAAAAAAAAAACAGCAGCGAAGCACAGTTGTCTGTTACCTCGAAAGGGACAAAGACGAAGGGGTCTAAAGGAAAAAGCGAAATAAAGAAAACCGCACAAGGCCAAGAAACGAGGCCGAGGAATACATACACACGACTCCCTCGAGGTGCGACAGGGTGGGGAAGGGCAAAGAGACTGAAAAGAAAAATAGCTTTGAGAGACGCATCAGAATGAGACAGGAGGGGTGAGGAAAGAATCAAGGAAGAATTCGCAGCAAAGACTTCGCGGGGGGGTGGGTAAAAAAAGACCAATGGGACAAAAAGCAAAAAAAAAAAAAAAACCAAAAACAAAAAAAAAAAAAAGGAGAACAAAAAGGCGGGTTGGGAGGACCAGTTCTGGAGGTGGGGTCCGTCTAATGAATAAGGGGGGGGTCTTGGGAGAAAACAAAGGAAAACATGAAGCCCAAAAACCCTTCTCTATAACGCAAAATTAACGATACAGTCCTTTCCAACCAACGGTACTGCTCACCAGGGAAAAAAAAGGAAAGGGGAAAAAAAGAAACGCAAACCAGAAAGCCGGAAGGGCAACTAGGGCCTTTCATCTTAAGGGGGTAAAAAAGGAAAATGGCAATGGTGAAGGAAGGTCTGGGGGGCCGATCGAAGGCAAAAGTCAAAAAAAAAGGGGAAGTGACCCAAACCTGCCTCTAAAGAACAAAGGGGGGCCAAAAAACAAAACGGTCCGTCAGAGTCCTCACGGGGAGGGAAAAAAAAAACCCAACACGACTTGAACGGCTGACGCGGTGAAGAAAGAAAGTGCAAAAGAGGGGATAAAGACTGGTTTTCCGCCAAGACGCCGGAAACCGACAGCATGACGAAAAAAAAAGGGGTGCAAAAAAAACTGAAAGGCAAACTCCAAACTGGGGGAGTAACGGTATTCTCGGGAAGGGAGGGGGGGGAGGGAGGCAAAGAAGACTGATCTGGACCCCGGGTCCTGAAAAAAAACAAACGAAAGGACGTAGTTAAGCACTGACACAACTAAAAGAGAGAGAGTGAAAAAAAGCGCTCATTGCAAGGGAGAACCCTCACTGAAAAAATAACGGGGGGAGCAGGCTACGAAACTCACATCGTGGAGAAGAGGTACACGGGGGACTTGGGCCCTTGGCGCATAGTCCATCCAACCAAAAGGGATGAAAAAAAAAAATTGGGACACACAAAAACGTGTTACTTTACCAGGTTCAAGAACAAAAAGGAGATGCTGACGTCGTTTACGAGTAAGGAACGAACAGAAAAAAAAAAAAGAGAAAGGAAACAAACAACCCCCCCATGGATCGTAGAAAAGGGAAGAAGAAAAGACATAAAGGTGTTAGGAGTGGTCGTCTAGGAAGAAGGGAAGGGGGGGAACGTTTTTGTCCAGTAGACCGAGAGGAAAAAAGGTTGCCCGCGAGAGGGGTGCAAAAAAAAAAAGACAAAGAACTGAACAGGCTCAGGAGGAACCCCCAAAAAAAAAAAAAAAAAGGGAAAGGGGCTGGGCCCAGGGTCGTGCGCCGTCCCCAGTTTCACCGGGGAAAAACGTGTAAAAAAAAAAAAAACGGGAAAAGGTATACGGAGACGGTCCCAAAAACATAAACTCACCGGAAGAGGGGGAAGGGGAAGGAGGGTGAAAAAAAGGAACTTCACACTCGCGCATAAAGCACCGGGGGTCAAAAGGAAAACGGCCTTGCCAAGAAAAAAAGTTTTTAAAGAGGGGGGGGGGGAGGTAGGCACCCGGTTTACCGGAAACGAAAGAAAAAAGGCAGCCCACATACAAAGGCCAGGGAAGGGGGATCGTCCGGAGGAACAGGGTCGGTCCCTCACGCCGGGAAAAGGGTCAAAAAGAAAAAAAAAAACGAGGGGAAGGACCCGACCTGATCTCCCAAAAAGGAAGCGTGGAAAAAGGAATTAACTCCTTCCCTCTTGAAACAAGACATTCCCTGAAAAAGGGAGGAAAAGAGGGGGGGGCGCAAAACGATCCTCATTGAAGAAGGAAAAGTTGAAAGAAAAAAGACCGAAAGGATGGAAAAAAAAAAAAGAAAATAAAGAGTCCCAAAGGAAAATCAAACTTGCCGGGGATCTTTCCCAGACAATTCTATGCGGAGGGGGTGGGCTGAAAGTTGCGTGGACCCAGGCTCTGCGGACGCAGAGGGAAAATTAAAAAAAAGAGACCGACTCCTACGGAACCCATCCATTCAGTTGAGAATAAAAGCAGAACGTGGTTACAAATCTGAAGAAGGGTGTAACGCGGGAACCGGGCCAAAAAGTCTACCCTTTATACAGAGCCCTGCAGAAGAGCACAAGCGGGAGGAATCGCAATAAAACCAACTGCCTCGTGGAAAAAAAAAAGAAAAAGAAAAAGGGGGAAAAAAAAAAGTCAGGGTACAAGAAGTTGAGGGGGAGAAGGAAAAATCGGGGCGGAGTCGGCCTCTAGCACGTAAGGAATTGGGAAGAAAAAAAAAAGACTGTTCGAATCAATCTGCAAAAGACGGGAGGGGAACCGCAAAACGGGTACGAGTGGGAAGTGAAAAATCACCTTGAAGCAGCAGTGCGGTGGAAGAACCGGGAAAAAAAAAGTTGAAGAAAACTTCGGCTGACTGGTCAACGGCGAAAGGGGGGAGGGTTGGGAAAAT
>Ga0179591_1298435_pt1 | contig 13195 bp, 17 predicted proteins | sample CZOMad2_1_08_16f_FD_182891 | JGI IMG/M metagenome (GOLD analysis project Ga0179591, IMG submission 182891) | Vadose zone soil fungal communities from Angelo Coast Range Reserve, California, USA - CZOMad2_1_08_16fungal (PacBio error correction) | ecosystem: Environmental > Terrestrial > Soil >...
ACAAATTGTTTGGTTGGGGTTGGTGGTTGTTTGGGGGGGGGTGGGGGGGGGGGGGGGGGGGGGGTTGTAAATGGGGGCCGTGAAAAAGCCTCAATTTCAGCAGTAAAGGCAGAAGGGGGGAATAGGGGACGACAGGATGGATAAAGGTTTCTGAGGGGCCGAGGGGGTGCTGCACTGCAGGGGGAATTTCAAAGGATGTCGCCCTCCCTGACGCCCGATCCCGATGTGCTTCCCAGAAAGGAAAGATTTACACGCAGTAAAAGTAGACTAGCAAATTGGGAAAGGGTCGATTTTGGTGCGGGCGCTGAAAGTTGGTAAAAAATTCTGACGAGCAGGGAAGGGTCACGCGAAGGAGGGCGAGCAGTCGAGGATCGGGTAACGGATGAGTCACGGCACGAAAAGGAGAAGTTATCTACACACCATATCAGAATACGGCATAGTCGCTACTTAAATGACGCGGGGGTGATCCTCCGTTCGAAAGCTCAAGGGCCCGAGCAGCGTTATAAACGAGAAGAAAGGGATTTAGGAAGAGACTGGGTTTTTTTAATCCTAAGATCAAAAAGAGGTTATTCTGGGGGAGGGAGCCGCTCTGATGAAGGACGGGGATGAGAGTTCGAAAGGCTTTCCATTTGGGGTGCGACCTTAAGTCGAAAGAGGAGGTTACGAGTTATAAAAAATAACAGGAGTGAAAAGCCCTAACAGATTTGGGCTATCTGGTCGTCGACGTGGTAGGGGAACCTGATGGGATCGCACGGAAAAATGGAAACTCCTTTACCGGCCGAGGGTTTCGCATAAAAACGAGCAGGAAAAAGTCGCCGACCGTCCTTCCTATATAACTCACAAAAAAGGAATGCGGGGGTTTTACGCTGGGAGTCGGGAAGCAACTCAAACGAGGAAACAGGGGGCATCAGCTCTTCACAGACAGGACAAAAGCAGACTTCTTTAAGTCGAAGGGAAAGACAGAGCTGGGATCAACAAGCTGAAAAGAAGATAGAAAGCTGACCACTATTTGGTCTCTGCGTATTCTGTGCATAAGGAGACACTGGAAAACCCCAATTAAAAGGCCCAATTCTACACGAATGAATGAAGGTACAAAAGGAGCTTAAGCGGTTAAATTGACGAAAGGCAGACGAGGGGCGGCCATTTGGACCCATACTATTGAGGTGTTGGTATACTCGTAATATCAAGACGCGAGACGATCCGTACACTACCTGTGAAGGGGTGGGAGGGGCGTATCTCGACACCGAAGCGCTCCTACGCGCCGGTCCCTACTTGCGGCAGAAACTAACTTACCGTTAAAAGGGGGGACAGGGTTATTTTACTATGTGATGGAGCTGAAGAGTTGATGATCCTTTCTTTGGGGTAGGTATGTTCATTCGACAAACTCCGCGGGCGAAAGGGGGTTTCACTATACGGGGTGGAAATTCCAGGTTCAGGGAGGAGAGGGCGGCGATGTCGATGGCCCCGTGATGAATAAGCGAGCGCAATGAACGATCAGAGAGATCATTGAGGGGAAAAGAGGGGGTTGTATAGCTGCAAATGTAAAAAGTGGCTGAGGGACTGACAGGCCCTCGAATCGCACTCGAGGCAATGAACATACGAACGAATAGTTCCCTCTACAACCAAGGGTAGCTAACGCCGATCCTTTCGACATGCCGAAAAAAAAGAAGCATAAGACAAGAACTCTTCTCCTCCTGTGACACGCAAAAATCGGACATCGGGGGGAGGGAAGGGGAAGAATTTTCATTCATAAGTAAGGGGACAAGGGGGAGAGCGAGCTGTCGTAGATGAACGCCCAAAGATGGGTTGGCGATCGGGGGGGGGGGGGAGAGGGACGAACGAGAAGGCGAAGGGTTTGGGTGGAAAAGAAACTCATATCATCTAACTATACGGGAAGAAATAGTGGCGATCTCACCGGGAACCTGAAAGGAGGCGGCATTTTTGACAGGTGAAAAGAGGGTAGAGGCGACCGTGGCCAGGTTGTAAGGGCTCGTAGGCCACTAGAAGAGAAGAAGCAAACCACAGGACAAAGCGAAAGGCTCACGACAGGAAGTCGTGGTGAGGTCGCTATACTATCCACCGAGAAAGCGTGGAAAGGGAGATCTTTAATTCTTGCGAAAAGGGAGGCCAGAAAGCAAAGTGGTCTTGGGGCGTCTGCGGCAAGAAGGGGCAGTCAAAGCCGAAGGGGGGGCAGGTTTGGGGAAGGGCCACTCCAATTCAAAGCGCGCAACGGAACGCTTTAGAAAGTTGGGAAGAAACGGCCTCGGAAGGCGCCTCGTTGAAAAGTAGGACGCGCCAAACGAGAAGAACCGCTGGCGTAGAGAGCAGGCCAATCAATCGCCAGCGTTGGGGTGGGTTTATTGGAGAGAGAACAGAAGGGACAGCGAGACGAATGGAAAAAAAAACACACACAGATCCGGCCCCTGGGGGAGAACATCGATCTGTCCATGGGGAAAGGCTATTCGCTAAACTAAGTCTAAGACTATGATCGGAAAAAACGGATATGAAACCCCCACGGCTTTGGACCAGTTGCACTCTGTTGAGAAAGAACGTTCCTTCAAGTCGGCACATGTTGCCAGTCAGGGAAAGGTATCTATCAAGGCCGAGTGGGAGTATCTCGGGATGTTTGAGTTCGCTGTACCGGGGAAGCCAAGGTCAACTGCTCAAGCCGGAGAAAGCATGGCTCGGAGAAAAAAAGACAAAAGAAAAACGCTCTACTACGGAGAACGCCAGGAAAGCGACGCGACCAATCTGGATGGAGACAGTTACTTTGGTGGAAAGAACTAGAGGAGGGGACTCAGGAGACAGATCGAATCTTGCTTCGTTTGCAGCCACAATTGACACCCATATCGAGCGGCCACAACCGAGGATAAAAAAGAATCAAAAAGAACGCGCCCCCTCTGAGGAAGGATACTGACCTGAAAGGGGTAGGCCTCGTCACTAGTTAATGTGGTCCATGCAGAGAATAAAAACAACAACAGGGGAAAAGAGGGACACCATGGTAAAAGAATAGTGGCGGGCGGAAAAGGCCTCAGGGGGTCAGGTCATGCCTTCGAGGGGGAAAGCTCAAGTGGGAGTCAAAAGGTGTGAAGGGGGCCATTTTTCTGCGGCAATGGATGGGCTTTTCAAGATCGCAAAAACAAGAGGAAAGCTAGGTATGCCGACCGGACTCTTCCTCGATAAAGTACTAACCTTATCCTAAGGAGAGGGAAAAAGTGGCGGGGGGGCGGCCTGATGGTCTACTGGAAAGAAGTGGAGAACAGGCGCGACGTATCACGCCTTGCGAGGTCGGGGGGGGGCACGGAGATCCCTGAAGAAGCCTTGATCAATGTGGGGGGGAAGGGTACATATCCAAGGATGGGATAAAAAGTGAGGGGGCCTTACGGGATCGAAGAAGACCTCAACCCTCGGTCTCACCATTGGACGGATCAAGTGGTGGGTTGTACATAGTGCAAGGGAACAGAGTTACTCTCGCCGATTCTTGGAGGTGCGCTAATATCACTGGAAGAATGATGTCCAAGTGGAACAGGCGGGGGTGTGATAAAAGGACAGGACTCTATCACAAGGATCGTTTCTCTGACGAATCTTGAAAGAATACTTTCTTCCGAGAATCGCTTGCACTGGGGGGGGGGGGTTCCTTGAAAATCAGCGACGGGAAAAGGTCTCCATCATGTGGGGCCTGGCTCAACAAAGGTGGTCATGTACCCCTTTAACTTTTACGCAAAGCCTGGCTCTAGTAATCAAAAAGGGACATAATAAATTTGTGAGTGCTCTCTGGAAGGAAAAAACGAAAATCCCGCGTTACCACATAATCCAAAAAAGTAATCAGAAAGAAAGCGACCAGGAAGCGAAAGTGACTCGGATAAAAAGAAAACAGGGCCTTTCTGCGTTAGACTCTTCCATAAGCCACTATTGGGTTCGCACTTTAGGGGACTACCCCACGTCAACGGCATCGTGCGACAAACTATTCACATGACAGATCCGCTGGGAAGAGGAAAAAATTCATGTTACGATAGAAGGGAGGCCACGGAAAGGTGGGAAAAGGGGGCAACAGAAGTCGGTTCGGGGTGACAAAAGTAAACTGCGTAACTACTCTCTCTACATTTACCAAAGAAAATGGCGCTTTGTCAGGGGGGGAGGTCTACAACCCATCAGATCGGAAAGAGCGCGGGCCTAAGAGGTGCAGACAAGGGGGAAAATTCTGGAAAAAGTGGGGGGTAGGATAACTGAAAACCAAAGATTGTCTATTCTTTAAAAGGAGGTGCGGGACCATGCAAAGAAAGGTGGAGGGTCCGGATCGGGAGTTCGTGGGTTAGTCATTTATACAGACGGGGAGCGAGACTTAAAGGGGGCTTTTTTCATACAACAAGCTACGACGGAGAAGACTGACTAGTCGTTCTGAAAGAGGTACGAGGGCGAGGTCATCAGGAAAGGCATGTAGCGCTAGAAAGCGACTCTCAACACAAACGGAAGAACTTTGCTCCAGGCGGAGACCACTACTCGCAAAGGCAACCTCCCGAAAAAAAAAAGGGAACAGCAAAGACGATGATCTCGATCTAAGGAAACCCGGGGGAGACAGCGCGTATGCCGGTTCTAAGCAAAAACACAATCAGGAAAACCAAACTCTGGGGGAAAAAAAAAGGGTACCCTCAAACCCTGAGTCAACTGGGCCGAGTTGATTAGGGAGGAAAAGTAGGGCCCGAATAGGGGGGCGTCGCGATGGTGTATGATACGGAAAAATCACTCTCAACATTGAGGGTGAAACTGATCTAGGGATATGGAGACGAAGCGAAGTGGTCAGACTCAGAGAGAGTGAAACGGTAAAGTCCAGTACTTGGTAGACGTGGCTCAGAACTGAAAAAAATGAACCAGGACTAATCCCAGCGGCTGAGCCTGGACATCATGTGTCTAGGTGTCTCCAGGCTAATCCTGGTAAGCACTGGGGGCCAATACGACCAGCAGATCACCCCAGCAAGGGTAGGGAAAATAGGGGAAGGGGAGAACGCCTGTTCATCTTTTAGGGACTCGACGAAGACCACATCAACTTGCTAGGGATGATGGAGGAATAGCAATTTGTGACAACGCGACAACATCGGTTTGGCCTCGTGCGAGGGGAGAACTGCCGACGAAAGGGCAGACATATTTGGAAAATTGAGGAGGGACGTCGTCTGCCCGTGGCACTTCACTTGCAAGCAGAGAAACCTTGCGGACGGAAATCTCGGGTAAGCCTATAAATTGGCGAATCCAGACAGGATTAACAAATAAAAACACTTGAAGAAGAAACAATAGTCGTTATCGCCAGAGAAGGCGAGTGCTTTTGGGTAGCTAACAAAGCGCCTAAAATTGAAACAATGTGGAGAACACAAACGCATTTCAAGGGCAAAAAAACTCGTAAAATGATTCCAGTGGGAGCGAAAGCCATCCGGACTGAGAGCGAGAAGGGTGGATACTAAATGAACCCAACGTCTTTTCAAAGTGTGGAGGGTTCGAAAGCTACATCTTAGATCCGTCGCTGACACGGGGGTTACAGTTAAAGTTAATCCAGCTAGGGAGGGAATAGATATATAAGTGAGGGATGTAGGAAGGGGAACAAAAAGACAGGGAGGGAAAAATAAAGGAAACTTAGGAAGCGAAGGAAGCGTCCACGTCTCGTGAAGTAACGACCCACTCAAAGAAACCGCGGAAACTAAAAATCCAAAGAGGACGCTAAGGGGGAAGTTGGTGAATAGGCATAATGGAGAGTGCATGAACAGATTAGATCGGGAAATATAGAGGGATTGATGCAATCGCGGAAAAGACCGCAGAATTGCCGATAAAAACATCGGAAAAAAAAGCAAAGAAGGAGCTAACCATCTGGACCGTGGGAAGGGGAGGGAGACTTTGAAAGGAAAATAGAAGGGTTTTCTCTCTTAGAAACACAAATCAATTATAAAAAAAAAAAAAATTGTACACTAGGTGCGTGACGGGAAAAAGGACTAAGGGGGAATATATCCTGCAGCCAACGAGGGGGGAAAGAGGAATGATTTATTCAGTGGTCGGAGGGGGAAGGCTTTGTGGTCTGCGGCATTCTGGGGGAGGGTTACCGATTGCCTCCCGAGGCACAGAGCTATGGTATCCGCCACTAACCAAGACCTCAGGGGAGGTCACCAAATGCCCGACCGGGATCAGCTTGACAAAGGGGTGAGGTTGGGCCAAAAGGTGGGGAGGGAGTTAAGGATAGAGACGGGGGAGCAACGCATAACGCGAGCATTCTGGGACGACAAGGGGGAAACAATTAGTCGTTCACGGGAACCGTAAGGAGCGAAGGTTAGAACAGAAGAAATCAATACGGCGGCTAATATCGAGCAGAGGCTGAACTTCCGTGAGTAACGAGGCTACGGAGCTAACGGACGGTGCGCTGGGCAAGCAGCCGCCCCCATGTTCTTGGTAGGGGGATCAAAGAAGTGTGGGGGGCCTCGCGAAAACAGAGTTTATTGGAGGCGAAACGCCAGTCGGGGCTTCGATCATAATAACAAATCGAAAAGACAGAAAAAAAAAAAACACCAACCCAAACAATACACACAGGACAAACCACAAAAAAAAACCCACAAAAAACCAAACACCACCCTTTTCGAGACGCTTACTGTTTTTTTGAACCCTTCTCCTTATCCGACAACTCATCTGGTTCGTCTACCACGTTTACATACTTCGTCGGTGACGGTCAGAGCGGCTATTGATATATGGTCCTTTGCCAGTACACATCATTCTCTGTAGGTATGATTGACGCGTAGAAGACACGAACTGAAAGTAAAAGTTTCACTTCTAAATGAACGTTACGTTCTGATACTTCAAACGCTGGAAAATACGCAAGGAATGTACTGCCTTTTGTGGAAGGAGCTGTCGGGCTAACTACGGCACCCGGAACCGTACAAGGAGGGTGGCTGTAGGAAATCAACACGTGGAACGGGGGGGGCATACGGGCATCAGGGGACCAGGGCACTATCAGGGGATAGGCAAAAAATAAAAAAAAGAAGAACTGCTAGTGCTTATAAGCACTTAAAAACTCTTAGAAAAGATTGATGTTCTTAGGAGAGGGGGGGGGGTCGGAAAAAGGTGCATATTGGCACTAAGGAATACTGCTGCCCTAACACGGGCCCAAGGGAGGAAATCCGTCGCAGGGCTTAGCAGTTCAATTCGAACAGTGCGGAAAAAAGGAATTTTCGGACACGGCTAATTCGGAGGGATGCGCCCCCCTGAAAGGAGAGAATAAGCCCTAGACAAGGCAAAAGAACAGGGGAAAGGTTGGTCTTTGCAGTGGATCGACCAAAGAACGAGAGCAGGGAGAACGCGGGAGAGGAACATGAATTCTGTAAAATTTCGGGCCAGGGTAGGGCAACAGGGAATGGGAAAGGGCGGAAACATGAAGAAAAGGGGTGAGTGGGGCCCGATCGGTCTGAGGTGGGGGGAAGATGTTCGATGAGACCACTCTCTGGGGGCTGTTGGAAAGTACGGACCACTCGAAGGGTCATCTTCGGAGAGGGAACTGGTCGGGGCGCATGGAGAGCTTCGTGTCGGATCCGCCGCGCGGGGGTCAGAAAGAGATTCAACAACAGGGGGGATGAGAGAGGGGGAGAGAGATGACTGGCGCTTAGGATCATGAAAAATACTTCAACAAGCGAATAGGAAGGACCGAAAAATGGACCTAGAAGAAGATTTAGTAAGACTCAAAAAACTTGTAGAGAAATCGGATTCAGGGACGAGGCCTACCACAAGTAAAGGATCATGACAGAAACCAGGACAATCAAAAATCGTCACATCATTTGAAGGCAGGGAAAAAAGGGTAGGAAAAATGGGATAAGTTTGAGGGGATAAGCAAGCGCGGAGTCGGTCTATATTGGAGGGGAGTACGTACATAAAACGAGCGGTAGGGTGTCCTATCATGTCTCTTATGACGACGAATTCAAGTTGTCGTGACATACAACGATGAAGAAACAATTTGCCAAATAAGGTTGAGAATAGGTACACAAACCCTTCGAAAACGGAGACATTGTCATAAAAGGGGTGATCAACCGGTGTCTGAAGGCTCACGTGGTAACTGGGAAGTAGACATCTACAAGCTAAAAGGAAACAGCAGAACCAGCCAGCTGTCGTCCGCGAATGAAGAAAGTAGAAAGCAGAGCCACAGGATTTAAAGGCTCGAGACACGCGAGAGGGCCACAAGTAGGATGGACTTTCTGCTTAAATATAACTTTGCACCAGCGCCTCTGGTCACGAGGGCAGTTAGGGTTCATTGGTCCTACAAACGATCAGAAATGTCCAAAATCTAGGGTTCACTTTTTGAGTGGTTCCTCGAGAAACAAGAAACGGAGCGGAGGGGATAACCGCAGACACAGGGGGGGAAGGAGCCGAAGTTCAATAAGAGAATGGTTAGCCGGAGGCCGAAAAAAAAGCGAAAAAAAACTGCTAACCTCTGCCGAACACTAGGTAAAGGTTAGGGGAGTCGAGACCAAAGACTCTCTTTAGAGGCGGGGGGGGGAACTATGGGGGAGCAAAAAAACACGAAATGGAGACATCGCATATGTCAGCTGGAATATCGAAAGCAGCAGTAGGCTAGAAAACTTGGGAGAAGAGGGGGGCGGATTAAAAAAAAACCAGGGCTTTGGAAGCAGAGGGGACCATTGTCTGTAGAGAGAACCTCTGGTCAGTGAATGCGAGGGAAAGGAGAAAAAAGTTCCCTGAATTGGGAAATCAGCTCAATAAAGGGTTATATCTCTGGTTAGGAGAAAAATTGGTAAGGAGAAGGGCTCTTCTTTCTTTAAGGGAAAGATGCAATCCTACAGACTAATAAGGGGTCCGAACCACTTCGGAAGAAGAAGAACGTCGAACACTCAAAAAGGAAACCACAAAGATAATGTGCAGGACGGAATTCTTCCGGGTGTACTTTGTGGGGATACTAGGGGAGGGGAAGTGGAGGGAGCAAAGGTATATCTCGGGGACCAAAATATCGGGGAGTGAGGCATCCGTGAAAAGAAACAGTGAAATAAGAAAAAGAGGGACCACGTAACTGAATCAACATAGCAAGAGGGGGGTACCTCCTCGTGGATTCAAACGGGAATGTTGATTTGAAAAACTTCACGAAAAGAAGAAGGAGAGGGTGTGACTCCAGAAAACAGAAAACGTATTTGTGATAAAAGAGAGATATGACCACCATGGAAAAAAAAATGCATTGGAAAAGAAGGAACAGTAGTCGCTTCAAGAGGGGGGGGGTAGAATCATTATGGGTCAGGGGTGTGGACGGGGGAGGGGGGGCGCTCTTTTCCGCAATGAGGGTCAGAAAGTGCCTCTCAGAAGAAAAAGTTATAAGATGGAGGAAGACCGGAAACGAAGATGATGGGCACCAAAGAAAGGAGCAATCAGCTTGGAATGTTCGGGGGTGGTGCGCGGGGACTAGGTGAGGGGGGGTCTACTTGAAAAAAAAAACAGCGGAAAAGTGGAGAGCGCTAAAGCTAGGAGGGCCGGGAACGGTCGAGAGGAACTTTCAAAAGGGCCGATAAAAATTAAAGAACCACTTGAGCTACCAAGAAGAGAGCTGAAGAGAAAAATAAGTTAAAGGGAGGGAAAACGTCCAGCTAATACGAAACGCAACGCGCAGCGGGAAAAAAAATGTCTTTTGTTGGGGGAATCAAGTAATCAACAACTGTGACCGGGGGCAAAAAGCAGGGGGGGGCGCTCTATGGAGGAAAGATTCGAATGGAGCCAAGTCCGGAAATTCAGGGGGGGTACAAAGCATAGACGAATAAAAAAGGATGGATCTAGCAAAGAAAGAAGGAACGAAAGATTGCGGCACGAACCGAAGCAGGTGGGGGGAAAGGCCTGGTTCTGGAATAATGGAGGCCACAGGAGCAGGCATATGACCGTTAGGGATAGGTTGGCGAGAGCACTCGGACTCCTACGCAACGGACTGGCTCTAGGAACATTCAAAAGGAGCTTTTAGGAAAGTGCGGGCAAGAAATCAAACCGAACGAAGTACAAGCGAGTGGGGGACGTTTCAAGAAAAGGTCGATTCCCGCAATCTCCGACTCGCTCATGGGAGAGGCTAGCGAAACATAAAAGAGGGAGGGGAAATTCAGTGTCCCTCGCTTAAGGGACCCCTCTTGGAGGGGCGCAGGGAGGCAGGGGGGGGGAATAAAATTAAAAATCACGTAGGGCTACGAGATAAAAGTTTTAGGAAACTGGTGGGGGGGCATGTTCAGTTTTACTAAGGGAGAAAGAAAGGTCCGGCCAACTATGGGTTTCTTTCCCGACTTCGAGGAGGGGGTGATGGGGAAGGAAAACTCAAAAACTTCGACTAAGAAACGAGGTAATTGAAACAAGGGTGCTGCGCTATCAAAGAGAGCTAAAGAGCTCTGGCACTGAGGGAAGGAAGGGAGGTCTGCAAAAAATGTCCGGACTAATTGGGAACCTTTCCACATAGTGAAGAGCGGTACCATGGAGAGGGCTGGGGAAAAGGATCGGGAGTTCGTTGGCAGGGGGGGAGGGAGGGAAGACCGGAAGACAGGGGGGCGTTTTCTGTGGGGGGAAAACCCAAGAGAAAGCGAGAGGGATCATCTTATCGAGTGTTATGGCATGTCACGACGGAGGTCCTGGGAAAAGATAAAGAGAAAACAACGGCGGGAAGGGGGAAAAGATAGAGAAAGGATCAACCCTGCGTAATTCACGACCGGAGAACAGAGAATACGCCCCCTAAGACCCTTAAACCGCCGACGTATCAAAAGGAACTGGAGAGGAAAGGTCCCCAGGGGAAAAGTCAGAACGGTCGAATCGGTACAAAAGAAAAGGGACACACGACATCAACGGGCAGGAACAAACTAGGTTTAAGGGGTCCAGCCACCATCATCACATGAAAAAGGGCACCATGAAACTTGAAAGAATGTTTTGAAGGGAAGAGAGAAGTAGCCCGTCGGTATGGAGTTGTTTGTCAATGAAAGGGACCCGCGCGCACATGGAAAGGTCCTATCGAGCGCGGGGTAGGGAAAAAAGTCCTACTTGGGGAGAATCAGAAGTAAGGACAAGACACATTCTGGCCGGGACGAGGAAAAAAGAATCTGTAAAGGAACCTGGGAGAAGAAAATACGATCGGCTCAAAGGGGGGTTAATGTTGGGAGTTCAGCGATGATTGACTGGGTTAATTTGCGCCCTTATCCACGAGGGGAAGAGAAAAAAAAAGCACCCTGAAAGGGGGGGGAGTAAAGACTTTGCAAAAAACAAACAAACGAGGGGGTGAGAAGCTCCGGATCAAAAGGTAGACCATGGTAGAGGAAGGTTGAGGATAAGTTAGGAAAAAAGAAAGGGGGGGGGGGAAGAGGGGCGGGGGGAAAGGTGAAAGGCCGCAAGGCGAATCGAATGGGTAAAAAAAAATTTGAGGGTTCTGAGAGCAGGAAATTTCTTCAACCAGGACGCGAGGGGAGCGATAATGAAGCCACGAGGAGCGCATCTTCAAAGCCAGGACAATTGGGGAAGGAGGGAAAGTAGACGAAAAAATGACTCTCGAAAAAATGAGGATCAATGGCAACTGGGTTGGGGAGGGGGGTAAATAGGGGACGGGTGAGAGCGAAAACACTTTCTACAACAACAGGTATCCCTGGGAGAAGATGGGGAATGGCAAGGTGGAAGGGGGAACTAGTGGAGAGGGGAACTTAAAAAACACACTGGGGGGGCAATAAAAAATGGGCGTGATTTTTCTCATACCTAGGGAGTAGAGAATCCGTGGGACGGAAGTTTAACACCATAACGGGAAGAAGATCTTTAGATAAGATTGTAGAGCAGGGAGGATCTCCCTGAGAGGGAAACTTGGCTAATCTAGAAAGAAATTAGATCTGCTCTTTAAAACAAACCAAGAGAAGAAAATTCTCTCTTACCAGTAGAAAAAAAATAAAGAGGCCCTCACAAAGCGAAGAACCCAATCTTATAGTATGCGGGGTTAATACTTTAAGGGAGTTAGGAAAAAAGAATATAGATCGGAAGGCGGGCCAGATCTAAAAATTGCCCGTCATAAAAAGAGGGCCCCCCAAGAAAAAAAATTAAATTCAAAGTCCAAAGTTGGCGCGGGGGAATGATGAAGGAATGCCTGGTCAATTCAAGAATAGAGTAACAGGTTTTGTCCTCAAAAAAAAAAAAACAAAAGGGGGAAGGAGGAGGTAAAAAGATTATGAACACCATTTGGAAATGAGTGAGTGCCTTGGGGCCTAAAGGGTAATTAAATGGGAATGCAATGTGGAAGCTAATGATGGGATGGCGTGTGTCTCTTGTGGCTTTGACCTGTCGGAAAGGGAGTGGGTATTCATCTAGCCAAATACCTATCAAAAGGGCTTGTATTCCAACCAAAATTCAAACTCTATGGGGAAAAAATACAAGGAGAAGGAATCGAAGGGGGGGGGAAAAAAAAAAGGGTGAGGTTTCACGAGAAATTGAGTGGGGGAAAAGTGGGGGTAATCTCCGGTGCGCCCGCAAGGAGGGGAAGCATGTCCAACAGTGATCTCCTGGTCGGAATGAGGCGTAAAGGAAGACGTCAGAAAAAAAGTAATCCCTTGATACAATTCCGGAGATAACATCCGAGGGGGGGGGGGGGGGAAGATGCTTTCGCGGCGGAGGAAAATTAGTCACAAAAATCTCTACTAAGATCACAAAACTGGGCGTGGAAAACCAGGTGGTTCGATCAAAAGAGTGGGGTTTAATCTCCTAAAAGGATTGTTTGAGAGAGCACATCAAATCTGCTCTATTCACGAATATGAATTTCTCCCCTGCTGGAAAAAAGGAGGGGTGGGGCTCAACGGGTCTATGCGATGAACGAATTTTCAAGGGGAGCAGACAGGTACGAGAGTGAGGAGAAGGCTAGCTGTTTGTCTACTTTTTGAAAAGGGGGGGGGGATACAAGAGGGTATCCTTTAAGCAAACTCCTCAGGTTCCTGTCGCAGGACAAGTTGAACGCTCAGAGGGAAGTAGCAGGAAAGAAGGGCTCTGAGTCAAAAATGGAAAGGAGGAGTTTGGGGGAAATGGCGCGGTGTAAAATGTCAATCAGAAAAAAAGCTGACACCGGGGAAGAGAAGGTGTACGGCTGGGCAAGAGAAAAATCCAGCGCGGTCTCTGTAGCAGGTACAACGGATATGGAGAGGCGTGAGACTCTTAAAATCTTCCTAAAGGGGGAGGGTGCTCTGCG
>Ga0179591_1315219_pt1 | contig 13195 bp, 13 predicted proteins | sample CZOMad2_1_08_16f_FD_182891 | JGI IMG/M metagenome (GOLD analysis project Ga0179591, IMG submission 182891) | Vadose zone soil fungal communities from Angelo Coast Range Reserve, California, USA - CZOMad2_1_08_16fungal (PacBio error correction) | ecosystem: Environmental > Terrestrial > Soil >...
TTGTGAAAAGAAAAGGGGGACGTCGACAAGAAAAGAGATCGCCCAGGATCAGGGGATGAACAAATGAAAGGCTTCCACAAGACGGGCGGATAGTAAACCACTGGGTGGGCGAGACCCGCAAGAACCGCTTGGGGGGGGAAAGGTCGAACTTGCCGGAACCGTCAAAAAGAAGTGAGTCCACAAATGGCTAGGAAGAAAAGGACCGACTACAGGGAAACTCATGGAGAGGGGCCTTTTTCAACTTGTGAAGGAAAAAAAAAAAAAAAAAAAAAAAAAAAAAAAAGGTCGAAGAAAAAGCGACGCTTCCAGTGCCGAAGGCACCGAATGGGCCCACAAGAAAAAAAAAATACAGGCAGGGGGTGGGGAACTTCGAGCCCACGACAAAAAAAGCGTTCACGAAGGCTGGGCTGGCTATATCATGAATGGACGCGAAGAGAGCGGAGTTTAGCAAAGGGGGGGGAGGTCCAAATCTGACTCGCCAGGGGAGAATTCTCGGAAAAGTCACGACGGATGGGGGAACTGCGGGGGTTTTGGCACGACGTCATTTTTTACCCGCTAAAGAACCAAGCAAAAGGGACACCGACGCAAATCAGCACAGGAAGGAAGTCGATCGTCTCTCGAACGCCGGGGGGCAAAATGGGGGGGCTCAAAGGGAATAGAGCATCTAAAGACTGGCGAGCGGCTACCTACATACACCGTGCTGCGCAAAAGACTCTTCCATCGGGGGGGCCAAAAAAAAAAAAGAGCTGGGAGGAAGGGGGGAAGCCAGAGGCGCGAGAGAAACGGAGCATGGCAGAAACACTTTTTCGGTGATGGGGAGAGATGGGGGGTGTCTCAAAACAGGGAAGCGGAAGGAGAAATAAAAAGCGATCTGACATAGGGGGCCTAGAAGACTGAAGAGAATTTAAAAAAGAGACGGCCAACCCTCTCAGTGGTGTACTCCAAGGAATGCGAAGAAGCAAGCTTTCTGCAAAGGGGGGGAGAGCAGAAGGGGGGGATTTATTGTGAGGGATTTCGCGACTATCCTGGAAGCGGTACGGACAAAAGAGAGGAGAAACTTATCAATCATAAAGGAATCCGTATCTTGTGGCGATGAGAGGGTTTCAAGGCAGCGTGAAACTCTGTTTGACGGAGGCATATTAAGGGAAAAGTACGTGCAAGAGAACGTGCTGAGTGGAGACGCCTGCCGAAAAAAAGGGGGGAACATCCAATTTAGCGAAACTCGAGACGTAGGCCTTACGACAGGACGAAGCTTGAACTTTGGGTGTGACTGTCAAAAAAGCGGGGAACAACCCATGAAAAATAAGGGCCCCGAACCTTAAAAAACACAGGGGTCCGAGTGGGACGGATTTCAGCAGAAAAGGTATGAAGTTCCTGAAAAGAGAAAAAAAAAAACGGAAGGGGGGGGCCAAGGTTTTTTGAAAGGGGGGGGATGCGCTGAAAAAGTACAGGGTCGTCAAACAAGCGAAGAGCATGGTTGTCTGATCTTTTCCAAAGGCCAAAAGTCTCGCCATAAAAAGCATCGCCCATGATGAGAGGGCCGATTGGAGCCGGAAGCTCGTCGAGTTCCACTCGGCGGGCGCAGGGGAAGATAGTTTTAGCCGCTATGGGCAGGGGAACGCATCGCAACTTGAAATATGAAAAGGAAAAAATGCAGCAACGCAGAGGGTCAGGATGATTGGCAAAGGCGTACTACCTGCAACAAAAAAGAGGGGTTTGTCGGTGGGAGCAAGAAAAAGGCCCGCCCTAATCGAGGGGGAAAAAAGGGGGTGCCGTTTGCCGCGGGAGGAAACCGAACAAGGTTGCAAAACGAAAAAAATATAAACATCGATGTGGGAGAGTAGGCCGAATCAGGACAGGGTAAACTAAGTCAAAAAGTTGCGAATCAGAATGAGGCAAAAAAAAAAGTGATAATTTAACGTGGTCAAGGACTCAACTCAAAGTCAGCCAAGCCACCGATAAAAAGGGAGGAAGAAGGTCGAAACGACTGAACAAAAGGGGAGGAGGGAAAAAGAGCCGTGCGTAGATCAGCAGCTTAGAACTAAGCTTCATCCCGAATCATTCCCCAAGGATGGAAGAGGGAGGGCCCTGAAAAAAAAAAAGCAAAAAAAGCGCCCGGGGAAAGGTGGATTCGGACTCCAACAGCCCCCAAGGGGGGGTCAGCCGCATTTGGAGTCAGAATTGCGAAAAAAAAACAAGGGTCTCCATCTGATAAAAAAAAAGGGGGAAAAACTACTTCCGGAAAGCAGAAGGGAAGGGCTTTTTTGGTGTGTTTGTCAAAATGGCGAAGGTCTCCGGGGAAAGGGGGGTGAAAGGTTGACCACAGGGGGGGGTTGGGATTAGCCAGAGGTGGGAAGGGGAGCCGCCCAATTCAAACACCGTGCCAGAGGAAACGAAAGGGGGGCAAAAAAATGGCTGTTTTGGGCGGGCAAGAGTGTAAGGTAAAGGAAAAAGAGGACGCCAGAAAGTTGGGGTCAGACAAGGGAACACAATTTTTTAATGAACTCCCCTCGTGCCCGGGGCTGACGACCGGCCCATCAGCTTGAAAAGAAGCTAAGGTCACGGAATAAGAAAAAAGGGCCCTATTGCGGAAATAATTGAAAAAAAAGAGAGGGAATCTGCAATTTGAAACCCTACAAAATCAACAAAGGCGGAGAACGAAAAGGAGGGGCTACACCAGCAATCTGTAAAAAAGGGGGGAAAATAAAAGACTCGCCGGGGGGGGGTCAAGAAAGAAGACTGGGCAGGTTGCTGGACTGACCATGGTCAGGGTGTGTGCGACTGAGGGGGGAGTGGAGGGGGACCCGAAAGATGGGGGAAGATCATTCGGGTTTTTTGCTAAAAAACGATGTGTGGGCGGGCGGAAGAAAATTCGAAGCCGATCCGCCCAGGGGAAGGGGCCTGAATGGCAATTACGCGAGTCGGGCAAAAAAAACGCGCACGGGCATAAAGAAAACAAAAAAAAAGAAACTCGATCCAGAGAATCCTACAAATGGAAAAAGGGCGCAGAGAAGGAGGCACAAACAACCAGGAGGAGAGGAAAGAGAGATTATACCGGGGAGAACTTTCTGAAAAAAAAATACCCAAGTCCGTTTTCAGGAGGTAGGTCCTGGAAAGGAAAACAAACGGGGAATCGTTCCGTCCAGTTTCACGTAAAAAGCCCTGCAACGGCAGAGAAACTTGGAAAAAAGGGGAAGGGAAATCCAAAAAAAAAAAAAGGGAAAAACGGCCAACCTTCCAGAACGCGCCACAGACGAGAAAAACCGCCTAAGTGGTCACAAAAACTCAATCTGTTCGTCACCCAGGAGGAAAGGCCCGAAAAAAGAAACAAAACTGACAATTTGTTGAAGGGACCATACAGCACAGAAAGGGACCGGGTCCGCAGTTTAGGCTAGACTGATCGTCGGTAAGAGGTGGAGGAGGGTGGGGCAACTCCTCATACGTCTCAAAAAGTGGGGGCTCATTGAGGGCGGGTGGGGACGGCAGAGGCCAAGATTCTTGGGGAATTACGCAAGAGGGGCTTTCGGAAGGAAAAAAAACGGAAAAAGGCGATTTGCCGAAAAGGACTCAGCAAGGGGACACGGAGGGAGATCTAACGTAACAAGGGGTAAAAATATAAAAAGACCTTTTCGGCAGGGCGAAGAAGGGGGAACCAGGACACTTTCAAAAAAAAAAAAAGGCGGGACATAGTTGCAAGACAAGGGAGGAACTTCCTGCCCGTGAGTAAAGGGGGGGTCCAGAACACCCAGTGGAAGAATGCCCCAATTGCCAAAAACATTGGGGTCAAATGAAAGAAAGTAAGGAAAAAAGATAAAATAACCAAACCTAAAAGGCCAGGGGCCAGACTAGGGGTTTTTGGCCACCATGAGTTTGCAGATGGGGAGGAGACAATGGTACCAGAAAAAAGAAACCCCTTTTTTTGGGTTGGAAAATCAATGCGGGGGAAAGGAAAAAAAGGTGGGAGAAGAAAAGCGGACTAAAGTAGGACTGGGGGGGGTGGTCTTGGGGGCATCACAGGCAGAACGGTCGGGGGAAAGGGGACCGCGCTGGCCCAAGATACCTCCGTCGACGACCTGGTCCTGCGAATCTACTACAGCAACAAGAGGACGTGGGGAAAGATGGAAACCCGTCCGAAACGGTGGAAGGCATTCGCCGTCAGCGGCAGAAGAAAACTTAGGTACAAATGGGGGGGGAGACGGATACTGTAAACCGAGCGCAGAAGATTCATTGGGGTTTGTGGTGAAAAAAAGGGATCGGAGGGGGAACAGAAATTACACTGCTCCCTTGTGAAAAAGAAAAATCGGGAAAAACCAATGGGAATGATGGGGTGAGGGATGACGCCAGCTGGGGGGGGGAGGGGGGTGGGGTCAACTTCCGGTTCACACATCCAACCTCTCAAAATGAAACGCGGAGAAAAAAAAAAGGCGGCAATGTGAAGGGAAGAATGGACGGGAAAGACCCCGGGGAAGGGCCTGTTTTTCTGCTCCACACCAATTTCTCGTAAAACGCAAACGGGAAATATCGAACATGGAAAAAAGGTTTTGGTGTTACATACCCTGAAAAAAAATCAAAAGGGGGCCAGTGATGATTGTCATCAAAAGGGCAGATTCAATTGGAGAAGGGACTTTAAAAACAGCGCATCAAAGAAATAAGAAGGGCAAATCACAAGAGGGGGAAAGAGCTCAGCGAACTCGAAAGAAGGACCAGGCTTACGGGTCGAATGCTGGAAACAGAGTATTACAAAAGGGGAAAACTCAGAAAGCCAGGACAACCCCTGTCCATAAACGAAACGGATCGATCTCAGAAGGGGGAAATGAACTTTACAAAGAAAAAATACAGGCCAAAAAAAAGCACCCGGAAGCGCTCAAGTTTAGAACATCAAAAGGGGTCGCGAAAAAAAATAAACGAAAACTTCCGACAGGCAGGCCGTTAAATTTGGAAAGAAGAATGGTCCGGTGCAAGCCCGAAAAAAAAAAACACGACCCGGTTGACAAATAGACAAAGAAAGACTCCCATGGACTTGAAAAAGATTAGCCATGACTTCTAGTAGAAGTTCTCGTAGGACGTGAGGGGGGGCCAAATGGTTTGGGCCGGTCTCAGATCTCTACAAAACTCATAGAACCGGAAACGAGGACTCAGAAAATACTCCCAAGACGCCGAAGAAAAAAAGCATGAAAGAAAAGCAAAGAACGAAACCGGCATCGGGGGAAGAAGAAGATCAAAAACCTGTTAACGTATGGGGTGCACGGCGAAAGAACAGGGCAACACACCCGCTCAGGAATGTCCGAACAGGGAAATAGAGTTACTAAAGAACTAACAAGGGGAGGCAAAGAAGGACGAAAACGCAGACCACTTCCTGGAGAAAAGGAACGGTCCAAAAACGAGAGAACCCGGTCCGAAACACGGAAAGGGGTACGGAAGCTTTTTCCTCAGAGAAGCGAAAATGGAGAACGAAAGACAAGCTGGGAAAGGAAGAAATGATGACCCCAGTGCTGGGGGGGACAAAAGCACATCGAGACCGAAAAGCAACAAGGATAACTTGGTCCAAAAAAAAGACCGTAGCTCCCCTCTATAACAGAAAAGCTACACCAGAAAATAGAAGCGAAAGAGCACCTTTGGGAAAGAGGGCAAATCGGAGTACAAAAGAAAAAACGTGTGAGGGGGACCAGGTCTTAAGAGAGACTAAAAGTAAGATGACTCAGAGTCCGAGTGCCGAAAACTCGATAAAACCCAAACAAAGGAAAAAAGAAAGAAGCTTGGGGACGATTTTCGCGCGAAGAGTTCAAAAACCTTGAAAAGACGATGGGACCGACAGGGGGAGGTTCCTCAAAAACCACACCAAACGAAAAAATGAACGAGGGGGGGAATCCAGCAAAAAAAGTCACCAAAGTTCATGCGGGGAGGGGGGGGAATTGTTCCTAACAAGGGGCACACGGAAGGGGAAGAGAAAAAAGAATGGGAACAACGGCGACTGCAGAGGGGAAACTTTAGTCAAAAAATTTGGAGAAAGAGGTGATAAGATTGGAGAGAGAAAGCCCTATCCAAAAGTTTACTTGGCGGGCTCGTTCTCACGAAAGTCGGCAACCGCCAGAAAGGGGGTTCCTTGGGGCGCTGGAAGTAGTCAAGAGACCAAGAAAAAAACGAAACCCGGACGATCGGGCAGCCCTCCCCAAAGGTAAAAGTGAAATAGGCCAAAAAAAAAAGGCCCTGTGTAAAAAGGAGGGGGGGTACTGGACAGCTCTCTCAAGCAAAAGACTTGGAAAGTCATGTGCAAAAAGAAAAAGTTTTGTTCCCGAAGAGAAAACTCTTGCGAAAGTCTGCGGAGACCAACGGTTACAGGTTCAGCGAAGGAGATGTGAAAGAACTCCGGCGGGGAGCATAACGGGGGATAAATTTCTCGGGGGAATACGTAGGGTCGGGCAAAAAGGTCAATGTGATCATCAAAGAAGATCTCAAAAAACAAGTAAAGAGAGAGAATTTGGTTAATCCCAGGGGGGAAGTATGCACGAAACAAGAGACCCTTCACATGATTCAAAGAAACGAGCACCATGTTCCACCATGACGAAGAAAACGGAAAGGGTTGTAGAAAAAGGCGCAAGCCGGGGGGGGGAAGGACCGAACTGGGACAAAGGCCTCAGAAAAAAAAAGGCAAAAAAAACCGGGATCTGGAGGGCGATATACCTGCCGTCAAAGAGGAAAAGAGGACGCGAAGGGTGGAGGACAGTTGTTCCCTTGTGATGGGGGGGGCTAGTAGCACGACGAAATGTTCCGCTTGCCCCTGGGAACCTACAAAAATGAAAATTGCTTTACATGCCCGGGGGGGGGCACGAGGGCGAGCAGACACGTCAGGATGATGTTCGCAATCAAGAGAATAGACAAGATGGAGAAAATAGTCGGGACCTAAAAAGGCGATGGCAGGGAGGGAAAAGGGAGGGGTTTTTCTCAAAGTAAAAGGGCTCGAGAGACAACAAGTTGGAAAACCTTGAAATCAAATACCGCGCCCTGTGAGTTGACTTGGGGGGAGTTTTTCACCAAGTAAGGGGAAGACGAAAAAAGCTCCCGGCCCCCAACACCCCCCCAAATGACGATCAGCACGTCTTCGCAGGAAAAACGAATCAGATTCAATAAAAACCTAACTTGTTGCGCGGGAATCAAAAGACTAAAGAAAGGGGAACGGAGCCTCTTCCGAAAGGGACAGGGGAGGAGAAAAAATCGAGGGGGAAAATCGTGAAAACTCTTAGAGGGTTGAGACTCTTGAGGGAAATCAATAGCTAGAAGGGGGAAAGAAGGACTTTTCGGGGTCATCGGAGGAAGAAAAGGGGAATACGGCTTTGAAAGAAAAATAGACTGCCTCAGAAGAATCTGAGAACAAACCGAAAGGGGGAAAAGATATCACCCGGGGAGAGAACACTACCTTTTCCAAATGAAACAAGGTTCTCATTGGGGTTTCAGTAGGGGGGGAGAAAAAAAGGGGGGGGGGAAAAATTTAGGATTTGGAAACGACATAAATCAAGGGAGGTTCGGAAAATTCAAGAAAAGGGCGGAACGGTTTTCCTTTCGACTAACAAAATGAAGAGGTCACATGAAAAAGTTAAAATTCGGTTTCGTCGGTGGCCCTTTTCTGGGAAGGGCGGGTTTGTCGGCAGGGGGAGGGGGGGCGTGGTGAGTCCGAAGGGTAGCAGGCCCAGAAGGGGAGGTGGGGGGAAAAAGGGGATGCAGGGAAATGTCCACCCACGACGTCGATAAAAGAGCCTGTAAAACTCATTCGACTATTAAAGCGAGAGGGGAGGGGGAAAGGGGAGGCGGCGGCTGTGGAAAAAGACCGGGTCTGGAAGAACAAAGTGATAGGTGACCTCGCCCAAAAAAGTAAGGCCAGAAAACTGCGGTGTGCGGATTGGGGAGGAGGGAACGTATTTCTAAGGGTCCTAAGACTCTGACTGGGGGGGGGGGGTGACCGTAAGGTTGACACCACGTGGGGAACGAGCTTTGTAACAGTTCGGATAGCGAAGCGGGAAGGATCGGAAAAGGTGCTGGGTCTAGGGGGCCCAACCAGGGGAAAAAGCGAGGTCATCCCAGCAGAAATGAAAAAAATCGGCCGATGTGAGAGCCTGTCAGACTGGGGAGAAGTTCTTGCGGAAAAACCTCCCCGTGAGAAGGGGACTCAGGGTGAAGACTGATTGGAGGTGGTTTAGCCAAGATTGGGGGAAAACTACCTGACGCATACTATGCAGGAAAAGGGGGAGGGCAAACAAAACCCTTATCACCAAAGGGGGAAAAAAACAAACGCGTGAGAGAAGTACGTGGCGGCATCGGTTTGTAGGTGAGACATAAAGCAATCAGGCCAGCAGGGAAAACAGTTCCAAGCAAAGTGGTGGTACGCGGTGTCGTTTGGGACGGAGACTAAAAGTAATGGCCCACGAAAACATCTTTAAAGAGAAAAATATCCTACTGGGGGTGAGGTGAGGGCAAAGAATTCAGGGTAGTGCTTTCGACTGGAGACATCAATGTGGGGAACACAAAATAAAGTTAAATCGGAAGAGCTCTTAATGCTAAAGGCAGCACATTGATAACAATAAAACGGGGAGATTAGGCCCCGAAGAAGGATAATTCCAAACCAGGGAAGACGACGGAAAGAGGAAAAGAATTGGAACTTATATCCTCAGACCCAGGGAGGGAGGGAGGGATGGGGGAGCCTGAAGAGATCATGGGCCAAAAGAAGATTACTGTCGCTGCTGGCGAAGCAGAGAAGCTCCTGGGGGGGGGGGGGGGGGGGGGGGTTGCAAGGTAATTCGCATCACTCCTTCAGGTCAGAAGGAAAAAAAAAAAAGGGGAAGGCAGCAGGGGGACCAAGATGGGGGCAGAGCGAGATGGGTAACCCTAGGGCAAAAAGAAGTCTGAATCCTTTAGTGGGGGGGATCTTGACAAATGGAATAGCGGCCCTAGGGACAAATGTTGACAAGTATGGAAAAGAAAATGGGACAAAATCATAAAGGGGGAAGGGGATCCTCCCAATGCCCAAGGGACATATTCTCAGAAGGGGGAGGGCCAATAAATTTTGTAGGAAAAGAGGCCTTTGAAGTTCTTTAAGATGGCATAATGCTGCACCTTGTATTGATGGGACCATTTGACTGTGGGAACACTCCCCCAAAGAGGTGCACCGCGTATGTCAGGTCGTTAAAAAAAATCCGCCGGAACCGAAAACGCCAAACTACTTCACTGGTACGCAAAGTAATTTTTTGAAGAAGCTCCCTGGAAAAGAGGAAAAAGACCCGCCATCAAAGGGGGCCAAAAACCTTGTCTCGAACGAAAGTGGGGGGAGGGCGACACAAGGAATCCATCGGGAGGTTGGCCATCTCTCGGAGATCAAGGAAACCAGGAAACCCACCCCACACCCCCGTCCAGCAGGGGGGGGAGGGGGGTAAAGGAAAATCACAAAAATGTCAGGTGTTCTGGGAAAAGGGACTGAACGTGGAGGACGACTTGGCTTAAGACCGAAAGAGAGGAAGGGGGGTCAAACTCAATGTGGGTCTCTGACAGGTAGAAAAAAGGAAAGAAGACCCTTACAAACGGGGGGGGGGAATCTGGGGGGACAATTAAAGCGAATTTCAACAAGGTATGAGGACGGGGCCGCAAAAAGGACGTTGAACTACGAAACGACAGAAAAAAGAATCTATACCTAAAAACCGAAGGGAATCACGGAGTAAAGATAAGGAATCTCATCAAAAAAAACCACAAAAAAAACAAAAAAAAAAAAAAAAAAACAACCAAAACTGAGGAGTGGGGGAAGAGGAAAGGAGAGATCCTTTCTTCTTCGAATCACCACCGGAGGGGGACTCAATAGAGGTTGGGGGGCCTTTAGGAACCAGGGGTCACGTCTTCCTGCGGCGCAAGCGAAAAGGGGAAGTTGAGAGCAGTAAAGGGGACCCAGGCATTTTTGGGGAAAAAGGGGGGGGGAAGCGGCGAAGATTTCCAAGGACAGAAAGAAAAAACAACCCCAGATGGGGGGGGGGGCCGGAAGGCATCTGTTCGCAACGCCAAAGAAGAGAAAGAATGGAAATGTGCGGAAGAAAGCACATTTCTAACCGGTCGACTTGTACAGGAAGAGATTAAGACTCTGGTCCGAGGGGAGAAGTGGGACGCACGTACGGGGGCAGGTATCGCCAAGGGGGGGACAGAGGGATTGGGAGGGGTTTGATTTCCATAAGCATGATCTTCAAGGGGGTAAAATGGAAAGAATGGCGTGCGTGATCCGTGAAAACGGAGCAGAAACGGAAGGCGAAATTGGCCGACCTCTTGCCCCGACAAAGCTACACTGAAGGGAGAGGAACTGGAGGGGGACCATAATAAAAGATAACTTTTCTGCAAAAGGCACAACTCCTTGGGGTAAGGAAACCGGAAAAAGAGACCCTGTAAAAGAGAACAGACATTTGCACACAACCTTGTCGTGAAGAGTCGTGGAGGGAAAATTGTTAATCTCCCAAAACATCGTTTATAATTAACCCATTAGAAACAAAAAGGGAAAAATTTGAGGACGTGCCGCTTTTCCCGAGACCAAACACTTTCAAGACCTTAGTTTTGTTGCAAACCGAAAAAGTGGACCCTTCAAACATCGATGGCAAAAAACGGAGAACCCAATGCTCTCAAAAGGGTTGTAAATGTCAGGCCTGAACCGGGAAGGCGGCGCCCTAAGACGAAACTGCCATGGCGAGGAGCATGCGAGGGCCAGGGCAGCGAATGTTCCATAGGTGCAAAAAAGGGGGGGAATGATCAGATGGGAACGGGATAACCCCCATAGATAAATTCTACGAACCAGGACGGATATAAAAAAAAAAAATGGGCGGTAACGGAAAAGGAACTTCAAACTACGGGGGCAGTTTTACAGGAAGTCAGCAACTGGGTCCCTCAGACCTCGGTGGAGTGGGAAGGAGTTGTGCTGGCGGGAAGGATTCAACCGCGCCCTTTGAAAAGGAGCGATTTTTTGTGGCAGGGAATAGGGCCAGCGCCCAATCAGGGGGGAGCGGAGGTTTCCGGAAGAACATCGCAACCACCAATTCCCCGACAGGATTGGTTACGATGGCACTCTGTTCCTGGGGGGTAAAAAAGTCTGGGGGGCGGGCTCAAAATCCGGAGGGCTGGGAAAAAACGTCAATGGGTTGAGGGGGGCGGAACGAGTGGGAGGAAGACGGCCCCGAAGGGAGGTTTCTTGCCAGACCAAACCAATCAAAATCCCGAATGAACAAGAACAAGTCCTGAACAAAGATTGGTGGACAAAAGGGGTGGGGTGACAATTCCTAAACCATAAAAAAAAGGCGCTGCACTTTGGTACAGTCGATACAAAAAGGTTCTATTATCTAAGAACAGAGCGGCATAACAATCAGGAGGAAGCGGGAAATCGAAAGAGCCTTCGCCGAAAAGACGTACTAATTGACACGGCAGCGGGGTTGTTCAAAAAGAGCCCAATGCAAATCATGCGATAGGACGAGATTGACCGGGCCAGCGAAAACCAGAAAAAAAACCCTTCGAGACTCTATAATCGGAAGTCGAACAAGCTCATCAACGACAACCATAAGAACAAAAAAAACCCAAGAACCGATGAAAAAGACTAAGGGACCGGCGACAAGTCACCATCAAAAGGGGGGTTGAAAAAATTTAGCGAAAATCCGAGGCAAAAGACAAGGGGGTCGGCCCGTACGGGGCGAGGAATCCTGGTGGAACGAACCGAGCCGGGGGGGAAAAAAGACCAAAAAAAAAAAAACAAAGGAATCGAAGAGAAAGCTGGCCGTTCAATAAGTCAGGAGGGGAGATACTGGAGCGAGGTGTTCTAGAAGGAAATGCGGGGGGGGGGTGACCAATCCCGGCGGGGGAGAGGAAAAAAAAAAAAAAATAATAAGGAAACCGGAATACCTAGGAACTCATTACTTCGCCCAATCGCAGGACCGGAGCTCTAGCTCAGGGGGGGGGTTAAAAAGGGGAACACAATTACGAACAGAAGCGCAGATGAATTGAAAGCAGAGAAAAAAAGGGTCAGGGGGTTTCCTTACCGGAGGAAGGGGGAACCGTCCCCCGCGGCATCGAAGATCCAAACAGAGAGAGGGGGTGGGGAGGGGGGTAGAAATGGGAAGCAGAAATAAACCCAAGCTGGAACTGGGACGAACTCAGAACACACGCTTTTCCCGCAACTGAAGGCGACGCTCGCCGGGGGGTCCGAAACAAAAAATGCAAAGGCCGTTCCGAGATTGTTTCAAACTCCTCTTGCGCGGGGCAGAAAGGGAGTTCGCCAACAATAATAAAAAAGAAAATAAGGGTTAGAAAGAAGTCCCGTGAGAAAACGGCGGAAAAAACAAAAATTCCTCCAATGGCAGGGGAGTTACCAATTCCAAAGGATAAGATCACCTCGATAAATCCCGCGAGACACTAAGAGAGCCACAAAAAATAGTTTGGACCAGATGGGGGATGAGGTCGCCCAAGCACAAGGGTGACTGTCGCAGGGACGATCTCTCGACGACGAAGCGCTGGGAAAAAAATAAGGGTGAAACTCGAATAACCAAGAAGCCAGGGTTGAAATAGGGTACGATTTTACCAGGGAAAGAGGCTGGACGACTCTTCTGACCGAACGTGCTGGGGTCAAGGGGACAAAGACGATTGATAAAAGCAACCCAACCAATCCCTTAGTTTTCCGAGCAGAAAAGTGGAAAAAAACTGGTCGATGCGACCGGAAGGTTACCAACAAAAAAATGGGGGCCCCCTGCATCGGAAAACGGTAAAGAGTAAAAACCAGCTGGAGATTGATGAGGAAAAAGACCCTCAAAGGAGGTAAGGCACGGAGAAGAAAAGAAAAGCAGTGCCAACCCTCCATCAATCAGGGACGGTACCATCGCGTGTGGGGCAGGAGGAGAGAGAAAGGGCTCCAGAAGTTCTGAACCTAGGCCAGGACAAAAAGGGAAACTGCCATATCCCAAACCGCGCTTGGTCAGGGAAAAAAAAAAAAGGGACGGAGCGGTACAGCAAGCAGGATGGGACCTCAATTGTTGGTGCCTATTCCCGGAAAACCTACTAAGACAAAAGCTGGGTGGTCTCCCTCAAAATGGAACCGGTGGTCGAGAAAAAGAAAAGAGAAAAAGGGTGGAAAAAGCCTGCCGGAGGGGGGGGAACATCATTATACGGGTCTCGGGTCCTCGTTCTACCTTCAAAGGCG
>Ga0179591_1342195_pt1 | contig 13195 bp, 14 predicted proteins | sample CZOMad2_1_08_16f_FD_182891 | JGI IMG/M metagenome (GOLD analysis project Ga0179591, IMG submission 182891) | Vadose zone soil fungal communities from Angelo Coast Range Reserve, California, USA - CZOMad2_1_08_16fungal (PacBio error correction) | ecosystem: Environmental > Terrestrial > Soil >...
CGAACGGCTTCTTGCACCTCGCATCCTCCCCGCAGCGTGAGTCCAAGCAGGGTTTGGCGATGTCGCACCTGGTTAAGGTGGCAAAAAAATTAGAAAAAAACGTTCGGTGTTGGTCGAAAAGGAGCCGAGGATATTAACAGGGGGGAATCTCTTGAGACAGGAAGGACGTTTCGACTTAGTCTTAGTCAAGGGGGGGGGGGGGGTTGGGGGCAGGACGGAAGTTGCTTCAAAGGAATTTCGGGCCTGATCTGGCGGCCTCTGGAGGTGGCACAAACGGGAACAAAAGCCCCGGCTGGTGGGGGGGGGGGCTCTCCCGGAAGTTCCAGGCTTGGGGGGTAGGGTTCTCTCTCGGCAAAAAAGGCCATAAAGTGACGTGGCGGGCCTGGCCGAAAACAGGGTAAATTCATTTTCTTTTGCTGGGCTGATTCGCCGCCTGCCCAAGTTGGGGAAACGGTTTTTGAGAAAAAGGGAGTCGCCCGATAAACCACCGTGTCAGGCCTTGGGTCCAAAGGGGCGGATGCGTTTGCTCGAGAGAAGAACAAAAAATGGAAATTTGTGGAAATATTCACAAAAAGCGGTGTTTTTCGGGATGAGGGGTCACATCGATATTAAAAGAAGGGGAATATCCTCGGGGAAGAGCTAAGTAAATCACCACTAACCACTTGGTCATACAAGTACGGGGCCTGTCGTACCCATTCGCGTCAAACAAGAAGACCTCGCGTCAACCAGGGCGCCCACATCAAATGGCCCTTGCGGAAAGCAACCTCACCCGAAGGCAGCCCCCCTGGATCAGCAGCCATAAAAAAGGGCGGAGGAACAAATCACAACACACTACGGGGGCCGGGCTTTCGTCTGGCTGGCCCTCATAGGTGACGGTTTCGCGAGGGCAACAGAAGGGGACAAGAAAAAACGGCGGGTAAGATGGGGAGTCATGAGCATCTTAAATCCTGGGTCAACCTGTATTCGCACAAGAAAAAAAAAACGAAACACATTTTCCCGGAAAACCAAGACTACAAAACCGACAAAGGCTGAAGATTTTGGGGTCCAATGGTTGTTTGAAAAAACTTGAGGGGGGGTCTAAGAGTGAGCATCAGGGCGAAAGCCAATTATACTACACAAAGAAACCAGTCTGTCGGGGGAATAGTTTAAAAAGCGGGGAAATGTTGTGAGAAGGACGGGGAGTAGATAATCGTCACTCCATTGGTTAGACGGAAAAGCGCGGGCCCTGATGGGGGATTCGCGGGGGCTGTGGCCAGGGCCGAGGCCTGCTGCTGGGGGTGACAGAACTTAATTTGGCGAAAAAGTCCAGTGAGCCGCTCGAGAATTATGCAGGACGCCAAAAAAAAAAAAATCGTGCAGAACGTGTTGGCACGAAGTGGTGGTAAGGAGGGGTTGGAGCGTGAAACAAAAAAAAAATGATCGCGTCCATGGGGGGAAATGCACTGAAAGACAGGAACACCTTACGTGGGTTATTACTTGGGAGTCAAATGGGGAAAAAAAAACAAAGTGTGACGCTCTCTAACAACGAACCAACAAAGAACATGTCAGAAGCAGAAAATTAACCACAAATAGGGAAGGACCTCCAGACCCAAAAGAGCTTGGGGGGAAAGTAAAACCGAAAAAAAATCGAAGTCCAGGAAAGAAATTGCTACTGGGGCGGATAGGGGGGGAAGGGTGGGGGGAAAATGCACGATTTAACCAATGGGAGGGGACCCCAAAAAGAGGGACCCGGCGGGGAAGTGGAGCGCACGTGCGACCAGGAGATGTGCATTTGACGGAAGTCCATTCAACTTCGCTTGTCACTGCCGAGCATCCCACAGTAATCTTATCATGACGCATGGCAATCCAACAAGATGACCGAGGTGAAAAGCGCCTCCCTTAAAAAAAAGGCTAACACCAACAAAAGAGAAGTGGGAGGAACGGTACAAAAGGACCAAGAGGGTCCTAATAAGTCGTTCGCCATCTTTTAAACGCTTCGGGCGGCAAAAGAAGACCTGACGCACCAGAAAAAAAGGGGAGAGAAAACCCCGGCGAAATTCACACATCACGCCACTTTTTTGCTAAACAGGGGCGCAAAAAAAAACAGAATGTCAAACACGCCGGAGGACAGGAGGGGAGTGCATCGGTACTATGACCCAGACACTCGCGGGGGGGGGGGAATCCTCGAAGGGAAAAAAGTTAAAAGGTCTAGGGGGTGCGGTAAAGCAAGTGGGGGGAAAGTACGGGTCTTCAGGTTTCAAAAAGAAATGGTGGCACTGGAAGGGGTGAGACAGCTTGTTAAGACAAAGTAATTAATAAACGCAACGACGGGAAAAGGTTGCAGGCGACAGAGGACGATCATTTTGGGCGCAAAGGCAAAAAAAAAAACGGCAGGAAAATGCATCAAGCGTCGGCCAACGATTGTTTTTGGCGAGTGGGTAATTAAATGAAAGGAACGGGGAAGTAAGCACGGCGCAACGAGAGGCCCGTTACCGGACGCAGTTCAAACAAGCCAAAGCCGCACAGGAAAAAAACCGAGAATCCCAGCGAGCCCGGGATAGATACGACAGAGTCATAACAGGGGGTGAACAAACGGGAAAAAAAAAGAAAAAGGGAATACCGGGGGAAAAGAAGTAGGACAAACTCCCAGGGTGCTTTGTAGTCGGGTGACTTCTCCAACTGAAGACCTATAGTTAAAAATCCAAACGAAAAGTGAAATCCGACATTAAAAGTAAAAAAAGGGGGGGGAACGACGGCGCGCAGTGGTCCCGGGGGTGGACGCCCTGGTGAAAAAAAAAAGGGTTTCACTTGAGCTGGAACTTGAGGGAAAGCTGTCCCTATGGGTTGGGAAAAAATGAGGGAGAATCATCATTAAAAAGATTGACCCATGGCCGGCCTGGAAAATGGTAGCAAGCAAGACAACCGTCAAAAAAAGCAGTGGTGTGGTCAAATTCTGGTGTTGCAGCTCCCGGGGACGGGAACCTGAAAATGACCCCCAATTGTGGCTTTGAATGGGGGGGCCGTACAGGCCCATTGATGGTGGGAGCATCGTTTCAGCCGCGGATAGGGGGGGATGACAAAGGTAGTAACCGAAACAGGAAAAGGGGGATGACCACCCTTGAAGTATCAGCATAGAAACAGGGGACGCCGGCGAGGTTATTCTTGGATAGAAGGGGAAGGAATATCGACAACCAGCACGGAAAATGATTCAAAAAAAGTTGGTCAGCGGGCGAGAGTCAAAGCGCCAAGAACAGAAAGACACGTGGCGGGGCGAGTGAAGGAAAACACAGCAAGGGACCACCGGAATCATCAGCACAAGAATGGGGGAAAGGGTAAAGCCCAAGCAAAAAAAAAACCGAACCAAAGAAGTAGCTCGGAAGGAGCAGGACAAAAAAAAGGGAAAAAGAATGGGGTGAAAGGGGCATGAACCCAAAAAGAAGGTCTTTGAGGAACCGACACGACCAAAAGCGTGGGACCAGAGACAGTAACAACGTGAAAGGGAAGGGGCACAACTTGCAGGAGACAAGGCCAAAAACAAAAAAAAGAAGACGACGAGTAGAGTCAAGACTCAGCAAAATGAAGACACTCTCTCACAACCGGTAACGACCGGCTGAATCTAAAACGGCCCAACAACCATCCCGTCCCAAATAAAAAAGAAGGAAGAGCCCAACAATATCATGGGGAAAGAAACAGAGGGCAGTGAATAGACAAACAACGGGAGTAGTAGAGAAACTTTCGCGGAACGAGTTGAAAATGTCCCAAGACGTTCTGGGGCTTTCCTTCGCAGCCAGAAGAGGGGGGAAGTGGACTGGAACATTTGGGTCCTTCAAAGGGGCCTCCTAACTGCCGTGGGGGAAGGGAGTCTCAGCCGTCGTGTTGCCGGGAAAAAGGAAAGCGCGGTGGAGGACTACTTCTCCCGGGGAGAAGGAACTGAAAAGGAAGGGAGGGAAAAAAAAATTTTACGTAGGTGTTCTTGGACCAAAAAAGGGGACGGTTTGGGGTTCAAATCCGGCCCGTGGGGCTCAAGCCCCGGGACAGTGTTTCTAGGGGGAGGAGGGCAACATCAGGACTACGTTACAACAGCACCCTGGTTCCACCTGCCTTTCAACAAAAGGCTGGGTCTGGTGGTGAGCAGAGGGGGCACATCTAAGAAGGGGGCCGTGGAGGGGCTGGCCGGGAAACATGCCTTGGATGGGTAAAACCTGAAATTGTGTTGGTTCCTCCGAGGGGCAAAAAGCTCCCAACGAAGTTATCTTGTCAGGGCGATGCCTCGCAAACTAAAACCGGAAAAAAAAGGCGCAACTGAAACCGAGGGGAAGAATTTAGGAAGGGGAAGCGGGGTTGGGGGAGGCTCTTGTGTCAACCTGACACGAGGGAGACAGAATAACAATCGAAAGCATGAAGACTAGCCAAAAAGCAGAGAGAAAAGGGGGGGGAAAGGAAAGTAAGGCCCCGGAGGAAAGGAAACCTGGAAGACGAGAAAAAAAGGAACCGGATCCGAAAAAGGACCAAACTTCAAGAACAACAAAGCAGAAACTCAGAATCATGGACAAACCTGGAATGAAGTAGGGTCACAAGAAACGCACTATTAAGGTTCCTTGGGGTAATGACCCCTTGCTCTTTGGGGAAAACAGGGGGCTGCAATTGCCAACACGCAATTGCAAGGCACGTGGGGGATGATGGCGATTAGCAGGACGGAAAGCTCCTTTTCCACCGGGTATTAAGAAAAGCCCAAAAGCAGGAACCTGAAAGAACCCAGCGGAAACAACAACAAAACAAAGAAGGTAGAAAATAATTGGTAGATGGGGGAAGGGCCGATCAAGTTTGGGGTGGCGTTGTGTAGGGAAAAGAAGTAGGGAATCATTGGAGGCGGGGTGGGGGGAGTACAAATAAAGAAGGAGGGGAGGTATTGAAAAGAGTGTCACCTGAGGATCGGGGGGAAATTTACGGTGTGAAAAAGATGAATCGGCCCACTCCAAGTGGAGGAAAAAATACTTCATCCTGTCCGTATTGGTGGTGGGAGGTCGGGCGCGGGTTTTCGGGCTCAGTACTGGAAGTGACATGAAAATTTGGGCTCCTGGGAGAAAAACGCTTTCTGGAACCTCTGCAGTGAGAACTACTAAACTAAAGTGGGTACTCGCTATTTCCGAAGGGGGAAAAAAAGTTCACCAGGTTGGAACCTGTACGCCCAACCTTCGTCAATAAAGGCTTGAACTAAAAAAAAAAAGACTCAGAAGTGTAGGAGTTTGAAAGTATGAAAAGTTCTTTTCCCTTCACACATTAAAAAACGACGCTCTCAAAAAACACAGAACAAGTGACAATAAATAGAGAAAATACTTCAATCACGGCAGGCGGAACGTTCCACGGGCTAAAAAAATTACCAAGCATTTGAAAAAAAACGCAAGAAAAGAGACTCAAACACGAAAAAGGGCGGCGTCTGCAAACAGAAGAAGCTTGCATGCGAAGGGTTCAAAAAAGGGGACAAAAAGTCTGATGGGAAATGCTTAGTGGAAATTCCGCGACCTTTTTCAGGAAAAAAATCCCCAACAAGGGGAATGGGCGCGGGATCAAAATTCAAGAGCGTGGTAGATACCGAGAGGCAACGATGAAAAGAGGGCAGGCATTATGGCAAGGTATTGAAGTGTGGAAAAACCAGGCGCACAAGCACCCTCACGAAGTCCTCTCCGCAAAAAAAAAAAAAGAAAAGGAAGAAATAAGGAAATGTGGGGAGGGGGAAGGTAGGGGAAATGCGGTAGCCTGAAAAAATTGCCACAGAGAATCGTTGGTGGGAGAACGGGGGCGAGAGAGAGGGACAAAAACTAGAAAAGACAGGAAAAGCTCCTTTTAAAAAAAGGGAGAGCAATATTCAAAACGCAGAAATTCCCTTCGGAACGGGGGCAACTTCACGGGGACAGAACTTAGGCTGGCGGACCCAGGGAAGGGGGGAAAAAAAAGCGGGGTTATTCGGGTGGGGGGAAGGGAGGGGAAAAAAAGTTCCCTTGCCGGGCAGGTTGAAAACAAATCTAACATGGGGGTTGAGGACTGAAGTAAACACACAATGGGGGTTGGGGGAAAAAAGCCTGGAAAACCCCCTGAACCCCCTGGGGAGGTTCTATCTTGGCCAAAAAAGCTCTCGGAAAAAGCATTTTTGGAGAAAATCAAAACTAAAGGCAACCGAGGAACTACAGACTGCTCCCGAAGGTGGGGGGTTTCTAGTTGGCGGGGTCACCCTGGGAACATCAGAAGAGGATCAACTAGCCAAAAAAATGACCCTGGACAAATCCTCATCATCCAGCAAGGAATCCGCCTTACAATCCTGGCGACGAGAATGCCAGGAAAGACACGGTGGAGAAAGATACCCAATGACACAAACGTCAAACCCAATGAAAATTCCAAAAGGAACCTGTACTAGGGGAGAGACAGACATAAGTGGGTGGTAGTAAAATGGATGTGACGAAAATGGGAGCGCAACACCTTGAAAGGAAGTCCAGGCGAAAAAAGCAAAATGCAAGTTAATCGCAAAAGGTAAGGGCCTACGCTTTGAGGGCAGGGGGGGAGAGGGGGGGCAAATTTATCTGACTGGAAGGCAGGGGAGAGTTCAGATGCCCTAAGAAACGATCATGGCATTACAGGGGGATGAACTGACATGCACAAAGAGTTGAAGGGAGTAAAACCGAACGGGAAGACAAAAAAAGGGAACCGGCCAGTGGGTTGTTTATCTGGGGGGTCAATGGGGAAAGTTATAAAAAGATGGAGGCACCCAAAGGGGGCTGTCATTTTGGTTTGGGCGGGCAGGGGGAGGCCATTGATTTTTGGATAAGTATTGCAGCGACTGGTTGAAGGAAAGGGGGGAAAAAAAGGGCACAACGGTACCGTTGGGGAGGGACAAACTAAAAAAAAAGTAGGGCGGCCTTATAAAGCCAAAAAGCAATGGTATTTATAGTTAAAGGCCCTATAAAATCCGTCTGCCGGGGTAAATATTCATAAATAACAAAAAAAAGAGGGGGGGTTGCAGTCTTAGAAGGAATATAAAAGTAAAGTGGACTGTTCGCTCAACCGTAACAACAAAAGACCTCCTTCAACCAAGCCACAGAAAGAAACAAAAGAATTTGTAAAAGGTAACGACCAGAACGACCACTCAAAAAAAAACAAAAAAAAAGCTCAAATGGGGACCTTTAGACGAAAACAACACACCCTTGTGGGTAGGAAAAGTAAAAAGAAATTGGATTTTTAAAAGTCCCACAGGGGGGGGCACTAACTCCAGAGAAAAAAGACAGGAATCCTTCCTTTAAAAAAAGGCCTGGGGAGAAAATTCCCAAATCGGAAAAAAAGAACCTGATGCTGAAGGTCAAAATCCGAAAAAAAATGTAAGCGACCCACAAGAAGGAACTAAAAAGGATGAGATCAAAGAAGGAAGAATCCAACTCCGGAAAAAAAATTAAAAAACATGAAATAAAAAAGGGAGGACAGGAAAAAAAGAGCAAGCCACAAGGAGAACCTCGGAAGCTAATATAATCACTACAAAACAACTTGAGGGGAGATTGAAAGAAAAAGTTTCAGGGGAGAAAAAAGGGAAAGGTTTCAGATTGGAAAATCCTTTATGACAGACAAGGAGGGAGGTTTAGGGGGGGGTGGGCACAGTAAACCAGGGCAAGTCGTTTCATTCTCAAACAGACCATCGTTGAGGAAAAGAGGAGGGGGGGAAGAGAGGAACGGATGAAGTTGCAGGCCCACTCTTGTGGGGGACTCAGGAAGGTATAAGTTACGTGGGAGGACTGGGGGGCCCCCGGGGGAAAAAAGGCCAGGGCTCAAAGGGACCCCCTGGGGGGGGCAGGAAAAATGGGAGTGGGGACAGGCGTGGTGAGAAAGTTCCCTGAAGACAAAACCTGAGTTTTGTGTGTCAACCGGCAAAAAGGGGTCCCATCGGTTGTGGGGCACCGGTCCATAAGGAAAGGAGCTTAAGGGCCGGGTCGTAGGAAACACCCGTACACCTTCTGCTTGTTGAAAAAAAGAAGGGAAACGGAAACTGGGCCCAGGGGGGTGGGTTGGGTGAGACCGCGGACCAAAGAAACGTGGGGTCCGTGAATTCAATGGGGGGAATGTGCCTAGATAGAGAGAGGAAAACGAGGAGGGTAGATTGGATCAAGAAAAAAAAGACTTGGGTGGAGGAGTTTGGTCAACAAAATGTTTAATAAATCCCATGACCGCGTAGAGCAAGATAGAGAAATAAGGATCTAAAAAAAACTGAGGTGAAAGGTCGGATGACCAAATTATAAAAAGTAATAAAATGAAAAACACAGATTCCTTCTTCACCCATACGGGGGACGGTTCACAGCCCCCACGCCCAACCAAGAAAAAAAGGAAAAAAAGGCCCCTGGTTTTCAAAGAAAGCAAGAAAAAAGTTCGGACTTTAAAAAACACCGGGGGAAACAAAAAAAAAAGCAAAACAGGGGCCGGTGTGATAGGCGGACCTTTGGACCATAGTTGGTCGCAGGACAACAGAAAGAAGGAGGAGGGGGTTGAAAGAAAGTATTGGAGAGAGGAACGCAACCGTCGAAAAGAACCGCCTCAAAAACCTTTCATTCCTCCAGCTAAAAATCAAAAACCGGGGGCAAAACCAGGAGGGGAACAAAGGAAACGCAACAAAAAAAAAAAAAAAGCAGGTATTCCAGTAATTTGGGGAGGGGGCGATCACTTGTTTGACTGGAGTGTACGAAACTAGGGGGACAAAGAAAAAGGTTTTGTCAAAATCGGAACCTAAGTAGAAGAAGGGAGGAGTGTCAAGCGAGGTAATACGTGTTGGAGTTCGGACATAAAGTGTAAAAAAAGCGGCGGGCCAGTTTCGGTTCCGGCCAAATCAGGAGAGAGGGGGAGGCAAAAGACTGAGTTGGAAAGGACGTTACGATTGGGGGAACGAAAAACTAGGTGGGCTCATCCGAAAAAAAAAAACCCTCGTAGGAGAATGAAGGGATACGCCAATAAAAGAGTGGCCGACGCTTGATTGCGAAAGGGTTGAGGGGGGACCCGGCGTTGATGATTGACAGGGAAAAAAAAATGGGTCCTCGGGCGCAGGGGGGCCAAAGCTTCAGAACGTTCTGAGGGGGAGGAGTTACTTGTGATTTAAAACCAAGCCGGAAAAAAAAAATGGGGGGGCGGCCCCACGCACCAAAACCAACTGGTGACCCCCGAGGCAGAAGGAACGTACAATGTCTGTCATTGATCCCAGGAATCCAAAAAGGTGCCTGGAAAGCGCAATAAAGAGACCCTTTGGTTGCAAAAACAACAAAGTGCTTGAACGAGTTCAACCCGGTGCCACAGCAGGAGAACCGGACTTTTATGGGAGGAGAAAAAAAAAACCGGAGGAAAAAGGGCACCGAGTGGGGGAGCCAAGAGAAATGTCGGGGGCAGTTCGCAGGCTGTGAGAGCGGGGGATCGAGATTAAAAGAAAAAAAAGAACTTCAAACCGATGAGCCATGTAAAGGAATGAAATGAGGAGACCGGATCAAGGGAAAACACGTCCCCACTAACTCACTAGCAAAAAATGGAGGAGTAAATAGGAGGGTAGGAAGGAAGGTGAGAGTGGGAAATTAGGCTCATACCTGAAAGATTTTTGCCAGAAAGCGCCGCCGTGGGGGGGAGCGTCAGTCTCGGGCCGAAAGACCTCAGAAAACGCATAATGTTCCATCGCCCAAAAAACGGTTCACATCGCCTTTTTGCCGGGAACCCAGCGGAAAAAAAAAGAAGGTCCCGCAGGTGAACGTGGAGTCACGGCGGTGGGAAACTTTTTGAGTGGCAGCAACTATCTGGAACGCAAAATGGACTAGGGGCAAACGAGTTGTGGTCTGGAGGGTAAGGCAAGTGAGGCCGGTAATTGAAGCAAGAGTTCCGGTAATTCGGTCTCAGGCATGGGCAATGTAGAGCTAATGGGGTTAAAATCAAGGGAAAAAAGAATCCTCAAAAGAAACGTGACTAGAGTTAAAGAGCTGCTCCAGAGGATCTGAAGACTCACAAAGCCTTAATGCACGGGGCGACAAGAAGGCAGTTCAACACGGTGTGGTAGAGGGGGCCCTTAGCCAAGAAGGAATCGAGGACCTGGCGAAATGCCTGAGAAAAAAAGGACACAGGATCCAACCTCCTCTTAAGTCTCAGTCCAAACTCCAAAAAAAAAACTGAGTCCTGAGCAAAAAGAGTAAGGAGTAAATTTATCCACCTGTTCGACGAAAAATCATCCCTGTTTATTCCAGAAAAAGATTCACCCGGGAACGGATTCATACGAACAGTGGTGGTAGGGTAGAAAGGGGAAAAGGACAGTTGAGCGCAAAAAGAGGATTCTAATTGGGACCTCAAGCAAAAGGGGATGCCAGGGGTCAAACAAAGAAATAATGCAGTGGTGGGAGGGTTCGTGGTGGGGAGAGGGGGGAAAGTGCGGAAAAAGCGGGTCGGGGGGGAAATACTTGATGAAAAGCACTTTCCCAAAGATGAGGGTATGAATCTGAGAAAAGGCAACACAAGCGGCTGGCACTTGCTGGGGCAGGGGAGGGAAAAAAAAAAATACAAACCAAAAGAACGCCAAAAGGTGGGGGGTGGTGCAAATCTGGGACAGGAACCGGGTAGCTGTGCCAAACCAGGGTCTGTGAAAGGGGGGGCGGACGGGAACGGACCATTGAAGGGGGGGAAGAAGGATAAAAAGGTAGTTTATGGGGAAAAAGGGAAAACGAGGTGCCATCCCAGGCTGGTAAGTCCCTTTTATGGCGCGAATCAATCCCGAGTACGCAATGTATGCGTTGTAAGAGAGACAGGGAAAAGGGGGAAAATATCCTCCAAAAAAATCGTGAAGAGGACAAGATAATGGGAAGCGATCTAAAAAAAAGCTCAAAGTCTGAAAAAAAGGGTGAATCCATAGTGGGCGTTGAGAGAGAAAAATCTAAACAAAAAACGCACAAGACGGACCACAAGTTATCAAAAAGAAAGAAAGGTAACGTCGCCAACCCTCCACGCAAATTAAGCTACCGGATCATAAACAACCGACCCTAAATTTGAAAGGAAGTAGACAAATTCCATCTTTTGGAGTAAAACTCCTCAAAAAATAACTAATCAGGAGGGTCAGCAGTAAAACTAAGGGGCAACGTTTGTGATAAACGGTCCTAAACCAGAAGGAAATAACTACTTAAACGCGAAAAGGGTAATGGGTTGAAGAGCACCCCAAATTGAAATCAGGAAAAAGTCTTGGATGCACGGGGCCCAGGAAACAACCTGCCCAACAGAAAAGGTAACTCTGCAGAAGGAGCCAGGAAAGGGAAAAACTAGTCGCTAAAGAGCACATAGAAAAAAAACAAACGTAGTATTATTGAAAAGATAAAGAACAGCGAGAGGGGTCCAGGATTCACCCGGTCTCATGAGCCTTCACGAGAGTTGAGGTTATGGAATGGTTGGAAGAAGTTTCAGACTGGGGGGAAGGAGGTCAACGATCGAAGCCGTTCCTTACGAGTAGGCGGGTTCACTTCCGGACTTGGGATCAGAAATTCACGACGAAAGTCGGTGAGACCGCCTGTGGTTTTGGTACAGCCAGGACTGGGCAATGCCGGTTCTCAGAAAAAGCCGGCGAGGTTTGAACGAACGCGGACCCGGTGTTTGGTAGACGACAAAAAGGAGGGGTCTGTGGGGCTCCAAGCCAAAACGCAAAATCGCGTTGCGGGTGGCGGAAAAAACCCCGTTACAAAATTGAGTGGGGGGGGGCGGACTGGAGTCCGGGAAGGGCCTTTGATGGGGGTCTCAAACGCAGCTTTCACGAAAGGCGCCCAACAGGTGGGGAATGAAAAAGGGCGAAATCGTGCTCGAAAGCGAAAACTGAAACCGACGGCGGGTTGAGAAAAGTGACACAAGAGGGGTTTGCGGGATATTTGCAGAACGTAGTTAAAACGAATCAAAAAAACTGGGAAGCGTGCAACGGAGAAAAATAATAAAAGTTTTGAAATACACGCCTGGCCGGGGAAATTACCTAGGCATACCCCGCCTCCGGCTGAAACTTGGTAAGGCTAACATCAATGGGGAAAAAGCCGCAAAAAACCTCAATGCAAAAAAACTAAGTCCTCCTCCAACGACGAAGAAAAAAACCAGATTTAACAAGGCCGTGGGCCTGTTTTTGAAGGATTGTGGAAAGACATTTTTGTGAGAAGCAACAGGGCAAACAAAAGGCAACAAAAAGCGAAGGCAGGGTTAAGATTATCGATGAAGAAGGCACAGGAAGAGCCCAGGGAAAAAAAAAGGATTCACCCTGAGAGAAAAAACCATTGAGACAACACAGAAAAGACACAAGAAACAAAAAATCAAAAAGTGGGGTAAAGTAGTTAGGGAATGTTTCCAAAGGGAAAAAAAGACGATTGGGTGCTGAGGGGGTACTACTAAGTTGTTCCGATGTGGGGGCCGCCAAAGGTTCGTCCACAACCTAGAAAAAGAACATTGGAGGTCTGAATGAAGAGGGGCCCAAGGGTTCAGTTGGTCGGGGACTTGTTAAAAAAAAGGGAAAGGATAGGACATTGGCCTGTTCTCCAAGAGCTTGGGACTAGGGAGAAGTGGGATTATTACGAGGAAGGAGGTTGGGACCCGTTAAGGAAGACCCCGTGTTTGGAACGTGGAGGGTGGTGAACAAATTTGAGACGCATTCTGGGGGAGGGGGACGGAATTGCAGGATAAGCCCATGACTCGACAAAAAACCTAGAAGAAGAAAATGGGTGGGCTAAGTTTGAAACGCGGGGGAAAGTCTTCGCCAACGGGAGGAAGCCGTGTGAGCGGGGAAAAAACAGATCGAACCGTTAGTTGGTCAGGGGTACGTACGGGGGAATTTCAACCAGGAGTGAGATATAACGTCTCAAAAACTCACAAACATGGTTGTCAGAGAAAAATGAAAACCGTGGAAGAAAAACTTGTAATGAAAAAGCAAGGGTTCTGAAACGAAAAGTTACCCAAGCTCATTCAAAAGACAATGTTTTTTGAACCTAAAAGTGAGTGATTTTCACCAAAAACCAGGTCCGATACCCTCCAGGGAAAGGCAATTAGATTTGAGCGACTGTTGTTAGGGGGCGGGTTGTTACGGAAAAAAGGCGGGATCAAATACTTCGCAGGCGTAGTGTTGATCTCGGGACGATCAGACCCGAGGAGGGGGGGACAAATGCAGTGATTCATACAAAAACCGGGTGGGAGCTCAAGCGTCACAAAA
>Ga0179591_1175686_pt1 | contig 13194 bp, 11 predicted proteins | sample CZOMad2_1_08_16f_FD_182891 | JGI IMG/M metagenome (GOLD analysis project Ga0179591, IMG submission 182891) | Vadose zone soil fungal communities from Angelo Coast Range Reserve, California, USA - CZOMad2_1_08_16fungal (PacBio error correction) | ecosystem: Environmental > Terrestrial > Soil >...
GAACTAAGACACGTGACAGGTCACCTCCCCGATCCAGAAAAGAACTTCAAACAGAAGCAGACCACCCTGTTTCCTCAGGACGTCAGTGCGCAGGTCGTCGGCTGGACTGACGCTAACAGAGACTCGCCGAGCAAAGATCGATATCTTCCGTAATCGTCACGCCCGCCGATCTGCATCCGAGCAAGATAAAGAGCAGACAAAAAAAAGCGACATTTCTTCTTCTCAGCAACACAGTTCAAGAACGAAGAAAAAAGATAGAAAGACAGAAAAAGTAGTACAGAGGCTAGCTCACTATACGCGGCTTCAATGACGCGTGGCGGAGCATAAGAAGGAAAAGGCGAACCATGAAAAGAGAGAAAGCGGGGCACTATCTACAAACTTCGAACGCTCGCACAAAGAGGGATGACTCACGCACAGGCAAAGAAGAAGAAAAAAAGGACGGGAAAAATGGACGGGAATGGGAGCGCGCGCGATCTAAAGGATTGCTGCACGCAAGTGCTCTCGGTTGCTCGGAGAGGAAAGGTGGCGAAAAAAAGGGAAAAAGGAGTCTAACTTGCGCAGCAATCGTCAGAGAATGCACGTGGACAGAACGCAGCAGCAGATGTCACGAAAGGAAAGGAAGATGAAGATCTGGTGAGAGGCAATCAACTCTGAGTGCGAACAAGGCCGGCAGTCGATGCATGGAGGAAAAAAGAAAAAAAGAAAAAAACTAGTGGCCTGCGGTGGGCAGAGGGGGCCATTCCAGAATCCAGTCTTAAAGCAAGCAGAGAAAGTCCACAAAGGCGACTTCGCGGACCGCGCGCGTGTCGAAGGTCGATAAGAGAGAGAAACACTAAGGAAAAAGGGCTAATGGCGCTCAGGGAACAGCGTCACGCGGGGTCTATAAGGGCCAAGGAAAAAAACACACAAGTTAACCAAAAATCGGGCCCCCGAAAAAAGAGGAGAGGAAAGTGCCAGGGACGGACCGAGGTGGTACTTTCAGGGGAAAAAGAAAAGGGGAAGAAACATCTCAATCATCACCCCGTCGATGTTTCACGAGTAGGCAAGAAGAGAAAGGAAAAAGGGAAAAAGGGCTAAAAACGGAGCCAAAACGAGAACTCGCAGGGGACCCTAGCTCCTCAGGTGTGCAAAGGAGGGGGCAGAAAAGGAGCAGCGGGGGCTCCGCGCCATGGCGAGCAAGGTTTGTGTGAAAACCAGAGAGAAAAAAATTGCGGGGGTTCTGAGGAAAAACGCCGGTTTGTCGTCCCGGCCCGAGAGTGCGTGTCATGACCACATGTCCTACCTTCCGGCAAACCAGGCCAATGTCGTGAGAAGAGAGGGGGGACCGGAGAGGGAAAAATCCATCGAAGAATCAATCATTCACCGGGCGGGAATGGCGAAACGGATAGTGAAATCCTCTAAAGAGATGTGTCCTACACACAGGCAAAAGTCTCCAACTTCCGGAGGGGGGAAAACGCAGAAAAATGAAGGAGGGGAAAAGGGCGTAGCACGACAGAGTCAATCGGGGGCCGGAAGAAGGTAGAGCAAGGAACGGGCCGACGTGTCGGTTCTGGCCGTCTCTTGCTGGAGTGGTCCCTTTGAAAAAAGGGGACAGGAAAACGAAAAACTCTTTTCGGGTGCCGACGTCGAATCAGCTAAGCGCTCAGTGGCTAGCAAAGAACAGGGGGAGAGAAATGGAAGGAGGCAATCGTAACGCTCGGACGAGCGCGACACAGGGGGATCAGAAGAAGAAAAAAAAAAAGAGGTCGCGCCTCCCAACGGCGAAGAGGCCAGAGATAGTCTGCGCGGTTGCTCAAAAAGAAGGGATAGAGCAAAAGGAACTTCAACGACACGATCCGACTGAAAAAACATCACGCCGAAGGTCCAAAAGGGACGGGAAATAGAGAAAAGGGGGGAGACGACAACCTCGGCGAAAAAGAAGAAGGTCAGAACGAAAAGGTTTCATAGGGGAAGCAAGAAAACAAAAAACGAAGGTCAGCGCCCGACACGCACCTCCAAGCACGGAAACAAAAAAAAGAAGAAAAAAAAAAGATGTGGGCGAGATCGAAAATAGGCAAAGGCAGCGGGCGTCAACACTAAAAAGGGGGGGAAAACAAGAACAGCCGACGTCCCACACAGCCGGGAACCGAAAATTGTCACCGGAGGAAATTGGGCCGAAGACGAACGCCGAGTCGGGAACACCGGCTATGAGCTTATCAAAGAAAAGAGAGATCAGGAAAAAACGAATTCTGCGAGCCGCTGCCCGAGCGGGAGGGAGCTGCCACCAGGTAAAATGGAGGGGGACCATCCTTAAAAGAGAAAAGTGTTCCGAGATAGGTCAAACCAGAGGACATCGGACAAAACATGCCCCGAGATAACAAAGAGTCGAAACTTACAAAAAAAGGGAACAGCTGCAGGATTCTCTCGCGGGAGTGCGCATTGGGGAATGCCAAAAAGGGAGGGGAAAGTATACCGCGTGCCAGGCCACCGCGGGATGCTGTGCGAGCACGACAAAAGCAAGACAATAAACAAAAAAATGCGGGCCGGAGCACACAGGCAGCACCAGAAAAGAAAAAGACGAAAAAGGAAGGGGGGTTTACTCATACGCCTGCAAGGAATTAGCGGCGCGGCAAAAGGTGCGGCAAAAGGACCGCCACGCCATAAGGTTGTAGCCCTTGCGTATGAAGGGCAGCGAGCACGCTCGGCCTTTCAGCAATACAAAAAGAAACGCTCGGATCAACAAAAAATCAAGGGGGGGTAACTAAAGCAAAAACTTCGGAATGGGTCAAGAAAGAAGGTGGTCAAGGTGCAGCGGGACACCACTAGAATGCAATCGACCGACAACACGTCGTCACGGCTTTCGAAGTGGTCTGAACGTCACATGGTGTAAAGTCGATGAAAAAGGGCGTCCCACACCAGTGAAAGAAAAAAGAGGAACTCGCTGTGTGGGTGGCGGACCCGGTACGTTTTCTAAAAATGGGCGAGTTTGCATCGACTAAAAAACACAGGGAACAACAGCTCGAACGTCGAGATCGGAATTCGCTCAGCGTTCTGCCGCGGATTGACCACCTGGCGAGGGAGCAGAACCGAAAAACTTGGGATTGAAGGCAGTATCTAGAAACGGCCTGGGTTTCGAAAAAAAGGTGCCAAGGAACGTCGCGCCGCGGGTCCTTCACGCACTCGCGTCGACAAAGCACAAGGGAAGAGTGGGCAAAACACTCCGCGCCGAGAGCCGAAGTAGAAATAAAAAAAAAAAAGCGCCCAAGCGGCTAAAAAACTAGACTAGCACACGCAAGTTCACAGGATCTCGTCGGGATCGGGCATCATTGTTGGCAATAAAAAAAGCAAGAGAGATCAATGGGGGGAAGGGAATCGAACTCTGCGGAGTTGTCAAAGTTCATGCGGGAAGAAAAGTCGGGATCAGAAAAAAAAATACCCGACGGCCAAAACCAGCTTCTGGTGAAGGATAAGGCTCGGGTAAGGGAGGGGACAGGGCGAGGGGAAAGAAAACTCCTTCTCTCGTCGGTAAGGAAAAGGGGAGAACGAAAGGGCCCAGACAGGTTCACGAGACTTGGCGTCTGGGGGAAGAGCTCAAGTAAGCAAAGGACAGGGGAAAGAAAGGAGTATGTCGTCCCAGTGTGCGTGTGGGGGGATTAGACATAAAACCGGTGCCAGCGGGCCTTTGTCGGCAGCGCGCTGAGTGAGGGGACAAGGAAAAAGGAAGCGACAAGGAGGAAAAAAGGCGGTCACAAAGAGGGGAAAGGACCTTGGGGCGGAAGCCTGGGCGCCGGCAGAGAGGTCTCTGCGTGTGTCAGTCCTGCGGAAAGCAACCAGTCCTCGGCTTGGGAGGGGGCGAAAGGGGGGAGGAAGAGAAAAGACCGAAAATAATCTATCGGCGAGGGGAATGACGGTAGCATCGTAGAGGGAAGGTCGAGGGAGGCGCGCGGGACCGGGTTGGAGAAACGCAGGGCCAGTTGCCCAGATAGAGCCGAGGTGTAGAATGCCGAAAGAAAGGAGCTAGCGGTAGAGCGGAGAGATGAACGGAAAGTAGTCGCTGACGATGTCAGGGGGGGGCGTTCAGCTTGTCGCGCAGCTGTTCTCTTCACGCGTCGAGTGCAAAATGCGGTAAAAAGGGGGAGAGGACCAGGACTTGCATCTCCAACGAGACGAGAGGGATTAAAATAGGATAGGTAGAAATAAGGGGTGAAAGAGGTCAAAGTGGAAGAGAGTCAAAAAGTGAGGGTTGGCAATCCTTGGGAATCGAGTGCGGTGAAGATCGTCGACCAAAGAAAAACCCAATCCAGCACAAAAAGAGCAAAACAGCCCGATCGCCAGCCCACTTACCAAAGAGGGAAAGACTGATAACCAGCACAGGACACGCTCAGTTCGCTCAGTGAGAGCATGCGAGCCAGCGCCAGAGTGAGCTTCATAAATTGAACAAAGAGGATAAAGGAACAAAAAAACATGGCCCCTCGGGTTCTTAACGGAAGACTAACCTGCAAAAGGTCGAAAGACACGCGCAACGAGGGTGACCCTGGGAGCACCGGAAGGATAACGTAAAAAAAGGAGGGGTCCATTCAGCCGAATAAGAAAGGAGTAAACATGAAAAGCCAGTTCCGACGTGTCAGAACGCATGAACGCGAAAGTGCAATGAGAAGAGGGCTACTCCGGGTTGAAAAAAGGCAGGGGGACAGGGGGGTTGACCGAGGGGGTAGAGGCGATTTATAATCGGATTTATGGCCGACGTGCTGCAACAAAGTGGTGGGAGGGGGGTCCAAAGGGAGAGATAAACGAAGACCGGACCGGCTGAAGGGAAAATCTATGAAAGACACGAAACTATTGAACACCTCCTGGCTATTCCGGGCACGAACCCCGAGGGGTAGAAGAAATGGACAAGGGGAGGCAAGACGAACGCACGAGAGGAGGACGAAGGAGTGGTCAAAGATGTTTCACATCAAGGGGTTGCGAGGCGCGTGTTCAGACATTCAACCGCGGAAGAAGTCGAAGAAGGGGGATGCAGAGGAAAAAGGCCTATAAGCCGCCCAGGCCGTAAGAAAAAGTGCGGGGAGAATCAGTCGTAAGGGAAAACCAGGACTACACAAAAAATCGAGCGGGCTCAGGAAGATGAGAGACTCTGTGTAAAAGCGCACGCACGGGGGAAGAGAAGAGGTGGCAAAGAAAGGGAAAGGGAGGGAAAAGAACTGTATCTGCGGGTAGTTGTTTGGCGAAGAAAAAACACAGGATTATCGCGATGTAGAAATCGTGAGCAATAGAAGGTGAGCGGGTCCGGACTAGCATCATCAGTTCTTGCCGGAGCGACCACAACGATCACGGTGTCCTGTTTGAGGCGGAAAAAGGTCAAAGAGGCATAACTGCAGCAGACATCGCCACACACGCCACTTCGGCCTGCAATATTCTGCAGTTGAGGTCGGTTGGGGGAAGAACATAGAAAAAAAATGAAACAAAGGGGCTCGCGGAGCAAAGTCTATATAGATGACGGCGTGGCATCGGAAAGAGCTTAAAAAAAGAGAGAAAAAAAACAACGGAGTAGGGAAAGAAAAGAGGAGGAACTACTTACTGGCCGAGCCAAGGAAGTAAGCGAAGCTCTCTGATAACCCCCACAAGAGAAAGGAAAGAGGGGAACTCGTCGCGATGGAAACCGAGCGGAAAAACCAGAGAAACTGCGACTCAGGGAGGGGGGAGCCCCTACGTGGCAGAACAGCCTTCACGCAGGCTAGAAAAAGTTCCACTTCAACATGTCGACAATCAGAAGAACAACAATACCAGAAGAAGGGTGAGAGACCAGGCAAGAAAAAAAAAAGAAAACTGCTTATGAAAGAGCCGACTCACCAAGTTTCTACGGGAGAAGGGCAGAAACGACGAAGGTACGTCTCGATCATCCCTGATAATACTAAAAAAGAAAAAAGATAAGAGGAGAGACTACATCATGTTCTTCAAAGCAAGGGGAGGGAAGTTCTAGCCGGTGAGAGAAAGCAGAATAAGAATCTCATTAGACCGATAGGCGGACTTCGGCGGGGAAGGAACCGGGTGGCCAAATCTGCGCGTCCTCCCGACTTGGACTGCGCAGGAAATGTCTGAGCTACACCGGGGGTCGTCCTGGTGCCGCTCATAAACGCACAGGATTATCGAAGATGGGAGAATGGGTGGGCCGAATTTCCTCTCTTCTACCCCTCGGCTCAGCAACCGACTTGGAACAAAAGGAAACGAGTATGACTGCTTCAACAGCTCGTGCTGTTCATGGCGACTAAAAGTTTGAAAAGGGAGGTGGGAAGAGACCTAAAGGAACCATCGGCCAGTAAGGGTTTTAACCTTCCGGCGCGGGAAAAATAAAATTATCGAGGTGGTGCTGCACTTTCGGCTCGCCCGGATCGACAAACTTGAAGAGTAAAAGAAAAAGGAGGTACCCGAAAGGAAAAGAAAACAAAAAACGAAAAGGGAAACTGACTGCATCGGGACCTTTAGACAAAGGGAGAAAAAAGTGAAGGAGGAGGGGGTCAAACGCGGTCAATTGGGGGGGGCCAAAGACACTGAGCAAAGGAAGGTGGAAAGGAAAACCAGCGATAACCTTCGACCCTAGTGACGGTAAAGAGAATCGTCCGGACCCGCCGAATTCATATTATCTTCGCGAAAAGAAGCGACAACGAACGTTGTCTCTTAGAGAAGAACATGCAACTAGCAGCATTTTAATGAGAGGATAGCAAAAACCGATGGAAAAGACTGGTTTGCAGGTTCTAGGCTATCCTCTGGGTCAAATAAATCTAAGAGGAGAGGGGCGACATAAGCGCAAACGGGAGCGAACTTATCAGGAGGTAGAAACGCATGGGGGATACAAAGGAATTCATCATTCAAAGAAGGGGGAGGGGAGGAGATAGCTTCTGTAAACGTGTTCCGTGGGGCAGGATTGCTTGGGGGCCTCCATCAGCTTTGTCCTACCGGATCGCAAAGAAAGGGAGGAAAAAAATGATTGCAAAAACCACACGAAAACTAAAAGTTTGGAAAGACTGGGCCAAACCCGCTCTGGACAGCTCAAATCCATGTTTCTCATCAGCGGAAAAAAAAATCGGTTGGACTGCAAAGTCACGGACTGAGACTAGAGAGGAAAGGGGAACATGCAGCAAAACGCGCAAAAACGCGGACGAAGCCCACCTACACGCTGACCGTCAACCTGACCCTCCTCGACTACCGAAAAAAACGGGGAAGAAACGAATATGAGAACCGGCCTTCCCTAATCATGGAGGGAGAAAAACCCAAAAGAGTGGAGGTCTATCTAAACTTGTAACTCGAGCGGTGTCAAAACAAGAAAACGACGGGAAAAAAAAAGAGACCGAACGGGAAAAGTACTTCTTACACCTATTCGATCCATTAAGGACGTGAAAAACTAAAGAAAGCGGGTATACATCGACACCCGTCTAGGGGGAACTCAACGAAAAGGGGTCCGAGCGACACAAGAATTCTCAAAAAGCCTAGATCTATTCCGGCGTGACCACCCCCGGAAAAAGTAGACGCGGTGAACGACTATTGTTATGGAAACAGGGGAAAAGCACAGACCTGAACTAAAAAGAGAAAACGCCAATGCCCCCTCGAAGGCACCTGTTGTCTAAGCCAACATAAATAGGAAACGGGCGAACAAGCATCACCGAGAGTCAAGTGGGTACAACGAAAGTGCTCCAGTACGAGCGAAGCCAACGGAAAAGGGGGAAAAAGGGCTCGCTGAACAAGTATGGGGTAAGGGGCTTCAACGGAGTAGGAAAAGTCGGCAAGACGCGCCACTGCTCATACTGTCGCCACAATCCGGCTGCGTGACAGGCCAAGAGCAGGGAAAGAGAACAAAACGAGGCAGGGGGGGTGTTCCAGACGACTTTCTGACTGGAGACTAGGAGGAAACCTACCGGAATGCTGGGATAAAAGACCGACAGCGTAACGAGGGAAAGCAAGAAAAAAAAAAGACAATACAACATGCGGGACACATCAACCTAGGAGTCCTTCGAAGTGCGTGAGCAGAGGAGCGTATAACTTAGGGAAAGGTGGGAGAGAGGGCAGGTCTCGGTAGGCGGGGTTTTAGACGTCGGATGCTCTTCGCCTCGCAGATGTTGCAACGGCTTCAGAAGTTTGATGGGGCCTGACTGGAAAACAAACCGTAGTAGAGAACGAAGCCTAACCTACCAAGGGTTGTGAGGGCGGAAGGAACGCAGGTGGAATCGCTCGGCAAAAAAAAAGAGAAAGATAGGAAGAGGCACGCTTACGGCACACTCGCTGCGGCTCGTCGAGGAAAGACAACAGAAAAGGGTAAGATCACACCACCACAAGAGCTGGGGAAAGTTGAGAAACTCTACTCCGGCAGAGTATTTCTAAACCACGCTGACGGGAAAAACGACGGGGAAAGCCTGAAACAGAAGTGGGGGGAATTCTTCAGAAAGAATCAATAAAACACGAACTATAGCCGGGCTACACGATTCGACCCTCCGTCCTCGGGGAGGGAGAGGGAGAAATGGGTCCAAAAAAAGATAACGAGTTGCGATCGCGCGCGGCGTAATAGAGGTGAGAAAGGCTGCAAGGCAAATACCGCGCGAAAAGCTTCAAGTCAGTAAAAGGGATGCGCTGCTACGACCGAGGCGAGAAAAACAAAACCAACAGCATCGACTACGATTTCAGAGTCCAACGTCGAAAACAATCTATCCCCCGGGGTTCCGACAGAAAGTAGGAAGGGGGCAAAAGGGTCATCGTTCAAACGAATATAGGACCGGATGCGGCAAGCTCTCTCTCCTCGTCAAAAGGTATGGAGGCTGGCACGTACTTTCTACGGTATAAACCAAAGGGGGGGGGGAGCACGCCTGGAATTCAAAGCTCGCTCATGCCTGAAGAGGAGACGCCGATTGAAACGGTGCTCAAAAGCTTCTCATCTCGGTCATTGGTGGCCTATTCCTGGGTCGACCACACGATACAACGAACATCGAAGTAGGGGATTCCAAAACAAACCGCCCACTCAACTTGTGGGGAAAAAAAAAACTCTAAATGAAGCGGCGGCAAGCGAAGCGCTCACTAGGCTACAGGGAGGAAGACAAAAGTAAGCGAACAAGACCAGGCTGGGAAAGAAATTGCCATGTAAGCTCCGAGGGCCCACGAAGTGCCTTCTCTTTGAAAGTGGGAGGCGTGATAAAACTTGGTTTGGAAACGGGGTAAAATTGTGTCCGCAAAAGGCTGGGAGATTTTCCGCTGGGCTGGGGTCCGGGTTGTGATAAGAAAAACACGTTATGGTGTTAGCAGAGAGGTAGCGTGGATATTTCTCTTTCTGTCTCTAGTCAGGGGGGACTTGGGTAATGAAGATGTCTTTCTTTGCGTACTTCTGATCAGGGGGCTGGTGGAGCAGGGCAAGTCGTTTTTGTGAGAATTAGGAAAGTCTCCTCCTTTGCGCAGACTGCTTCCCTTGAGGAAGGGGGGGTAGTAGTCACGCGTTGATGATAAGAGTGGAAAAGTGGCAAGTTTCGCTACCCAACAAACATTCCCGTGGGGGAGAACAAACCTCGAAGACAGAGACTAGGAAGGAGAGAATGGAAAAAGAACCGCTCGATGCTGATGTACCGACAAGTGTAGATAGAGCCGAACGCTCCTGGAAACATGAAAATGAAGCTCACCTTGTTCAGAGAAAATGAGCGGATTACGCCACATCCGGAATGGAGGCAAAAGAAAAGAACATAAAAAGACGGACAACTCCCTGCAAGCTGTAAAAGGAAAACGACGAACCGTCCGGCCCTGCGAACAAAAAACTAAAAAAAATGGCAATGCCTGGCTCAATAACGGCAGGCTTAATTCACAGGAAACGTCGGCTTTATAGCGGTCGCAGAATACGCACCGAGGCAGGAAAAAAGGGCCCCATAAAAAAGGTAAGTTTTAGAATTGGGCGGGTGAATGTAAGGCCCTCGCGCAGTGGAGCACTGGGACGGAAGGAGAACGGGCACACCGCCACGGTGCATATTGGAGTGGAAAGACTAAAAGGCGCTCTCTCCTCTGTCTCACATCATTATAACAAGGGCGGAGTTGTACGGGCCTGCGCAGAAAAGCGCGTGGGGGGGTGTGAGACACGGCAAAACCAAAAAAAGAAAAAGGCGTCGCTAACCACAGGCATCGAAAAAGAGCAAAAAGGGCGATGCAACAACACTCTCTGAAAGGCAGGCTCGCGCCCTTCCCAAGAGCAAAAGGGCGAGGGTGAAACCGGCCAGAACCCATAGGAATCGTTTTCATCGCGATGAAAAGAGGGGAGCCGGAGAAACGAAGGTCCCGGAAGCTCCCGGCCTAACGCCGCTCATTACAAAAAATGGCTTTGGGGCGATCGAAGTGTCGTCAACCTGATTCTACGAGGGGGAAGGCACAAGTAAAAGCACCGGTTCACATCGGAACGCGGGGGAGGGGCCAATACTTCTGGTTACCGTGGAAGGGACGAAAAAAGACAAAATACCTTAAGTCGAAATAGTCTATTTCGGGAGACGGGGGTCGCGCGGAAAGCGAGGCGGGATGAACATCTGAAGATGTGGGCTTATCTGCCGCCCCTCGTCGAGACGCACGGAGGGCGCATAAAGGGGGCGAGATACGAAACTGACGGCGCACGGCGGGTGCAAATTTGTGAGAGCCTGGAAAGCGGCAGACCGCCGAAAAAACAGCACGGGTACTTTGGAATGAAATACACAAATCAAAAGCATTAATCAGAGGGAGCAGCACAACGTTCGATTGGTCGTGCAGAGGAAGAGGAACAGCAGGGGTCACGGTGGTGCCTGGCCCGTGTTCAGGCCAGGGGAAGAAAATACGCTGCGTCCGGGACCATCGTCGGGGACCCAAAGCGGGGATGCCCTCTTTCTAAGGACGGGGGGGAAAACACGCGATATTCGCTCGTGGTTCGCAGGTCCGTCTCGTACGGAAGAAAATAAACTACTGAGGCCGAGGAAGCTCGCTCGATTCGGTGCAGAGATTACCTGAAGACATTTGCAGTATCTAACTAAATGGAAAAGGGGCGAAAAAAAGGACTCCGGTGTCAAAGGGGACAAGAAAACGCACAAAACTCAAGAAGGCAGGAACGAGGGCGGCTGAATTAAACAAGCGAAAGGCGCGTAAGACGTTGAAGAAAACCCAGCGAGGAAAGGCGTCGAGGATAAAAGGGGGAAGAAGAGCCGGGTCTCACGACATAAGACTCTTCCGATGTTTTGGGTTTCCGCCAAATCCCCGGAGCAAAAAAAGCAAAACCTGCGCATAGAAATTTGCTGCAGAAGAGCTCGAGCGGCGGCTCAGCCGGGAAACCGCTTGAAAGAGGGGGTGTGGTTCGATTGGTTGTCGGAGTGATCGCCTCCAAGACGAAGAACATAAACAACAACAAAAGCGGATTATTATGAGAAGATCCTTTCTCGAGGAGACGAAAAAAAGTAACAAAAAACAAACCCACAACCCGCCCCTTCACTAGATGGAAATAGAGAGCCGCAGACGCCTCTATGGATTCAGAATGCAACAGAACGCAGTAGGGTGCTTTCATAAAAGAACAAAAGGAGTACAAGAAACCTCGTCTGGCAGGGTTGAGAGGAGTGAAAACCGTAAAAAATTGCGATCAGCGCCTAGCAAGGGGTAAGAAAGTGGAGGTGCAACGAACGCCCCTCAGATGAAAGATCACATGAAGGGAGAAATCACTAATCCTGACGAGAACGTACGAGTATTCCAAGGTGGACGCACTTTGACCCACTGAGCAGCGCTCGAAAAGAGGACAACAAACGCGCCATCAGTCGCCTACGCATGGAGGACGTAAAAAAATGTGAACGTCCGAAACCGCATCGAGCGCATCAGGGATCTTGGTCGGGCCCTGGCGGGAAAGAGACTAACCTAGGAAAAGAAACCGGCGACTCCGTCGCTCGATCGCCAATTAACACCCAACCTAGAATAAGAAGTCAGAAAATGTCTGAAAGGAAGATTTTGTAGAAGCGGACCTGCTTCGATCACCGCGGCATAAACGTGCAGGCCTCAACACTTCCCTGAGTTCAGATGAGGGCCACGAAAGGAGAATAGACAGGATCAAAAACTACGTTCTTCGACGAGGTCAAGGACGGGAAAAAAAAACGGGGAGGTACCGGGACCACTTGACATGCGTGGCATAGAAGGCGGATAAAAGAAAGAAAAAAACTGGCAACAAAACGACTAAAACGTAACCGGCTCGAACCACAGACGGCGCCCATCGGGAGGATAGGGCTGAAAGGGCAAAGATCGCCAGCAAAAACCCACGCCCGGTCAAGACGAGACCCGAAAAAGAAAACTTCTCGACAAGGGCCTCTTCTGAGCCTTAAAAGGCAGAGAGATATCCTCACGGTACGCATCAATAAGCCATCAGAAGAGGCGATCGGTGACCGATGGCTGACTTCGTTTACTTGCAAGGGGCGTACGAGAGAAAGGGGAACACAGAGAGAGGTCACACAAAAAACATGAGAGGGTCAAGAATCTTCTCCTGGATAGTTCTGGAAGTGGGGGAAAAAGCAGCGTGAAACATTGGCAGTCGAATGTAAAAAAAAATCCTAAAGGGTGGAAAGAATGGATGGCATCGATGAGCCGGAGGCGGACGAGAATGGGTCATAGCAGGTTGTTTGCAAAAGTCAAAAAGGCGAGGTTAATATGCGGGGACTGCAGGACGGGTGAGAGCAAGTCCAGAAGGGGAGGCTGCTCTTGACAAGAAAAAAAGGACAAAAGACGAAAACTAAGCCACGTTAGTTCTCCTAGCAGGGGAGAAAGCAAAAAGAGAAGCGATTAAACACGATCCGACTCCATCGTCACCGAGGGAGGCAGGACAACTTCGACCGTAGTTGACGCGCTCAATAGAGAGGCCGAAAAAAAAAGTATAAAACAACAAGCGTTGTTCGGACGGCAAAAGCAGCGGAACTGCTTCCAGTCGAACATAGACACGAAGAGCGGAGAAAGGGGGGGGGGGGGCCATTCAGAGAGTGATATACAGGCACTGATCAGTACGTGTAGGGGAAGGGGGGGGGAAAGAAGAATGGTCCATTCCAGAGTTCATTGCCGATGTAATCAATACATCAGGAGGGCGGTGAGTTCCGCAAGAAAAAAAAACAAAAAAAACCCCAACCACCACCAAAAAAAACCCACCACAAGGCAAAGAAGCATACACTTGTGCACGGCATGGAAAGAAGGGCGAGGCGCGCAATCTCGTACTAA
>Ga0179591_1176181_pt1 | contig 13194 bp, 6 predicted proteins | sample CZOMad2_1_08_16f_FD_182891 | JGI IMG/M metagenome (GOLD analysis project Ga0179591, IMG submission 182891) | Vadose zone soil fungal communities from Angelo Coast Range Reserve, California, USA - CZOMad2_1_08_16fungal (PacBio error correction) | ecosystem: Environmental > Terrestrial > Soil >...
GGGGCCTCAATCAAAGAAGGCACGTACGAGGTTGATCGTGCATTGCATAAAGGTGTAGTCCTGCGCGTAGTTCGGTACTTTCGTCTGGGTAAATAACTCTGCCCCAGGGTGCGTATTAAGTGCTAGAGACGCCGGAACGACGCAGCTGAAGTACAGAAAGATTCTGGGGAGAATTGATATCTTAACTTGAAAAGGCCTACAGAAAACTTTCTACCCTAAAAGAGGGGATACGCACTTGGGTCGGTGAGTCACCGTGAGGGAGGATGGAAGCACGGTCACGAGCCTAAAAGGGAGATGAGATACCTTCTGTAATTGAACGAGGGCACGGAAAGTGGGCAAGTGATCTCTCTTTGCCTATGCGACAGGATCTTTAGGGGGACGGTGGGGGGGACCTGAGGGAAATTAAGGCGCTGGACGACGAGGAGAGACTAAGGTAGTAGGACAGGTCCTTGACGACTTCGGATTAGGAGACCGGCGCTGACCTGAAAGGGACCTTATTCCCACTAGCTTGTGATTGACGTTCATGATCTGGAGAAAGGAGAAGAATGAGAAGGAAAGAGAAACTACACAAGTCGGAATCCTGCCTCTGCGGACTAATCGAGGAGGGGTGTGGGCGATGATCGTAGGAGGGACGCACTTTAAACTCCTATCTATGAATAGACGAAGTGCCGAGCCGGGGAGGAGGAGGCCGTATGGGGGGATCCGTAAACACTCGGGCAAGAAGGTCGTTGTTTAAGCAACCGCTTCTGGGCGAGGAGTTTCATCGGGAGCTCCGAAAGCCGGTGAAGGGGGAAAAAGAACCAGAAAATCGTTGCACCGACTATGCGAGAGACGGATGGAACACTGCTTTTGAATTCAAGTGGTCATGCCGGGGGGTTTCGGTAGGTGAAAAGGGGGTAAAGCAATGAGAGGGGGGACGGGTCTCACCCGTTGTTGGGGACACCACAATTAAATGGCAAGAGAAAAAATATTGGACCCCATTTAATCAGCCTGGGTCCATCGTGCAAAAGAGTGTGCGGGACGAACGACCTTCAAGGAAAAAAAAATATACGATCAGGCGCTAGGCGAATCAAAAAAGTCCTGAAAAACGGAAAGAGAAACGCCGAGAGCTCAAAGGGGTGGGGGAAAAAAAAAAGAAAAACCGACGGACAAACATCTACTTCATCGAATTTGCCAAAATCCTGAAAATGTCGAATCCGGACCACGAAAGATGAAGGAAGCCCCACGAATGCAAAGGGAGAAAATGGATGCGGCCGAACTCGATCATTCTATCACTACCATTGCCGAGAGAAGGGGAAACGCAATCTAGGGAAAGATTCGTGCAGGATCTAATCAAGGGGGGAAAATCACCTCACGGTTTCTCCTCTTCTTGCAAAACAATGGACTTCTGTATACGCTGTGGAGGAAAAGGCGTCTAGACGAAATTCAAAGGGGAAGGATGGAAAAACAGCAACAGACAGAGAAGTACGTCGACCGGGAGTCCTACTACTGAATGAAGGTGGACGTTAAAGGGACCGGCACATCTTGGTGCGCGTCGCCGTGGCTTAGGTCGTGTTAGAGACCAGATGGACAAGCGCGAGACCACTGATCAAGAAGATCAGGGAAGAAATCTACAGAGGAGGCTCTTCGTCATCGCAAGATGGGCGACTTCTTGTGAAAAATGATAAGCCAAAGCAGTTACGGCCGATGACCTGCAAAAAATCCAGTCAGACAGAGAGTAGCAAGGGACAAAGAGCTAGAAGGGGACCGGACAAAGAAAAAAAAAACGGGGGGGGAAGAGAGAGATAGTCAGACGCCATTATTGAAACGGGCGAAAAGAAAGGATCAGCTCTAACTGCCTTTGCACGAATAGTTGCAAGGGGAGGGAAGGATCCTCGAGAAACTAGGGCCGCAGGAGCTCTACTTAGAAAAAAAAAAGATGACGGAGCGGGCGTAACAACGATCTTAGAAGTACAGACTAGATAACAACCCGGGCTATCGGAATGAACTTCTAAGCAAATGAAAGGAGAAAAAAAAAGAAACCGGAAAGGGAGATGAAGAAGGCGAAAAAAAGGGGAAAGGTAGGAGAGCTGTTTGGTCCAGATAAGGATTGCAATCATCAGTACCTGGGGAAAACAGGAATAAGAGGACGGGGCCCAAGTGAGGTCACGCGGCGGTGAGGAAAAAAGAAAGGGGGGAGTAGGGGAAGGACGCTGGCGAAGCACAGATAGAGGGGGGGCAATGCGGACGCAATGTGTGTTTCTTAGATCTTTTCTCGCGGTCTACGAGGGGGAAGAAACGGGGATAAGGATAGGTCGGGAAGGAGGAGTCGAAGAGGGAAAGGAAAGAGACACTCAAGGGTCACGGGCGGCCGAGGCAAATGGCTGCACTCCTTTATCGCTACTCCGGATTGAAAAAAAAGGGGGGTGTGCGGGGCATTTTCCGTGAGTTCGGCGGGGCGGGAGAGATCTATTGTGGCCGGCATCATCTGGTAGCCTTCTGTCAAAATGAAGCTTGAACCGATCGCAAGTCAGGGAAGACCGGAGGGGGAAAAGACCGACAAGATCGGAGAAAATCAGGAGTATCAGTCGGAAAATTGTCCCTAAGTTTCAGGATTTCTCCGGTGACAGGGAAAAGGGGGGGGAAACCACGGGGATTTTCGATAGTCCACCCAGGGGGAAACCGTCAAAAACAATCAAGGCCAGGAAAAAACTAAAGGACCCCATAACTCGTCTCACGTTTGCTCGAATCGTCGGGCAAACGGGAGAGGAAGGGGTACGGAAAAATCAGCGAATGAGGGAGACGAAGTGAAAACCGAAATCTGCAGAAGTCAGGGGTGGCCCCACCAACTCCTACGCGTAAAAGCGGAAGGAAGACCATAGGCAACATACGGGGCGGAATTCATAGGGATGACTGCAAGAATGCGGACTAGAGAGAAGAACACGGCCCCGCGAACCGAAGGAGTACAAGGAAAGAAATGAAGGTCAAAAGAAGGGGGGGGGAGTCTAACTCCCTTTAGAAGAGGATAAGAGAAAAGCAAAGTTCCCTTCAACTGCGGAAGCTCGAAGGGAACGCAAGAATCTCGGTTATAAACGGCGACGGTCAGAGCAAAAAAGCGAAGGGGGGGGACGTCGCCGACTCCCGAACGCTCGACGGTCTGACAAAGAATCCTTAACCTGACAAACACCGAAACAAAAAAAAAACGGAATAGGGGAATCAATACCTGACCGGGTGACCAAACGGACAGAGCGCAAGCCCGAAACAACGGATCAACGTCTTAGCCTTCGCGGCTACAATCCGCATCAGGAATCAAAGACACACGTAGCGGAGGCATCAGTAATAACACTTGAATTGGGCGAGGGGATGAGAAAAAAGGCAGAAAAATAGGGGGAAATCCGGGCGAAGGCTCAGACGCGGCAGAAAAAGACGCGTATGCCGATCAAGGTCCTCGACAGGGAATAATCCTCAACTACCTTTCAACTGCCCGACTCCGCGAAAACGGCAAACCCGGCAAGAAAACGTCCCGAGGAACGGGAAGGAGGGGGCGTGCTAGGAAAGAACCGGATCTCTGGGGGAGGGATCTTTTCCGACCTCATGATTTCAGGATCGGAACATGAAATTCGGAATACGGAGAACGAGCTGGGGGGGGGAGAGGGGAAAATAGAGAGACTACTAACTGAAAGGAGGAGGGGCCTGTGGGGCTTGGGCTATCGAAGGACTAGATTACCGGAAGGAAACGAAAAAGGAGAAAAGATCGACTAAAAAGCTCTCCTTCCGAGTAGCAAAATCATATCACAAACGGAGGAATTGGACAGGGGGGCAGGAAGCTAAGGAGGGTAATCGCCAAAAGAAAAGACACGTTGACGAGTTTTACTTAGATTCTTACGCATAACTCACGACTTCTTTTCGTCAACCGAAGACAAGTTCTAGCGGAACTACGCATCCCGGAAGTGCCAAGGAGTCAGCTCAGAACTACTCGGATGAAGCTTCGGCCGCGCAAGTCCCATGACCAGGAGAGCGAATGAGCAGGGGGCTATGAGAACGAAATTAGTAAATTACTAGGAGGGGAAGGGGAAGCTCTAAAAACATCAACGAATGGGGGGAAAAGAAGGAGCCGCAACTACAAGAGATATGCGAGTTCAAAAAGAAAGGGGTGTGAAATATATATCTGGGCGCTTTAGTGGGCTTTCTTCCGGCTTAGTCAAACCGTGAAGGTCTCAAGGGAAGGCTTCATTCCTGCTCAGGTACTTCTTTCAGAAAATCGCCGGCTAAGAAAATAGAGAAAAAAAGGGTAGGGTGATGAATCCAGGAGAATGAGGAAGATGAACGACCGTATGAATAGCTCTCGGGGGGGGAAAGGGAGAGTTGAGTGCGAGACAGGGGAACGTTATGCGGAACTTACTAAGACGTCGTCGTGGAGACCGCCCCCGCCAGGCAACGCTGCCAGGGTGTCTTGACTGCTTACCGGGGAGAAGGAAGTCATCTCTGCCTGGAAAAGAAAATGTGTCTCTCTGCAATCGACGTAGTAGTCGTAGAAGAAAGGAGGAGGCGAGATGTTGCGGGCCGGCAAGGGAGTAAGGCCGTCGTGTGAAAAACATCCCTTCCAAAAAAACCGGTCTTGTGGAAAAGAACTGCAGAGAACCCTGCCCCCCAGCTGTAGAGAATAGGACGAAAAAGCGGAGGATCCTGAAATCTGAGCAATAAAAGTCTCAAGATAAAGGAATCGAGAAAACTTCAACATAGAACGGGTTGAGGAGGGAGGACCAGTGCCGGGTATGCGGCGGAGTCCTGGCTTTACTGGAAGGGAGTAGTAAGATTCCCTTTCGAGTAGTGTAGCTCAACTATTCATGGGTTGTCTTCAGGACTCCCGGATTCGTTGCGAAAGGTCGAAGTAAGAGAGAGGAAGTGAAACTAATCCAAGGAAATGTCGACTCTCATAGAAGAGACGGGGGGTGAATGGTGTTGAAAGGGATAACACCGATTTCGAATCACTTTCTATATCGATCTGGTCATGAATGGCAGACTGGAAAGGGGATCGGCAGTTGATTCCGTCGCAGATTATGTGGACGGTGGTGGAATGCGGCTTCATTTTACTTTACGACATCAGGGCTACAAAAGGTCCTGTTCTAACTGAACGTAGAATGAGGAGGGACGCCCGCGGATGCCTGAAAGGAACGTTGTCAGAGAGGAGGTTAAACCTAGATTCTCTTAGAAAAAAATGACGGACCGTGGAAAAACTTGAGAAAAAGCGCGTAACTCCTTCCGTGGGGCGAGGAAGGAGGGTGGGGGGGGAGCGAGAGTACCAGCATTCGCAGGTAGAGTAACATTCGGGGTTCCAGGGCTGGAAGTAGGACGTCACCGCTGTAGTGGGGGGGAGGGGGTACATGCAAACCTCTGCGAAAAGTTTTGATCAAGGGGAGAGAGAAGGTGCCAAGCCAAGAGAAACCGGAATGTCGACGATCAAGTGAGCAGAAAAGGGAACACTTCGGAATGTATTTTTTGTGTATGGATTTGGCTTGGGGTAGTTCATAAATCCAATTATAGGTTGAAGAAAAAGCCCACGGTTCAAAAAAATTCAAGAATCATCCGATGTGTGAAAAGAGGGAAGAAAAGAAGGAGATCAAGATCGCAATCGTGTGAAAAGTCAGACTCAACTTCACTATCGTGACGGGAAGCTGAGGGAAGGAAACGGGCCGAATTGCAAAGAAAAGGAGACAGAAGAAAAATGAAGAGCAAAGAGAGAGAGAAAGGACCCACGAAGAAAGGCTAAGGAACTGACCACGCATTTCCAATTCAATAAAGACACAACGATGAGTGACCATAGCAGGGGAGTCAAAGAAAGTCCCCGAGAAGAAAGGATCCTTCCGATCAAACACGCCAGGCCGGATAAAAAATGGAGGAAAGGAAAAACTATACGAACAGGAGCAAATATCCCTACAAACAGCCAGATACGGTTTGCCAAAAAAACTAGAGACTTCGAATTCGGCGGGGAGGCTACTCGTGAACGGGGATCAAGCAGGGGTGTCCTGAGAGGGGAAAGGGCAGGCTGAGAGGGTGGATTCAGGCGCCGATGACGCAATTCAAGGAACCCCACCATCTGACTCGGAACCAATACACGCTTCACGGAAAAGTAGAAGAAGTGGCGGAGTAGCCGGAATCTGAGGGAGAGGAGAAGACTCGGGAGGTCTGTTCATCAAAGAACAGAAGGGGGGGGAGCGAAAGGCACTACCACGCTCCTTCAACCTCGAAGAAAAAGAAAAGCTCTCTGAAGAATCGCATAAAGGAGGGGATCGCTTTATAATGCCCGGCAAGGGCAAGGGATCCGTCGAGGAAGGAAAGGGTAAGGGATCTATTATTCTGGAATTCTCCAGACACTAGAGCCTGGCGACGGACTAGCTCTACAGTCAAAACCCACAAAAAAAGAATAAGTCCAGGCCCAGGGTTATCGTGCGGGAGAACTAAGTAATAATAGAGGATTCACAAAAGGAAAAAAGGGGGTACGACCGACTACTTCCGGATGTCCTAGAAAGATCAAAAACGAACGGCGATCATCTCCGAGCAGCGTAGCCAGCGCTAGCGCTTTTAAATGCACGGGGCGAGAAATGAAAAACAGAAGAGGTTACGATCCTGAAGAGTCCGGAAAAAAAAGAAAGGGCATGGAGATGCTCAATGGGCAAGAGAGGCGTTGTTTCCAAGGGGAAAGTACGGAGGACATAGGCGACATTAAGAAAAACTTCTTCAATAGAGGCAAATGGGGCCCCAGCATTAAACCCTTAAATTTAAAAAAAAAAAGATCTAGGAAAAAGTATGGATAAGATCACTAGATGGTCGAGGGGAATAATCCTTAAGCGGTTTTTTTTTTTCGTTAGAGGGACTGCGATCGTCGGGATCTCCGCTTTTATATCAGCGGATCGCGGGACAGGTGACCGGAGACGACTCGAACCGTCCAATCTGCGAGGAGAGGGATCCGTGATACGCTCGTACTGATTGAATTTGGGAGGGGTCAGTCTCGGCTCGGAGGGGCTGGCGAGAGAGAGGTTCTCTGAAGGGGTCATCGGAGAGAGGAAAGAGGCAGAGAGGGAAAGAGGGGAAATTCCTTAGAAATGAATCTCCTTAAGGGGGTTCAGGTTAAGACTAGGGCGAATACTGAAAAGAAGGATTATCTCTGGGAAAGCCCGGAGGGGAAAAAGATGGGGATGAAAAAGCGCAGTGATGCCGTGGACTGGTGGGGTGAAATTTTCTGACGCATCGGTACCAAAAAAAAGAAAAAAGGTAAACTAACCCCGAGCCCTGACCCACCAAGAGAAGGGACATGGGAATCACGTTAGAGGGAGAAATCGGAGGGCAAAAGCAGACGGGGAGGTTGGGTAGGTGCGCAATCGGGGACCTTCGGATCGAACTGATTCAAAACCTATCTGCAGAAGCGGTTGAGTAACCTACCTCCTGACCGGGGGAGTGTAAGTACAGACGGCCGAAAAAAAAATAGGGGAGAGAATCTAGGACACGATCAAAATACGGCAGAGTAACTCTATCCCAATCAGGGAATAAAGTATCCTGAGACGCAGGAAGGGGAGGGGGGGCACAGGGAAGATTATCCCGAGGACTGAAAGGGAAACGGAGTACCGTCAGCCTCAATATCCGTCGAAAAATCCTCGAAAAGCCGAGATACGTGATAGAAGGTATAGGGGATCGACAGACTACCTTTCCAGGAGAAAGATGGAAAGCCTCCTTAATTTCCCTAACTAACCAAAGTAAGAATAAATATCCTTCGAAGCTGGTAGAAAAGAAAAGAAGACACCGATGACCAGCGGGGCCCGGCCATGAACGAAAAACTGGGGGACAAGTGAGTATAGTCCCGTCTTCTTTAATCGCAAAAGGAGGACAACCGCCACCAATGGAGAGGAGAGCGATGAAGGTCGAACATATGAGGTCTAGGTTATGAAGGAAGCTAAGTTCCTAACGTACCTGGGCCGAAAAGAATGGAAGGCGTACTGAGATAACGAGGAAGTAGCGGAGGATTTCCCGACTACATTTTAATAAAAAGAAGAATGCCCACTCCCCACTAGTAAAAGGGGGAACAGGCAATCCTATCAAAATAAAAAATACGAATGGTCCTCTGCTGCTAAAGGGTCAAAGGAGTAGGACTTATAGGGCTCGACGAGGAGAGGGGACTTGAGAGTCAGAGGCTATAAAGCGGGGGGAGGGTCTAGTGAAGAGCTTAAAACTGATTACTTCTCTTCGGTTCTTTAATCGGCTAATGACAGGAGGGAAGAAACTCCCTCAGAGACTGCCAAAAGGTTCTACTACTACTTCAGACCTACATGCGACACTGTAATCGTTACTAGCAACGATAAAGATCGGAAGCAGGGAATACATCGACAAAAAAAGGGAAGAGGTGGTCTACGGCGGCGCGCGTAAAGGGCCGGGCTTCGTCCCCCCGCCCGATGGCGCGCGAGTACGGCCAAAGGAGGACGAAGGAAGGAACAGCTCTTCTTCACGAATGAGGTCGATGACTCTCGTGGAGTCACGACCACCCAAGGGAGACTAGAGGAAAAAATCACGTCGGGGAAAGGGGAGGAAAAACGACTTCGACACGTACGCTTAACATGGATTAATTGCGGGTCTCCGACATGAGGTGGAATAATCCGGAGACCGGCAATACATAACTTCTCTCAGAGGCCAACAAGAGGGGAATTATTGAAGGACTTGATCTGTTAAGATTTCTGAGGGAGTCCTTCAAAAGATTCTTTGATTTCTGGCGTCGACCGACGTCATTCCTTCCTCTTACGGGACGATTTTGCCATGCCAGGATCTCGGGGGGGGAAAAAAAAATCCTTTTTCAGTTAGAAAAGGGGGAGGGAATCCGCGTACTAAAGACGCTATTGGAATATCTTCAAAAAAAAGGCGAATAAAAGGATATCTGTCGACATCGTAGTGAGGGAAGAGAAGTCCGGTGTGGAGGAAGCTACTGGCCGTAAAACGGGTCTGTCTTGAAGTGCGGACGACCGTTGGCGCTCTCAACGATTAGCAGGTAGAGAGGGGAGGCGACGTGGGGAGTAGGGGAGAAGATGGGGGCGCGCTGGAGTTTAGGGCGACGTCTTGTATTAGGTCGAAGTGGAAAAAGATGCCGAAAGCGATATCTCTCCCTCAACTCGGCCGGGGGAACAGGGCAACAGCTCGTCTCGACAGGGAATGACTAGGCCGGTTTGGTAATCAGGGGAAATCCAAGGGAACTCGACCTCGAGCGTTATGGGTAAGACACCAGCGGAAACGGAGGGGGTGGATCGTTCTTGGGCAGGGTTCGTGTAGTCCTTACTCTTAGCGGGCTGACAGCTTGCTTGTATCAATAAAAACTGTCGAAATGGACCCGACGCGTGGTCAGAGCAGGCCAGCACCGGGAGGGGGCGAAGGTCTATTACTATCTCGTGACAAGACTCTCCTAAGGCCGACCGATCATCGTCTAGACTCCGGGGGGGTTTCGAAGGCAAGGGAAGGAGGAAAGGGGGCCTACGCCGTTACGATCACATCAGAGGGGATCTGAGTTCCGGCCGCGGACGATGTCAAGGTATCGCGCATTGATTCGAGGTCTCAGTATTGGGGATTGGACTTTTTCAGGAGGGAATTCAAAAGGGAGAGTGGAAAAAAAAGAAAATCGTCGAGCTTAAGTAGTAGGGGTGAGGAAGTTGCACTTCGGAGAGGAAGTGTCCCAGCGTATTCGCGCTGCAATGGGCTCGAGCGTGGAAGGGAAAAAGTACGGGGCAACGAGCTAAAAGGGCAGGAAAAAAAAAAGGGAGGGGAACTGCATGTCGCGTAATAAGTCTTTCGAGGACGGGGGGGTAAATCGTAGAGGGAACAACAGCCCGTGATCTATGCAATCGAAACTGTCTGCCGATTGTGTCGAAGACGCCCGCGGGCAAGGAGTCGGTGTAGAAGGCAAAACTCTTGAAGGTGGACGAGCGCTCCGAAGCGGCCGAACGAAGAGCGGAAAAACTGGGAAGGGAAAAAGGCTGCAAACTACAGGCAGAGGGTTGGAAATGACAGTGGGGACCACGGGCAGGGATTGTGTCAGGTTAGTTTGAAGGGGGCCTCAATTATGGGGTTACTTGAGGACAGCCCACGGTGGGGGAAAAAACACCACTGAACAAGTATCCTCAAAGGTGTGACCACGAGGGGAAAGAGAAGAAAGGAGCTTCAGCGTCGCCCTGAGAGTGTTTCGGGGAAAGAAACGTCCGGGGGACGGGAACGGGAATCGGAAGCCCTCTGCGAATGAAGAACCGCAGGGAAAACTGTCAATCATCGATCTCTAGAACGAAAAGATAATGGGAAAAAACGCTGCAAAAATGGCATCCGTACGAAGAGTATCAAGGGACAGGACCTGAAGGAAGGTCGATTCTACTCACGGGGAAAAAAAGAACCCTATGCCAACTCAGTAAATGGAGGAGGCAAGAAAAATATCGAGTAAGCAGCTAAAGGGACTACATTGATGACTTGCCTGTTGGCGAACAGAGAGAGATCCCAGCGGAAAAACTAAATCTAGCCTGTTCAACAACCTTGATGGGCAAAGGAAGGAGGAGAGAAAGGGTGGAGCAACGAAGCAATGGGAGAGAAGAAGGAAAACACTCAAAGAGAGGGAGGCTTACGGAAACTTACTCAAAAGGAAGGGGGGGAGGGATAGGAAGCTAGTCGTCGCATAGGGACCGTTCTCAAGGGAGGTAGTTAATCTCTCCTTCCTGGAAAAAAAAGGCGAGCGTGCAAAAGAAATCCGTTTAATCAGCTTAGGTCCCGCTGGAGGAGAAGGAGGAGAATTAGGGGAAGAGATGATCAAGGCACTCGGCACTGGGCATGGGAGGACATATAGCAAGCAGTTCAGGCAGTTGGGACTAAGATTACTGGACTGAGGACACCTTCGAAAAGGACTAATCTCTCACCACCACAAGGGAAAAGTAGATAAAGGAAGGAAGCCGAGAGGATAGGTCGTGGCGAACTAGGAGACATCATGACTGAAAAAACTTAATTAAATTCTGCCTGGGGACCACGGGAAAGACGGCCGGGCAAAAGGGAGATAAACTCATTCTAGAATGAAGAACGAGAAAGAAATTAGGGAAAGAGCGTAGCCGCGCGATGGCGCGTTGAAGGGGAAGTTAGACAGGGAGTGCCATACCGGGATGAACTGAACCGAGACTAATATGCCGCGAAGAACGCAAAAGAAAGTCTCCTCATCCAGGGAAATTGGGGGGTCAAGGCTGGAAAGGAATTGCAGTGACAGACAAGGAATCCACCCGTAGATCATCTCTTCGGGGCCCTCAAGGAGGGAAACAGAGGATTGCAGGAGTCGGGGAAAGAAGCTCTTGCTAAAAGGCCCTCGGTCGAGGAAAATAAAAATCTGGAGGAAAGGGGGGTTCGATCGGGGCTAGGCCGGTAACTTTCGCCGACCATTCGTTGATCCAAGGTGATCTTAAAAAGGCGGAGGGGAAAGGGAAGTCGACGAGGAAAAAAAGTACGGTCTGCAAGGCAGCAGGGAGGGAATCCCCTTAGCTGTCGTCGTGAATTTAAGCGTTGGGAAACAATTCCCTTGAGCTCGGCCGGGAGGTTCGCGCATGGATGTCATCGAGTTAAGGAGGCGCCGGTCTTAATTACCAGCGCCCCGATCCCGGGATTAACGGACCGAAACACAAGGAGTTCACGAAGGAGGAAGCAGATAGCCGAGGGGTTAAAAGAGGGGGGATTATTCTAAGTGAATTTCAACTGAGGGGGGGGGGGGGGTGTGGACACGTGGCTTGTAAGTCCAAAACATTAATTTATTTTGAACCCGACACGAAAGATCCAGAAACGTCGAGGGAACAGGGGGGAACAGGGGAGAGGTTAAAAAGAGGCGGTGCAAACTCAGGTAAGTGTATTGTACGGGAAATCTGACTTCTTCGGGGGGCCGATGCAAACAGAAATGAATTCTTTTCCTGATACCGAAAGAAGTTAAATGGGAAGGGGTGACGCGTACCCGTAGACATGGAAAGCAATTTCGTCTAAGGGATCGAATGGGAGAGTTAATCCATGCACTAAATCAGGCAGCTAAACGAAGGAAAGGAAAAACGCCGACATGAAGGATCGGAGGAGGTTCAACTACGGTCGTATCCTCGGAAGCAACGAAGGGGGAGAAATCGTCAAAATAAGTCCTCGAGTGCACGAAGGAGGGTCCTAGGAAAACCGTGCGCCGGCGACGAGCTAAGGACTTCTGAACCGGAAACGAAGTAAGAGAGGAAAGATTAAAGGGGGGAAAGACGCCGAAGCCTCATTACAAAAAACAAAGGAAAAAAGAAATATCAAAAGGAGAGCGGAATCAAAAGAGCCGAAAGGAGACAGCGTCAAGCGCGGCCATTACTACATGAGCTCGGAGGATTACCTTCAAACGTCCGGAAAAGAAATCAAGGGGAAGAAAAAAAAGGAAAAACCCACCAGTGAAAGCAGGCAGAGGGGGGGGGAGGACATTGTGAAGGTCTATTGAGGTCAGTCCTCGACCTTCAAAAAAAGGCGAATTCGCCAAGGACGCGCGGTGAGACCGGATCACTGGCAAAGAAAGTATGAATTACAAGCAAGCCCTAAAAAAAGAAAGAATCAGGGGGTCTCATGCTGCAAAAAAAGAACTAGACAAATAGACGGCCCGGTGCGGAGCGTCAAGGCAAGCTCGGAGTGCGGTAATCTCTTGCCGTTAAAGAGTTCTCCTTACCGGGGCCCATAAGTATAGTCGAGACTAGGGTTTAAAAGGGAAAAGTGCAGAGCGTCTACACTGCAAGTACTTCTAGAATGGAGTACTGAGTTGTGATTACTAAACGTCGGGAAGAAAAGACGCTCTACTAAACGAAAGGGGAAGCAAAGGTTCAGCGCCGATATCGACAAGTCTAAGATATCTCCGGGCTAAGGAAGAGTAAAGAATTGGAAAACGAAACCGAAGCGTGGGGGAGCGGATCGGCGGCATCACGAAAATATTTCGTCAAGCGAACTCAACTCTGTTGCGCGAATCAACTGACTCTAAGTGCCAGAAGGGGGGGGCGATCTTCAAAAGACTGGAGACACGGTACTCTTCGGGGACCAGGCCGGCCTAACCTGGCCAATAGGGGTATAACAAGGAGGACTGAAAAGAATTCTAACGTAATCTCAGAAGGAAGCTGGCCGCGACGACATCAATTCCGAGGGAAAGAGAGCCACCTCAACTATCGAATG
>Ga0179591_1251397_pt1 | contig 13194 bp, 14 predicted proteins | sample CZOMad2_1_08_16f_FD_182891 | JGI IMG/M metagenome (GOLD analysis project Ga0179591, IMG submission 182891) | Vadose zone soil fungal communities from Angelo Coast Range Reserve, California, USA - CZOMad2_1_08_16fungal (PacBio error correction) | ecosystem: Environmental > Terrestrial > Soil >...
TCGGAACCACTGCGACATACTTCCGGAGCCAAAGCACCACTCATAGCATTTCCTGCATTGACAAGAAGAAGGGTTCGCGGTCATACATACGAACTAGAAGAGGAAAGGGGGGAGGGCGACACCCAATAACACTGAACCTGCTAACGAGAGCCCCCTCAGAGAAGATGAGGAGGGAGAGAAAGACCGCAAAAAAAAAAACCGGGCGGGCAAAAAAGCGCCGAAACCCAAGAAGACGCGAAAAAGAAAAGGAACCAACGGAAGCGCTTGCCCACAAATCCCGGGCAAGAAAAAAAAGCCAAAAAGTCAAACCAGGGAAGTCGCATAAAAAAAAAATCAAAACGAAAACACGGGCCAAACGAAAGGGTAAAAGGGGAATACACGTTAGTGTCGGGGACGAGAATCAAAAATCCTTTGAAAACAGAATGAGGAGAGGGACACGGAAATCGAAGTCACCTCGAGGAGAGCCGGAAAAAAGTGGTTGGGAGGAACCTGCCTAAAATTTTTTAAAGCGACGCAAAGAAGACTAGAAAGGAGGGGGGAACAGTTCCTGGGCCAAGGAACTACCCATCAAAAATTAGGGGGGAAAATTGTGAAGATTCCCTAGTGACTTGAGGGGGAAGGGGGATTTTAGGGAAAAATAAAAGGCCCTGAGAGACACGTCAAAAAAGGAAACTAAGGCGTGAAACCTCGCGAAAAATCGATGACAGGAGGGAAAGCCAAAGGCAGGGGAAGGCTAAGTCGTAATCTTGTATACCTACCGGAGGCCTAGAGCTAAAATGAAGCCCCACAGAAAAACACAAAGCAATGTTTCCATAAGGCAGGGCATAGCGCTATGCCACGGGTGAAAAAGACTTGTGAGAAGGAGCCTTTTCCTGAGGGAAAACATCCGAATAAGGGGCACATCCTGTCACAAAGAGGAGTTGGGGCGGCTCAACTCAGATAGCTGCGACTGCAAACGTTTGAGGTTTGAAGGGGCTGGTGGAAAATGACTCTCTAAACGATCCGGTACAGAAGAAGAGGGACAACATTCCAGAAATCGAGGTCTAAACAGGAAAAAAGAAGGGTCAGAAGAGACGAAAAAATTTTTTCAGCGCGTGAACTCCGGGCAAACCACTGTAGGGAAAGGAAAAAGGAAGGGGAAAGAAAGGAAGCCAGATTACAAGGCTTGCGTAAGAAAACTTATCGGGGGGGGCTCCTGGAAAATGTGGACGGCAAGCAAAAAAAAAAAAAAGGAAAATCAACGGAGGGGGGGAAGCATAAGCACCGGACACCGTGCTGGCGGCAAGAATCGTTCGCCGAGAAAAACAACTAGGCAAAGATGGTTGACCAGGAAAAGCACACTGGGGGGGGAAACGTTCCAGCCGCAAGGAAGAGGCACGTTTTCAAAAAAAAACCAAAAGGTACGAAAGATTCATACGCGGCAACAGAAGGTTTTCGAGGGCCAGAGGGGGGACCCGGGCGAACCCTCTAACTCTTCTACAACCCCAGCAAGGGAGGGAAAAGGCACAGTGATCGAGGGGAAAAACGGAATAAAACCAAAAAAAACAAAACATCCAAAAAAAACAGGACTGCGCAAAACACCTCTTGACTCAGGTAAAAAAAAGGTAAAAGGGAGACACAAGAGGGAAAAACTAATTACGATCCTGAGGTGGTCACCTAATAGGAGGTGGAAAAAAAAAGGAGGAAAAAAAAGCCAGAATGCACTTTAAACAGCCGACGCTGAACGGGACCTTCAAAAAACAAAGAAAAAACGGAAATCAAAGAGAAAATACCGGAAAAAAAAAATTCCAGACGCAAACAACGTAACAAAGTGCGGATGAATTGGGGCCGGCAAAGCAGGGAGGGGGGGACGCGTGGGGGGGCCGACGCAGAACCATCCCCAGGCCAAACATGCCTGAAGGGGGACTCACAAGAATCGCGCAAGACGAGGGGAAAAAAAAAAGACGGGGGGGGGGAAAAGCTGGAAAGACCACCAGAAGGGGGCGTAAAAAAAAGCCCTTAAAAAGGGAACTGAACTCAAAAACCCGCGCCGCCGGAGGGGAGACAAAAAATACTCGTCTGGTGCCTGCGTGGGCAGACACAAGGACTGTCAGACAGGCAAATTCCACGAGAGAAGCCAATGGGTAAAAGAGGAACATTAAAAATCGCAATGGGACCAGCCCGCGCACAGAAATGGGCCCGGAGGGCGCCAGGAAAGAAGGAGCAAAAGCTCTTCCTTCGACGTTAGCGGAAAACTCATTTTCAAATAAAGCTCAGTAAGGAGGTCAAAAAAAAGGGAAAAAAAGGGGGGGGGCGCGTGAAAACCGAAAAAGAGGAAGCCTTCAGGAAAAAGATCAAATAAAGGGGAGGATCAGAAGCGAAACTCTTTCAAAGACCAGTGGGGTTGTTCCCTCACGGGCCAAATAAAAACTGACGTACCCGCACAAAAGAACGGGTTTCAACATAAAAGGACAAAACAAAGAAAAAAAAACGCGAAGTGCGCTTGGGGGCAGGAGAGTCAGGGGGTCTCGAAGCGAAAAAAGGGGATCGTCGTAAAACGTGCGCCAAGGGGGTCGGTACTTGCGGGAAGAACAACTCTTCGCTTATTGCCGCCCCTTGCAGACCAACGGGAAAAAGACCATGAAGCGCAATTGGACAGCGCATGTAACGCGGAAAGAAAAGGAACTGAAGGGGAAGGGGGGGTTACCAAAAAAAAAAAAAAAAAACAAGGAAACGGAAAGGACAGACAAACACAAACCCAAAAGCGACCACCAGGGAGGAAAAAGAAAACCGGGGATCATCCGGGGGCAAAAAAGGAAAACAGCGCAAAGGGAACTGTGACCCTGGGGGGAAAGCGAAAAAGAAAAAGGGGGCCCTGAAAAAAAAAGGACACATCCCGCACTCGGGGGTGATCGGTCTCAAGGAAGTTGGGTTGGCGGGTGGGACCTGTCCCTTGTCAATACAAGCACCGACACTTAACGAGTCAGGGGAAACACGAAGGAGGGATCAAGAGGCAATTACACCGTTCCAAGCCACGCGAAAAAAAAAAAAAAGGTAGAGGCAGGTTGCGACGGAGAGTGTCCAGCAAGGAAAGAGTTTTTGTAAGGAACAAGGCGGAAGGCCAGGAGAACAGGGGGGGGGAACTACGTACGAAAAAAAAAGTTGAAACCCGCGAAGTAAGCCAACTCGTTGAAACTGAACAAGGCTAGGGACTGTGGAAATAGGACAAAAAAAATTTCAACCGCGCCCCTGAACTAGGTGAACGTACAAATCACCTTCCAAGGATCCGGCAGGTACAAATCGAAAACATCAAAGGCAGGAAAAAACGTGGGAGAGACACGGGGGTGGGGAAAAAAAGGCGGAGATCCCGGTATCTCAAGCAGGAGCAAGGGGAAAGGTTGGCAGAGGGACGGCGGGCAAACCAAAGGCCGGAAAAAAAAAACCGCAAAGGGCAGGTCGTCCGAGGGGACACGGAGTCCAACCTTCACGCGGGGAGGCAGCGTACAGAAGGGGGCAGGAAAAAGGGGGGGAGCCAACAGAAAAAAAGAGACGCAAATTGGGTGAAGCAAGGCGACCCCAACAAGAGGAGGGATCAAGATTCGCAGATTTCGGGCAGCAAAACTACGAAGACACAGCGGATGAAAGGCAGGCAGCAAACAAAAAGCGGTCTTCGGGTGGGGGGGGCAGTAGCAGGACAAAAAAAAAAAAAAAACACACGGTATTGTCAGGCACCGAGCCGAAAAGGAGAAAACACCTCGCGGTGTCGGTTGCCTCTCCAAAAAACCCACTCAGGAAGGGTGGGAAGCTTAGGGGGAAACGGAGGGGAAAAAATAGTGGCGAGAAAACCAAAAAACTCAAACCGGTTGAAAAACTAACGTTGCAAGCTGCTCGGTGGCCACCACGAAAGGAGGGAAAGGGTGCCCAGAAAAAAAAACATCCCAAGGCAAATGCGAGAGCGAGAGGCCAGTTCGTTGGGGCCAAAAGGGGGGGTGTGCAGGCAAGGAAAAAACCAAAAAGAAGCCGCAGCCCAGTCCGGACAGATTGTTCACTAAAAATGGGGGCGCGGAGAAGGGGGAGATAAAAAAAGACGCAGAAAAATAGGCATCTGGGGAGCAAGGGAGACAAGCAAAGCAGAATGGTCTTCACCCTCTGACTTCAAGAGAAAAGTGGGGCTCAGGGTCCAGAAAAGGCAACAGTCAAGCTCGAAAGGGAAGTCTCGCAAGCAGGGAGAAAAAAAAACCACAAGAGAAACCTCGGGAAGCTTCTCAGACGGTCAGGATTCGACCGAACCATAATGAAGGGGAACAGGAAGGGGACTCCGCGTCGGCCAATCAGGGAACCACGGACCAACCTACGGCATGGGGACCACGACGGGGGGGGGCCAGAAAAAATGAGAAGATGAAGAACACGTGAATTCGATCTGAAGGCCTCAGGGGACAAGCATGACCCTAATGAAGTGCCATGTCCCAAGTTAGACAGCAGCAAAGCGAGGAACTAAAAACAACAAGGGAAAAAGAATCGGCAAAGGAGACCGACCCCGGGGAATACCCGTGGTACGTCTCGGAAATGGGAAAGGAGGCGGGGTGAGAAGCCTAGTGGGGAAAAAAAAGTCGGGGGGAACAAATCGAGGGGAAACCCGGGGACCGAAGAAACTGGTGTTAGCCCGTAGCCTATCAGGCAACGACGGACGGCCGAAAAAAAGGGGCCAGGACAAAGGGGAGACGGAGGGTAACGCGCCAGGGGGCGGAAAAAAGACGGGAAGAAAGGCCGCTTGTCCGCTTCCCAGGCTGACGAAGAGGGGGTTCTAAGGAGGGAATCAATCGACGTCAAAAACAAAACGTAGAAAGGGGACTGGGCGTGTGGAACCACCGCTTGAAAGGGAAGAGGAAAATAAAAAAAAACCAACGGGGAGGCAGAAGGCGCACACATGGAACCGTAAACCAGGAAATAAAGGGGGGGTCATAGGGAGGAGGGGTGGGGGACTTAAATAGAGGACTGGAAAGCACACGGAAACCCGTGTTGAAAATTACTTCCTACACTCTGTCCAAAAGTTGCAGAGTATTGTATGCAGGATAAGGAGATAGTCAGAACGGAGGAAAGGGGCATATGGAAAAAAACTATACCAAACTCCGAGACGAGGCCGGGGAAAAAAGAGAAAAAAAAGGACACTCCCCGGGGTTCTCAATACCGCGAAGAGAGTTTGAAAAAAAGAGGTGTGGAGGAAAAGAAAAAAAGGTTCGCGGGCCTCAAAGGGAAAGGGGAGAACAAGAATCACAAAGTTCATTTTAATGAACAGACAGAGGGGGGACGAAACCGCCCGATTGGTTTGACAGTGAAAAGTTGGGTTGTGGTTGGGCAAAACGGGGGAAAAAAAAAATCCGACGCTATCAAAAGGAGAAGGAAAAAAAAATCAGGACTGACACCAGACTTCCAAAAAATCCCAAGACCGACAAAAAAAAAACGGAAAACCGGCAAAATCTATCGGAGGGAAATGGAAAAAAGTCCGAAGAACGGGGAAAGGGGGGAAAAAGAAAGAGACATTGGGGGGGAAAAAAAAAACGAAGTCACACCAGTCACTGGAAAAACCTGGGGGGCACCAATCAAATCCCAAACGCAATTCCCAAGGGTTTGGTCAAAATGGATGGGTTTGAAAAAAATAAACCAAAATCGGGCAACCATCCTCCGAGAGCTTATGCCGAGAAGAGGGGAAAAAAACCCAAACGTGGGAAAAAAAAGGCCACAACGAAAAAAAAAACAAAACGTGGGGGGGGGAAAAATCCAAGCAGAGGCCGCAAAAAAAAAATTGGAAAAAAAAGAACGGGAGGGGGGATCCAGACGTCAAGATCAACGAAAAAGCAAAAACGGTAATGGAGCCGTGTAAAAGAGGCGAAAAAAAAAACATCGTTGAAGCATGCGAGATAACGTTGACGTCAAGGGAGGGGGGGGGGGGGGAAGGAGGAGGAGTAAACCGTTGAGGAAGCATCGAGTGCGGAGGAAGAAAGGATGGTTACGGGGGTGTCGCCGAACTGGGCAAAAGACCGCCGGGGATGCGCCCGTTCTTAAGATCACCCGAAGAAGAAGGCCAGTGGAGGAGGGGAGATTCCGAGATAAAGAAGGCCAAGGGCTTGGGTGGATGCAGACAACAAGGATTCAGACTGCGAGAAATGACACAGGTCGCACCTGTCATCAACGGAAAAATGCGCCAAAGATAGAGCGTGAAAAAAAAGGAAAGAAAGACAATATCCGAATCGAACGTTAAAGATAAAACAAAACAAAACTGGGAAAAAATAGATATATTTTCACGCTCTTCTTCAAATTGGAGGGAGAGGAAAAAGGACAATAGAAGGGGAGAATAGGGGGAAACATGAGTAAAAAATGATCTAACGTCCACTTGCCGAGTGAAGGCAGGGTGTCGCAGGAAAAGAAAAAAAAAAAAACGGAAAAAAAAAACGCGCCTAAGAATATCAGAAAATCATCTCCGAAAGGAGGGGCGGGAAAAATGAAAAACCAAACCAAAAGCATACGGTCTGATGGGGTCAACCATGCTAAGAGCAACAAAAACCGAAGAAAAGGATCAATATAAATAAAAACCCTCTATTTGCGGTCAGGAAAAATGCCAGTAAGACACCTCAAAGAACGAAAGAAACACCACAAGAAGTTATCTGCATTAAGTAAAAAAAAGGATCAACCTTCTGGGAAACGCCCCCTCTGAAATGATAAGTGAAAAAAAAGAATAAGTAGAACGGGGGAGTGGTTGAAAAATTAAAAAATCCATGGAAAAACGGAATCAGGACGGAGGTTGACGCGAAGAAATAAAAAGAAGTGAACATCTACCTCAAGGGAAGGCTTGGAACCAAAGGGGGGGTAAACGACGAAAAAGAAAAATAAGAAGCGGGGGAATTTGAAAAAAGAAAGGAAAAAAAAAAAAGCGGCAGATTTTTGCATATGAAGTTCTTAAACCCAGCACCCCAACTTGAAAAAAAGGGGGGAAGGAGGGGAAGGGGAAAAAAAAAAATGAACCTTGGGGGGTGGGAATGAATTGGGAGGCTGAAAGAAAGGTCCCTAAGAATCATTCCTACAAAGGCCACCGTCTGATGGGGGAACCGAGGGGAGTAGAGAAAAGGGAAAACGGCGAGAAAAAGTCAAAAAAAAAGAGGATGGCAGCAAAAGGGGGTTATGGGCAAAGGAGAGACAACTACCAGCAAAAGGGAGCCAGAGTATCCCACCTCACCAACCCTCATCGGTCAAAAAAAAAGTAGGCTCAGAAGGGAAGAACAGACATGGGAAAGAAAAGAAATCGAAGAGCTGGAACAAAACACAAAATGTGCCGAGGGACCCAAAAAACAAATCATCCTGTGGTCACTTCCTCAAAAAAAACCAGGGATTACACAGGCCAAAGGGGGAGGGAAAAAAGGTCCCAAAGTTGCAAACCTCTGACCTTACAGGAGGAAAGGTATGACACATACACGTTCCCGTATCAGAAAGGAGGCACCGAAGGAAACAAGAAAAACCTCAGCCAGAATCGCATTCCACAATGAGGGGGAAAAAAAATCGCGTAGGGCCAAATCAAGTCAAACACGGTTGGCCGGGGCCTCCCAAAGCCGGCTAGTGCGCAGAAAAAAAAAGAGGGAAAATGAAATCAGAAGAAGGAGGCCCCAAAGGTGCGACCAAGCAAGAAGGGGGGGGCCAGAAAAAAACCCCGCTGAACATCACTTTCTCATACACCCAACAAAAGAAACAAAAGACGAAAGGGAGGGGGGAAGGAAGAATAGTCCAAAAAACCGAGGGACAGAAGGGAAAAAGTAGGTTGACAGAGGGCACTCTTAAAAGTAGATCTGACAGGAGGGGAGAGGGGGGTTGGGGAAGAAGAAGAGCAGGAAAAAATAAGCAAACTATTTGAAAACTGGGGTAAGGGAATGGCCAAGGAATCGAACGAACCGGCCTAAAACAAACATCGAGAATCCAAGGCGCGCAAAGGAGGAAATGATAACAACACAAAAGGTCCACGCAATTCTTCGCACCACATCCTCGGGGCAACAGCGAAAGATACGGATCAAAAAAAAAAAGGGACATGCAAGTCTAAGCGGAGTGTTTTCAAAAAAAGTCGGGCGGGCGGACTCGAAGGCCCGGGGGGGATTCGGAACGCTGGGGAAACCGAGTGACTTGACCAAAAAACCAATCGGAAAAGAAGTCAAAAACACTAGACATCGGGAAAAGAGAGGCAAAAAGGGGAGGGGGCTCTCTGGAAAGCACACTTGTCAAATCGGTTCCTGGTGTTGTCCACTCGGGGGAAAAAGAAATGCAAACAGCCAGCAGCAACGGTCAATAAAGGCTGTCCACGGAGGAGCGAAAAAAGGAAGGGAAAAGTTTGTATAGGGTTTTCTGCTCACGTGGAATACAACGCCCGCAAAAAAATCAAAAGAGAGGGTCCGGCCAGGACAGCAGGCAAAAACTGGCCGTGAATCGAAGGCTGGGGGGAGGGCTGGTGAAGACACAAAGAAAGAGGAGGGAAAAAGTTAAGGCAAACCGCTCACCCGAGGGACCGAAAAAGGGCAATCGGAAAGAACCACTACACTTGGATCACGAAAAGAGCAAAAGAAACCTGGGTGCTTCACGGGGAAGAAGGGACAAAAAAGGTAAAACTCTATAAAGGGTCAGGCACAAAAAACGGCGAGAGTTCTGGAAAAAGAAAAAAAGCGGCTGAAGAAGGGGTGGGGGCCACAGCGCAGGAGGCTGCAAAAAGCCGAACAACACCGAAAACTTGGTTTTCTCCACACGGAATGAAGAAGGTTCTAAAAAATGGAAAATAAGCTGCAAAAGGGCTGCCACACGACGAGGGGAAGACAGAGGGAAGCTTCGGGGCCAGGTCAAAAAGTCGGGGGTCAAAGAAAAAAATGGGCTTTGGAAACCTACGGGGTTCACACAGCCCAAGTCTACTAAAAAAAAAGCAACGAAATAAGACGCGGGAACGTTCCGCGAATAAAAACCTCTTGGGGGGGGGAAGGCGGGGAGAAGATCCGTCGGAGGACAAGCGCCCTGGGTAAAAAGCAAGGTACGACCACGCTGTGAAAATTGTTTTTCTGGTGAACGACTGACTGACAGCAAAACAAGGGAGAAGCAAAAAAAGTTTCAAAAAATAAAATCAAGTGGAAAGAAAAGCAACACACATGGTTGGAAGAGAAAATGAAAAGCAGGAAAGGCAAACAGTGCCGGGTGGGTAACCAAAACCTACCTAAGTGCACACGCCCATTGGGGACAATCTACCATAAAAGTTAAAAGACCGAAACCTTGTGGTCCTAGATAAACCGGAGCATCCAATGCATCCCTTGGAAAAAATGCGAGGGGGGATGAGGACTGCAACTTAAAGGAAAAAGTGGACGAAACCCAAGTTATCAGGAAAAACGTCCGGGGAGGAAAAAAAGGTGCAAAAGGGCCCTGAGTGTAACTGTTCGGGGTCAGGAAAACACTCCAAGAAAAAGCGCTTTTGGGTCAGGAAAGAAGGGAAACTGTAATAAAGGCGGTGGGTACAAAAGGTAAGAGAAAGACGAAAAAAAAAAAAAGGGGGGGGTTAGGACGGCAAAAGAGTGACTGAACTTACTCTTTCAACGACAACTGCAGGCGTACGTGGAACAAGAAAGGGCCGTCTGCGGATACTCGAGAAAGGCCCGTTAAAAAGGGTATGGGGGGGTGGAAACCGCCCGAAATGGAAAGTAAAAAGCAGGAACAGGAGAAAAAGAGGGCAGGGGAACCAAAAAAAGGGGAAAAAGAAATGTCACCTCTACACCTTAAGAGGAATCGCACATCCATAGCAGGACAGTGGAAAGGGAAAAATCGGACAAGAAAAACCATTCATGTCACCCACAAGAAAAAAGGTGAAAAAAAGCGTAATGAAAAAGACAGGGTAAATGAACTCGCACCCCCTTGTTGTGGGAGGAAAGTAAATCGGGAAAAAAGTATGCTGAAACAAAAGGAAGCGTTCCGGGGGCAGAACAAAATTCCAGTCTAATTCAAAATTGGAGCAAAAAAAAGAATTCAGCCAGTTGAACGGAAAGGGAAAGGGCCACCAAAAAAGAGGCCATCTGTTTTCAAGTCCACGCACCAGCACAACAGGAAAGAGGAGAAATAAAGAGAGAGCCCCCTTCACAGCGTCCTAGCGCAGCAGGGGTAGTTAGGGGGGGGACAGGAGACGAGACGGCAAGCGGAACAGAGTGCAGAGGAACAGAGGACGAACTTATTAAAGAGGTACGGGAAAAAAGAAGCCTGGGAAAAAGAAAAAAGACAAAAAAAAGTGAAGCAACTTTGAATAAAGGTACCAAGGATGCGAGACACCACAAAAGGACGCGGCCCTGGGACAGAAGACGGAAAAGAGGACAGCACAAAATCCTTACACATGCCAACTCTCTTTAGAGGGGGAGAAGAAGCGCACAGAGTCGAAGATTGACGGGATAAAAACTCAAACGAAACCAGCGCAAAGCGCTGGGAAAGAACGGGGCGGGTCATACTTTTGGGTGACCTCAGGGGGGGGAAGGAGGAAGGACGCGAAGAAGAGTACCCAAAAAAAAGGTAGCCCAGCTACCAAAAAAAGCTTAAAAAAAAAAAAACACACCCTCCATCCGCGGCCTCTCCTTCCCCCGGGCAAGAGAAGAGTCAAAGAAAGGTAAGGAAGCCAGGAAAATGCGAAAAATAACACCAACTCCGCAACAAAAATCCACCACTACTCTCTAGAAGGTCTCACGAAAAGAGATGGGGAAAGGAGACTATCACAGGGGGAAGGACTCGTCTGAAAATTCCTCAGTTCTAAACGCTCACAAGACGAAGGAAGACTAGGCAAATATGAGAACCAAAACGAAGGGGGGGAAGAAGCGGAGATGAAAAAAAACGGGTATCGATTCAGATGGGGGGGAAAAAAGGGAAAGGAGTTCAGAAAATACCTGAATTTGCACTTCTGACTGATGCAAAGAGAGAGTAGGAAAAATAAGGGAATCGCAAAAAAAAAAAAATTACAAGAAAAAAGGGAGAAAAAGAAGCCAACGCGGGCGGGGCAGAGGGGAAAAGTGAACGGGGTCCTCATTCGTGTTTTGAAGAGGAGCAAAAGAAAGTGAAAACCGGGGGAACGGGTGTTGGGGACGGTCGCGAAAATTCCATCGCAGTCTAAACGAGGGAAAACGTCGGTGTAAAAAGGGGAAGGCGATAGGTAAAAAGGGGACCCAAAAAAAGCTGGAAAACGCGACAGCGCGGGGCAAAGAAAAGGAAAAGCAGGGGAAGGGTCCTCTGGACCCAGTCTGACGAAAGACTGGGCGGGGAAAAAAAAAAAAAAAGCGATGAGACTGGCTTGGGTAGCGCAAGCCAAAGGGGCAGGGAGAACGGCTCCCCTCTGGGGTTCTCAGCACCAGTTGGCCTCTAATGAGAGGAAAGGACGAGTAAAGTGAAGCGAAGCCGTCCCTTTGGAGGTCCGCCAAAACAACCGGGTTTCCAACGAGGCCAGGCAAGGAAAGGCTGAAAAAAAGAAACAAAACAAGCAAAAAGGAAGTACGGAATGATTCGATCTGGAAAGAGACAAAGAAGGACTTTTTCCATCTATGCCCAGAAGTCGAGAGCAAGGGGGAAGGGCCACAAGAAAAAGGGTCAAGAAGCAACGTTGGGGCCACAGAAAAAAAACCACCAAAAAAAACAAACGGCGGGGAGAAGAACTCGGGGGGCAGGGAATGACCTTGTTGCTGTCCACGAGATGGAGGGAAAAGAGTTTCTCGATAAGGTGGGGGGGTGCCAGAAAAAAAAAGAAAAAGAGATCGGGAGAAAGAGGGGGGTTGACAAAGAAGGGAAAAAGGTGGTGGGGGGCAGGGGCGGGGATCAAAAAAAACTCTACAGGAGCCTTTATTTATCAACGTCCAAAAAAGACCCGCACAAATCACCGGAAAGCGAAAGGAAAAAAGGGGACTGTCGATCGAGTGAAAATAAAAGCCACGGGAAAATTGGACGACCGAAGAAAACATCTTTCCGAAGAAAACCCTGAACAGGAAACATTGGTTCCAAAAAAGGGGAACCATCTGGGGCAAAAAACTTCACTCCAATGGGGGGCAAACGGGGAAAGGTGGGGGGGGAAAAAAAAAAGGGAATCAACCACCTCAAGAAGGGGCAGTGGAGGGAGCCGCGGGAAAAAGAATGAAGGGAAAAGCGCCCAAAAAAAAAATAAGCCGCCCTACGAGAAAGGAAAGAGGAGATAAAGAGAGCAACCGCCACTAACTAAAAGATTGGAGAGGACCCACGGAGTGGAAAAGGCTCGTCCATGAAAAAGAACGCAAGAGGTCCCTGGGAGCAATGAAGAGGGCGGGTTCCGCGAAAAAAATAGAGGGAAGAAGGGTGACGGGGGATGTGGGATGAGTCGGGTTGGTGCAAATCGGCGAATCCAAAGAGAAGATGGTGCGGGGGGGGAAGCCGATCGCAAAAAAACGCCGTGGCGCGCGGGACAAGGAAGCCAAGCCTTAAAAAGTAGGTCCGAGGGGCGCTCTCGCGCGGCTTCTCCAATTGGTGGGTCTTGGGGGAATTGTACCAACCAGAAAGAGCAGGAAGCGGCAAAAAATAAATAGGCGCACACGACATCCTGGGAATGCCACACGAAATGCAGAAGATGGAGTACTGCGAAAGAAAGGGTCTATCAACAACGTACTGACTGCGAAAAAAAAAAACAAAGGAGAGGATGGGACAAAAGAAAAGAAAGAGGTTTCAAAAAAAAGAAACGGGGAGAGATAATTGAACAAAAGAAAAACCCCAGTCGGGAATGACAGGGGAAAGAAAAATGGTCCCTAAGGTTCTCTTCCCTGCGCCCTCTCCAAAAACAAAAGGCTCTTGTGGAGGAGGAAAAATCCAAAAGAAAAAGGACGAACAAAAAAAATGAGCAGCAAACAATCTAATCAGGTATCAAAAGAGCCCTCCCGAATACAACTTAAGTAAGGTGAAAAAAAAACGGAGACAACCGAATGCTATCCTCCCACGGAAAAAGTGTTGAGAAACAAAACCGGCAAAAGAAGCGTCAAAAAAAACCCATCAGGAATCTCACACTGCGACACAAAAGAGGAAAACAGGAAAAGGGTGAAAAAATCTCAAAGGGGGGATAGAAAAAGCGCGGACCAGGAGGGGACGGGGACGAGAATGCCATGCCTTGCATCAATGAGCGCGGGGAGAAGGAAAAAAGAAAAAAAAAGAGCTGAGTAAAAC
>Ga0179591_1299853_pt1 | contig 13194 bp, 9 predicted proteins | sample CZOMad2_1_08_16f_FD_182891 | JGI IMG/M metagenome (GOLD analysis project Ga0179591, IMG submission 182891) | Vadose zone soil fungal communities from Angelo Coast Range Reserve, California, USA - CZOMad2_1_08_16fungal (PacBio error correction) | ecosystem: Environmental > Terrestrial > Soil >...
GGGACCGAGCGGTCACTGAAAAAAAAGAAAAAAAGGAAACAAAAGGAGAAAGAGTTTCATTTTGGTGAGAAAAAGTCTCGGGGGGGGTGGGGGAAAAGAGATTATTCATATATTTGAGGGGAGAGAGGACCGACATTTCTCGAACAGCTAAGAGGAAATGCAGCTCTCATCTAAAGAGATATCGGAGAGGGGAGGGATAATAAGTTCAATGTCGCTAACTTCACCGTCTGGTCAAATCGTGCGGCGATAGTTGCCTCCACCGGAGGAAAGCTCTCAGGGAAGAAAAAAAACTGAGTCTCGAAAAACAACCTATTTACCGAAGGGAAGGCGAATCTAAGAAAGTCAAAAAAAAATCCGGTTCTTGGGTGTTTCTGGGGGAGCGGCGACACCAGACAGCAACTCGGGCCATTCTATTCTCTCGGAAGGAAACATGGGGAGAAATTCGTCGGTATGAAAGTCTCCCGTGGGAAGACTGGTACTATGACCGAGGAAGAGATATACTGAAAAGGGGGAAAAGGCCTTAAAAGGAGCCGATGACAGGCGAGGATGGGTGTTGCTCAAGAGGGCAGCAACGAAAGAGAAATATCGTTTGCAAGAAAAGGGTGCGGTCCGGGCCTACCCCTAACTCCAAAAACTAAAAGAAATCTTTTTACGCAACTAGGGGCTGGTCGGCGTGAGAGTACCTTTGAAATCAGGGGGGGAGCGGCCGAGACAGAAATTGGGAGACGCGAAAACGGAAGATTAGAGGAATCGACGTGTAACAAGATATGACGATAGTCAACAACACGACCTGGAGGCACAACAATGTCTCTTATATCTGCTGAACCGTCACTCGCTCGATAGGCCGGAGGCACCTTTCCTAGAAAGAGGAGAAAAAAATCCAGAGGAGTACCGATGACCGAACTTAACGGAGCAAGAATCATTTAACCTACAGGGGGAGAGGGTCAGGGGAAATCAACGAGCTTAGCTTTAGAACTGTGTCCTAGTCTTCCACGCAGAGGGACCTCGTCCATGGAATCAATCTCAGGACTAGCACAACATAGGTCGGGAAAGGGTCATTTTACCTTCTTTTATGTAAGCATTCAGAGGACATAGGTGGGAATGAAAACTTGTCCGCGAAAGAAAAACTGGGAGAAAACGCCTTGCCTGTTCGAGCTCGTGGGGAAAATCGTCGGGGCTAGAACAGATAAAATCCCTAGGCAAAGAAAAGAGGAAAACGATGTTGTCGCTAAGAGAGACGAAAGATGGAAAGCTAGGTGAGAGCGCGTTTCCAAAGGAAGTGTCGAGGAACACCCTGGATCTCGGGAAAACAACAGGTCGGCAATTTCTTTTTCGTTATGATGGCGAGCTCATCTGCAGAGGGAAAAGAACAGGTAGCAGAAACCGGGACTGAATTCGGATGGGGGTATCACGCGGAGGAGGGCAAGGGAATTGTCATGCCCGCGTAAGGATCGAAAAGACAGTTACTTGGAAAAAGAAAGAGGTCCGATGAGGAAGGCTTTGGTAGAAAAAGAATAGCCAACCTAGGTTTGGCAGGCGGCAGGCTTTGTGGGTTATTTGGGTTATTACTGTAGAAGAAAGAAATATACAGACAAAAAGGAAGAGGGAACCTTGTTAGGAAACGTGCTTAGAAAACGGGTCCCCCGAATTGTCCCCTGTCCTTGTATCTTCTCAGCGACGAATGCGAAGAACTATTATACTAGTGTGGGTGCTAAACACCGGGACACCGTTGGGATCGGAACAGGAACGTCCCATTGATATCGGCGATAAAACTCGGACCTAATGGGCCCAACTTTCCGGTGGATTAAAAGGCGAATTGCAATTCGTACTCAGGGGGGGGGAGGGAAAACATGCCATGCTTCGAAAGCCTATGGACGGAAAATTTGGCAAAGAGACGCGAAGCGTCGACTGGAGGGACAAGGGGAAACTATTTCGCACGAGGAGACGTAATGTGGTACTCGCTCAGCGGGGCGCACTATTATATTATGCGTCAGGCGTCAAGGAGAAGAAGGAGACGTTTAAGGAAGGGGGACAAAAGAGCCGCTATTGGCAATTGGCAAACAGATGCAGATCGGGGGGCAAGAGGGCGCATGCTTAAGAACCGTTCCTTCGATCGGGCGCAGAGACAGGAAAAAAGAGGGTACGAGACGCGGGATCCCGCAGATGGGAAGATGGGGGGAGAAACGAGGACCGGTCAAAGGTGCAATGAGAAAAAGCATACTGCTTGACAGCGTCTTCGTCGAAGGAAGGAAAAGGGAGGGAATCGTGGTCAAGGCACTTCATTACTGGAAAGGACCAGAGGAAGGATTCCATCTGCGAAGACGTCGGGGTGCTGAGTGGGTGAACGGAAAGAATCGTCTCATGGGCCCCGGAAAAGAGGCACGCGGAAAAGCTGCTTGGACGGAAAAAGGACAAGACCAGAATCAGCGAGCCACGTACCCTACAGTCGGGAAAACTTCTTCAAAAGGGGGGGAGGAGTATCCAATGAGCATCAGATAGCAAGTCCTAAGCATCCAGGGGGGAAGGCTCAATCTCAAAATGCGAGAAGAATAGAGAAGAAATCGCCTGAGGAAGAAAACTCTAGTAATCCGGAGGAAGGCCCTCAAATTCAAGAAACCCCAGGGAGGTTTAGCGCAGATATCTCTCAACAAAGGGAGGAAAATAGAGGGATCGGTGGGGGGGGGGGGGCGGGAAGGGAAACAAGAAAATCTAAGGGAAGTCTAGAGGGAGGCCGCGCGTTTGCGGCTCGTGGTCCGAGAAAAAAAAGAGGCAGTGTAGGGCGCGAGGCTCGGAGGAGGGGGAGCCGAAGAGCGGGCGGGCGAAAAACAGAAGAGTTTCGGAAACGACTCTCTTGGCATGGATGTCAGACGTTAACTTCTTCACGTATCTTGACGGGTCGGGTCCTGTAGCAAAGAAGCTACGGACGCTCGCACTGCCTCCGTGTTGGCTAAGGGGGCACCCAGGAGAGAGCAGCTTTATCTAAAAAAAACACATAAAACTAAGAAAAGCGCGAGCGATGGCGCTACGTCCAGGGTTCTGCAAAACCCTGCCGAAGAAACCAATGGTCCCAAAGCGGCGACCGGAACGAAGGGAAATGCGGCCAAGCCAAGGACATCTTCTACAGGAAAGTTTAAAGAGAGGGGTCAACCAAATCACAAGGGGGACTTAGAGGTCAGAATGAGGTAAGGCGAATTCGTCTAAGAAGGATGTAACGCGGGCATAAGGGAATGTCAGCGCTATTTTACAAACTAATCGGCGCATCGTGTCAACAAGAGGTAAAATCGTACGTCCGGGAATCAGATACCCGCGAGCCGTGGCTTGAAAGGTGAAAGCCTTGGAGCCTGCTACATGGTATGCCCCCGGATCTTAGACCAAAAGTTGTACAGGTGAGCAGTGAAGAATTATAAATTCATTGGGAATATTCAAGAGCCTAGTCAGACATGAGGAAGAAAACCTCAGATAGGTGGCGGTGGGTCCCCCCCGAAATTTGGTACTCGGAGCGCCTCTCCGAGAGGGAGATTGTACAACTAAGGGATCGGCCGGGTATCTGAGAGAAAACGTCGGATAAAGAGGGTGGACCGTCATGACACAAAACGGGAAAATTAGGCGGAGGCTCCAAAAAAAACAAACTCTTCTACGATGGTTAGCATCGTAGAGAGACGCACGAATGATTGGGCACAGTCCGGACTCGTACGGGTTCCACAGCGACGGGGGCAGAAAATCAGCAGGGTCGCCTACCAGGGGTTACGGAGACACTTCCATCCCACAGTCCAAAAAGCCAAAAGGTCACGCACTACCTTTGCTACCGAGGGAAAGTTTGGGTCAATAACAATAGTCCTGTCTGTTGACGAAAGCTGTAGTCGATAAATCCGTCTTCATATCAGCAAAGGGGGGGCCATCTTACGTAAAATCTTGCAGTTATCGGAGTCCGGGGTGGTGGTAAGAAATTAACGCCGGACATATCGCTGGAAACTGACACTAAGGCGACTACATCTCCACCGTATGGCGGAGTCTACTTCGATCGGAAGAGAAGGGAGGGGGGAAACTGAAGGTGTGCAACCCCGCCCCCGCGGGGGCGCTCACGAAATTCTTTCGCGGGAGGGGGGGGGGGGGGGGGGTTGGGTAATCATAAGCTAGAGAAGCACGTATTCATCGGGCAGATTTCGTGGAATCATGTCTCGCAATTACTACTTTGAACACGAAAAGCTCGCCAAAGATGGGTGGGCTTCAGGGAGGGCCCTGACATGACAGGCTAATTTCACTAGCCTGCGGAAGACAGGCGCTCGGTCCCTACTTCGATCGACCGAGGACGGGTAATGGTCTCTAGATCGGAGATTAGCGCTCGCGAGGTCACCTGAAAATAGGTTTGATTATTGATAGAAAGAGATCACGGTGCTCGTACGTTGCCTCGAATAACTTAGAAGGTTAGAGGTCATCAGAGGAGGGGGCAGGGGGGAGTGCGAATCTTACTAATCAAGGTAACGATATAATGTCGACTAGACCAAGGCCTCAGACGTTGAGGAACGTTAACCAGGGTGCTCGTGCCTCTCTGTCCAATGGTGGAGTGACTTGTCGAATAAGATCAGTGGAGAGGAAGCAAGGCGATCACGCGTACCATCAAACGCCAGTACGGCGCACGAGGGGGGGATCCTAACTGGTGACAAAGCGTGGGCGCGGGGGGAGAGTGGGGAGGCGAATACGGCCCGTCCCGAAACCGTTTCGCCTTCGAGATAGCGGCAGGGCTCCACACGACCTCAGTTAATCGAAAGGGAAAGCTGTAAAAGGACGCAGTCCGTCCCCGAAGTTAGGTAGGGGGGGGGCGAGTCAGGGGGATCAGAGCGGGAGACTGTCAGATCCGAGAAGAAAGGGAACCACTTCTCTCGATTGCCATAGAAATATCGGGAAAACTTCTCAGGTTCTTTCGCGTAATGACTCCATAAGAAGAGAGACAGAAGGAGGACATTTCGTTAGAGGTGTCTCGTCTCGTTGTCCGAGACCGGGATGGCACATCGTGAGGATCATTACGAAGTGGGAGTACGACCCTTGTAGGCGTCAGAAAAGACCGACGGGGGATCAGGGGTGACTTGTCGGCCCGCCAGAAGGGGAAGGAATAGGAGGCCCTATCAGCGTGAAATTGGAAAGGAATTGGAAAGAGGGGGGTTCGCCCAGTCTGCGCACTAGAGAGCCAGACACTGAAGGAAGGTACGAATCATCTCTAAACTTACATCCAGCCAGCGACAGGGGGATGGAGAAAAATAAAGTGAGCGGAAAGCAGGGTCGAGCGGTCGGAAAGAGAGAGATCACAACAAGTAGGAGGAAATCAGCATATTCGACCAGCTGCGCACTCAGACTCCGGGCAAACGGAGAACTAGGAAAAGTTCCCAGTACGAACGGTCGCGGAATGATACCTAAAAAGGGGAGTTGCTAGGGGGAGGGCCAGGGCAGCAAGATCAGGTCGTACACGTCTGCTCAACAAAGATCTCGAAACTGAATCAGGGGAGAGACGATGAGAAGGAGCTTTCCACGACAAGGAAACTTAATTACCGGACGCGGGAGATCTAGGGAAGAGGGTAGGGTCATCCGCCACCTTGAGCTACTCGTCCAACCGGGTAGGGATCGGAAGAGTGAGTTACACGTTGCCTAGCAGGCCGAGGGCAGGGACATAGAAGGGTTAATGTGATCTAGTATCCTTTTCTAGAACAAGATGAATATGAAAGGGCACGGACTATTCTGTAGATCGGGGAAGGGAGTCCCTGGCTTCGACGGTCTAGCCCGAAAGGGGGGTTTGGCTGAGGCGATACGAGCCGGGATATCCTCCACACATGAAGGGGAAGAGGGGGAGGTCTCAGAGGACGGAGCTAATGGGGCGTGGGTCACTCTTTTACGGGACATCACGAAATGCGAAGTCTTGTTCGAAGGGTAAACAATCATGCCGGAGATACTCAGCCGCTCACCAAGGAAAGAGCTTTCAAAAAAGGGGAGGGAGACGCGGATCTGTAACAGGTTGGGTGCTAGGGTTGAGAAGCGGAAGAATTTTAGGCGACACTGTAATTAGTAAAATTCAACTCAACACAGGGGAAAAAGATTCTAGACAAGTTGACGAGGGGGGGGGATGGAGACTTACTAGACAGAGAAGGCAGAACCTGATAAAAAAACAATCGTCCGCAAGACCACGACCAAGAGTAAGAAAAACTGAACTCTAACCTGATCGAAGGGATAATTGTCCGCACCTAACCGATAAACTTAGGGGGGACTCTTCGGAGGAAGAGGATGCCCCCTTTACAAGTTATGCCGGTTTTCCCTATGGACGCAATACCAGCGGCGGGAGAGGGAATATTCTCAGGCCTACGACTTCGACTTTGGGAGGATATAATGAGAGACGCAGGGGGAGAAAAAATCCGCTAAGGACGTTTACAGTACAACACGGGCACCCCACGAAGGGGAATGTCTGAATCGGAAGAGTGTAAACATTCTCATTCATGAGAGAAAAGATTCATTAAAATGGGGACCCTAACCTGGCACTCGAACTATAAGACGGGGGGTGACAGCTTATAGCGTAATACAGAGGCGTCCGAAGGGGGGGGGGGCCTCTTTTACAACCTCAAGTTCGTTAACCTAAAGAGGTTCGAGCTCGATACGTCCTCCAAATCATGGGGGCGGAGGTCTCTTTCTCCTTCACATGGGGCGGAGTCGGCGATCGGGCCCGAATCGGTCAACCAGGTGCGACAAACTACAAAAGGAGCCCCGAAAACTGAGCTGGCGGGCCTTTCACTAGGGAGACGCGGGCAGCGGTGTACAGTTCCATCGACATCAGCGGCGTTAATCCATGTAACAGGGACGGGTGACGTCACAAGAGCGTAAGGAGGGTAGCAAATGCGAGCGCAGCCCGCTGTGTCCAGCGGAGAAAGGTGTGAGGGGTGATGACGTTGGGCCGATCTTGCCCCTTTTGAGGCGACTCAGAACCCATTTATAGAAACCTTCCTGGCCCACTAGAAAACAAGACTGCTTCACAGCTAGTCCTAGTGGGGCAGGATAGGGGACTAGAAAAAAACTGGAACCCTCTGCCTAATTTGTGATGAGAAATCCCGAAATGAGAAGTTGGTGATCATCCCGTCCCTGGAATGCTACTGCAAGACGGTATGAGCTTCTATACAATCCCTAGACCGGAGGGGCGCGCACGGGGGGGGAAGGAGGGCGCCTTCCCTCCGTGGGGCGACCAACCGACAAGCTCCAGGGGAGGGGTTTGGCTCTCCCGCTGCTAAGCTGAGGGATTCCAACGGAGCGAGTATATCGGTGGTGTACTCAGGAGGGAATAGCGGGAAGAGGCAAGATTATCATTGTCGTGAAAAGTACAAGGACCGCCGGCTCTCCAATCGAAGCAGGGCCTAAGAGTTGGGAAAATACTGTTGCCCGAGGAAAAAAAAACCCGGGCGCGCTGGGTGGCCAAGATCCGCTGCAGGAAGAAAAAGTTCACTGGGAGATAGTTGCGCCTCGAATCCAGAAAAGGGATATAACGAGAGCGCAATAACCCCAGAGGGGCGACTTTTTATGTGTACAAAGAAACGGCCATTCAAGCGTTCGATGGCTGGAAGAAATTGAACTACAATGAAAAAAACGGGGAGGTTTTACCATCAAATGTTTCACAGTAAGTGGAGCCTTCAGGGAGGAATAGAAGGAAATCGATCTCAGGTAGGCGGGATAGCTGGTGGGAAAAATAAGCGTCTTCGGTTAAACAATGCGAAAAAAAGGAGGAAGGTCTCGAGGGTAAAGTGGGCTTGTGCGCAGAAAGGATAAGAAAGTACCCTATAAGACGGAGAGGGTGTTGTGTGTGTGGGGGGGGGGGGGCTTCATACGCCGGGGTGGGTAGGAGGGGGGAGTCAAAATTCTTCTTGGGCAGACGTAAGGGGGGATGTACCCGGGAGCCTATCCCAATCGTCTTACCTAATGGAGCCCGCAACATTCCAGGACGAAGACGAGAAAAGGAACGCTCCGCACGTACACACGAAGGACCTCCGAATCCGACCAGCGACCCCCTGCCTGGGACTTCGCGACGATTCAGAGCCCTGAAGAGAACAAACAAAACTAGGAGGATAAAAGAATTATCGGAAAAAACTCAGTTCGTCTGACGGGGGTCGGCGAGAGTCGCAGGACTTGAGGCGCGCTTATTTCACTAGGACCGATCAGGTTGCAGATGCGACCGACAAGGAGAGGGGCTCGAAGGAGGAGTGCAGAGACGCTAGGAAGATCAAGGGCCAAGCCTACTCAGCGGGGTATCTAGTCTTTGGCCCGAAGAAACCGTCGTGACTGGGGCGGTGAGCGGGTCGATTCCGCAACAAAAGAATCTTGAAGGAGCGACTATCTTTTGGAGTCAAATGTAGGGAAAAAGAAAGGAAAGTGAGATTCCCACCAACAGAAAACGAGAGGGGAGAGGCTATCTGGGGGGAGGTACTCTCAATTGTGATTGACTTTCTCAAGGGAATATTTCATCACAACGTTTCATTTTCCCACCAGATGGGCAGCTCGCCTTTCAACCTCCTTAGGGAATCAATCAGCGTAGCGGAAGGGCCAAGACGGCCTAGGGTTCACAAGTAACAGAGGGGTGCAGGAGGCGTCGCTCAGGAAAGGAGGAGAAGGGTAAGAGGGGGGAAGGGAGGGAGAATCGACATACTATAGACAGTTGTCCATAGCGCACGCGAAAATTGGGGGGGGAAAAAGGGAGACGGAGTGCATCGGCAACATCATCCCAAAGCTACGAAAGGGATTTCCACGCGGCGGCTGAACGGGGAAATCCATAGCTAATCTTGCGGCCTTAAAGCAGAGGGGGAGGAGTATCCCTGGGAGGTATACCGATGACGCCGTTGCCGACCGAAAAAGCATAGTAAAGGGAACGCGGCGAGCCTACCGCCTTACGTGTAAAGAGATGCCAGAAGGGGGAGCACGCCCATCGAGAAGTGTAAAGGGAAGGAGAACGAACCGGACCACGGGCGCGTGATCAAAAACGCCAGAAGCTCCACGGAGAGGGGAAGGGCTGGTCAGGATCACCAACGTTGAAGGCGCTGCACTAGAGAAACCCCGGGGCTCCGGGGGGGACGGGTCATCGTCAGTCAACCCGTACTACCCTGAAAAAAAGGGATCGCCGTTAGGAGCTTCGGCGGGACGCCGGGGGAAGAAATCGGGAACTAAGCGGGTCACAGATGAGCCAGACCATTGGGTAAGCTAGGAACATACCCACCCCAACAAAAATACTTCTAAAAAACTAGATAGGATTCCAGAGGGAGGACTCTTGAAGTTTGTGGTTACGGGGCACGGAAAAAAGCAGCTGAAGATTAAAGTACCCTAGGCATTCTCAAGGGTATTACGTGATCAATAAAAAACCGGATCAAAGATTGGAAAAAAAGAATAAAAAAAAAAAAAAAAAAAAAAAAAAAAAAAAAGTTCTAAACTCCTGAGGAATGCCGGGGGTGTTTGTGTACTGGTAGGAATAGCCTATTCATCAGACGCTCGAAAGATCGAACGAGACATAAAGAGAAAGCTAACAAGGCAGTATCAGTCTTCGATCATGAATGGCTTCAGCGGGTTAAAGCTCTAATAAGTGGTCAACTCTATAACCGAGCGGGGGACGGAAGGGGGTTGGGAAAGGGAAGCACTCCTCGGGCCTATTTGTGGACTATGGAGAAAAGTCCTAAACGACGAAGACGACGGGAAACACGGCAAGGCGGCCGGTAAAAAGAAGAGGATGGAGGGTCCCGTCAGTCCGCAAAAAGGGGACTTAAGTCGATAATGGCGGGAGTCCCGGGCGGCAGACTGGAGAATGGTCCCGCCGGTAACGGAATGCACCGAGAATCTCGTGAACATGAGCGCCCGGGCAACAAAGGCCAGCTAAGGGGGTCAGCCTCTGCGCAGAAGGTCGGTTTAGAATGGGAGGTTCAAGGGACTCATGCCATCGCAGGGGGGAAAGGGGGGGGGATTGCCTCGGCGCTTGTAGTATGTGCGACCGAAAGCTAACGGTTAGCATCGATGCTACTTGAAAAAGGAGGGCCTGAGAAATTTCTGTCCGTTACACAACCGTCATCGGTCAAGTCTGTTACACTTGGGGGGGAAGTGACTACTATCCAGGGGGGGGGGGAGGAAGAAAGATGGGACCGAAGTACCTCACACGGAGCAGGTAAAAACGCCCGGAAGGATCCTATCTGATACCAAGGGTCGAGAGCGGGGGCGCGGCTGGGGGGGTAGAGGACGTACCTGTTGGTCTAACAGCGATTAGAGAAAATGGTGCTGTAGAAACTTAACAGACCGACCAAACCAGTCTCTCGAAAAAATTTCAATAGGAGAAAGACGCATTCCGTTGCCCATGGGTGGAATCACTCAATCGTTCCGGAAGCGCAGGATCATCAAAAGAGCTAGACCCTCCAGCATACTCAGTCAGCGAGAAAATATCGTGACTTTGGAGGTCTGTCGATCAACAAAAACGCTCCTCCAGACGGAGCAAGGGAGCAAGGCCTCTTTCACCTGAAAAGGGGGGGGGGAGGCCAAGAAGAACAGAGGGGAGTAAAAGGGGAGACCGGTGTCGAGGCCTGGGCAGCAAACTGGGGATCGTGGAAGGGAGTACGTGTAAGGGGGAAGACCTCGAAGGGGGTACTCGTCCTCCAGGAGAACTAAAGTGAGTCTGTAAGGAAAAGGCTTCAGGTGAGAGAGGGGGAGGGAGGAAAGGGAGCAGGAAAAAAAGGGGACTCCTCGAAAACCAAAGGGTCGGAAAGGTACCCGAGGAGTTGGCTTACCAGGGCCCAGTGGCGGAGAAGAGGAGCAGTTAAGGGGGAGGAAAAGGGGACCATGGTCCGGTCGTACTCCACAAAACAGAGGGGTAGGAAGATTGGGGACGGACTCTCGAACTTCTCCTACACGAGGAAAGAAGCGGGTATACAGAGGGCAAATAAGGCCTTGGTCGTTGGCCACGGCAAAAAGGGATTGAATCGGTTCTGGGAGGGACACTGTCTGCCATAGAGGGGATCTCAAAATCGGATCGCTCCATGGCAGCGATCCAGAGTCCACGATAGTCTCTGCGGCGGAGGGCGATGAAAAAGAGTGAGAAAAAGAGTTCCGACCAAGCCTCAAATGGCGGCTGAAGTATCCCCATCGTAAGCCAAAAAAAAACGGGGGGGGGGGTCTATCGAGCGCTAAGCAGAGGTAAATGGGTATAGGACGAGTGACAGCGAGCGCCTCGAGAAAAAGGAAATTTCTCAGGTCTGGAGGAGAGGATGGAGGGGAGGTCGTACAACGAGAACAACAGTAGAGTAGGGGAAGATGGCGGCGAATGTCTTCAAGGAGGTCTAATAAATGAGGCCAAGTGGGACTCGCCGGCGTAACTGCCGAAGAAGAGACGCACTCGGACGGGGTACCTACTTCAGGGAAGTTACAGAGAGGGGTAACTGTGAGATGCGGAACTTGTGTACGGAAGCGGGATGAGTTGTGAACTAGGGGGGCGCCATCCGATGAAATAGGTGAGAACTTCTCGTCCGAAGAAGTACCCCAGCAAACCCTCTTAAAACGGCTTAACAGCCGGTCGGTAAGGGCGCTGATCTGTGAAAAACCGGGGTTAGCTACCGTGAGGAACCTAGATAGACAGAAGTGATAACGCTCACGGATTAAGTCGATGGGGACACCAAAAAAAGGGGGAAGAGTAAATCTATCACCACTAATTTGAACGGCCGTCATTGGGGGGAATCTGAGCGCAGTCTTTACCGGCCAATAGGAGGGGGCGTTCTCACCTGTCTAAATAGTAAGAAATTGAAGAGCCACAACTCTCCTGATCTCTAACTTACTACGGAAGTGAGATGATAACGTTGAAACCGAAAATATAGTCCGAGGGCCCGTCAACTACCGACTGAGATCGGCCGTGTCACTGCCAGAAGAAGCTAGGCGCGCGGTCTGCTCAAACGTCAGGCTCCTGCCTTCAGGTCCGTCCCACTCCGAGTCGAGAGGAGTAAGGACCGAAGCTCATTGGAAGGTCAAGGAACTAAACTGTCTACCCGACCTATTTTTGCCTGTGGGTGATCATTTGGTGTCAGGGTGGGAAAAGGAGTAGAGTTCCAAGGGGTTCTATACATATTAATTCAACTCCGGGCACCGAACTCCACTGCATAAAGTTGCGAGTGAAAGTCCCCACTAGTCAAAGACCGGCGGTGAGCGCAGAGTTGAAAAAAATCATTCGAAGAAACCCTAATCTTCGGGAAGGAATAACTATATGCTCGAAGCATGTCAGGGAGAAGAGTTTCAACGGCCGTGGAAGAGATATCGGACTCGGTCGTCCGACCAGGTTCCAACCCGCCCAAGAAAGAAGGCAGTAAGATGAATCTTTTATAAAAAGAGGGGCCGGAGGGGGGTTGTGTAAAGTTCTATCATAGTCAGTAACACCAAGTTCCGAGAAATCCGGTAGAGGCGAAAGGAGGAAAGAGGATTTTTAGGGTCTCCAGGGAAACTACTCACCAGAGGGTTTCCACTGATATAGGGGAAGGGATGAGGGGGGGTTGGGAATGGGACGGGGGTCTACAAAATACCTGATGAGTGCGGATAGAAAGGGAGTATTGTCTAACGCTTCTTGAAATGTGGGGCTGCCATAATTCCGCAAGACAGTTCAAGTCCTTTCTTCTTGGGTGCAGAGGAAAGAAACAGTCACACTCAAAAGTCTAGGTTGGCAAGAGAGGGCGAATAAATAAAGGGCCCCGGTGGTGAGAAGGTTGCAAGGGAAAGAGGACTGGGGAAATTAGTGGAATCAACGGACCTTACCGAGAGGCCCGAGAAAAAGTGTTAGCTTAAAAACCAATGCTCCATTCGGACATCGAGGAGCCTCCTCGCCAAACGGGCATGCGTAATAAATGGCGAGCCACAGAGTGCTAGGGGGTAACGTTCGGACCTGGAAATCGAGGAAAGAAAGGGTGGGAGATCTCTTGCATCTGAGAACGCCAGATGAGCAGAGGAACAGGTAAAGGAAGCCGCCCGGATTGAAAAATCGGGGGTCAAGGCCCAAAGAGTTCAAACTGTTAAAGGCCCAGCGTCGCTCGATGTCAGCGGAGAGGAAATCAGGACCTGATGGGAAGGTGAGCGAGATTGCGCAAGCCGAAAGCAGGAACGGACGCTGGACGAGACAAGAGGAACTCCCAAAACGAAAAAATTGTATGGAACCAAGGGACGTGCAAA
>Ga0179591_1300909_pt1 | contig 13194 bp, 21 predicted proteins | sample CZOMad2_1_08_16f_FD_182891 | JGI IMG/M metagenome (GOLD analysis project Ga0179591, IMG submission 182891) | Vadose zone soil fungal communities from Angelo Coast Range Reserve, California, USA - CZOMad2_1_08_16fungal (PacBio error correction) | ecosystem: Environmental > Terrestrial > Soil >...
ACAAAGGGTTGAAAAGAACCCTTTCTTTTAAGAGAAAGAATGCCCAGCGGAGTGGTACAAAAGGCCAAGACATAGGACAAAAAGGACTTGAGAGCATGAGCATTCCCTAAAAAAAGGAACGAAAAGGCATGATCAGAAATCACTATTCAAGGAAGGGAAAAAGAAGAGGGGGCAGAAGTTCCCGCTTAAGATCAAAAGAAAAACCCAGCGCCAAAAGGGGAGAAAAAGTCCGAGACAAGGGGAAAGTCCATAAAATATTCAGAGAAGGGGGTAAATGTGTACGGGGTTATCAAAACCTTAAAAAAAAAAGGGGAAAAATCCCGGGGGTCAATCCCGAACTAGGTGGATGCTATCCGGGGGGGGACATTAAAAAATTTGGAAAGAGAAATCTAATTCAAGGGGGGAGCCGAAGACCCGTTCCTCCATTGGCCCCTCAGTATCGAAAAACCTTCATTTGAGATGGAAAGAGAAGAAGAGAGGGAAGTTACTAGGCGCGGAAAAAATGCAACCAAACGTTGGAAAATATTTCTATTGCACTCAGGGGGGGGGGGGGTTCCTGAAAAACCAAAAAGAGAAGCCGACTGATTCCAGTTTGGGGGGGGGAAAGCCACTTGTCTTGCGCCAAGGGGGAAAAAAAGGTTTGAGAGCGGGGCAAACTAGAGCTGAAAATGAAACGCGAATTCCGGCACAGGGGAAAAAAATTTTGAATCTCGAGAGGGAAGCGAAATTTTGCGGTCGAGAGGGGGGAGGGGGAAATCCAGGTGGAAGGTTTTGAATTCCAGTGGAGAAGAATGTAAAAGGGAAGGCGCTCCACTATGAACAAAAAAGGGAAAAGAAAGACGCTGTCCTACTGTCATATTGATTGAAGAGCAAAGGGAAAGAAGGGGGGGTTACCGAAAGAGCATGTTCCCATGTAAGTGGAGGAAGAACGACTGGCGCAGGGGTCCATTTTTTCTCTGAGGAAACGGGGGAAGAGTATGCCATCAGAAAGCCTCTTCGGGAGGAAAGGCGCGGCATGGGAAAAGGCGCCCAGTACTTTCTTCGTACGACATTAAAAATTCGAAAAGGGAGAGAAATTCCTTGCGAGGATCTTCCCTTTGGAGGGAAAAAAAAAAAAAAAAAAAAAAGGCGGTAGTTTCGACCCGGAAAAGTTTTCAGGGAAAAAGAAGGACTAGGGCTGAAGAGGGGCCTTCTCGAGGTTGGCAGGTTCGATGGGGGCTTCTATTAGACCTGGGGGGGGGGGGGATTCGTTAAATTAAGAAAAATAAAAACGGGAGGGGTCTTGCACAAAAAAAAAAACCTCCATTATCCTTGTCCGGGGAGGAAAAAACATTTTTGCGAAAAAGGGTAGTCGAGAACAGATTTCAGGGGGGTTTGGTGAAGAAGAGTTGTGTTTTCTAGTCCTTGTTTTGGTCAGAAAGATTGCCTCTTTTTGACAATACGGTAACTAAGAGGAAGGACAGCAATCTTTGGGAGGGGGGGAGCCCTTTATTTGACCGGGGGGATTTCGGGGAAGTCTCGTGCGGAAGTGTTGAGGAAAGGGGGCTATTACTGGGGGGGGGAAAATTTTCCGTGTGAAGGGAAAAAAAAGTCCCCGGTCAAAACTCAAAAATTACAGGAAAACGCCAGGAACTCCCCTGCAAAAAAGGGAAACTTCTTTTTAGAGAAAAGGGGACGCAACCATAATATCGGGAAAAACTCTCTCAAAAAAAAGAGGAGATTATTAAAGGGGGGGTGGACTGAGTTTCTCGACAGCACGGGAAAAACTTTTTTCATTTAGCAAACGTTCAAATTGAAGTAAAAAACAAAGGCCGAAGAAAGGAGCCCAAAAAAAGATAAAAAGGCCCCACTGAAGGGTACCTGCAAAAAAAAAGGGATGTAATCCCCACGAAAAAAAAGGGACACGGTCACTTCAAGGGGATCGTTGAACGTCGGAGAAAGAGGGTCCTGGACAAATTCACTCAGGTGAGAAATTTCCACCATGGGTCAGGCCATACTCCTGCGGTTTGAAAGACGTCTTTTTTGAAATGAATGGCCGAGACAGGGGGGGACTCATCATCAAAAACATCAGAGTTGTCGCCACAGGGGGGGAGAAGGTAAAAAAACCATCTTCTATCGGGAGGAAGGGAGACTTTTCTAAACTAAAGAAAAGGCAATCTCAGGAAGAGTTGGAAAAAGGTTTCTTTTCGAGGGGGCATTAAAAAAATTTAGAAAGGGAAAAGAGAAGCGCCTCAGGGGGAAGGAAAAAGAAGCTCTTCTTCCACGGAGGAAAGGTCCCCCTTTAACGACAAGGGGGGGGAACATGGAGAATGTAAAAGACACAAATGGGAGGTCAGGCCCCTAAATCAGCAGGGACCTATTTCCATGATTGGAAAAAAGGAAAAGGACACTCTTAACGATCCAGAGGGAGGACGCGTCTTTTATTCGAAAGGGGGGGAAGGTGAAGCGAAAAGTGGCAAAGAAGAGACGAAACGAGGGGAATCAACCTAAGCCTCAGAAAAAAGGGACGTTTGAAAAAACCCTCTCGAAAAACTGGAAAAAAGAAAAAAGGAAAGGGGTTTAAGGGGAAGTCCTTATTCGGGAAAAATCAGCTATCAGAATCGAATCAACCCGCAAGCCTTCAAAAAAATTAAAAAAGGCTGGGGGGGGGGAAAAAAAAATTTCCCATCTGGGAAAGGGCTATTCAAGGGTTGTTAACAATTATGATTGGGGAATGGGTTCAAAAGGGAGAAAAGGGGTTGGAGAGAAAACCTTTTTTAAGGGAAACTTCTGTAACTATGCAAAAAAAAGGCAATCTCCCAGTGAAGGCGCCCCGGGAGGAAAAAGGGGGGGCAATGGAAAGGGACCCATGGGGAGGGCGATCATGGGGACCTTTCTCTTTTTTCAGGAATTCTTTATGAACAACGAAAGAAAAGAGGAAAGGTTCTACCACGATAAAGGGGGGAATATGAAGGGGGGGGGGATGGGTTTGGGGGGAATGTTTCTAGCGTTGGCAAAGGAAAAATCCCACTCGTTATCTTCGAATTTTTCTGGCCGCTCTGGGGGGGGGGGAGAATGGGGGTTTCGGAAGGGGGGAAAAAAAAAGGGGCGATTGTTCCGAAAAAGGACTCATCTCTTAATAACTGGGGGGGAAAATTTTCTCGAATTCCAGGGGCAGTGTTACGAAAATGGAGGTGGAGCACGGAACAAGAAAAAGGGGGAAAGATTTTCAAAAACCCTCAGTCCCGCAGCCAACGGGTCACGTGTAGGCAGCCTCTTAAAAAAAAGACATTTGATGAAAACCCACCCATGTCCACTGAAACGTTGCCTTCACGGGGGAAAAAAGGAGGGGAGTTGCGCCGAAAAAAAACAAACGCTCGTCCTAACCCCTATGTGAAGGACGAAAACGAGCCCGGGGAGGGGCAGGGCTCAAGAGAAGGGAAAAAAGGGGGTAGTGAAAAGGGAAGGAGGGAACCACCTTATCTCTGGATGTATTCGAAAGTGGGCGGAAGGTTCTCTGTTTTTCTTGGGGAAGAAAGGAAAATAAACTACCTCGAAAAAAAAAGGGGGGAGAGAACCGTTTGAGGGGGGTTAGAAATTCTTTTGAAAAAGACCACAGGTTCCAAAAAAATCAATTGCAGCGAAGGAGAACTGAGAAGGATTAAGGAAGAGAAATTCCGAGAAAAGAACGTTTTTCTATTCAAAAGGGGAAAAAAAACGATCGGCGACGAGGGGAAAGGAATCTGAGTTGTGAACTATTTCGTGTGGGGGGGGAAAAAAAGGTTGCGCAAGGGGGGGGGGAAGGGAAATCAGATGGAAAAAGAGAAAAAACAGTAACGCATTGACGGGGTGACTTCCCCTGGCAAAGAGGGAGAAGAAGACCTTGCGAATGGGGGAAGACTATGGAAAAGAGGGGAAAAGGAATTGAAGGTTCAAAAAGGGAACATATCTTCCTTGCCTCACAAAAATTCTCCATCATCGTGAAAAAGACGAAACGGTCGTTGGAATCAGAGGAAGGGGAAGGGCAACCCGGGGAAGGAAGGGGAGGATCGGCCGAGGAAGAGGAAAGGAGAACAACTCTTCAAGGGAAAAAGTTCTGAACATCAAAAAAAGGGGAAAGGATTCGGCTGGAAAAAAAAAGGGGGGGTTGGGTAAAAATAAGGGGGAAAGAACTCACAAGAGGACCTCTATCCCGCTTCACTTCGAGCGAACAGGGGGGGAGAACGCAGCGATCTGAAGGAGAGAATGCAGGGAGCAGGAAAAAAAAAGGTTTTGCAAAAAGAGGAAGAGGGGGCCAATCCTCATTCGGGGAATCTCTCGTCTGTTATTCGGAACGGGGGACACCAAAAGGGGAAAGGATTCGCGATCCTGGGGGTGGAAAAAAAAGGAAACTGGGTTTATGAGGGCTCAAAAAAAAACAAAAAACAACGGAGGAGGATGAAAAGAAAAAAGAAGGAGCAGGGAACAAAGAGCGACAAAATTAAGGGACACTTGGGGGGGGGGGTCCTCCTAATAAGCGCCTAATGAAAGGGGGGGGGAGGGGGGAAAAATGCTGATTTGGAGAGGAGTCACCACACCTTTAAAAAAAAAAAGGGAGAAGGGGCCGGACATATGAGAGACTATGGCAGACCAGGAGCGAGAAGGGGGGAAAACCTGATAAGCGTGAAGATGTCCAACCGTCAAGAAATGGGGAAAAAGGTCCAATCCTATAGGGAAGCGCTGGGGAAAAAGCAAGAATTGTTTCGGGAGGGGGGAAAGATTAATTCCTATTCGAGATCCTCCCCCGCCCTGGGAAGGAGAGCCTCCCTTAAAGCAGGGGGTCAAGGTCAAAGAAAGAGAAGAAAAGCGGAAAAGGAACAAAATGCACTTGGGCAAGGTGCGCCAAACCTTTCACCGGACGATGAGTAAAAAAGGGGAAAGGGAAAGTCTGTAGGGGGGAGGACGGTCCATAATCACACATCAATTCTCTGAAGTGGAGCCATAGGAGCATAAAAAGGGGCCGTTTAAAAAAGGAAAAAAAAGTAACAGAACGTCAAGGGCGGTAGAGAGAAAAGCTGATTTTCCCGTGAAACCCACTCCTCTTGAAAAAAGTTGGAGAAATAGTTTTCACAAAAGTCTCAAAAGTGAAGACAGAAGATCCTGGGGTAGGAGGATCTAGGGGAGAAAGGATCCGGGGGACAGGACCCCTACTCCTTGGATCTCGTAATTTGAGTCAGCGAAATTATTCGAAAGGGTGGAAGTGTTGGAGGTGAAACATGAAGGGAGGAAAGCTCCTTCAAGGTTCTGCTGTAAGGGGGAGTATGGGGGGGTATTAAGAAGAAAAGGAAAGGGGAAAAATCAGGTGGCCAACTCAAAACTCGAATCAGGAAAATGGGTCACCGACTGCAAAAAAGGGGGGAAAAAAGTCTCAAGGGGGGGGGGGGGGCGGGGCCCTCAACATTTCAACAACATTCTTCCCCCGAAAAAAGAAAGCGGGCGCATGGGGAAAGGCGAACAACAGAGGATAAACCCCCTAAGAAGAGGAGGGGGGTCTTTCTCTCCAGAAGGTCCTGGTCTCTAAAGGAAAAGGACAGGGAATTGGTGGGGGGGGGGGGGGGGGGAAAGATAAAGACACCGAAAAAGAGGGGAGTTTGAAAGAAAAGGGGGGGAGCTGACTTACGGAACGTTTGAAAATAGGCCTGGAGAAAGGGTCACGGGTGTTTTCCCCCGGGAAAAGAGACAGCCAAAGGGGGTCCACTGGGGTCAAGGGGGGAACCAGTTAGACCCCGTTCCGGAAAAAGAGGAATGAGCCAAGACAGGAAAGGAAGAAGAGCCGAACATGCATTTAGCCAGAACTGATTCCTAGGATGACCGAGCGCGAAAAGGAAGGGGGAAGAAGGGTATAACGAGAAAAAAAAAAAAAAAAAAACTCTCACATCCCTACTCCCCGGGGAAAAAACAAACAGAAAAGAAGGGCAAAAAAAGGGGTATAGGGGGGGGGGATAATTAACTATTTATCCAGGGGGGAAAAAAAGAAAAAGGGAACTGGTTATTCTATTAAAAAAGAGGAAAAACAAGGGAAGAGAGGGGGGAGATGATCTCCATAACATCCTTACTTTCCCCCGAAGTGAAAGAAAGGGCAGAACTTGACAGGGGTGAGCCATAGGGGAGGAAGAGGGGGGAAGGGGGAAGAATGAAAAAGGGGTTCTAACAAAATATTCTATTGCCCTCGGAAGGGGGTTCTTAAACCGGGGGGTTCCTCGCTCGGAAAGAACGAGGGGACCTTTGTGGGGGGGGGGCCTCGAGGGAAGCAAGGTGTCTCCTGAGTTTTATATCTTCATCCTGGGAGCTGGAAAGAAGCTCCGGAGACTGTGAGGAGAGAATTCAAATGGAAAAACGGCTAATTTGGGGGGGGGGGGGGGCATGTTCGAATAGTAAAGGGGGAAGCGTTCCAAGGGGGAGTAGGAAAAGGAGGGGGAGGAGGTTGGGGGAAGGAAAGGGGAACAGCTTTTCTAGAAAGACACTGCGAATTCCAAAAGGAATTGACCAAACAGGAAGAAACAGGTCCGGAAAAATAGTTCATATTTATTAGACCATCATGTGACTCGGAAAAAGGTGGAAAAAAAAGTCGAAGGGGGAGGGGGCCTTGAAGAGAAAAAAAGAATTACATTCTCCAGGAAGGACGGGGGGGGAAACCGGGGAGGAGGAAGAATCTGAAGAAAAAAGGCTTCTGTATTAAGGTGCCATTTTGAGGATTGGATTTGGGGGTGGTAAAAGTTCGAAAAAAAAAAAAGTTATATCTTCCTTTGCGAGGAGTCCATCGAGGGGGTGGGAACGGTGGGGGGGGGGGGAAAAAGTGAAAAGACAGGAGGAAAGGGTGCTTCTCTTAAATTGGGGGAGAACGCATTTGGCGCGAGAGGTTTGTTTGGTGGGGGGAGGGGGGGAAGGATAATGAAAAAAAAAAGCGAAACTTGGGAAAGGGAAAAAATTCCTCCCTAAGAAAAGGGGGTACCTTTTCTTGTTTTAAAAAAAAACGAAGAAGAGGGAAAAAAAAAAGTCTCCATACAAAGGGGGGAAGTTTCTTCCTAGGAAAGGGTCCCGCCGACCTTTCGGAAAAAGGGTTTTACGAAGCGAGGGGGGTCAACGAGAGGAAAAGAAAGAGCTGGGGTGCCCATCAATAGAAGATCCTGTAATTTAGGAAGGGGCACTTTTTTAGAAGGGGGGGGAGGGCGTACGGGGGGGGGGAAAGGGGTGAAGAGAAAAAAAAGGGGATTCACTGGTTTCCTTGCCGGAGCACGGTCTCACAAGACACGGAGAAACTCCCTGAAAAAAAAAAGGGGGAAACGGCTTTGTTGATGCGCCGAAAGTAGCTCTCAACAAACAAAGGAAAGGAAGAAGGAGGGATATCGGGGAGGGAGAGGGGGGTCGCGAACAGCCGGTTTTCAGGGAGAAGGTACCGGCAAGTAGTTAAAGACGGAAAAAGGGCGAAAACAAGAAAACCGCGCCGCGAAAAGACAATGGGAAAAAGTTCCGGTTCAAGAAAAAAAAAAAAACATGCCCAAAGGCTGGAATAAAGAACAGCTTCGGAGGAAAAAGATGGAAAAAAAATCGCAAAGAGGGAAGGGGAAAAAGGAATTGTTCGAAGGAAAGCTGTTCCTCGACGAAAATCGCAAAAAAGGTGGAGACGCAAGGGAAAAAAAGAGACCGGGGCGTTCAAAAAAGGGGGAAGGGTTTAGGAGAAAGAAGGCGGAATTTTAAGAACAGGGTAAAAAGGGCCCACGCCAGCAATAGGGAACAAAACCAAAAGAGGGGCTCCACAAGGGGGGCAAAAAAGAGAATTTTCCCGCTAAGAAATTCTTACGTGATTAAGAAGGGAAACTCCCGCCGCTTCTGGGGAAGGAGGGAAATGAAGGATATCAAAGGGGGGGGGGGGGGGGGGGACGAATTTTTCCTGAAAGAGACAGAAAGAAAATTGCCGTAGCATTACTCCCGAAAATGGGAGTCGAGGGGATGACTCTCGGGGGGAAAAAGGGAAAAAAAGCGAAAAAAGGGGGGATTGAACTCTCCTGTCTTCCGGCCCGGGAAAAGGGACCTTCTGCACAGAGGACATGTTTGGAGGGAAGAGGAAGAAAATCTGCAAAAAGGGAAAAGAACGTCTGAACGCTTCCTTGGGGGTTTAATACTTGGAGCGTAAGAATCACGACAGGGGGAGCACAATAAGAGAAAAAAAAAGAAGCGAAAGGAAATTTTTCCCCTCTGGGGAAAAGGAACAGGAAGTGAAGATTCGAGAGAAGGAAGTAATCTCTTGGGATATCAATTCATCTGGACGAAAGCCCCTTCTAAAAAAGCGGTAAAAAAAAAAAGGAAGTCTGGGGGAAAGCATCTACTCTATGAATTTTCAGAAACCAAGAAAAAAAAAGTGAAAGAGAAATAGGGGAAAAAAAAACGGGAAAGGGGGGGAAAGGGGGAAAACACCTTGAAGAAAAAAAAAGGGTAAACTTTTCCGCGAAAAAAAAAAAAATCTCCCATGAAGGCGAAAAGAATTCCGGGGAAAAGTTAGAGAAAGGAACTGTGAATCAGGAAATGCCTTCGAGGGGGGGGACGCAATTTTTTTCAAGAGGAAAAGGACACGAAGACATCGGAAAGGGAAGAAACAAGAAAAAGAAAAAATATCTTGGTGGGGGAGGGGGATCTCTCTGGTGGAGGGAGGGGGGGGGAAAAGGGGGAATCGGGAGGGGGAAGTGGCGCTGGGGCATCAAAACTCTTAATCTTCAGAAGAGGGGGGGAAGACTCGGGGAAAAAAAAAGAGAGGGAAATGGAGGAAGAAGGCCTGGAGGCTATGGGGGGATGCTCATGCAGAGTTAAGAAAAGGGGGGTGGTGTTAAAACTTAAAAAAAGGAAAAGGAGGAGGATGACCAATGAAGGGGGGGGGATCCTCTGTCTATTTTTCCTGGGGGAAAAGAAAAAGTGAAGGAAAAGGTTACAAAAACGGGGGAAAAAGGGGGGAAAACGTAAAGGGAGAACGTTCAACTCGGAACCATTTGATGGGGGGGGGAAAATACGTTTCACCAAAAAAGGACAAATAAGAAAAAGGGGAAGGGGAGACAGGGGGGAAGGGGGGGGATTTATACTATCCACAAAAAAGATAGGGGGGCGGGGCCCACGCCAAAAAGGGCGCAATGAAAGAGGGAAGGAGTAATTAAAAAAAAAAAAAAACTGTGTAAAGCTAACGGGGGAAAATTGAGCCTTCAAAGACCTAGTTTCCAGAGAAAAAGACCTTTCGGTGGAAAACGGGGGAGGATTGTTTGGGGAGGAAAGGGAGGAGATCTTCGAAATTCTATTTTAAGGAGTATTTTGCAGGAAGGGTTGACAAGTAGAAGGGGAAAGGGGGGGAACCTAACCCTGAAAAAAAGGGGGGTCAACTTTCGGGAAAGAGAAAGAAAGAATTCGCGATCTTCAGGGGAAGGATGCAAGGAAATAATCAACAAGGAGAAGCCGGCTTCAGTGAGAGAGAAAAGGACGCGAGGGACATTCAGAAGAGAATTTCTTGTCAAAGTTGGGAAAACGGAGGGTGGTAGGGGGGGAGGGAGGAAAACAAGGGGAACGCCATGGAAGGGGCTGGCAATGCTCAAGGAGATAGCTGGCGAATTTTAGGTGTGCGTGTGAAGGTAGAAGGAGGGGGAACGAATTGGGGGGAAAGAGGAAAAAAAATATCAGGGGGGAAGAGAAAGTGTTACCAGTCGCAGAGATGCTTCTCGTGATCATCGATGAGGGGGAAAGGTCAAAGGGGAAAAGGATAGCCAGGAAAAGGGCCGATCGGCAAGGAAAAAAATGAGGGGAAAAAAGGGACACTCTTCAGAACAAGAAGGAGTCTTGAAGCCTTGCTTATGAGGGGTGGGGTTTCCACCCAGGGGGGGGACGTTTTTGCCCGAACGGCGGGACCGCTAAGAAGGGGCATCAATTCAGGGGGGAAGGGGGGGGAAGAAAAAACAGAGGGGGAGAAGGGGAAGGGCAGGCACTGAGCATTGTAAGGAAGCTATAATGAAACATGTGGGGGGGGAAGAAAGGGGAGGGATTCTTCACCAACAGAATCGAGCCGGTGAAACTTGGAGGAGGGGAAACGGGGGGAAGGAAAGGATTAGACGAAAGAAAAATAAAAAGGAAAAAAACGTATTATCTCTCCCTCAACAAAAACAAAACAAAAAAAAGAAAGGGAGGAATAGAAAGGAGAAAGGGAGCGTCCGAGACGGGAAGGGGAAAGTTTTTCTCGTAAGAGGGTGCAGCATCCCGCCAGGAGGGGGGGCCCACATGTTTCATGCGAAGAAGGGAAACACTTTAAAAACAGAGGGACGCAAATCGAATTAAAAGAAAAAGGGGGTGCGTGCCTCAAAAAACAGCTTTCCAGCGAAGTGATTGATGGCAAAAAAGGGGAGTTGGGGGGAACAGGAAGGAAGGGGGAGGGGGGGAAAAACGTCAGGGAAGGAAAAGAAGACTAATAATCAACCAGGGGGTCTTAAAAGAAGAGGGGTCTTGAGGGAAAAAGGATGGGAAGAAGGGAGATCGGAAAAAAGGGAAAAAAAAAAGTAACCCCAAAACCGGGCTGTAAAAAGAAAATCTATGATCAAAGAAAAAAGGAAAAAGGGGTGAGAAAAGAAAGGGAAAGGGGGGACGACTTGGAAAAAAGGAAACACTTTTTCTCCAATTAATTTTCATATCTGGGGGAGGAAACTGATAAGGGCGGTTGACCCAGGGAAAACCTCAAAGAGACACATAAAATTCGCCATCTCGGGCTTTCCCCAGGGAATGGGTGGGAAAAAAAAAAAAGTTCATTATGGGGGTATAATGAATCAGGGGAAAAAACTAAAAAAGAAAAACGAAAAAAAAGTTTACAAAAAGGAGAGGCCCAATTTTCCCCCTCGCCCCCAATCTTCCGGAGGGGACAAGAGAGGGGGAAGGGAGAGGAGAAAAAAAGAATAAGAAAAAAAAGAAAAAAAGAAGGCCGAATTTCTCCTTAATCCTTGAGGAGAGAGGAAAAGGCTTTTCGCGTGGAAGGAAATGTCGAGAAAAGAAATGGTCTTTAAGTTGTGAAAAAGGATTCCCATATCAGTCCCCTGCCTCCTGAACAGGACCAAATAATGTAGGGGAAGGGGAAACTACCAAAGAGGGGGAGAAAGGACTCAAAAACAAGCGAAACCGAACCAAAGGGACAACGGAAGAATCACAATCAAAGGGAGAAGGGAGTATCTGCTCTGAGTCTCCTTTCGGGCAACTACCAGGGAGATGGGGGGAAAGGGGGGGCCCTATTGGAATAGGAAGGGAAAAGTTTCATGCGCCACATAGGGGGGGAGTGCCCCTGAGGGGGGCGAATCCGGTGGGGGGATGGGACAGAAGACGGAAAAAAGGCACATTGAAGGGAACTTCCCCCCTGGGGGGGACAGGGACTCCGTGAAAAAAAAAGGGGAACAATTGGGGGGGGGGGGGGGGGGGGGGAAAAATATCCAGAAAAAAAAAACTTTTTTACCCGCGGGGGGGACGTTTGAAGGGGAAATACTGGGGTAGAAAAAGTTTTAAAATAAGAAAGGAATTCTTTTGAGAAAAATCTCCATGAAGGAAAAAGGCAAGGGATAGAAGAGGAGAAGAGGGGAGGGGTAGAACTGAAGAAATCCCATAAATCCTTTCCCGAAAAAAAAATTACCCCCATTCAGGAGAATCGGGAAAAGAAAAAAAAGAGGAAGATCAGAGTGTAGAAAAAAAACACTCTCAGCAAAACATCCGATCCGGTAAAAAAAAAAAAAAAAGGAGGGAAAAAAAAAGCAAGAAGGAGAAGGGGTATAACCTTCCTAGGAGGCCTACTTGGAATTAGGGGGGGGGGAAAAAATCTGAAAATCAAGAAGGGAGGAAGTGGGACAAATTATATCGCAAAAGAAAAGTTCTCCCTTACTTCCCGAAAAGGAAACTTTCCCCATGGGAAGGGGGGGGGGGGGGGGGGGAAAAGAAGGGGGGATATTTCAGAAGGGGGGAAAGTTAGTATGAAGGGGAGGGAGAAAAAAATTCCGAAAAGGGAGGGGGGAAGTTTCACTCATGAATTGGTTGGGGTCCCCTCGCTCGCCCCGAGAGAGATGGCATGGGGAAGGCACCGGGGGGGGGGGGAGCATGGGGGGGGGCCGTTCTTTAAAAAAATTCTGATAAAAGAAGAAAAGGAAGAGCATACGCCTAGTCCGGAAAAGGGAAAGAAAAACCTTTGATTCGAGGGGAAAACGGCCGAAGTGGAAAGGGAGGGTTCGAGAGTTTAAACTTTGAAGGTTCAGGCTTCGGGGGGGAAAAATTGAAACCAGTTGCAGCAAGGGGGGTCAAAGAAAACAGAAAAGGAGGGGGAGAGAAAAAAGGAAAAAAAAGCACAACAATTTCGGGGGCTTCCTACGGCGGAAGGGGAAGAAAAGGGTGAATAGCCGAGTAAAAAAGAATTGGGAAGAAAAAGGCCAGCTTTTGAAAAGGGGGGAGGGGGGGTCTTGTCAGGAGCCTTTTTTTAAAAAGTTACATGGATCAGGTGGAGTAGTGGAAGGGAAAGGGGAAAAAAAGATTCCATCAAGAATTCGGAGGAGAGGCGGTCTGCTAAACGGGGGAAAAAACATGGTGACTTGAGTGAAATTTTTTCAGGAAAAGTGAGAAAAAAAGTATTATCTTAAAGTGCCGGAGGGAGGGGAGTGAGAAAAGGAACAAAAGAAGGTAAAACAAGGAAGATTTCTTCGTGGGAAAGAACCCATGTGGCGCAAGAGGTTGGGGGGGGAAGGGACGATTGAAATGAGAAAAATCCCAGGGTGAAGGAAAGGGGAGATGCAATAAAAAAAAAAGGGAGAGGGGTGCAAACCCAAGGGAATTATTGGTCCTTCTTATAGTTCAATGGGGGGCGGAAAAGGTTGTGTCTTCGAGGAACAGAAGGGTTTCCGTCCGAACTATGATGCGAACAATCCTGGGTGGGTGGGGGGAAAACAGGAACTGTGAAAAATCCCTTGCCGTGGGGGACGTGGGATTTAAAAAAAAGCGGGGTGGGCCAGGGGAAAGGGATTGAAAGAAAAACTTGTTTGGAAAAAAAAAAAAATCGGAAAAGGCCTCCGGGCGAGGGGGGGGGGAGGGGGGAAGTGTGGAGAGGGAGGGTCCCTTGGGAAGAAAAAGGGAAAAAGGCTCCCCCTGCCAAAACGACACGGTGGACCGCTGGAAAAAAAAAAAGCGCTACCG
>Ga0179591_1308091_pt1 | contig 13194 bp, 14 predicted proteins | sample CZOMad2_1_08_16f_FD_182891 | JGI IMG/M metagenome (GOLD analysis project Ga0179591, IMG submission 182891) | Vadose zone soil fungal communities from Angelo Coast Range Reserve, California, USA - CZOMad2_1_08_16fungal (PacBio error correction) | ecosystem: Environmental > Terrestrial > Soil >...
CCTGAATCTGGGGGGGGGGGGTACTAGAAAAAGGCAAAAGGACATCGCTAACAAGATATTCCAAGAAGAACACGACGGGAGTAGGAGGAGTACGGGGTCCTAAAAGGTTAGAGGGGGTATTGATGTATTCACCAGGAGATGTGGGGTGAGGAAAATAAGGAGAGGGGTCTTGGAAACACGGTACAGGGGAAAAAAGCACTTGTGTTGGAAGGTCAGTTATCGGAAGTCTATCGAGAGGGGTTCCGAGATAAAAAAAAAAAAGTTAGGCAAAGTTTTGCTTCCAAAGGGAAAGCCGTTTGGTATTTAGGGGGCTCGGGGGAGGGTAAAAAAAGCTCTTGGGATCGAGGACAAAATTAATTTGGTTAAGGGAGTTGCTTCTAAGGCTTTTTTCGAATGCAAGAGAAAATAGCACTTGAGCAATGTTCGGGAAAGGGGGAGGCTCCGGTAAGGGGAAGATCTGCTTCGAAACCAGGTTTCAGCTTATTCATCCTCTCCTCTGAACAAGGGAGGTTTCAGAGATGGAGGTATTAAAGTCGCAGAAGAGAGACAGCCGGTCTTTTTTGCTCAGTTGGGTGGGGGAACTTATTAGGAGAGAAGGAGGAAAATCAATAAATTTGGGGAGGAAGAAAAATGGTGCTATGGGAGGGGGGAAAAAGAAAATCAGGAAAGATGAAGAAAGGGGGGCGCTTCGTATTCACTAGGCTGGCCGCGCAGGAAAAAGAAACCTTCTAGAGGGTTTAAAAATTGTAATTAAAAAGGGCAGGAAAAAAGGTGTCATCGAGGGGGGAAAAAAGAAAGTTCTGTAGTGGGTTCACTTAGAAAGACATCCACTCACCACGTACAACAAAATCTTCTTTTCTCATTTCAAAAGAAAAAGGATGCTGGGGGGGGGGGGGGGGGGGGGGGGGGGGGGTTGGGTAGTGGGGGGTTTGGGGTGGGGGGGGGGGGGGGGTTGGGGGGTGTGTGGTTTGGGGGGGGGGGGGGGGGGGGGGGGGTTGGGGGGAGGGTGGGGGGTTGGGGGGGGTGGGGGGGGGGGTGGGGGGGGAATGGGGGGGGGGGGGGGTAAGGGGGTTGGGGGGGGGGTGGGGGGTTTTGGGGGGGGGTTTAGGAGCAAATTAGGATTTCTAATCCTTGAAAAGCCATTACTTGCGGGAATCCTCTTAGGGTAAGTGCCTGGAACATACCAAAGGTTCAACCTACTCACAGGAAGGGGACCTATTTGCTAAAAAGAAAAGTGAGAGGCCGCAGAAAACAATTAAAAAAACGGCACGTGGGAGAGAAACCACCTGTGTTGGGGTACTTCGACTAAAGACAAAGAAAAAAGGAAACATCTCCTTCACACTAGAGAACATAAAAATTTACAGGAAGAAAAAATCATCGAACTCGCCTAAAAGGAAGAACACAAAAAAATGTAACCTCCATGCCTCATCAAAAAACGAATCAGTGGGGGGGGGGGGTGGTGGGGGGGGGGTGGGTGGGGGGTTTTTGGGGGGGGGGGGGGGGGGGGGTTTGGGGGGGGGGGGGGAAAAAAGGTCTGAAAAAGAAGAAGGAACCTAACTACATGAGCGGGGGTGAAAAAGACCGTCTTGAGAGACAAAAAAAAGCGTAGCGGGTGGGGTAATGGCCCGATAGGAAAAGACAGCGGGCAGAAGGGGCCTCGCCCGGTCTAGAAGGAGCCGAATAGCTGGAAACGTCGAGGGGAAAAAATCGGGGGGAATCTGGGAAAATCCGGCTGCCGGAGGGGTGACAACAATAGCCGGAAAGGAGGGGATGTGCATGGGGGAAAAGAAATTCCATTCATGCTGACATTTTTTACCTGGAAGGGAATTGGGAATGAGACTGGCGAAAAGGACGGGGGGACGCGCTCAGAGGAGGACGATCCTACGTCGTCGTAACCTTGAATGAGTGCGCCGCAAAATGGGAGTCAAAAAAAAGCAGAGCATACTTCCTGTGGAAAAGGAAGGGTGCCTGAGGGTCGCTACGGGGGGAGAGAACAGAAAGGTGGGGATGAGGAATGAAAAGAAAGGGGTAAACGGAAGGAGTTTCTGGAGGGGGTGGCTCTTCATTGATTTCTTGTGAATGGGGGGAGGGGGTTTCAAGGGGGTACTTGGCAGGAGTATGTTGAAAAGAGGGGGAGGGGGGCGGAGGGGGGGAAAATAATTCAATAGGAGAAGGGAACCTCTAATCATGAAACCAACTAACAAGAAGAAAGTTGAGGAAAAAGGAAAAGGTCTAAAGAACGCCAAGGGGAGAAATCCGGGGGTGTGGGGGGGGGGGGGGGGGGGGGGTGTTGAAAGAGAAAATCTTACCCTCGCGAAAAAGTGGGGGGGATTTCGGGATTTGGTCATTTCTGAAAAGAAAAAGTCTCAGGGGGAAAAAAAGTCTACTACTAAAAAATTGTTTCTTAATCTATAAGGATCGCGATTAGGTAAGACATAAGAAACCCAAGAAGAAAAAGTACCAGAAAAAAACTACACGGGACCATCCTGACTATAGTTCGAATTTCACGGAAAAAGGAGAGAGGCCCGCAGAGGAATCGCCCAGGGGCACGAGGCAGGTGCGTTGAGGAGGGGTCGCCTGGTGGAGGGGTTTAGATTCGATGATCGAAAGAGGGAAAAACCGAGGGAGATGGGGAGCACGGGACAACCTCGATGATGGAATTCTCTCCTTCCTTTAGGAAGAGAAGGGCCCCCAAAAAGAGAAAAGACGAAACTTCAACGGGACGGGCAAAAAGATGTTTCAAGGGAAAACCATTAAAGAATTACTGGGCCGCTAGGAGCAGAGAGACTACGGAGGGGGGGGGGATTCCACTACGACGGAGGGGGGGAAAAACTCATCAGTCAAGGGGTTGGAAACGCCGGGAAAGGGAAGGAAAGGAAAAAAGAAAGACGTCATGGGAGGATGAAAAGAGAGATGAGAAGGAGTTTAGCGCAGCCTGCTGCTTCAAAAGGGGGGTTTTTCGAAACTCGCTTCAAATTAAAAGACGGTTGAGTGCTGACAAATGGAGTAGGGCGAATACAAAACGAGAGGAGAATCCGCGGTAATGGCTTTGAACGGCGGGCAAGCTTCACTGGAACTCAGCGGATGCACCCGTGTCCACAGTAAGAAAGGTGAAGGGGGGGATAGCAGGAAACCAGACGAACAAGGGAAGGAATAAAGAGAGAGGAAGAGAAGCGAGGTGAAAAATTTAGCCGGAGAAAAAAATGGGTAAGCTGAACAGATCACGAATCTAACCAAGCGAAAATCACATCTGTAACGCAGGAGAGAAGGTGCTGAGGAAGCGGGTAAATTCCGATATCGAAGAGATGCTAAAAAAGGCCGGAATCGATCCCGTGAAGGGAAAAAAGGAATAGAGGTCGGGGAGTGTGGGGAACGTCTGCGAGGGACGATTGACCGGAGGAAGCTCTGCCACGAAGAGTCGATTCGCAGGAAGAAACCACTCCTTCTGCGATAAACACCCGGGAGAGGCTAAAGGGAGATTCCTGCCAAAAACCAGCGCGAAAAAAAAGAGCGCCTGGTCCGATAGAGTCAGGAAAACGCGGATCGATCTCATTGAAAGGAGTTCTTCAAAAGTGTTGGTGAGGAAAGACGGAGACAAGAAAAGGGGGAGGGAACCGTGGAAGACTCGATGTCGCAGTCCAAGACGATCTTTCCTTAATTAAGGCGCAGGTGAAGCTCCTACCACCTTCTCAGATGCCAAAAAAAACCAAAAGAAGCACCTGGTCGGCCCCACAGCAGAAAGAAACTACGCTGGCGTTATACCCAAGCGCAGCCAGAACAAGGCATGGGCTCAAACAAAAAGAAAGAGGGCGACCGGAACGGGCGCGTTGTAGCGCGTTGACGGTGGGTTGAAACGGAACAGGGGGAGGCGGCAGGAGACCACGAGAGAGAAAAAGCGTAGGGGGACGCCATCCTCCTAAAAGTCGGGCAATGGTACAAAAGAAAGGAACATGAGGGGAAAAAAAGAAAGGAAGGGGGCCACAGGTCGGACGAGGCTCAAGTGTGAACTCCAATCTGTGGGGTGAGCAGGATCAGAATGAAAAGGGACCGAATGAAAAAAAAGAGGACGGTGCCAGGAGGGCTTAGTTGATAGACGGGGCGAGGAAAAAGTAAATCGGATGCCCTGAGACCGAAAGGTATCGGAAAAACTTCAAAGAAGAATTCACCAAGAGGTGGTTCCTCGCCACTATCACTCCTGGGACAACAACGCTAGAGGAGGGTTTACATTGGGCAGGGGAAGAATACGGAACCAACTGACGTGGGGGGGGGATGGATTTATTACAAAAGGGTGTCGTATGTAGGAAGGGAAGTTAAGTGGGGGAAAAGACATCTACTGGAAAAGATGCGCGACTCTTTTGACGACGATTTTTGGCATGAAAACAGGAAAGGAGGCCGTCAAGAAACAGGGGGCCAAGCCTCAGGTTGCACCGGAGGGCTTGAAGGTAAGTCGATGTCTCAACAGAGGAATGAAGGAGTCAGTTCCAAGGGTCAGTCAGAACCCGAAGCAGGCTGACCACGAGGCAAAATAGGGAGGAGCTAAGGAATCGACTAAAAAAAAATGTCGATGCAACTCCGACATGGGGATTCGACATTGCGGAAAAAAGGGGGGGCGGGGGGCAGGGCGTATGGAACAAAGAAAAAACGTCAAAAAGAAAAGGAAAGTCCGTACTGACTGAACGGAAAATGAACCACCCGGGGGTCTAAAAAGGGCAAAGGGAAACCCAGAACGGGGGATTCCGGAAGCAACGTATTAATAAGAAGATTATGATGCAGGGTTTCTTCCAACTATCAAAAAAAAAGGGCGGTACAAAACAAGTTAGTGGAGGGTCTGAAAAGAGAGAAAATCCTGAGCACAAACTAAGAAAAAAAGAATCGTCTAAGTAAGGGAGACGAAATTGAAAGGGACTTTCAGGGAACGAAGAAATGGAAGAAAGAAGATGAGGGAAGGGGGAGAAGAAAGCTGCCACGGTTGAGGGGGCCGATCTTCCAAGAGGAGCGGGAAAGAAACCTCTCGAAAAGGGGTTCGCCACGGGAAGAACTGGGGAGACAAACGAATGAGAGCCTCCTAGTAAGGGCATGGTCAGACTTCGCGCATTAAGCTTAGACCTGAGAAAAAGGAGAGAGAAACCCGTCCCGCACCCACCAAAATGCGCATCGCGGAATTCTGGGAGGGGGGAATCAATCTTGATAAGGGCTCGCCGTTGACAGAAAGAATCGCGGGAAAAAACACGTGAAAAAAGTTGACGTCCTTCCCGTGAAGGAAATTCCATACAAAGACAGGAGAATCATCATTAAGAAGATTATGGGGGAAGGTACTAGGCGAGGGGGGATACATTGTCAAACGTAAGTACGCCAACGCAATTCAAAGGTGTAAAAAAAAAGAAAGTCTTTGAAGACAGCAAAAAAAAACAGGTCTGAGGAAGTCGGGATGGGGGGCTTAGAGTAGAATGAGGGGTGGATTACTAACAATTACTCTCGAAGGGAAATAGAAAAAGATGAATACAAGGGGGGGGGTACGAGCTCAGGACAAGGACAGGATCCTTCTTTACTTTCTTGGAGGATAACGAGGTTGGTTAACAAAAGGGAAATTCTGCGAGCTGGGATTATCCAGAAATTTTTGGTGGGGGGGGGGGGGGGAGGATTATTAAACATCCTTAGAAGAAGTTCAGATACGGCTGGCCTTTCAAACGGCCGGAAAAGGGTGCAGGGGAATCTAAAAGGAGGATGGAAAAAACCCGGAGAAGGAGTGTAGTCAAAAAAACTTTTTTTGAAGGGCCACTGGGGAAAGGTAGGCTGGGCGCTCAGTTCACCGCAGGAATTAAGGGAAAAATCTTCAGGGGGAAAGGACAATTCAAGGCGAGGAAAGGTTTGGGAAAAGAGGTGATAAAAGGAGGAGGGCGACCAATTGGTGGGGTAAGTCGTTGGGAAAAGGAGAGTCAGCAAGCAGGGGGGAAGGAGGCGCAAAGAGGAGGAAGAAAATTGTCATCTAGTCTGGGGGGAAGGAGGGACGAAAGGGGGAAGGAGGGACGTGCTCATAAAGGAAGTACTGAGAAACTTCTGGGGGGTATTGGAACTTATGAAGAGAAGGCATGACCCTCAAGAAATTGGGGGAAAACGCACTAGGAAAAAAGTGAGGGAGTTGGGAAAGCAGGCACTCTAGGGAGACGTGGGAGAGGTTCTGCAAAAGCAACGACAAAGTCTTTGCCCAGGAGGGGGTGCGCACCACTTTAGGGGGTTCAGGAACGGGTGAATCAGGAAGTGAATACGGGAAAGGAGGGGCATCAAGCAAAAAAAGAAAATTACAAGCTAAACCATAAAAAGAGGAGCCATGTAAACGTCATTCTTTCGGGAGGGGGTCAGGGCGAGGAAAAAGATTTCAAGGGAAAACGTGGAGCGTTCAGGGGGTTTCTACAGACAAAGGTGCAACGACAAATGAGCTCGTCCTCGGGCAAACGAAACAACTGCGAAGGAGGCGGCTGCACAAAGGGGGGGACCATATCAGTCCTGGAGGAAGACGTCTCCGTGCCTCAAAAAAAAAAGGTAATAAAGAGGGAAAAACGAAAGGAGTAACGAAAAAAAATGTCCTCACGGACCGCACAAACGAACCATGCCGTCACTCCATCAGGAAACAACACGATGGAGCTGCTAAGGTTCATGAAAAAAAAACTTAACCGAAGAGAGTTGGTGGGGGAAAAAGGAAAGAAGGGCTCTTTTACTGAGTAAAGCACAAGGGGGGGGGGGTTTGGGAGATGGGGGTGCCGTCTGGGAGCAGGCCGAGATCGATTGGGGTAAGGGCCCGTCTATCAAGAAAGACAGGAAGCAATCCGGGACACTTCGATTTTGAAGGGGCAAGCGGAATCTGGATGTGGAGAAAAAAGGGAGGACTGAGAAGAAAGCTGGGGGGGAACAACACATGAAAAAAGAAATGTTGTAGGGGGGGGGACATTTTGTTCTGCGCGTATTCAGGGCTAAGGAAGGGGGGGGAGGAAAGACTTAATCTTTCGAGAAGGGCGAATCAAGGAACGATCGTTGACTGCTCTCGAAGCTTCGGCTACTAAAGGTTCCTTTGGGAAGTGTCAAGGCAAAGAGAAAAAGAAAAAAACAAAGGAGACTGTCAGAAAAGAGAAATACTTCTCTGGAAACGGCGCATTTTTCGGGGAATACTTGGGGTTTCAGGGTTGGGGGATGACGAGGGGGGGACGCAGGGCAGGGGGTCTTTCGGAGGGGGGGGGAGAGGGAATTTTTCTTTCTTTTGAGGGGGGCTTTTTCGCCGGGGATACTTTTGCGTTCAATTGGGGGAAATAGGAGGGAGGGAGGAGGGAGGGAAAGAAGGTAGAGGGGTTGGACTCGGCGATAGAAAAAAAAAGGTGCCTCCGTTTCCTTTAGGAGACGTCGAAAAACTCAGGAAGGGGGAAAAAAGAAAAACCTCGCAAGGGGACATTGGCTGAGAGATCGGACCGTAGGGGGGGCGCTGGGGGAAGGGGGAAGTCTTGGATTCTAAGGGGAAAATCGAACTCTCCTTCTAGGAGGGTCTAACTGTCTCCGAGGGGGGCTTAACAGGAAAAAAGGACTAATGTGGAAAGTCTAAAAAAACATACAAGGAAAGAGAAAAAGACTCAGAAAAACTGAAAAAGGGATACTCCTTATCCTGGATTTCAGGGGGGGAGAATTGGGACTTGAAAGAGAGGTGAGACATCGAACTCGACGAGAGGCGGGGGAGTTGCGAGCAGTGCCGAGCAAAGGAGCGACTTTGAAAAATTATTTATTTCTAGGGGGGGGTCGGGGAGAAGCTAGGACTGAGGAAGCGCTACCCAAAGAGGGGGGGAGGAGGGGATTCATCAGGGGGGGGTCCCTTAACTTCAGGGAACGGCTTGAATGTCATCTACTTGGGGAGGGGGGGGAAAGACATCCTCAGACTCTGCAGAAGAACCCTTCACTGGTGGAAAAGGAAAAAGATTTCAACAGTGGGGTTGAAGATGGAAGGGGGTCCGGAGGGGATTGTTTGCCTCACGTGGGGGGAGAAAAAGAAAGAAATCTAACCATTTTTAAATGCAGTCCGTAGTAGGCATTCTAGAAAAAGGTTGTCACTTGAAGAAAGAGTCATGGAGAACGGAAAAGAGAAACAAAAAAGAGAGATGACGGGGGAAAGGGAACGCAGCCTGCGGCTGAAAGGGAAAGAAAGGTTTTCCAAACTCGCTTCATAAGAGAAACGGACCTGAAGGGGGGGGCTTCTGTAGGGAAGACTAAGGGGACTCGAAAAAGGAATAAAGGCCTTCTTCAAAAAAAGGGAACGCCTTCAGACTTATTTTTTCAAAAAAGAAAAGGTTCTTACTGAGCTAGCAAAAAAAGGATGGCGAGATAAAAACAAGTCAGAAAAAAGGGGATCATAATGTGGAAAAGAGAGGTTTACAGGAAGAAAGCGCGCCCATTTAGAAGGGACAAGAGTGTGTAGCAAAATAATCGAAAAAAGAATCACAACAGCCTTCCACGAAAGGGGGCTCGTGGGGGAAAAGGCGTGTCAAACAAAAGGAAAGATCGAGATATGATGCGCAGGAATCGAGCCGCGTAAGATAGTCATGGGATCCGGGTAGTGGGGGCTTGAGCTGGGAAAGATGTGGGGAAAAGAGAATTTCCAGGAGAGAGCTCTTCTTCCACATCATCTAAAAAAGGGCGCGGTTCAGAAACAAAGAGTTTAGAGAACACCCACGGAGGTGGGGGGTCCGGTGGTCAGGAAGAGAAGAAACAACTCCTCCAGAGCAAACAGCGAAAAAAACAGAAAGTCTCGGGAGAAGGTAGCGTTCATACCGCGAGATCAAGGGGGTAAGGCGTTCGGGCAAATAGAGGGAAACTTATAAAGTCAACGAGGAAAAGTTCTTTTGTTCTAAAAGGGATTCGCTTAAGGGGGGCGCTTATAATTAAGCGACAAGGAAGAAAGAGGGTGGGAAAAAACCTACGATAATGCTGAGAAAAAACCACCCTTCGTATAAAAAACCAGAATCCCAGGGGAAAAGAGGGAATATCAAAAAAAAAACCAGAAAAAAGAGTTCGGGACTCCGACAAGAAAAGAGGTAATCGTCCCACAAAGGGAAGCACCCTCTACGGAACAGATAATTATCTTCAAGAGAGAAGCGTGGTAGAAAATTTTTCGGGGAGAGGAGGGGGGGGGAAAATGTAACGCACGACGGGAGAAAGATGGCTCTTCAAACCTATTCTCGGGCAGCAAGGATCGCCATCCAAAAAAAGTCCTGAAAAATTCGCAAAGAGCATAACAACTGAAAAGGAGACACAGCCAACATGCCCGGACCGAGGGGGTGGTAAACCCAATCGTGTGGCTTCGGAAAAGTCACATCCAGAGGACAACGGAAAAGGAGTCGGAAGAGAATACTGTAGAGGAAGAGCTGAGAAGAAAGGCAAAAAGTATCTGGCACCTTCAACCAGACCAACTCCCGATTGGGGGGAGACACGCCGGCAATGCGACAGGCAGTAGTCAGTAATGGAAGGGAAAGGTCGCAAGGACCCCCTAGATTGCTTCGTGGAGATTCTGCGGGAAAGTAAGGTGAGCTTTAAGGGTCGTTAGGGGAGAGGGGTCTCCTACAGCGACTTTCCGTTTTCTGGAGGGAGAGGGAGCCGATGTGGGCAAAATTTAGTCAAGGATATTGGGAAAAGATGCCGGGTTTTGCACCGTGGGAAGTCATTAAAGGCTTATAGGGGGGCGAAGAGACTGAGAAAGGGGAGATGATTCACAGGGAAAAAAAACTTGCGGTCTGTAGAAAAAAAGCACTTCCTTCAAAATCCAGGGGTTCTAAAGCTTTCGAGAGACGACCTCCGCGGAAAAGCCTAAAAGAGTGGATGAGGGAAAATGTGTCTCAATCCAAGGGTCCTGGCTTGTAACTTGGTGGCACGCGTGATGAGGGGAAACAACCCGAAGAAGGAAAAGACTTAACTTGGAAAAAAACCGGACAGTGGTCTACAAAATGGGACCAGAGGCTAGTTGCCTGCAAAAAGAGAATCAAGAGAAAGACTACTTAGAAAAGAAAAATGGAATGCATCAGGAGTAGAACCAACTAGCAAAGATTGAGTATAAACATTCTTGAGTTTCAAAGGAAGGAAACTTAAGAAAAAGAAAAAGAGTCAACCAGAAAAGCGTCGAAGGAGGAGGTAGGGGGGGAAAGAACAACTAAAGAAGAGTAATAAGAAAGCTGAATTTGCCCGGGGGAAAGGTCGAACTCCACGGTTGAGGCCTCTCTTAGCCATGCCCTGAGGCGAAAAAAAAAGAAAGGGGAAAAGGGGTCGCAAGGCTGCCTGAGAACAGCTTTCATGGAAAAGGAACAAAAAGAAGGCCAGTAAACGGAAGTCACCTGTCGAGAAAGGGTTGGGGACTTACGCGTCAATGAGCGGTGAACTGAGCTACCCAAGGGGAAACAAGGAGTGGAAAAAAAGGGGTCACTGGTGGGAAAAAAAAAGAGGATCGAACGGGGAAAAGGAAATAACATATGCATCGAGTAAGAAAAGCTCAAAAGAAAAACAAATCAGTGGGCGGAAAAAAGGGAAAGTTGAGGAAGGGAAGCCATTAGAATCACATGACCACGGCTCTATTCCCGGAGGGGGGTCATCCATTACGAAGGACCTTGGACAGGGGCTTCGAGGCAAAAGGGGGGGGGGGCAACCACGGGAAGGGGAGGGTCCTCAGCACGGGAAAAGGCGCGAATGTCCGGGAAAAAGCGAGGACTCGGAGAAAAAGCAGATAAAGAGGGATGACTGAGAAAGACTCTCAACAACAAAAGAAAAGGGAAATAATAGAGATAATTTTTAATTAGACTTAATCTTTTTAAAAAACCGTGCAAAAATCGAGCCGTCCGGAATGCTGGGATAGAAGAGGGGGGGGAATCACACATCGGGAGAGAGTACGTCTTCAAACCACGTTTGATCTGGGGGGTTTATTGAAGGCACGTGGAGGAGGAAAGAAAGGGGGAAGACCAGAAAGGGTCAACTTTCACGGGCCTACACGAAAGGCTTGTTTCCTTGAGAGATGAAGCTACCGAGGGAAGGGATGAGGGAAATGCAGGAAAAAAGAAAAAGGGGAGGAAAAATTTTTTGGAAGAAAAAAATATTTGCTCATCCGGGTGTGAGGAGGGGGGTTTCGCTCAGTGGAAAAGTGGGTGGAAAAAGTACAAGGGAGGAAAGTGGTGGAAAAAGGAAAGTAAAGGGGAGTAAGGGGGGGAGTCCAAGAAAGATCATGCGCCACGGGGAGCCAATGTTCTAGAAAGGGGGCCAGGGGGCTCAAGGGAGAGCGGCGAACGCTGATTAATCAAAAAGAAAGAAGCTTCGGACACCGGGAGGCGCTCGTCATGCCTATGAGGGAGAGAAAGGAATCCTTTAGGACGAAAAAGGGTCGACGCGAAAGGTGGGGGAAGGGGGGAAAAGGGATGGACCCTCAATAGGGGTACGCACTATTTTTCGGTCAAGGAAGTTGTGGAAGAATCCTAAGGATGCATCATCGATTGAAAGGAACAGGTTGAACCGCGCAGCAACGGAAGAAAGGGAAAGTGCCAGTTGTCAAAAAAAAGGTGTAATTTGAAAAGGGGGGGGAAAGACTTACGGTTTCATCTCTTTCGGAAGGGGATTGGTGACACGTGAACGAAACAAAAGCAGAACAGAAAGGGACACGGCAGGTGTAGGGAAGAGGGGGGACAGAGAAAAGACAATGCAGGTGGAAAAAAAAATGGAGCTTACGAAGGAGGGAGGAAAACTCCGTTGTTCCCAGGGGGAAAATAGTACCTATTAAGAAGAAAAATCAGAGAAGGGGGAGATAATTCAACGAAGAAAGGAACGGAAAAGGCACCACCTTGGGGAAAAAGGATTATCTTCGAGGAAAGAGCGCCTTTCCTCACCAAAGAAAGGCAAATATTCAAAAAGAGTATCTTGAGAGAAAGACAAAGAGGAAAGAAAGGGAAAAAAAAAAAAAGGGGGAAGGGAGGGCCCATATCAAGGATGCATTCTTGGGGGCCGGAGAATGAGTCGGAGGCCTTCCCAGAACTCAAGGAAAAGTGGGAAAGAGGGATATGAATCAAAAAAAGGGGTAGTCACTGGGGGTTGAAAGGATGGAGGCCTCATGAGCGTGTAAGGGGGTGCCGGAAAAGGAAAAAAAGGAAAATCCGAATAAGAAGCCGCACATCGGAATAGGGGGGGAAGACCACGTGTCCGGACTGCATCATTACAGGAAGCCCACCCTATTGGGTTTAAAGGGGCATTTTGGAGGGACATTTGGGGGGTGCCGGAGGGGCATTCATGCGAAGGGGGGGGGGACGAGAGAAAGAGGTTGATTTTCCTGCGGCCTTTCGGTCCTTCACCGGAGTGAACGAAGGCTGCTTCGAGGAGGGGCGTTGAAAGGGGGTGCGCCTCAAAGGGGAGGGACCCCTTTCAACACAAATTAACGATCCAACGGCTCATCAGAAAAGGGTTCACAGTGGATTTGCGATCACAAAAAGCAGTTTCGTTGAGGGGGGGGAAAAAAAAGAAAGGGAACTCAGGCGCGTGTAATTTCTGTCTATGGGGGAGTGACATTTTAAGGAAGGATGTGAGGAGGGGACGGGGGAAGGGGTGAGAAAGAAAGAGTGAAGGGCTTACGTTCAAATTGGAATGATCGATTCGTGTAAAAAGAAACGGGAAGGGGACAGAAGAGGAGCCGGAAAAGAGGGTTAATAGGCTAAAAGTCCTTTAATGGAGAGATCCCGTTTCCTAGGACGGCCCCGGCGCGACTGGAGGGTGGGGTCGCTGGGTAGGGTTCAGATGTAAGGGATCCATGAAGTCGCATGGTGGGGAGGGAGGGAGACGCTCTCCGCTAATATTGGAGGGAGCAGAGCACGCTAGAAATGGCAAAGAGGAAAGACTGGTAGAGCCAAGAAGAAATAGAGAGCAGTCATCACAGAAAGCCCATCCTCCTGAAGTCAGGATGGGGGGCACTCATGGGGGGGGGGGGAGATTCGAGGAATTCGATATTCGGCATCGGGAAACCCTTCAAGGGGTCAAAGCAAATTACGCAGGAGAGGGGAAGATGGAGGACCAAAACAACTCGCCTGGGGGAGTTCTATGGAAAGTTTAATACAAAAAGGGGAAGTCTAAATGGGCGCTCTTGGAGGATCAACCTCGATGAGTCTTGAGAGAAGGAAGTTATGGGGAGTTGGGCGAAAGCCA
>Ga0179591_1343463_pt1 | contig 13193 bp, 14 predicted proteins | sample CZOMad2_1_08_16f_FD_182891 | JGI IMG/M metagenome (GOLD analysis project Ga0179591, IMG submission 182891) | Vadose zone soil fungal communities from Angelo Coast Range Reserve, California, USA - CZOMad2_1_08_16fungal (PacBio error correction) | ecosystem: Environmental > Terrestrial > Soil >...
CTGGGGGGTTATAAGACCGTGCCATGGAAGCCCTATACGAAGGGGAGCCAGCGAATACGAAGCCCAAGTGGACAGAACGGGTTTGCAGAGTGGGGGCGGCAGCCACATCTTTAGTGCCAAGTTCGTGAAAAAATCCTCGAAAGGGCATCGCAGTGGCCTGGCCTAATGGTGCGGACAGCAGTCATGGTCGCTACAATCATTTGTCAAAGGACACTGTATGGCGCATGGCCGCCCCCAAGGCAATCCATTCTGATGAAACTGTTGGAAGCCACGGCCGGGGGATCGGAGTGGACGCTCCTGGGCGGTATCCATTCAGCGTCCCACAGCGGGTTTGCTATGCACTGTGATCTATCAACCGATTCATTTCCCGAGGTCCTACGGGCCCCTGGGCTCCGTGCCAACGAACCAGTGCGCCCCGGAAGACGCTGGGAAGGATTTCAAGGCGGTTAAGTGGACCCATGCCCGAAGGTGGAGGGGCACAGCGCAATTCCCTGCGACTTCCGAAAGTTCACGGACGGCATGCAGGCCGGAAATCCGCGGGGTTCGTGGTTGGGGGGGCCAGTGTAACGACACTCCCTGTACCGAATTAAACAAAGACTCTGGTCCCCGCGGACTCGGGGAACTAGGGCTGAGTGCACCGGGGGCGTGAACGAATGGAAATTAAAAGTTTAAAGGGGATTCTTTAATGGCACCACAAAGGGGGGGGGGGGGAGGGTTTCTCAAGAAAAACCATCTTCGTGCGCGGGAGGAACCGGAGAGAATGGGTTCTCATTGGCGGCCACCCCTGAGAGAGTGCACCCTCAATTTAAAATGTGAAAGGTTTATTCGCCACAAAAGCCGCTTAGGGCACGAGGCGCAGCAAAAAAGGTCGAGGCAGCGTTGGGACGAAAAGAAAGGTTTTCGTGGGATCACTAAAAGGGGGGTCACCATTCACTAAAGGAGTGGGGGCGCGCGGGGAACGGCCCTTACCTTCCACGTAACGGAAAAAAAAAGTACGGATGAGGGCCCGGGACGACTTTCCCAAAGGGAGGGTTCCACCCCCTGAATCCGTTTGAACAATACCGGGGGGATTGGGGGAGAGTTTGGGAACCGTGCGCAAGGCCGGAAAAACCGGCTACCTGAGAGTCTTCCTGTAATCTGCAAACTGGGATAACCGGGGGATGACTGTTTGAGGATGATTCTTTAAACCTGCGGCCCTCCCCGTAGGCGCCTACAGCAAGGGGTGGGGTGCGTCCAGACTCAAAGAGGGCCGCCAGCCCGTGTGTTGAACTTTAGGTTTAACTTCGCGCCAAGCAGAAAACCTCGGGAAAGAGGATTCGTCGGCTGCACAGCAGAAGAAATCCGGCGAGAAATGAGGGAAAGGTGGGCGGGTGGCTGAGGGGGCCATTCGTCCGGGGGGGGGGGGTGAGCGGCCCACCGGGGGGGAACTCCTGCCACTTTGCAAAGGAGAGGTCCCATTCAAACATGGGACAGGCCACATCGCGAATGGTTCCCCTCTTTTGGGAAATCCTGGGTTGCTAACGAAAGGGTTCCGCAACCCTGGGTCAAACCCAACACCCTTGGTGTGCCCAACGGGGGAGTTCAAAGGGTCCCTCACACCAACGCTTAGGGAAACGGTGCGGGTCCCGCTGACACGCCGGAACTAAGTGAAACAGCGAAGGGTGGAACACCCAAGGGGCGGCCCTGGTCAAGCAGCCTAGGTTTCCCAACGAAAGTAAGCAAAAGCTGCAATGGCGAAGACCCGCGGTTACATGTGGGCTCGGATCAGAAAAACTCCATTTCATCTACGCGGGGGCCCGGGACCGGGGCCCAGCGGATTTGTTACGGGAAACCCAGGGGCTGGAAACCGGGACCCTCTTCTTGGAAATTCAGGAACAGAGTAGTACATCCCGAGAAGGAAGAATTTAAGAGACCCGAAAAGGATCTGCTGTAACTTGCGAAGACAAGGACCCGAGCACAGGGTGTGGAGACCGCTTGGACTTGAACGAAATAAACGCTAAGGTTAATGTCAAAACGCTGGGGTCTTCATGAGGCTTTAAGCGCTGGTCCGAAAGGAAAGGAGAAGTAGTGGGCTGAAAACCATTCACCCTCGAGAAGAAGAATTCAGCTACCGTAAATCCCTTGGCAGAATGAAAGGGCTACCGCCCGCAAGTTTCCTAGGCATAAGCAAGGATCATTTGCTACAATCAAAGGGGAAAGCACGACAGAGACCACTTTTTTCTAGAAACAGAAATCGGAAAAAAACGTCCCTATTAGGGAACTATCATCGGCGGGCCCACAATGACGTGCCTTGGAAAAAAGAACGGGTCGTTACGGGAAGTAATAGGAAAAGAGGGCAATAAAAAAGGAAGGTGGGAAAAATGTGGCCCCCAGGTTTTTGGTTTTGTGAAACTTGGGTATTCAACGCCTTTGACCACAAACAAGAAGCTTTGCTAGAACATTTAAAAGAAGAGGGCCCGACCGGAAAGTCACGCAGGCTCAGGAACGTCCGTGGCGGAAAGAGGAACAAATCTGGGGAGGAGCCAGTCCTTCTCTTAAAAATAACGCACACAAAGGGAGGGTTCAGAAAGGAGGCCGTAAAGTGAAAGGAACAACGAAAAAGATGGGGTAAAAAGACCTGGCCCTTGAGAACCAAGGAAAAACCAGCGATGAAGGAGGAAAATGCGGCAGAGGGGCCGGGAACAAAAACCCGGTAAGAAAGGAAAAAAGCCAAGGTGTGTAATACAGAAACAAGTGAGGGTGCTCCGCCAGTCGGGCTACTTAGCGCTCGGGAAAGGGGACTTCTGACAGAGAGGTCGGGGGCAGCAACTTTCTCAAACTCCGCTCAAATAAAGTAAGACTCCATTCCCTTGGGGTGTGGAACTGGGGGACCAGTCCTGCGGAAGCGGGCAAAAAGGCCGGCAACCGCGATGGTCCGGAAAAAGGGGAAATCTAAAAACCCGTCCTTTCCTAGAAAAGCAAAACTAGAAGGGGAAGGGGACCAGCCTCGAAAAACGGGGTCTAGGCCAGTACTGCCCCTGAAAAAAGGGCCTTTAAGCAAAACAAGGATACTAAGGAGGAGTCCAAAAGAACGAAAGCCGTTAAGTGCGTCTCTCCGGAAGAGGTCCTATGTTGGTATCCAGGACTCTCAAAAACGCTTACGGAATTTTAAAAAAACTTTTAAAAAAAAGGATCTTCTTTTTTCCACAAACACCCCCGAAACAAGAGGGACCCCCAAAGAGAAAAAATAAAACCCATACCCAAAGAGTCTATCCGAACAAAAGACGACACTTGAAAATGAAGGGTACTTGATCTCGACATGACTTCTACTGGTAAAAGGTGATCGTTTGTTGCACATGAATGAAAAAACTCCCTCGCCGTCACTCACGCAAAGCAGGGATGCCACAAACATCTTCATCAAAAAAGTAAACTAGAGAAGGTTCTATCAAGCGAACCGTTTGCAGAAGATACCCTACTCTCTCCTGGCACCAGCACCGGTTCCGAACCTCGTTTTGCCCCCGTATGAAAATCGATAAAAAAGGTACTCAAAGGGACCCAATTTCTGGGAAAGGATGCCGTATCTGTTTTGGCTCGCGCCTTGAATCTGTTCCAGAGGGAAAATTTCCGGTGTGGACCGTGGGCGGGTGTGGGGGGGGTCTCGCAGCAGTAAAGATCAAAGCAAGTCCTTACGAGAGAAACGCGATATTCGGAAGTCCGCAAAAAAAAAAAAAACAACCCGAAGGTCCCCACCTAAAAACCAAAAAAAACAAACAAAAACCCACCCACCTTCCGACTCAAGGAAGGACCTTTTCCACAGTTCCAAAGGGGCTCGAGGGATTACCAGGGTAAGTCAGGACAAATACACATTGAGGGAAGAATGTGTTCAAAAGACAGTCAAGAGGAAGCCGAGTCCGAGGGACCGAAGGCCGGGGTTTCTAAGGGTCCGACCTCGACCTTCAACGCCGTTCGAACAGAGTGATAACAAGACATGCTCACCAAAAGACTACAAGAATCAACTACCGGGGATCACGCCCCGAGCGGAAGCCGAAATGGGAAGCAAACCATTGCGGAAGGAAGGCGGAATTTCGGGAAGCTTTTCCCCATGTCAAAGAAAGGAAGAGTTCAGCAATTTGTGGTAAAGGGGTCGGATCGCTGCCTGTGTCACAGGCGGGATGTTTATTTCGACAAGGGACTACTACTTGATCGAAGGAGGGATGCCGACCGAGGGAGAAGCGTTGCGTTTTTATCAGACGAAGAAGAGGAAAGAAAAAGGGGGTCTGTTAAAAAAGGCAAGTCCAGAGCTGTGACCAGGTTCCGAGCATGCCAAGCCGCTGGCTTGAAAAAAGAAAGCTAGCACTCGCCAACTTTGCCCCCCAAAAGCCCATAGCGACAAGGACAAATCGGGATCAACGTAAAAATCGCACAAAGAGGGGGCCGGAGAGAAAAGGGAAAAAAATAGGGCCCCGGCAGGATTAAGGAGGGCAGGAAAACTCGAGACTCTTAGGTTTGGCGAGAGTCTAGCGCAGGAGAAGGGGGACTCAAACCACGGGGCAGATGGCTTCAGGATTTCTCAGAGCCTAAGCGGAAGGGGGCAGAGGGGTTAATCCCGGCATCATCTGGGGAGGCAAACGGAAAGAGGGGACTCGGGAAAAGGATAGTTTTATGGGCGGCCTGGGGCACCAACTCCGGAAGTTGTCAAGAGTACCTCATCAAGGCGTCAAACATGTCCTTGGAAACCCGGCCACCAAACCAAGAAACCAAGAAAAAAAACCAAAACGCCAAAAACCCCACCCCCCACCAAAAAAAACCCACAAAACCCCCCACCAAAAACAACCAAAAAAAACACCCAAAAACACACAAACCCCACCCACCACACCCCCCCCCCAAAAAGTTTAATGGTAACGGGATTCTGTAAAACTCCTCAGAATGACCCTCTCACGCTTGGAAGCAAGGTTAAACCCTTAGGAAAGAAAATCTTTCGAACCTGACAGTCAAGGGAGATACATCTTTCCCGAAATAAGAAAGGGTTTTTTGGGGGGTTTGTTTTTTGGGTGTTTGTTTTTTTTTCAAAAAAGCCCTGGTCCGCAAACACTCTTGAAAGAAAGAAAAAGGAAGAAAGGGAGGACGTGGGCAACTAAAATTAACAGAGGGTGGGTTAGGGAGCCGAAAAAGACAAATGCACTTCCCCGAAATTCGTTTGAAGTGGAACAAAAGGTCAAATTAAAAAACTTCTCCTTCGGCTGATGCGCGGGCTCCGGAGAGAGAGAGAGGAAAGAGGGGCCGTGCAAACCTGACAAAAAGCGTTGACCATGTACTAGTGGGGAGGCTGAAGAAAGCAGAATTTCGAAACAGGAACCTAGAGCGGCATTGAAAAAATTTTGTTGTACATAAAAACGGGGGGAGGTCGGCGGACTGTTCCAGGGCTTGGAAAATACCTGAGTAACCAAGGAACTGGAAAAACCCTGGTCGAACGCCCAAGCTCCAGGAGACAAAAAGGGAAAGCCTTTAACCTTTCCGGCGAAGGAATGAGTTCCGGAGTGGGGAAATACCAGTCAAGAAGAACGGACGGTTCCGGGTAGAAAAAAACTAATAGAAAAAAACTGGGAGTTGCCCTCCCAATAGAACGGGTCCCCAATGTGGGGGGAGGGCCGCGGGCCAACTCCTCTTTAAATGTAAACGAGGCGTGTGTCCCAAACCGTAACGAGGGCAGGCAAAAGCTGAAAGGTAACACACCGGCCCACGGAAGGAAAGTAAATGGTCCGAGCCGCAAAGAGAGGTGAGGTTTGAAAACCGAAAAAGCGAATAAGGGGAGTCCTCGTCATAAATAAACTTCCTCACTCCTCTCAAGCCTAGACCTGAAAAATAAAGAGGGAGTGGACGAAATGCATTTAACTTCATTGGGAAAAGGGGGCTATGGCCGTAAAGCAGGAAGGAAAGTAAATACCCATATGGGATGGGGAAAATTTACCCTCAGGAAAGGGACAAACGGCGAGACGTCCAAACCTAAGGGAAAAAAAAAGTTAAGGAGGAGGCCAAGACGGGAGGGAGAATGCAGAAAAGGGCGGGCGGTCGAGATGAAAAGGGTGTTTTTCAAAATTGGGAAGAAAAGTGGACCAAAAAAAGAAGAGCGGCTGACCGACGGTCCTGGTACTTAGCCAAGCAGTTTGAAGGTTACGGTCCCCCCGGAATGCGTGCTGGCCGAAAGCGGCCCCAGCAATGGGGTGTCAACGACCGTCCAACGCGCACTGGGGGGGTAGCCTTTTTAAGCGGCCACGCCGACGGACAACCGACCTAACCAAAAAGGAAAGACTTCTGCAGCGATTTTGAAACGGCAAAACAAACCCCCCCAAATGCGGGGACGTGCTTCCACAAAAAAGCCGCAAAAATACCGCCGGCCCAAGAGCAGGACCGCGGCCGGGCAACAAGAACGTGAGCAACAGGGTTCTTCGTGGACGCAACCTGATGGAAAAGACGCAGTGAGGGGGAGAAAAGGGAAGGGCAAGTCTTCCGCAGGGGGGAGGTTGCAGAAGGGGGGGGAAAAAGTCGTTAGTACAAAAAAAAGCCACCGTGACGAAGGGGGGTCCCGCTGGCCTCAGGTCCGCCGCGATCACTAGGAAAAGAGTCTAGGTAATCCCAAGCCGGTCGGCACGAGAAAAAAGGGGGGCCCAGAAGGGAACGTTAGAGCGGGCAGGCCGCTTGCCAAAGCCGTTGCCCTCTCCCTTCATGGAACTGGAGGACGAACCGGACGAGACAAGATCCCTGGTGGGGGGACCCCGGGGGGGACCTGAACCAACTAAACGGACGCCGCTGCGGCGGACGGCTCCCTGGGGGAATTGAGAACCACAAAACCATAGGTGCTAAAAAACAAAGGAAAGACCCTTGAAATGTGGAGAAAGACCATCGACCCTTCAACAGGGGGGAGCCGTTGCCGGAGTAAGGAGAAAAAAAAGACTTTATCCATATTTTGGTCCCGCGCCATTGAAGGGGGCTGGCTAATGTAAAATAAACGACAATAACTTCTTACGCTGTTAAGAAAAGGAAACTTGCTGGAAACGACAGGGGAACAAGGCCAGAAAGCGGCTTAGGGGAGGTACAAATTCGACGGCAAAAAAGAATCGTGTATGGACCACTCTAATCCGCTGACCTCCTAAACAGCGTGAAAGAGGGGACGCCTCAATTCCAATAGCATTCCCCCCCCGTGTTAAGAAAAAGCTCCCCCCAGGAAATAAGTCAGAACCATCCCTTGCTGCCGCCATCTGAGAAAAAAACTTGGAGAAGAATACTCTATCAGTAAAACCGAGGAAGAAAGTGGTATTTCTTCTCTTCAATAATCGTTATATCATCGGGCCCCAGTAAGTCGGGGGGGGAAGACATCACCAGACAGAGGGAACGTGATCAATGGGACAAAAACTCCCGCCTGTGTAGATTTACGGAGGACTATTCGTTTTCCTCGTTTATGGACAAGAGGGACCAAGCATCGGGCAAGGATTATCGAAAAAATTCCCCCCCCAGTAGGCTTCTCCCTGTATACAGAGGGATCGTCGAAGAGAACCCGCGAAACCCCTACCAAGTACAAAAAAAACAAAGACCGAACCCAACAAAAAAGGGGGACCCCCCGTGGAAAGTCGGCTCCGGCTAACGCCACGCAGTTTTCCAACAGGGGGGGAGTCGAAAACGTGGTAGGGAACCGTGAAGGGGAAAACCCTGGGGTCCGGAAACAAACAACCAAATAGAACCTAAAGAAATCCATGCTAGCAGCACTCTAAGCAGGTTGGGGGCAGGGACCCACCCGTCCCAGACACCTAAATTTCCCGTGGCCCCCCAGATACGTCCAGAGGGAAGTGAAGCTCTTCGGGGATTTGAAGGACTGTTGATAGACCCTTGAATTTCTCATCCCAGTCTGGGGGGGAAGAGTGTCACCTGCAAAGGGGGACATCAACCATCCGGTCACGGGGGAAGGCTGACCTTTCGTATGAAGAATAAAGACGCCCGCGTTTGGGAAGGGAACCATACTAAAAATCTAAGGCCTCGTTCTCTAACCAGTACCCATTACGCGGGGAGCTTTGGGTCAGGCTCCGAGGGAAAGCACCCGTCATACCAGAGACGACTGTACCGGACTGCCCCTTCCCCCGGAAGGGGTGAAGGAAGAGGAAGAGGTACGAATAAAGCCTAACGTTGGGAGAGAACGAAACCTTCCGGGGGCTAGCACTGAGGAGAGTGGCAGACTTCCTCATTCCCGAGGCCAAGAGTAGTTAAGCGAGAGAAACCACTGACGGCCGCAAGTGTTAAACATTCGACCGCCTCGGGGTAAGGGAGGGCTAGAAGACAACGTTCCTTTCAACCAGTTGTAAAAAAAGGATGGCGAGGCCTGCCAAAGCCCTTTTGGGTCCTAAGGGACGTCTATCCAAAATCTGACTCCACAACGTTAGGGACTTCAGAAGAAGTGGTGGGGGGCGCCAGTGTGAGACTTAACAATCGATGGGGGAAGCCATTTATGGAAACGCGCAAAAGGGGAAAACGTGGGACTCTTTCGTCGCTGCATGGACTTTTATTGGGAAACCAATTTCTTTATTAAAAAGAGCGGCGCGGAAGGATTTAACCTCCATTTTTTTTGGGTGGGGGGTGAAAAAAAAAAGAAACCGGGTTGGGGGAAAAACGGTTTCGACCCCTCTTTAAATGCAAAACCGCGTGGGGGTCGGCGCGAAAGAACTGAAAGAATCAAGGAAGACAAACATTTCTTCCAATCCGGAAACCTTGACTAACACAGCCAGGGGGCCGGGCCAGTCCCCCTGGCCAGAAATTTGGGGAAGATTAACAGTGGCTCAGGCTGACTAACACAGTAGGGAGGCCCGGGGTAAGAAAAAAAAAAAAAAAAAAAAAAAAAAAGAGGTCTGGGCCGCGAATTTCCACCGGCCGACCGGGAGTGTATTAAAAAGGACACTAAAACTGGGAAGAAAAACAGGACTGGAAGGCACTGAATTTGCTGAGAATCACTCCACATTAAGAAAAAGATAGGGGGCCAAGGGTGCCCACAACCTCGGAGGCAACCGGAAGACCGCCCCCGCTTCCACCCCGAAAAAACCCCCAGAAGGGCTTTCTGGTGCCTTCCTGGTCCTTGAACCGCCCGGGGGACGGAATATACAGAAAAGTGTGAAGGGGTTGATTCGTTTCCATCCGGGCCTGAGAACATTTCTTTGGGCAAACCACCTAAGGCCAGGAATAGAATACGTCGACCTCACTGTTTTTGGAAACCCATGGTTTCGTTGAATTCAGGGCCGAAATGTGTCTAACCAGTGCCTTTTTGGATAAACTGGGAGAGTTTACAGAAACTCTTAGCAAAAAAACGCAGAGAGGGAAAAAATAGCGCCGGGAAGAGACTGGACCATTTAAATCTTCTGGGGGCGGTGGAACTAAAATCGGTAGCGCGGCCTGAAGGGGCCAACCCTTAAAGAGAGCGAGTTCAATGAATCGTGAACGTTCCAAAAGAATTTCGCTTCCACTGGGGTTCCCACCTCTGAGAGGGACCTATTTTCAAGAAAGGGGGGAGCCGAAAAAGAAACCGGGAGGAGTTGGGCTCCAATTCAGCTCCTAGTAGCGGGAGTGGCGGGGCTCGGTGATTTCTTTCTGTACCGGAGGAGTCACAAGCCCATTGTAATGCGTCCGGCAGAGATTGACGCCCTTCTCTACTAAGGGGTGGTATGAGACAGGGCAAAGAAGAAGCACGAGAGCCCTGGCCCATAAACGCCTCCTCGTTTAACAAAAGAATAATTAACCTGGTCGGGGTTTCTAAAGAACTTGGCTCGGTTTGGGTAGGGAACAGAAACAGAAGGGTAGCGGTGTGCCGCGAACCTTCTCTTACTTTCTTCCAACTAAAGGGGAGGGACTTCAAAGGAAAGTTTCCAAGCACAAGAGTGGACAGAACGAAGGGCCCGGCATCCCCTTTAATGAGGTTGGGGGAAAGGCCCTATAACCGGCCAAGGAAGTCGCCGCAAGGTAAGGGAAGGAAGGGCCCGGGAAAAGGTTTCTGGAGGGGTTCCAGAGGGAAGCGCGAAAAGAGCGGCGACTCATCTGGTGTTTGATTCAGGAAAGGAAGTCCTACCGCCCGGCAGGGGGCGCAAAGCGGGCGGCCAAAATTAGAACCGCGACCCACCAAAACATTGGTGCAAGGGGGGGTCCGCTTCCGACTATACTCGGGGGTTTTTGACAGGGGGGATGGAAAAGACCGGGCTGGAAAAAGCAGCCCTACTCTCCCCCAAAGGCCAGGCTCCGGTCAATCGTAGACCAAACTCACGTCTCAAAGGCCAACAGCTCCCCCTAGAAAATGAAAAGGGGGGAAGCGTGTTAGGTGAGGCTCGGAACTAGCATCTAGGGAAAATAAAGATGTATCCAGCCTTTGCCTCCTCACTACTAAGGTTGACCGAGGGGGAGAAAGGGCGCGGGTCCCCCCTAGACATTCCCAACAAAGGAACCGGAACTTAAAAGCCGAACTTGGAAACGGGCAAAATCCACAACTTCATTAAAATCCCAAAGGGAAAGGGGCACACGCCTGCCTAGACGGTGCTGGGGGTTCGAGAGTGTCTTCGTTTAAGAAGGTTTAACAATAACCGAAGGGAAAAAGACACCTCCTATGATTCACCTCCCTGGGATTGGGGACTTGAAGGAAGGAATGAAGAGGCAAATTATCTCCGAAGTCAAAGACCCATATTCGAGAAAAAAAAAGGGGAAAGGGAGAAAGAAGAAAAAAAAGAGGTTAGGAACCAGTGCCGGGAGGCAAACCTGGAAAAGACCCCCTCAGGGGGGGGGGTTTTCCCCACAACCCAACTTTCAAGTCCTCCTTTTGCCCCCAGGACGGAAAGTCAAGAGGTAGGTGGGGGAAAAAAAAGAAACAGAAGGAGGTGTTGTGACCCAGTGAAATAATAAAGAGTGCAAAGGAAGTTACCCATTGGGTAAGGTAAATACAAAATTCTTAGGAAGCCTCGGGGAGGACGTTGGTAAAGGGGCAACCAAGCCTTAATCCTTTCCACGCGAAAAAGGTGGGGCTGTCCGAGGACTCTGTGGAGAAAGAACCAAAAAGGCGGGTTTGCCCACCCCCAAAGGGGTTGGTCCCCAAAAAGAATCAAAAACCCCAGAACGGCCGGGGGGGGGGGGGTCAAAAACTGGGGGGGTAACCCCCCCCCCGTATATTCTTGAAAAGAAAAGGGATGTTATCTGATAGATACGGACACGGGGGGGGGGGTTAGACTTCCTTCCCCCCCCAAAAAAACGGGGGGGTTCAGAGGGGGGTGTATAAAGCAACCAACCTAATCAAGTCAGAGGAAAAGGTCCTCCGGCTTATCATTTTTGTTCCATGTCCGCCCTGGATGGAAAAAAGTCAAATTCATGCGGAAAAAGTGTGGAAACATCCTTCCCCCAGCTCCGTAAAAAAAGGTTCCCATCTGGTACCTCGTCGAACGGAACGGAAGAACAAGCCCTTAAGAGTCGAAGAAAAGGACCACAGGACAATTCACGAGACGTGTAAGGAAACGAAACAAGGCAAAAGAGGGAAAGAACCCCCACGGGAAAGGGGACGGACCGGATTACCCCAGTCACATCTAAAGGGGGGTTAACGGGAAAAAAAAAAAAACATTGTGTTGGAGGACAGCCTGAAAATAAACTAAAGCAAGAAAAGGTCGCCAACGGGGCCCGAGGGGAAAGGCCAAAACGTGACACGGAGTGGGGTTCTGCACTTAAAACTCTCGGGGGGCTGACCCTCCCTAAGCGCAAAGGGGGAAAAGACGTCGGAGAAAACACGTGAGACCGTTACAACAAGGGGGTAAAAAGAAGGCTGAGCCACTGGTAATAATTGTGTCGTCAAACCCCCAAAAACAGGGTGGGGAAGCCAGATTAATCTTAGTCAGAAGGGTCGATACCAGTTACCGTGCCAACCCATTTCCAATTCTCGACGGGAAAGCTTCCCGGGGAAAGTGGGTTTAGAGAACACTTTGCTCCACCTGCCATACCCAGAGGAAAGATCGAGCCGAAATTTCCCTCTTCACCGCCGGAAAGTCAATTGGCAAGAAGAAAAAAAAAGTATAGTCTGCTTCTTTTTTCCCAATCCAACAAGAAAAAACTTCCCGAACCAACTCTTCAAACCGGAACTAAAATTCCTCCACCAACTTTGGAGAAAACGGACAAGCCACCCCCCAGGTGGAATCAGGTTAAGTCGATCCTGAATCGTTACGATCACGTCTTTTCAACCAATAAGACACAAGGGGGGAAACTGCTATGGATCAACGGAACCTACTTTTCTCCGACGAGATTTTGGAAATTGTCGTGGCCCATTGCGCAAGCATGGGACAAGATTTGAAGAGGGGTCTACAACCGAATGCAAAGTCGTCGACAAAACTAGGTTAAAACTACCTCCGCAGGGGGCTCAATCAGTTGAAAAAAGTCCCCCGTTCTCGAAACTCACGGAATGGCGTGATTCAGAAAAAAAGGGCACGGACACGGGTCACCTTCCATTGACTGCCCCAAATCCGCACGGAGTTACGGCAAAGAAGACTCCTTCACGGCTGAGGAAAACTAATCCCTCTGTGATCGAGATTCTTCTCCCAGGGCGTTCGGCGAAAAGGCAACAGGTTTTTGGAGTAAAAAAAATGAAAAGTGGCGCTCGACCTTTCAAGAGGGTCCGGGGTGTCCGCGGGTGCTTTTCCCAATTAAAGGCCCTCGGGGGGCAAAATGGTCCCCTCCGAAAGAAACAATGCTCCAAGTTTTTCCCCAATGGGACGGAAGAAAAAGACGGACGACGAAAAAGAGGCGCACGACTTGAAAGGGGGGAGAACGGGGCCCCGGCTCGAAGACGTCATGGAAGGACCCTCCTTCTTCGCCAAGGAAGAGCCCGGGAGAAGTCTCCCTTCCTTGGACCCCGACCCCACGAAAGGGGTCGGTCCGCGACCCTAGTAACGCCTTTGCGGAAGCTCGGGATCTCCGAAAAACCGTCCCCGTAGTTTTGAGACTAAAGCACAACTTCCTGCAGGTACATCAGGCCGCGCCAACAACCCCTCACGCCGAGAGAACCATCAGCAGGACACACCTAGACCCAGTCCTTGTAAACCAACGGAGAGAGAACGAATTTCAAGTCTGAAACGGAGGGGTAGAACAAATTGGGAGCCTTATATTCCATTGTCAAAGACCGCCGGAAAAGTCATGCTTACCCCTCGGAAAACCGAGCAACC
>Ga0179591_1375087_pt1 | contig 13193 bp, 12 predicted proteins | sample CZOMad2_1_08_16f_FD_182891 | JGI IMG/M metagenome (GOLD analysis project Ga0179591, IMG submission 182891) | Vadose zone soil fungal communities from Angelo Coast Range Reserve, California, USA - CZOMad2_1_08_16fungal (PacBio error correction) | ecosystem: Environmental > Terrestrial > Soil >...
ACAAAGAAGAAAAGGCAGAACATCTATCCTTAATAACTCTGGCATCTCTGAGCATTGGGGGCGGCTGAGGAAGAAAGACAAACGTACTATCTCTGCTTACGTGGTATACACCTCTCTACTCCAGCGGCCGCGGCTCGGCGCCTCCGAGAACGAGGGGGTGACGAAGCCTTGAAGGATATCTACTCGAGCGGGGCATTGGTGAGAGAGTATGGTTACGAGTGAAAGGGAGATCTAGAATACAATCCTCTACAGGTGGACACCCTAAGCAAAGTAAAAACTCTACCGGGTTTAACATACTAGGGGGCTTGGCGGGTCTTTTGTATATGACGAACGACATCGCCGACATTGGAAGGTGCAACTGCCGCTGGGGGAACATACGCTCTGGTCGTGGGACAAGAGGCTAGAAAACTAGGTCTTGGAGGGACTGAGGGAAAGAGGCGAAGTCTCAAATGCCGACTCGGAAAAAGTCCTGCACGAAAAATCCGCCTGTTCGGAAAGGAAGAAGAGAGAAGAAAAAAAAAGAATGGACTGCTCGCCCGCCTCCACTTGGGGTTGGGGACGGGGAAGTAGGAAACACATCTTACGAGGCGGAGCTAACGAGTTGGGAGCAAGAAAACAACTCTCAACGCAGGTCAAGGGGGCAATTCAAAGTAACAAGGAGCAGGAATCCTGCCAGTGACGCGGGGGCTTGCTCCAAGGAGGTTGCTACAGGTAACTCTAACGCAGCTGCGGGGGGACACGACTAGACTTGCCGAAAGAAGAACCACTTCTACAAAACACCTGAAAGCGAGAGTTGCGCACCCGGAGGGGAGGGGCGTTTTTTAAAAGTTTCCATTTTCGCGTTCGCCAGCAGGGCGGAAGAGGACGCCAACGGTGCGATTGCATTCTCGAAAACTGCCGAAAAATCCGCTCGGAGTGCGCCCAGCGATGGCGGACAGGATACTGACCACGAAGACTACAGAACTCTAAGGATTCGCTCCTCTGGCCTGCAAGGTAAAAAGAAAAAGGTGATAGAGGAGCTGTCACAGGGCCGAACTGCCGAGGGCGTATTGAACGGGTCTTACAGTGGCGACGGGCTCGTCAGGGGAGATCCCGACCGCGGAAGAGGGACGCAGGAAAGGGGGACGCACGGATCGTAACACAAGATACTCTCCATGCTAACGACAGCAAACAGAAAAAAAAGAAAAAGGTCGGAAGCGGGTAGTATACCTCTAGGAAAGGAGGCCGGTTTTCGATAGGTGAAATCGCGGGGCTCGGAGCTGGAGGATGACGAGGGTCTTGCCGAGGTTGATTGAGCTGCTCACAAGGGACGGAGGGGGGGAAATCCTAGAAGAGATTCCTTCTCGTAAGTTCGCGAGGGCGTGCGGAGGGTATGGGACGGTTGCGGCGCGTTGCTCACCGTTCACCTTAGAGGAACCCGGGTCAGGGAAGGAAGGAAAATAGGGGGGGGGAAGAGGCGGCCGCTTCTCCTTAAGACGCTTGAGGGAGCGAGAAGTGCCGACGCGCTGCTTGCTAGACTAGCGAGCCTCGAGAAAGAGTAGTGGGAGAGACGAGGCTCAATTCTACGCTACGAGACGCGGCTGAAAAAAAACCTGACGGAAGCAGAAAGAAGACGGGAGGGGACGGGAACGCGGGGAGTTTGCGGTCTAGAATCGTTCTCGGCGTAGTTGGAAGTCACCAGCCCGATTATCTTCCCGCACACAATAACCGGTCGTAAAGACGAGGGATGTAGTCCTCGATGCGATCGAGTACTGTCAATTCGATAAGAGGGATATCAGAGTGACTGTCCGCATCGATCACTAATCGTTGAGACTCACCGAAGGAATAAGGAAAAGAGCTGAGATGCGACGAGACAGCGGTTGAACGACCGACGGCATGCACAGACTGCTCGAAAGGAACTAAAAAAAGGAAAAGCGCCGCGGCGTGCTCTCGGGGATTCAGATTGTAAAGGACCAGAAGACGGCGGGCAAGAGATACAGCCGCGAGGAGCGCACGGCTAAAGACAAGGTGCTCATGGTCACGTGAGGAGAAAAAAGAAGACCTGACTCGAGCCGGACAAGGGGGGAGTTTCGGATTAAAAAGGAACAAGGCTCAAAAGAAAATCTGCTAAAGGCCGGAAAGCGCCGAAGTGAGGAGATCGAACTAGGTGCGATAAGGACAGGCTCCGATATGGGAAGGAGAAAAAACTGAACGTGCAGAAGCGGTCTCACTCTGCTTCTCGGAAAGTAACTCCAAAAAAAACGAATGCCCGACAAAGAAAACGGGAGGGAAAGGCAAGTGGTGCGTCCTTGTTGTCGACGTTGAACGGAAAAGGAAGTGGAGCAGGCCCAAAACCGTAGAAGGGAGAGCAGCGCTGTAACTCTTCCTCGGGGGAGAGTAAGGTTCGCGGGTTCGCGGCCTGGATACTCTCGACAAAGGAGAAAAAGAAAAGAAGAAGAAGAAGCGCAATCTCGCTCTCAAGGGAAGAGGTTTTTTTCCCGAGCCTTACGAAAAAGACAGAGAAGGGTCGTCCGGAGCTTGCCTGAAGACCACGGCACGCTCATCCTCTGGCATACACCTAAGGGGCGCAAAAGGGGCTTCGAACGGGGAGAAGTAGGACGAAACGGCCCGCGGAAAAGGAGGTTACTACCCGAGCGATCGTGAGCCCGAAAAGACCGTTCTCGCCTCAATCTGCCATAACGGGGCCGGAGGCAGGGGGGGAAGAGAATCTCCGAATCGGCGGGCATGCAAGGGAAACTATCGCTCGCGATGGTCAGCTGAAGCTACTAAGTAAGATAGAGTCTTGGCAAAAAAACAAAAAAAAAAAAAAGAACAACAAAAACAAGAATAGAACAACAATCGGCAAACCGGGGAAATGCGTCACTTGTCCGACAACGAGAGAGCGAGACGAGCGATCGAGGAAAAATCAGACCTCAAAAAAAACGAGGGGCAGGCAAAAAAACAAAAACAATCTCATCTGCACTCCTCGTCACGAAGGGTGACAGTTCGTGCCAAGGGAACGAAATGCAAAAAAGCAGGGGGCCGGCCGAAACGAAAAGATCATCTATCAGGGGCAGCGGGACCGAGGGCTGGGGGAGGGGAGTGGTGCGGCATCATCAAAATCGAAATCGCGCTGTCTCAGGCTTGCGGCAAACGCGGGAGGTACGACTACAAACTTCAGGCGGGGGCAGGGAAGCTCAGCGGGCTGCATCTACCTGGAGGCGTCACCGCACCGTCCAGCGCGGAAAAAACTCAAGATACCAAGGACCGCGTCAATCTTAATAAGAAAGCGGCAAGTCCGGGCAGAAGATTCTCGTAAGAGTCGACCGATCTCTGGCGGGGAGAAGACACTACTCGAAAAGCTCTCCTTGGAGGGGGTAAGATCTCAGGAAAAGCGGTATGGCGAGCGCGCACTAAAGCGCTCCAAATCGCCGCCTCCTCAAAGGGGGAAAAAGAAAAGGAGATGGAAAGTGTCCTCGAAAGGGAGAGGTTGCAGAACGACAAGAAAGGGATTGCGCATCCCTGAACGGAACTCCCCTCGAGCACCGCCCTCGGCATGGAAACAGGATTATTTCTGGCTCTACGAGGAAAGTGAGCGAGAAACTAGAGGAAGAGAGGACCGCAAGGGATAACTCGCATCGCAACAGGTCGCCCCTAAGTCGGAGACGAACTATCCTTTTCAGAAAGGCAGATCGAAAAAAAAGACAGCGAAAAAGGCTTGTCGTTCGCGAGCAGGGAGCCGGCCTAGCTCCGGCCGGCTTGCGGGGAAGGCAAAAGATACGTGATGTGGTCATCTGAGTCTTGCTGCGGGAGAAAAAAAAATTGAGAAGCCCTCCCCGGGCAGCACCGGGACTAAATTCCGAAAGGAAAGGCGAAGAGCTATCTCAGAAAGAAAAAGATATCCGCTACAAGGCTTGATCAAGGGGGGGAGAAGGAACGGAGTATATATAGAGGAGCGTAATTGTGCACGGGGGTTCGAGAGGCGTTCTTAAAATTCATCTTCATCGTATCCGGAACCAAGGATGAGGCTAAGTCGCCGCACTGTACCGGCGCGAAAGGGGGGGGACCAGTCAGCAGAAACAATCATCTAAAGCAGCATGTGATGTCCGGGCGGAAAAAAACGCTGCAGTGTCTTTAGATTTCATCGGGAGCTCGTGGTCCTCCTTCCTCGCGGGAAATGAAAGGGCTGGAACCTGGAGATCTCTCGAAGGCGGACGTGCAAGGAAAGGCGGTAGAAGCCTAAAATCTGCAGCGAAAGGTCTTCGCTGGAATAGTCCCCCAAAGCAACGAGCTCCCCTCTAAGAGTAGTATTGCTCCCTCGGCCAGGGATCAACAATGGGGCGGGGGGGGGAGAGGAGGAGGAAGAAATGCTATCTCATCGTCGGAGGGATTCGAGAAAATCAAGTGCAGCAGGAACTGCAAAATACGCCTATCTCGAACAGTTAAACACAGAAACTCCTGAGTTCGATCAGCTAGCCGAAGAACCGAATATAGGTACATCAAGCCCCAAAGAAGGGGACGGGAAGACGAGCATCGCCTCGGGGTCGGCGATGGTGTAAGGCCGGGACAGGATCCTGTAGACGCGGTGAAGCTTAAGGGAAAACGACTAAAACGAAGAAAAAAGGCCCGGGTCTTACGTCGCCTCGCCCAAGGGTTTGTCAGGATCGTTCAAAAGCGCCGGAAATCTCGATCGGATCAAAGATACACGACCAAATGCCGCAGCGAGTCGCCAGCAGAAAAATGCAGGGTAGAAAAAAATCGCCCTTCTAGGAAGTGCGGCGATCGGCCTCTTCCGTAGCGATCGAAGGGCTCTGAGTCAGAAAAGAGCGTAAGGAAAAGTGAGTAGCAGGAAACCTGAAAAGGAGCGCGGCTATTTTCGAAAGCGATGATGCGGTTCGAATGGTCGGGGCCGGACCTTCGCCTACCGCGAAAAAGGAAAAAAAGGCTGATGAGGACGGGTTCCCACACACTAGCCGCTGATCGCAAACCTCCACCGAAGGTAAAGCTGACTATCTAACTTGCAGCGTCTACACGGAGGAAGACGGGGGCCCATTATGGGCTTAGAAGATCTGAAGGAACGACGAAAAAAAAAGGAGCATTCGCCTATCAGGTGGAGGGGAGCTCGTGGGTAGGATTAGGATCAAAGAGAGAGACAAAAAACAACGGAGGAGGGAAAGAGAGATATGTGATGAGGCCTAGCGACGGAAAACTTAGGGCGCTCACGTCCCCGAAGTCCGAGGGGGAAAGGGGAAACGAGGAATGAAGATCTTCGAGCTGGGGGACAATACCTAAACGGAAAGCCTATCTACCTAAAATAGGCAGGAGCAAAAAAACCCCGCTACCAGTGAAGGGGAGGGGAAATATCACTGCTTCGTAGATTGAAACGACAGAATCGGCGAGGACGAAGATGATCTTCGTGACTAGCATTCATGTCCTACCAGTTCGGGAACCTAATCGGAGGACAGATATAGAGGACACGACGAGGCTGCCCGGAGTAGGGTCGCTTGGGGTATCACGGAAAAAGGAAGTTGAATAATTCTGCTGTCGATACACCATTAAAGCTAGGATAAGGAACGAAGACCTTCCGCCTAAAAGCGACCGCCTCCTTACGGGGGGGTAAAACTCAGGCCGCGGCTTGCTAGAGACTAAAATAGGGGGTGGTACTCGAGGTATGCAGTTTTACTTTACGTATCAGACATCTGCGGAGAATGAGTCCGTAACGGGGAGGGGCACTGACTACGCCTTATCTCTGGAAGGGATCTCACTCGTCGCCACAGGAAGGCACGACAAAGGGTAGGAAGATAGGTGGAGATCAACGAACATCGCCTACAATCGGGATCTCCAGGAAACGTTGCACGGTTGACAAGGTCTCTGGGGGAGGGAAAGGTTAGGTTCTCCCTTACGGGGCGTACGGAAGAACTAGACTTCCGACGACTTGTCAGCAGCTGAAGTGAACGCAGAACAGGTTGCCGCCGGCACAAACTGACGACACGAGCGGGGAGCGATACTAGACCCGCCCTCCATTGTTGAAGGTCTAAGCGAATCGTAAGGAGGCGTATCTCGGAGGTGGTAACACGCCGTCAGAACTCGAACGACCAGGAGGATGCAGGGGGGCGAGAGGAAGACTCCGCGTGACGCGGATTAGCTGCGCTGAGGCGCAACAGAAAAACAAAGGGGAGGGACAGACGCCGATGCCCGGCGAAAAGAATCTAAAACGCTAGAAAACTATGGCGGGGCGAATTGGGAGGAGACCTGGAAGAGGGACTGCGTTTGTGCCTTGCACAGGCGGGAGAAGACAACCGAAGCGGCTACCGGGGGGAAATTTCATTCGGAAAGACTGAAGACGCTGCATGTTAAATCCGCGAAAGAAATCGGGCTCTAAAGGTGGCTGACCGCCTTCGGGGAGAGAGAACTATAGAGGGAACTAGGGGATATGAACGCACCCGCGGATCTCTTATATTCCAAAAAAGGAAGATTCGGCTTCGCGCGGCTACCTAGGGAGGAGGAGCTTAGGGGAAGAAAGAGAAAACGACGTCGCGAATTGCGCGCGTACAAGCGACTGGCATCGAAAAAAGGAAAAAAACTCGCGGAAGATCAAGGGGCTGCCATGTCGAAGAAAGAGCTCTGCAAAGGGATCAGCAGGGGGTAATCGCGGGTGATCGCGGGGGGAAAAGCGAAAATCGGCGGGGTCAGAAAGGCGGATAGGCGGAGCAGAAAGGGACCGTCGGTCAAAGAGGGCGGAGACCGCCGAGGCGCTCGGAGGAGGGGGGGATGAAAAGGGTGCGCACCAGGGGGCAAGAGGAGGATCACCGGCAAATTAGACCGAATGTCCGGCGCCTGCCAAAAGGCGCGAGACGGATGGAGCGGTCGTTGAACGCGCTCGAGTAGAGCCGAAGAAGGAACGGACTGGCAGATAATGCCGATCTAACCACAGAAGGCGAGACAAATTACTAGCTAGGACCGGAAAAAAGTACCGACATCTACTATCCTCTCGGAAGGACTTGGACGCCTGAGGGCGGCAAAGCAAGTCTACAAGGTACTACTTTGAGATTGGGCTTGAGGGAGTATAAAGCTCATCTGCTGTTCGTGAGGGGGAACTCAGGACGGGAAAAAAATAGATAGCGCTGCGATGACCCACTCTGAACGGTACTTTCTATACCTCTATCGATCGGGCGACCGAACGTTGATTTCAACGGCGAGGAAAGGTATGTTCCTCATAGGGCCCGATCTTCAATGAAGGTCAACCTAAAGAAGCAGTAAACGAGAGAGGATTTCTTAGATCAGAGCGTACCCTGAAATGACATCTCACCTGGCTGGGTGGAAAAAAAACTCTCTGAAATTAAGGGGGCCCGTCTTACTCTTAGACAGATGGGGGTCTGGGAAGGGGGGGGTTTCCCCTTGGGAGAGCCAGGAGAAGGGGGAGACGGAAAGAACAGACTAAGCACCGCGGCCTCTGCACGTCTTTGGGGAAGGGAACGAAAATTTTCAGAGGCCGATGCGGCGAGCCGCCATTCACTAAGAAGGGGGACTTACTAGAGGAAACGAAAAGATCGCACGAGACTACCGCGATCTTTCTGGGCCTTACTCCTAGCTTTAGATGAGACTCGCGCTACTGCCACCGCTCGTCCTGTATGGCAGGGGCAAAAAGGAAGGATTCAGGAAAGAATGCGAGGGGGATAATCGGAAAACCGCGGTCTCGAGAAAACCAGAGCTTCTGAAAACGCAGAAAAGAAAAAGGTTGGAGGAACCCTGGGGGGAGCGTCTTCCCGAGGCGAGCTTGCCGGGGAAGAACTTCAAAGAAAAAAGATTTCAACGAGGATCTTGGGATATTCCGCGAGAGGAGGGGCGAAAATCTGCGGCGGTGTAGAAGAAAAAAAAACACTTATTAGGAGGGAAAAAGAGAGAGAGCTAAAGGCCCATTTCGCGCAAAGAGGGAAGGGGACCAGCGAGGGGGACACACGATTCGCGCTCGAAAATCGGGACGGCGTCGTCGGAAAAGGAAGGCTAAGCACTCTCAAGACGCGGGCAGACTTAGACGAAGGGCCAAAAAAAAATTGGAGGGAATGTGGTTCGAAGAATTACGCGCCGAGGGATTGCACCTAAAACGAGCAAATCGCAGGAAAAACACGTGCAGGCGGTCATGGAACTCCTTCAAGAACGAAAAGATAGCACTGACGCCTCCTCAGCCAAGCATAAGTGAAAAAAATCTGCGTCGCGATCGGCGATCCGAAAATTCGAAACGCAAAGAAAATCGGACCTCGAGGGTCGTGCAGAATTCTCCCCCTCGGAGGAACGGGTCTCGTAACGGGGGGGGGCCGAAATGCTCGCCGCCGGGAGGGGGAGGTCAGCGACAGGGGGGAAAACTAAACTCTACCAATAGCTCTCTCTTAAAAGCATGCCTCAATGCGCCCCAAGATCCCAAGGAGTCGACAAAAAGTGGCAAACGGAAATTCCAATCCGATGTCAGGAATCCTGTTAGTGCCTAACCTCTACGCGATCGAAAGGTAGAGCTTGAAAACGGATGCTCCTATCGTGTGAGCGCATTGAAAAAAGGGAAGGCATAGCAACTCCTAAGCCTCAGAGCAACGTGCAGGAGCGATCTCATGAGAGGGAAGACGACAGCAAGGTGGAACTATTTAACGCCGCGCGAGAGACTTGCAAAGAAGACCGAAATCTGCAAGAAAAGCACCGACCGGGAGTCAGGCTATCGGAAAAAAAAAAATCGTCCGCGGGGGGGAACGGCTTCTTGAAAGGAGGCTTCAAAAGAGCGGCGGCTCTTAGAGTCCCTGAGGAAGAGCTAGAACTCCTTCCGAGTTACGATAAGAGGAAGAAACTCAGCAAGGGGTCAGAGCGAGATTCGGAGTAGTCAAAACGCAAAACCTGAGAAGGCGAACCCGGGGGGAGCCGACGGAGCAGGGGTCGCTGGAGTTGCCGGGTGCACCGACGAACTAAAAAAAAGGGGTGAGTCCCGGAACGAAAAGCCAAAAGAGGCTAAAAGTCACCTCGCACGTAGGGGCCGATTCGGAGAGGCCGTAAAGGCTAGCACGCAACGAGAGCCTAAGAGCCGTGCACGGAATGCGAGGGGAAAACAGGGAAACCAAAAGGGGGAACTCTTTCATCTTCTAAACACTGGCTTGAGGTGTCCATCCTGCAGCTACGGTGAGAAGACAAAGGGGAGGAAGGGTCCGATTAACGTGAGGGAACCGTGCCGGCCTTCCATGAGCGCAAAGCTAAGAGGAAAGGGTGGGGAAGGAGGGAAGGAAAAACGACGATCCTTGAGACTCCGACTCGAAAAAATAGCCTAAAACTCGGGCCGGAGAAATATGAAGGTCATAGGCGGAGAAAGTGGCGTTAAGAAAAACGAGGCGGGGTGCGCTCGCGTGAGTCCAAAAAAAGCTGTGCGGGTCGCTAAATTGGGGGGAGGTGAAAACATCTTCGGGACTGCAAAGCACCGGGGGAGACCGTAGAAAGGAGGAAGCCTGTGGGACGAGAAAGAAACGCGGCAAGGGCAGGAATCAGGATCCCACAGCCTGTGGAAATCTTAACAGGATTAAACACGTATAGTGCTTTATAGGTCATAAGACCTTATTCGTCCTATCATCACGGAATGCTTAGGCTCGCACTCGGCGTATAAAATCTCAGACAAGCGTCACTGCAATTCTCGTCTACGTGGTCCTTAAAGAGAAACGAACTTTAGGTCTAGATCGTCCGGCTTTTCTTCATTACGGGAAAAAGATGACAGACTTCGAGTTGCCATCAGGCCTCATGTCCAAATAGTCGGAAAAATGGGAGAAAAAGGCACCTCCTCGAATCTTAGTAGAGAGGAGGCCGAGGGGATTCAAGACGAGGAAGCGACGGGTTGCCCTTCACGTCGGTGCTCATAGCAGTCTGGGAGGGAAATCGAAAAAACAGGAATCTCGGAGCAGAGCTAAGCCAAAATCCCGAAAGAGAGCGGAAGAAGTCCCCCCAGACGGAAGAGCCGTGTAGAGACTCTCAGAGTGTATGGGGGGGAATCGAACCGAAGCTGGCCAGGGGAAAGTCTGGGATCGGGGAACTCGCTCCGCTCCATAAATAAAGAAAGTACGAAGGGACGAGACAACCATTGTAAAGGATCGGTGTCGTCAACTGGAAAGTAGATCTTCACGTCACCGAAAAGAAAAAGATCAACACGACAGAGAGGGCGCAAGCGGGCAAGCAGAGTGAGGTCGAAAGGCCGAAAGGGAGTAGCCTTCAAGACAGGGCGGAAACGTCGGGTAGCGAGTTGAGCGGGTGGATCGCACGTCGCAAGTCGATAACTATGTCAGAAGAGCCATGCAACGGGGAGCGGAGATTCCGAGTCTCTTCAAAAGCGATTTCAGGAGGACTCGTATAGTGAAGGCATAGCCTGGCCAGGAAACTAAGAATTCCGCCTCTTAGCGGGGAACCGGTGCACCAGAAAAACTCGGAGGAGCCTGTCGAAAGGAACGCGAGAGGTCTCGGGAGGACATTAGGACTGCCCGTCGGGCGGACCGACTTAAAGCGAAAAAAAAACCTAGGATTCGCCTCGGGCCTTCGCGAAATCGTGGACGAGGCTTGAAAGAGGAGTAATACAAAACAACAACGGTAGGAGTAAAATAATGTAGAATAGAACAGGCACCCTTGCTTTTGGGGATCGACGCATGAAGTATTCAAAGGGATCTCAGACGAAGAAGAGGAGAAGGAGCCGAATCAGCCGCGAAAAGGGAGATAGGGGACTTCGTTACAATTCGACCATTTCTTAGACTAAAAGGAAGATTAACGGGGGAAACTCTCATCAAAGGCGAAATGAATCTGTGGAGCACTGGCTGCATGGGAAGGATAAAACACATCGAGGCGAAGAAACCGCAGGAAGAGTACCCAATTGCGCTGATTCCCGTCGCGACGAGCGACGCGCAGCAAAAAAAAAATGAAAAAAGTCGATCTGCCAAACCGAAAGGACCCTGCAGGCAAACATACGGAGATGGGTCGGAAATCAGCCTGAGCTGTCTAGACAGAATGGGGCGAGAAGTATTTACAGGGGGTACGTACATCTGAGACGGGGCGCAAACAGACGAGGTGGGCTATTCGTACGAGACCCGAGCTTGAAAGCTGAGGAAAAAACGTTTTCACCGCGGCCATACCTTAGAGGGGAAATCCTCGAGGAGAAGACAGGCCAGAACCCTCTGAAACATCTCCTTCTAAGAAAAGTGGCATGCGCTGGGCTTGACTGAGGGGGAGATGGGGAGGGGCTTTCAGTCAGACTAACTACACTCCTACCGGTCAAGGCAAATCTGCTGCAGAGGAGAGACTGGCACGAAGGGTCATCTCGAAAGAGAGAGAAGGCGGATGTGGAGAGACGCTCCAAGATACCAAGGGGGAAGATAGGACGAGGACGTGCAACTAACGTTAGGCGACGAAAGGGAAAATATACAGCCTAAGGCTATAGCAAAAAGGGGGGACCCGTCGCTGGGTCTCGGGGTAACGTACAAAAATCAGAAGAGAAAGCCTGAACCGGTAAGAGGGACTAGCACGCGTTTCTCGGCACTATGTTAGACCTGTTGTCTGACGGCACAAACAGCCTCTCTCTAGCCAAACTGCACGGAACTCCTTTTCGCGATTCAATCCTTTCTGGGTCTCTCGGGGTTCGAACCAGCAGGGGACTCGTTAGGCAAGAAGGACGGCGGGGCATCAGGCCCGCTCGCTTCGGTGACGGGTCAGTCTACCTGACCAGGCCAAACCTCCCGTCTCTCTATCGAAAAGATCGGACGCGGTGGAGGACCGCTAATATCGTCAGAAAAGACTAAAGCGGCAAAAGGCTTCACGGAAAAGGTAGGAATCTCTGAGACACCGGCCGAGTTCAGCGGAAAAAGCGCTGCGGCACAAGCTCGTCGAAGAAACCGGAAAAGCTGAACCCCGACACTCTATCTTGGGCTCTCGAGGACCTTAACGGGAAGATACAAAAAGACTAGAGACTATCATTGGGAGCCAAGTCGTAGGACAGATGAAAAAAGTTTTTTACAGCAGCGCGACGCTATCGAGGAGGGGGTTTCGAGGCTCGAGAGGGCGAAAGGTCGGGAGGTCTAGGGTAGGTATCGGAAGGCTGGAACAGCTTATCCGCTCCTCCTGGGGGCAGACCTACGAGGTAGAACGATGGAGAACTTGAAGGGAAGAGAAGTAAAAGTTTCGTAGGGGGGTCGCAGGTCACCTGAGCCTCCAGGTTTTGGCTATCCGGGGAGGGCGCCGGCCCGAGGGGTACTGCGGCGGGCAAGTCTTTAGCTCGCAGTCTCGAGGCCGGACGCGAAAACAGGGCTGCAAAAAGACATCGAGGGGAAAAGGCAAAGAGGCGTGCAAAAAGAGCCGAACAAAGGGAAACGCTACGAGCGGCTTGCCCGGAAGGGAGCCTGAAGGGGGCTAAAGGGTCGAAGAAAACAGGGGTCGAAAAAAAGTGCGTTAGGGACGAAAGCAGGCTCGAGGTGCGAAGGCGAAGCAGCTCTCGCGCGGGCGAGTACCGACGCGGCACAGCGGTGCTGGTCAGGAAGAACCTCAGTTCTTAACGGGTCAAAGAGAGGGAGAACGAGGTGACGATGCCGGAAATTCCCATCGACAATTTCAGAGAGAAGGAATCCTTCAAAGATCTCGCTGACGTGCTTACGAATCGGAGAAACGGACGAGGCGCATCGCTGAGCAAAAGTGGATTGGCACGCTGTGCAAGAGCTGGGCGTTACGAAAAAAAGCAGATGGTGAATAAAAAAAAACGCGAGACAGCGCGAGTCGAGTCTGTACGCGATCCAAAAAGAGGGCCTAAAGAGAGCGGAAAAGGAAGGGAAGAAAGGGCGGGAGGCCACGGCGAATCGACCTAGCACTACCTACTTTCGGAAGGCTCGGCAGTCGCGGAAGGAACGGACCAGGAAAAAAGAGCGGGAGAAGTAGACGCCATGCGGCGAGGAAGATGGACGCCACTCCGGCGAAAGCTACTTTAAAGAAAAGGGGAGGGAACGAGAAAGAGGAACGGGAAGAAGGGGGCGCTCAAAAAAGCGGCTGGCTCGGGTAGGGACATCGATGTCAGGCTCGCGAAGAAAGAAACCGAACGTGGTTGCTTTCCTTCGGAGGGATCGTCGCCTCGAGTGCTGGGCGTTAAAAATAAACGAAAAAAGGGAGAACGCGAGAGGGGATCTTCCAAGGAGTTCGTGCGAAAAAGCTGCAGGTCCAACATTGAA
>Ga0179591_1353943_pt1 | contig 13192 bp, 13 predicted proteins | sample CZOMad2_1_08_16f_FD_182891 | JGI IMG/M metagenome (GOLD analysis project Ga0179591, IMG submission 182891) | Vadose zone soil fungal communities from Angelo Coast Range Reserve, California, USA - CZOMad2_1_08_16fungal (PacBio error correction) | ecosystem: Environmental > Terrestrial > Soil >...
CACAAACTTCTATATAGGGACAGGTCAAGAGGGGCATTTTCCGCCCGATCCGGGACTAAAAAAACTCCATTTGAAGGATAAGATGAGGGGTCGGCCTGGCCGGTTCAGAAGGGAACAGCTGGCTCACGAATTAAAAAAATGAGAAACAGCGGGGAAAAGAAGATCAGGCAAAAGTTTAGAAAAACGAACGCACGCTTCTCGATCGGACGCGCACCCCAACTTGAACTGTTGCAAATGCCGATGTCATGGGGTGGTATACTCAGTCAATGAGAGAAACCGCTTAAGAGATAATGGAAACATCCCAAAAAGCTCGTCTTAAGGGATCGTCGAGAAGGGCCTCTGGAGACGCATAGCGGAAGGGACTTGGTTTGGCATCCACCCATTGAAGCCTGTGTAGAAAGGCGGGTCTGGGGGGGACTGCTCTGCCCGGCTGCATGAACGTGCAAAGGGGAGAGAAATATGGGTACTGTAGACGTGCCTTGGGGGGACTATGGAAAACCGGTGTGTGGTTGAAAGGATGTCCAAGAAAAAAAAACCTGGGCAGAGCATCGTGCAGAACGGAAGGGGTGGGAATATGCTTGAAGGGGACTCCTTTCTGGTTGGAAAAAAGAAAAAAGGATATGCCATCTTCGCGGAGATCGGCCGGAGAGGGGGGGGGCAGCGTTGATCGCGCGAAAAAGAGTTACTGGAAGGGGAGAACTAGCGCTAAAAAATCACGAAGGAAACAAGTGGAAGGAGGTCTAAAGATAACTGGGGGGCGGGAGGAAAAGGACAAAATACGGGTTGAAGGACCTTGAATCCTCAGGGAAAAAGGTTGAACGAGATGTCTCCGAGGGGTCCGAAAATGGTTACGGGCCGAGGAATTAAGGCATCTGAAATGAAAACGAATCAGGGGGAAGAACAGGCAAAAACTCAAGTGATTCCGGTAGGAAAGGTCAATGAAGAGTTCAGCAAGCCAAAAGGAAAACGAAGCCTGCAATCTTAAGCAGCAATCTGAGGAAAAACCGACACGATCAAAGAGGGGGAGAAAACTTACCTAAAGACTTGACTCGAAAAACAAAGAAAAGGCAAGGGGGGGTACCGAAGAAAGATGGCCTAAGGCAACGCGAGAAAAAAGGCCGTGTCTGCCTAGGGGAAGCTTTCCAGGGATAGGAATATGGAGAGCACTACATTTCTGGGCAAAATCTTGGGAAAAGAACGGCTTTGGTCGCTCTTAGAGCTAGGGGGAGGTATGAGGGCGCATCTTTGAGCGGTAAAAAAACGACGAAGAAGACAATTTGTGGGTTGGGAAAGATGAAGTTAAAATCGAAAGAAAAGAGGTGCATCTCGTCGGGAGCCCTTAAGAAGGAAACCTGGGGACTTGGGGATGAGAAGACTCGCGAGAACTTTCCACTTCATGCAAACCGAGGGATGACAGAACCGCTGTCCGCAAAAAAACACACCCTAAGAGGTGCTACAACCACAGAGGAAATGAAAGGAAGGTGGGTCCTATAAAGAGATTAGCCAGGGGGGGGGTAAAAACCGTACCTGCAGGACTAGGGGTTTGGTCTAAGATAGTAATGGGGAAGGCAGGGGGACAAAGGACGACGTCACCGAGCGACTGGATCGTCTCTGGGTAACTCGCAGGGGGGGGGGAGTGTGCCGGGTCGTCTAAAAGAGATCGCCCCCCAACCCAACAAAACAACACCCAAAGACAACACCCAAAACCAACACCCCCAACCAAACCCAAAACCAAACAAAACCAAAAAAAACACAAAAAAAAAAAAAAACACCAAACCAACAAAAACGGCGTCAATCTTGAAGATTTTCGCGATACCGAAAGGGAGAAACTGAAAAACATGGATCAGGGGCGGGAACGAGTGTTGTTAAGAAACGCGTGTAAACAGCCAGCTATGATCATTGGATCGGGACCGCAAAGGCTTCCTAGATTCTAAAAACATAAAAGGGGGTGATAGAATCATCAAGGGGGGCGAGAGCAGTGGGCAAAACGGGCCGAGTCCTTCTACTTATTGAAAATGTGAGCGATTCTATTGTGAGGATCGTTGCACAATATTCAAAAACAGCGGTATGAAACAATAAAGTTAAAGTCTCATGGGTGAGCAGCAGAGGATTACCTCGGTGGGGGAAGGTGAAACTATATCCTTTAAAAATTAGGAGGAGGAACTTTACGTTGGCCATGAAAACGGAGCTTCCTTATAGGTGAGAAAAGGTCTCTGCCAACGTGTTGGTGCACGCATCCATCGACCATGCTGAAGGGGATTGGAAAAGGCGAACAAGTTATTGAAACGGAAAACAATTTCCGAAAGGGGTTAACTGGAGGCAATACGAAAAAACGACAGAGGAGGAAAGGAATCCATATTTGTCGCAAATTTACTGGTGGGAGGAGGCTGCTTGCGGATGAAATGGTTAAAGCATCAACAAAAGAACCCTTGATATGAAAAAAGGAGGAGGGCAGGTACCCTTGGTACATTTTAATGGATGGACAAACAAAAGACCACAAAAAAAAATCATACTGAAAGGAAAAGTTTCTTACTTCGGGGGGAAAGGCAAGTAAACCGAACAAAGAGTCGCTGCAAAAAACAGAAAAAACATCGGAGCGGTCCGCAGGGGACCGAAGTATCGTCCGCTTTCATAACGCTGGGAATAGGTTGGCTACCGCGAGGGGAAGAGAAATGTTAGGGGGAATCGGCTGGGGGATTCAACGCGGGTCTGCTAGTGGGGGGGGGGCTGCAGGTGAAGGTCGCAAATTTCACCGGAAGCGTGAAACCATGGACCACAAGGAAAGAGACGAGGGGGGAGGGGCGACGTACAAAAAACTGGATGGTGTGAAAGAAGAAACTGTCCTCTCAAAAGAAGGGGGGAAATCAGCAGGCAAAGGAACTTCCGATGATTGGTGAAAATGACAGCCGGCGACGTCCGTTGCGACTTAAGGAATTCTGGACCGAAAAAAGGAAAACCTGGCAGGGGGGTAAAGGGGGGGGGCAACTCATCTGCCACTACCTTCATTAGAGTCGCAGGGGGGGAAAGGGGGGGCTGGGCTGCTCAACATACCCTTCCCATAATTCACAGTCCTTGTAGCAATGTCAGACCATTAAAGACAGGGTCGGGGAAAAGGCTAGGTAGAAGCGCCTTCTAACGAGACACAGACTTTCCTTCCTCGCGGAAGGGCGCTACCTTCGGAAGGGGCAACGAAGGGGAACCGTTATCTACAGTTAGGGTTGTCGGGGACACAGGGCCAAGCGTTAACCATCAAAGGGGGGGGGGGGGGGGCAGGGGGGCGCTGGCATTCCAAATACACACAGGGAGAATAGAGAGAGACCAAAAACTCTTTAAAAACTAGGGGGGAAAGGTAACAGTTCCTCACGGCTCTGGGAAAAAAGACTAAAGAACGCTTAACGGGGAGCACTGGCCTAATAACTAGAGGGAATAAGGTGAGAAGACGCCTTCAAAGGGGGGAACGCGAACTGGGGCGACTTCGGGGGCGGATCTAATATTCAAACGAACCTCAGATTAAATGCTGATACACTAATTGAAATGAGAGAGGCCGGGAGGGTTGGGGCACGAACATCTCTGGTCGAAGGAAATCCATTAGAGGCTTCTTTTTCTATTCTGGGTAACTCGTTGGAAAAGAGAAGGGAGGGGGTTACTTTAGACACTCAGTCATTGACAAGGTAGAAGAATGGGGTCTCCTGAATTAAAAAAAAAGTCTAGGTAGGGGGGTAATAATCACTTCGGGGAGAGCTGATTGAGGGGGGGGACGGGGGGGGGGGTGAATCTTAAAATTTGGGAGGAAATCACATTTTTTGGAAAAAAACCTAAAATTCGCAGACCTCTCTGTGAGTGTTACGAGGTAAGTAGAGGGGCATTTGCAAAAAAAAACTGAAAAAGACCAAAAACGCTGAGAAAGGACAAAAGGCGAAGGCATCATATTTTCCTCAAACACTCTTAGAGACACATAAGGATCGTATCCACTGCCAGGAGGCACGAGGAAGACCTCGAATGGAAAGAATAGCTTTCTTTGTTGGGACTTAGGGTGGCGAGAAAAAGATCCTTATTTCACAGGGGGATACTGAAGGGGTGTCGCCAAAAACACTCAAAGAAAAGGGAGAAATGGATTCAAGTTTGGGGGTTTGGGATAAATGACAACGTCCCCAGGGTGAAAACACCCCCGAAGAAGAGGACCATGTTAGATCTCGGGGCAAAAATTGGACTGGAGAAATCATAAGGGCCGAAAACAAAGCAAACAACGACCCTAGGGTTATTTAAGAGGCATGATTCGTTGTCCAGTCTTCAACTAAAAAGGCACAAAGAGTGCAAAACTTGGGTTATTAGGGGACAAGACTCCTCCGAAAAGGGATCCGCAAATAGAAGAAGGGGTAGAGCCTGCCCAGGCCCCACAAGAACCTAAAGGAGAATAGACAAGGCAAGCTCTGAGCAAGTAGGGGGGGTCAAAAAACCATCACTAACGGGCCGAAAGAGGGAAAGTGGTCTGATAAGACTCTAAAATCAGGGAGACCGTCCAAACTGAGAATTGAAAAAAAATTTTTTTTTCTCATAACCTAGGGGACTAAGTAAGCATAAAAAAATCACACTCTCGAAAAAAAGAAAGAAAGTGGTGGGTCTATCCCAGTTCTCTAAAAAAAAGAGCTAGGGCGGCAAATCGTCAACGCTCCTAAGAACAAGTCTAGGCTAGGTAGGGCTGCTCCTTATTCGGAGAAGAAGGCAAAGGACCTTTCATCAGGTTCAAAAATCCGATATAAAACAACTAATGTAAGTTACAAACTCAAGTGCGAAAGAGAAAGGCTCGGAAAATAAAGATTTAAGGGCCGTTTAGGACCAGGATCGACTGGGAAAAATCAAAACTTGAACGAGATAGAAGTCGACGCAAAAAACGCCATCGGGGAGGATTAACAAACGCTGAAATAGGGGGGAAGAACGGGAACATGGTTTTTGTGGGGGGGGACGGGCGCAGATCAAAGGGATTAGAGGAAGGCCAAATGCGGGCATGAGAAAAGAGAAAAGTGGAGTCTAAGTAAATAGAGGGTCGGAAGGGGAGCATGAAACCTTCCGGCATCGAAGAAAAAAAGGAAAGGTTGGCGTGGGGTTACAGAAAAGCGGGTCTGTGGAAGGGGGGTTTGGGAGACAAAAATTGAAGAAGAGAGGGTTGTCTTAAGGGGAAAGGTATCGGCAGGAGCATTTGGGGCGAGTCAAATCAAGAAAAAGAGGAGGGCATAGCATACACGGAAAGATCCGAGAGGAAAAGTATTTTCATATGCGCTCTAAAAGGCATCATAGAAAACCTAGGGACAACCTTGTAGGAGAAGAGGGGGTCGACCGTGTACCTGGCATAATCACTAATATCTCCGAGAGAGAAGAGATATTAATTGGACAAGCAAGACCTTCGTGATTCGCCAGACAGGGGAAAAGGGAGTACGTTGACGGAAGCGACGACGGGGATGTCATAGGAGATATTCATGTGAAAAACAAAAAGCTGGGGATGGTCACCGGGTACGTCTTTTTTGTCACTAGCATAAAGGGGAAAAATTAATTACATGCTTCGGATTGAGAGGGTGGTGGGATGACTTTGGGGATTCTATAGATGCCAGCAAGGCAAGTGGTGAGGTTGGCGGCCAGAGGAGGAGGGAAACAAGAGACAAGAGTGGATCAGGTGAATGAAAGGACCAGGAAGGCCGCGATTCGTAATCTGGGGGGGGGCGCGGAGAAAGAAAATATTAGGGTACGAACTCGCTCTCTCATGGTTCTAAGAAGGAGGGGCAGGGGGGAGGGGAAAATGGAGGGGACTTTACTCCAAGGTCATGGGAAAAGAGACCGAAAGAGGAAACTGTGTTCTCATTTAAGGGAGAGGAGAAAGGGAAGGAGCAGAGTAAATCAAATACCTTGGAGAAGACGAAGGCGGGGCCGAGAAGCGGTCGGATCTCCCCGTGGGAGGGGGGGGAAACAGAAAGTAATCTGGCACTGTACGAAAAGTCGACCAGGGGAGAAGCAAGTGCATTCAGGGTTGGGTGAAAAAGACCGATCGGTCAAAATACTGGTCAGACGGTAACATAAGGACATAGCCCCAGTACGCGAAAGTAAGTCTTCCCCATGCTCCTCGAGCCTAGAAAGGGGAAAGTGTTAAAAAGAAAGAGAAGCAAAAGGACCGCGCATAAAAACTCCCGCAAGGGGGGGGGGGGGGGACCTTCCGACAAAAGAAAATCGGGGATGGGGGGGAAAAAATGGTTATATTGCGAGAAATCGGGGAAGGACAAGAGCTTTTGGCTGAGAAGGGAAGGCCGCATATACGTGGAGGGGAGTACAACAGCGCTCCAACAAAAGACAGTAATTGAAAACAAGTTCAACATTTCCACTTTTTGGGGCGCGGGCCACAACAAACCCCAAAAAACACAATTGACCTGAAAAGGGCCGTGCTTGGCCGGTCAACCACTTTGTGGGGGCCTGATCTAAGAGCGGAGCGTTTTCTAACGCGAGCCAGAAAAAAGGGGACGAGGGAGAAAAGGGGGGGCAAAAGAGCAAGACAGCCTCTATCCTGGCAAATTGCGGGGATGTAGCGGGTGACAACCGGATCGTCGGCAGATGGCACGATTGAAGTCTACCGAAAGGGGAGGGGAGTATATGACGGGTAATCTTTTGTTGTTTAACCGAACCGAGGATGACTCCTGCCATTTTGAAATGACAGGCGAGGAGAAAGGGGAAGGATGGGCATCATTTGGGGCGTCATGCCAATACAGGCGGGATTACTTTGCCCTAAAAAACCATGCCGGGAATTCTCGACTCAATGTATGAAACGTATGGAATCGCGAAGAAGCGAAACGCTGTCTTGATAGGGAAGCAATACAGCGGTGACCGGCCTGAAAAAAAGCACTGCTTGTAGGGGGGAAAAACGGGGGGAGGGGGGGGGGGGGGGAAACAACTAACGCCTCAAGACAGCTTCTGAAGACGCGCGCCCTCAGAGCCGTGACACTTGCGGGACGCGAACTGTAATATGACGTCGAGGGGGACTGACTATCTAACAATCCGTATGGGGGGAGCGGGGGCGGGGGGGGGAAAGGTACCTCAGGTCTACACCTGGGCCTGGGTTGAAGAAAGTAAAGGGGCTGTCGATGTTTACAGGGACTATAAATAATAAGAGGTTTACGTTCACACCGGGGCTTGTTGTGGTAAGGGCTATTTGTATCCAATCCAGATTTGAAGTGAAAATCGGGCAGAGCCGTCGTCGACACATAAGCAAGGGGCGCATGTAGGTCGGGGGGGGGGGGGGGTGTCGGGGAGCGCGACTTGGAAGGGAAGGACGTCCAGCTTTGGTGAAACAGTGGGGGGGGGGGGGGGGGGGGGGGGGGGGGCTAGGGGATTTTAAAGGATATTGTGGGGAATTATACTATATAAGAACAACTAACGAAAGGGTTTCATAAAGCAGGGAACGGCATTTGGAGCGGAGGAGACGGACGTATAAACAGGGAGTTCCTGAAAAAAGAAAACAATGGTGAGCCAATTGCGGGGTACGAACATTGCCAAGGCGAGCCGCGCAAAAGAAGAAAAATGGCTACTAACTAGGCGGAACTCAGGAAAATAGGTAGGGGGGAAAAACATCCGAGGGATTCCTGATGAAGATACTCGAAAAACCAAAGAAATACTACTTCTGGCTGAGAGTGGAAAACCATAGATCCATCTCTTTATTTAAGCCTGGACACCTCGGGGCGAGGGATGAGGGAAAAGAAACCGGCAGGCGGGGAATCCGGAGCAACAACATTCCTGAGGCGAAAAAAGGGGGAAGGCACCTGTAGAGTCGCGGACTCAATCTGAGAGCGGGGGAGGGGAAACTACAAAGTAAGTCTTCAACCATAAAAGGCTAATTGAGCGGGTGGTTCCGTTCCCGAAAGTCACAGCCGGCAGGGGGGGGCATTGCTCATTTACAATCTGAAAGAAAAGAAAAGTGGAAGGCCTCATTCTGGGAAGGGAAAATTTCATATAATTCCGCGTGATCGGATCCAATCCGGGTCTGGGGTATCGCCTCGAGAGACTACAACACTAGATCTCGACTCGTACTCATTAAGGGGAATTGCAGGGAAAAGGAAAAACAAGTTTCGGCGAAAAGGGGGAATCCTCACGGAAATTAAAAATTGGGGGGGGGGTTGTCAGAGACTCAAAAACAACAACAACGGAAGAAAGAGAGAGATAACCCAAATGTGCAGCAGGGGGGGGTGAAGGGGGGAGGACACGAAGGGTGGTCTTGTGTTGCTGAAGTGCCCGGGACATGGTATTAGATCGAATGCAGTCGGTTAAAGCAGTCGGAGGCGAAGGAAAAAAGCGGATGCTACCCGAGAAAGGGCGAAGTCGGACAACGTAGAGCGTCACCAAACGCACTGAGGACGGAAAACGTCGAGTACGCTTTAGCCCTCTCTCACTGGCCGGATGGAATCCGCGGCCTAGGATCACTTCGACTGGGAAGGGGGGGGTAAGATACGTTGGAGTTCACCACTAAACAGACGCTCGCTCTTTGGAACTCGAGACGAAGAGAAGCCAAGTTTGGAAACCTTAATTGTTGTCTCTCCGTGGATTTTGGGAGCGCAAGAGGACCACGTCTTACTTTTGAAGAACCTTCGCATACCAAGGAGTAGCAGTTTAAAGGCGAACATCACTAGAGGATCGGGAGGTGGCGGCTGCAAAACTCAGAAAGTTAAAAAAGCGTGGTGGTTTTCGCTGGGGAGTGAATGATATCTGTGGGTTCCCTGTGGGAACAGAGGGGGGAGGGAGACCGGGACGTTTCTTCAGTCGGGATTGGAAGGAACAGGGCGCGCACTCCTTAAACAGTGTCCTTCCCATAATTGAGAGGGGGGGGGGCGTTTCCATATCTCAGACGCAAAGGACCGAAGGCCGTGACGGAAAAAGTGCCCTGAGGTTTAGGCAAACAAACGGTAAGGAGTTTGGTGTGGGAGGGATAAGAAGGGAGGAAGATGGAAAAATCAAGGAACGCCCGGTCCAAAAAGCTTGCCAAGCTTGAAAGCTGCAAAGAATCGAAAAAACGTCCCTGGGTAGAGAGTCGACATCCAAACAAAAAGGTGGAGAGGTGGAAGGGGCACGACGAACGGGGGCTAGACGAAGTTTCCAGGAAAACAACGATGGGAGGAAAGATGGTCAAATTACAAACAAGCATCCGCAGACGGGGCCGAAAAAACGCGGCGTTAAAGGACCGCAGAAGTAAATATGAAAAAAACGAGGACCGCTGCTGACCGGCTGGTGAGACGCACGCTACACTGGACGAGAATGGAGAGAGGGGAGATTCATAAGAAGTACACAGCAGGAAGTGAGGACATGCATCGGACCCCAAGGCACCTGCGGGAGGGCGGGGAGGGCGAATCTTAAAGAGATTATGGGTCAGATGGTTCAAATTCAACTCAAAAAGAAGGGGGGGAGGGGGGATGCAAAGGAAAAAGGTTGACAGATATCCCTTTAGAGGATAGTCAAACTGACGGCAGCGCGAGAGCCTGGATGGTAAATACGGTTGACAGAGATCTCGGGAAGAGGGGCATTCACCAGGCTGCATTGGTTTAGAGGGGCTGTAATTAAACAGATTTATTTTACTACTTGGTCACGGGGGGGAGCAAAGAAAATGGGGAGAAGATAAGCTCGGCAGGAGAATTCAAAAGGTCCTTAGAAGCTATGGAGGGAGAAAACACACTCCTAACTGAGAGAGCTCTTGGGTCCTGGGGCGAAAACATATTGGCCGAAAGGAACTTGTTCGCTAAGGGAATAAAGTTGGGGAAAAGGGCATGAGGGGGGGTAGGGTCGGGGGAAAAAAGGGTCCTTTATCACGGCAAATGGATAGCCAGAAATTCGCAAAAATCGACCTCCGAAGAGTAGAGAAAATTGGTTAAGGCCAAAAGAAAAACGGAGTTTCGGAAGAGGGAAGAGAACCAACCCAGATGGTGGAATGTTATGAAATTCGCAATTACCGAGGGGCTGTTAAGGGACGAAGAAGGGGCTCCACCGGAGATAGGCTATTACTGAGACAGAAGAAGCGGGAGAGGGAGAATTCGTAAAAGGGACCTCATGGGGGGGGGAAGCCGCAAGGAGGGGATCTCAATTTACTGTGTTGGGGGGGGATCAAAAGAAAACATTGCGGGCCGTTTTAGACCGCGGCATGTCGGAGGCAAGAGATGCACGGCAAGGGCATATTCTCTACGCTGTTTAAAAGGGTAGGTAGGTCAGGGTTGCGGGTCACCTGACCTGAAACATCGGTGTGGCCAACGACTGGGATACAAACATCCTTAAAATCAGAAGGAGAGACGGGGGTCCGAAGTTTTTTCGATGAGTACAGTCAACTGAACTTTCTGGTGAAAACAGCCACCATTTCTATGTCAAAAGAGTACCGGCGAGAAAGCTTCTCGAAAGGCGGCTGGGGGAGGTCGACGATAAACAACTGTCTATCAGCTGCAATCTAAACAGACGGAACAAGGGGACCGCGAGGCGGTCCCGTCGGGTTAAGAAAAAAAAGGGGGCACTTTGGAGGAAAAAATGACAGGTGCAACTGAATTGATCAGATTCGTGAACAGAGAGTACGGAAAACGGGGAAGGAGGATTGCCTACAATATGGGTGAAGGGGGGAATCACTATGACGAAAAGGAAGAAAAAAAAAGGGGAAGGGCACACGTATCAACTCATGAAGGGACCGGCTGCCCGAATGCGTCTAGAAGACGCCAACCTCAACGAACTGGCAACTGCTCGGTACAAGAGGGCGAACAACCATCGGCACAAGGCGGGAGAGCCGCCCGAATTGGAAAACTGGACGGAAGATCTGGTGAAACAAAGACAAGGCATGATGGGGGGAAAAAAAGAGGGGAAAGGGTTCGGATCCTACGGCACGACTACTATTACAAGAATTCTGCGGAAGGGGAAAAGTCACCTATTATAGTTTTCCCGACGAGGGGGCGGGAAGGAGACAAGCATTTCTGGGAGGGATAAAACAAGCTTGAATATCACGTTTGCGAACGGGGCTTATGCGGCCGAAAGCGGGTCTTGGGGGACCTCTCAGATGGGTGAAAAAAGAGGGGACTCGCAGCGCCTACCCTCTTCGTTGGGCCGGATATTGTACAGATTAAATGTTACAAAGGGGGGAGAAGCATGAATTAACAATACAAAAATTGAGAACGGATTTACTGAACTCATCCTTGAGGCGTTTTATAAAGCAGCGCGAAAAGAGGATAAGTCCACTGCCCCAGAAAAGAGATGGTCAGCAAAACACCGGCACTAGGAAAAGCGTGAAGGCCCACAATCAAAGAGTCAGGATGAGGGAAAAGGTGGTTTCAACAAAGTCCGAGCCCGGAAGAAGGGGGCAAGAAGCTAGCGAATCCACCTTTAGAGGGGCAATCCCTTCATGGTGGTACAAGGGGGTAAAGCATCAAGGGATGCAGGGGAGGTCGCAAAATCTTTCTGATCAACGTCTGTTATCAGGGTAGCGGTAAGGAGGCGATTTTCTCTTGGGTCACGGCGGGGAGAAGGCTCGGGACTGGCAGCTTTGAATGTTCAGCGATAAGGCTCAAATGTGAACTCGCTTCGAATCACGATGGAAAAATAGCAGACGAGAGTGTTTCCACTTAAACCCGCTTGTGCCGGTAAGAGGGATGATTAGCAAGAAATCGGGACGTCAATCTTTCAGAGCAAAGGCACCAAAAAAATCATCCGAGAGAATCATCAGATGAGTGTCAGGGGCGAAGTTGGAAGAAGTGCCGGGGGAAGGGAAAAGAAATATTGGGAGGTCAAAAAGCCGGGAGATGGGGGGGGACAAAAAGGTGAATTGGCTGGGGGGGCTAGTGTTGTGGGGTATGATCGGTGGACCTCCTGCAAAGAGGGAAGAGGGAAAATCAGGGAAGTCTACAGTTTGGCGAAAAAAGATGCTTGGCATGGGTAGGGGTCCGCTAGATCAAGCAGGGTCCGTCTGGTGCTACGGGGCGTATGAGACAGCAGAATGACGGGGCTATTGCGACGGGAGGCTGTAAGTCTTCTAACGGGGGGGGGCATTAATCGGACGGAGACCAATAGTCGAGGGGAGGTCGAAATCCGGGGGCAGGATTGGCCCGAAAAGAAAAAGCCTAATTTTTCTCGTCCTTCACAGAAGAAGGCCCCAGTCATAGCCTATGAATCATCAAGATCGGGGGTCCTGGCTTGACGTTTTTAGGGACGGTCTTCTTTCTCTTAAATGGGGTGCCAGGGGGAGAGGAGCATCAGAGACCGCTGGGAGCTGCAGCTAGTAACTGGTGAAAAGGTGGGTTACTTTGGATGGAATGCAAAAACAAACCCGACCATGGGAAGGACATGTTGCAAAAAAGGAGTTGTTTTGGTGCGAAAAGTTGGAATGATCAGTGTTTGAACCATAAGGAAGACTGGTCGTGACACATCCTCCCAAATCCGAGGGGCAAGCCATCTCTGGGGGGCCCAGGTTCAGCGGGGGAATCTTCCTACAAAGCTGGGCGACTGTGGAGAAAAAACGACGAGAGAGGAAGGGGAGGGGTATTTAAAGGCTGCAGGCTTTCGAAAAGGACCGGGGTACTTTCTTAGGGTAAAACGGTGGTCATCATGGGGAGGAAATGACGGGCAAAATAAAGCGCCCGTCAAAGGCTGTTAACTGCCACAATGGAAAGGCAGCTGAGTGGGGCTGGGAACAAAAAAAATGGGTGGATGTCCTCCAAACCTTGAAGGCAAGGAAACCGCCGCAATAGACGGGAAGGGGTCTTACCGCGAAGAGGGGGGGGGAAAAAATCCTCGAAACATGTAGGAGGGAAATGGCCGCTCTCAAAACTCCTTGGGGGAAAACTATACGGCGTTGAACAACAAATCTTCCAAAAGTGCCACCAAAGAAGGGAAGGATTCAAAATATAGGCGCAGGGGTCATAGTCGTGAGGACGCCACCCTTATTAGAAGGCCAAACATACTTGTGAGGAACCCGGACTTGCGGAAGTGAAAGGGGCGAAAAAACCGTCAATCCAGAACCGGGAAAACAGGGGGAACTAGGGATCCAAACAGGGCTTGAAGGTAGTAGAACACGTCTTTCAGCGTGAAAACACCAAGGGAGGTGACTCGGCCAGAGTCAACTTAGAGATTGGAGCATTGCAGTGGCATCTTGTTAACTAACTCGTCGGGAAACGGAGGGCAAATATTGGTATGGAAACTGAGGGGA
>Ga0179591_1284278_pt1 | contig 13191 bp, 16 predicted proteins | sample CZOMad2_1_08_16f_FD_182891 | JGI IMG/M metagenome (GOLD analysis project Ga0179591, IMG submission 182891) | Vadose zone soil fungal communities from Angelo Coast Range Reserve, California, USA - CZOMad2_1_08_16fungal (PacBio error correction) | ecosystem: Environmental > Terrestrial > Soil >...
AAAAACTTCGGGGGGACTGAGATTTAGAGGGGTGTGTCGCTCGAGAAGTCCCCTCCTGCCAGCCGGGGGCGAGAGAGGGCGTGCGTTCAAAAGTTCGGAGGCGTGAAATCAGCCGCAGAGAAATCGGTCTGAAAAAGTACTCCATCTCTAAGACGCGGGAAGAGAGAGAGAGAAGTCAGAGTGGTCTATCGGGTATAGAAGAGATTGAGTAACTATTGTCTATGCCGTCAGCCTTACTGCGCGTGCGCGTCATGAAAGAAAGGGATGAACCGCTGAGAAAGAGCGGCAGCGAACAACCTTGCGGGACAGCAGTTCGTCCGATTCTAAAAGGGGAATCAGCGAGGAAGAGGGGGCAGGTAAAGTCTCTGGAGAAGTATACAAGAGGGGCGATTCATGTTGAGGAAGACGCAGAGCGTAAGGAAACTAGGGAAAAAAAAAAAAAAAAAAGATTCAATTGGGGACCGTGAAGGCAGGGCACATTCTACCCCGACAGAGCGAGGAAAGAAAGACTGAGCTGTTTAGTCGACTATCCTTATTCCTATAAGGAAGAAAAATCGTACCAAAAGGGGGGAGGGTGGGAAATAATGAGAAGAGAAGAACAAATCTGCAAAGTGTTGACATCTCGGGTCATACAGAGGGAGAATCGAGAAAGCTAAGAATGGGATAGCTCAGGAAGAAAAAAATAAGTAAAAAGAAACATCTGCTGCGGCATGCGAGAGATGAGCGAAATTGGGCCTCGGAAGACTTACCGGGCGAGAGTGGCAAACCGGGCGACTTATTGGAAGATAGCATCAAGGTTAAGCGGGGCAAACTAACGACCTACTGACGCGGGCAAAAGAACAACAGAGATCTCATCGTCACCGTGTTACAACTCCCGGCGGGGATACGGAGAAAAACAAAGAAGAATTGCGTCGGGGCTGGCGTCAGACGGACTCACAGCCACTAGGAGAACATCAAATGAGGCGGATGCTTCGGGATTCCGAAAGGGTACCGAAAAAAAAACAGGAGGAAATTCGGGGGTCAAGCGTCTGACGGGCAAGGGAAGAATGGGACCTCCTGCGCTTGGGAGGGGAGGGGTACAGGGGGGATACTAAGAGGGGGGGGAGGAACCGCATTATCATGAGGAGTCTGAGGGGGACTGCTTACAACTTCAAGGCACGCGGCCCTCTTCGTGCCTAAGGGGGGGAAACGAAAGAAAATGCAGGGAAACTAAAAAACTGGTAGGCGGTTCAAGATCCTTCCGGGCAGCTAAGAGGAGGGGATGTCATGGCAGTGCAAGTACCGAGCAAGGATCGGAACGTAATGGAGTCAGGCAGTCATCCTAAGGCATGGGGCGCTCATTTCTGTATTTGGGGGTGGGGGGGGGGGAGGAAGAGGTTTCGGGGCAAAAAACAAGAGACGATTGCACACAAAAAAAAAAGACTCGGGGGGCGTAAAGCAAAAGGGCGGCAGGGAAAAAGCACCATCAGGTTATGTATCACAAAAAGTAGAAAAAAAAAAAAGCGTTGGGTCGGGCTGGCCTGTGGAGAAAAAAAACGAAAGGGCTGGGGGATATAGTCCTCATGCAGGCTACTTGCAGCTCTCAGGGGAGAGGGTCGGAAAGCAGGCACCGAAAACCGTGAAATCGGCGCACGCTAAAAGGAAGGGCTTACGGGACAGTCTAGAAATACCAGTCCGCTGGAGGCTAACAAACGCTGAAGGGGATGCGAGGAGAAATGGGGGAACGCTGGCGGGTCACGAAAAGGGAACGGCTGGCATTGGGACTTATGAGGAAGACGGCATCGAAAGGGATAACTAGAACGGCAAAAGGGGGGAGTGGTCACTGTTTCAGTTGTACGAGGGATCGGGTCAAACGACGCATTTTTCCAAGGCATTACACAAGAAAGCTCAAAAGTCTTAAGGAAAGTAGAAGCTCGGGGAAGTGCGAACGGCGAACGGTGTCACAAAACGGGCGGGGGGAAAAAAACGCAGAATAAAGGGGGTGGGTGGGGGGGGGGGGGGGGGGGGTGGGTGATCTCGCACAGGCGAGGCTGAGGCATGAGAAGTAATAGTAAAGGATCAGGGTAAACACGCGTACGCGAGGTTGTAAGCTAAATTCGGAAAGGGGGGACTTGATAGAGAGAAAGATTCCGAGGAAAAGGATCAAAAAGAGTCTAGGGAGCTCTCATAACGCGGGACTAATGGCTGGAAGTCGGGGGAAAAGCGCCCAGCTGGTGGCGGGTCCGAATAAACACCGTGGCGCGTCTAGCGAGTCGCTCAATAGCCTTGACTAGCCAAAGGGGTGCCAGTCTAAGGGGACCGGCATGTCAGAGGTTGACAACAAAAACTGTCTGGCGTGGGTCTTTAAGGTGGGGTGGGAAAGGGCGAGAAGAAAGAGTACGAGAGATTACAAGCGTCGAAGCGTGGAAGGAGGAAAAAAAAAGTTGGAAAACCTCATTCTCTGGGGGGATGCAGGGAGTGGCGGGAGCGCTATGGGTCTGCCTAGGGTTGATCAGGCGGTCACTCGGAAGGAACCGGATAAGACGCAGGGCTCCTAGACTCTGGGAAACATAGGCTGTGGATCAGACTATTCTTGGGGGTACTTCAGATGTGTTGTAAGCACAACGGGGGTGACGGAAATCGTCTTTGCAGGGACTATATAGGGGCAATGGGACATGTTGCCCATCGGGGGGGAACAGAGGAAAGAGGCCCACAATTACGTTCATGGGTTATAGAAGAGGGCGGTGATTAAAGGAAAAAAAAGAAAACGTGGAAAGGAAGTGGGCAACCAAGTACTGACTCGGGGACATTGCGAGAGGGAAAGCAAGCGAAGAACAGCATCATGCTGTACGCAAAAAAAAGCTATAGGAAAACTGCTCACGGGGAAAAGGCGCAGGCGACGCGAAGAAGGGGGTGAAAAGGGCTAGCACAGAAAATCATACTTTTGGAAAGGTCGTCAGCTGGGGAGGGAGGGGGTGCGGCGGGGGGGGGGGGGGGGGGGGGGGGGGGGGGGAGGGGGGGGGTGGGAGAGAAAGAAAAGGGAGTCAATCGCGTAGTCTGTAGTGGGAGGCGTATGATCAGGGGGGGGGGACATCAACTAGGGGAGCCACTAGCGATCTCTCATGACAGGACGTATTCTGGCGGTTCAACAGGAACGTCTCCAGGGGAGAGGGGGACCAAGTCGCTCTCGTTACTTAGAGGAGGAAAAAAGTGGCCAAGAAGGATGGGTGGTAGTAATATCTATCTGCCCAGTGCACACAGTGACAAAGGCACAGTCTGCAATGCTGACCCACGGACGGAGGAGCAAGAAATTGAGGAAGTCGAGGGGTCCATGGTGATTTAGCAACGAATCCAGAAGGACTGAAGGGGGAAAGAACAGACATGCCGAATAAACACACAACAACGACGCAAAAGAAATAGGAATGGAAGAAAAAGGAAGCCTCTTCCTGGACCCTAACACGGGACAATGAACAGCGGCGCAAAGAATTCCGAGTGCTATAGGTGTGTATCATCTCAAAGTGGTGACTCGGATCTTAACTGAGGAACATGATTGAGAAAAGGACGGAGAGAGGGGGAAAAAGACATAGTGAAAACAAGGGATCCACAAATTTCGACGATTCACAGGGCGGGAGGTGCTCATCCAAGAAAGCATTTCTCAGGTGGCGCTGAAGTTTCAAGGGGGGAGAGAGAGGCATTGTCCAGAGCGTCAGGCGTCATTGTTTTTCCACATCTGGAAGGGGGGGTGGGGGCAAAGAAGGGAGAGTTAACAGCAGGGACTAGGGGTTAATTGGAGGGGAGGTAGAGGAACGGAGCGATGTCTGAAAAAAGTGAGTGGAATCCTAGGGGTCTGATGGGTCAAGAAGGGAAGGGGGGGGTCTAATAGAGAAGACACGACTCCTTTAGATGGGATTGGGGGTGAAAAGAGGTTTGAAAAGGGGAAGGATGAGTCCGCCTCCCCTGTGTGGCTCAAAAAAAACGGTTTCATCAGCTTCCGGCGGCTTCGACACACCAAGAAATATAAAAGAGGATACGGGGGCTGCGTCGACTATGGAGAGGTGAGGCATCAGGGTTGGACTTCAATCTTTGTTGGACAAATGGGTGAAGGGAAGAGAAGCTAGCTTGCCAAACACCTCTGCACCTGAGGATTGAAGTAAAAACTCCCATAACTGCGATAATGAGACCCCATCCCTCTGCAGGACAGAAAGGGGTTCTGGGGAGGTTAAAAAAAAATGGCCAAGAAAAACTTGGCATTCATCGAAGGACGGTAGAAACCGGAACACCTCGAATAGGCCTGAACAACTGTTATTCCTCGTTTTCTTGGGGCCAGAAAAGGGATTTAGAGACTGGGGGAAATGCGCAACATAGGGCAGTTGAGGACTCGATAACTAACTTCAATGGTTGTGGGGGCAGCGGGGGGGGGCGGACAAAGATTTCGCCGAAGGGCCGAAGAATCCGTCGGGGGTCTCGGCTCTCAGGACCGGAAAGGTGCCTAGGATAGGGAATCGAAGGAAGTGGAAAAAAAAAGGCGTCACGGATGGGTCTCTAGAACACAACTCATAACCTCTTTCGAGCTGCGCAGGGATTATCCCGCGGCAAAAGATCGGGGCAGAAGGGTCAGAATCCGCTGGGACACGGGGCTGCAAATCATATTCAACGACGGGGGAGGGCGAGCGAAGAAGACTCCCACGCTTGGGGACAAAAAGCTGTGGCGCCAAAGGACTTAAAAAGAACTTGCGGCTGGGGCGGGTCGCGACTTCGAAGGCGAGGACTGGCCTATCTCCGCATTTGGGGAGGAGCCAGGTAGACATGAGGATACAAAGGGACGTCCTTTGTCGCGAAGGGGGTTCGAAGGCCGAATAAAACGTCCTCTCCAAATCGCAGAAGGGATGCACGAAAGCACTCACTGACCAATCGAGACGCAAGGAGTCATGATCGAAATCTTAATACTCGGGAAAGCAGGGGGACTCGGGGGCGAAAGTGAAAGGGCATGGGGCCACGGCTCCTTCTCGAAGCATGAGGGATTCTTGGACCGGCCAAGTTCTGAGCGAAGACTTAGGTAGTTCGCAGAGAGGGGGATTAAGGGGGGGTCAGGATCCGGTGGTTTTTGGGTTGGGGTTGAAACCCATGGTGGGGGGGGGGGTTTGGGTGGGGGGGGTGTTTGGTGGCGATCTTCATAGAGACTTTGAGGGACTGCTTCAGGAGGAACCTTTGAAAATAGTTTGAGGGGGACCTCTCAAGAAAGCTGAACTTAGGGCGTTGACAGAGTAGGAAAAACTAAGGTCGATTCTAGCGTATTCAAGTGGGTGGGTGTTTGTGGGTTTTGGGGGGGGGTGTGGGGGGGGGATCATAATTCTAGGATGAAAGAGGGAGGAGGCGGCGGCAAATAAGGCACGGGAACGCGAAAAAGTTCAAATAAGTAAGTTTTGGAATTCTAAATGAACTTTAGGAAAAATAAGAAAACGAAGGAGCAGGGCGCATGGAAAAGCTCTTAAAAGAAATAAGGAGAACTTCGCCAAGCAGGGGGAGGCCAGCCCGAAAAGTCAGGGGACCAGAACGAAGGGGACAATATCGTTTCTAGGACGGAAAAGGTCTAGACCGGCGAAAGCGTCCCGGAACCAACATTCTATTAATGGGAACTTGGGCAGAAAGGTTGGAATGAGTTTTGTCAAGCTGGGACCAGAAGTGAAAGGGGAAAGTCAGGGTTGTCCAGTCTGGGATCGCCGCAGAATGGGGGACACAGGGGGAGGACCTTTGGTCCGCACCTCGCAGGGGTCGTTGGAAAGAAAGGTTGACCGATCGCAACTTGGGGTGAACGGGAGGGTTGAAAAAGAAACCTTCGACAGATGCTACGCGACATTGTGGGGCAGGATGAAGAACAGTTGAAGGCCCAGGGGTGGGCAACGTAAAGAAGCTCTGGGGGGAAAAAAAAGGGTGTGAGAGAACGCTGAGAACGTCAGCGCATCCAGAGAAGGGGCATACAGCGACGGGAGGGAGAGACGTGGGGTGAAATATAAAGGGGGGCAGAATGACGCAGAAAGTACTCGGCGAAATGGGCGGCCATTTAAAGATGGAAGGTCGAGGTTTGAAAAAATAACTACTCAGGGGGTTGCCCCGCCGCAAGAGTTGCCTGAGTTGAGGTTGAGAGCCGGAAAAAAAGAAGACTGGAGGGGATCATTGCTGTTTACGAAAGAGATGAGGGGAACGAAAGTGAGGAGGGGTCTGTAAAAATTCCGGAAGACATAGGGGGGGGGGGCGGAAGCGCCGCGCTGGCGAGAGAATCCGATAAACGCGGCGAGACACGGCTAAATAACGGGTGCACGCCGTGGTGGAAAAAGGGGGGTGGGGGGACGACGTTTGAGCGCAGGCGCAACAGGCCTAGGAAGCGGCGCGGAAAGGTTAAAAATTGCCGATCGCAAATGAGGCACAGCCGAAGAAGAATCAACCACACTTCGACAACTGTCTCAGAGGAGAAAACGCAACCTACGAGTCTTCAAAATGGTCTCGTAGACAGGGTACTCTGGCGAAAATAGGAGGACGTGTAAGGAGGCTGAATAAAAACTCGAGAACAGATCTAAAGATCATGGGAAAAAGCCAACAGTTTGAGAAGAGGAAGCGCCTAGAGAAAGTATAAAAAACATAGCGATTATGAATTCAAAGGGTCGACGCGATACCTGTCAGGGCTCACCGGGGAGGGGATAGGAACAGAACATATGGGTCACAAAAAGGGGGTTCGAATTAGGGTTGTGAGGTTGAAGCTACCTGACGACTATCCTTTTGGTTCTCCCGAGGAAATGATCGGGGAGTAAGACAGAAATGGGACGGGTGGTGTCTGGGGATTGGAAACCATGGGAAATGGGGGTGGTGCTTATTGTGAGGCGCGTGTGATCACCAAAAGAAAGTTGGACTGGGGATAGAGGCAGAGGTGATGACGGACTGGGAGACGAACGTCTGCCGTCAAGGGTTTAAAAAAGAGAAGGAGGAGCATCCAATAAAGGGCAATAATAAGTTCACTTTCCGAGACTCTTCCGACTCCTCTCGAAAGCAACGCTATGAATCCCTGGTTGAAAAAAACGACTCCCCATCACTGTCTTCCAAGGAGAACCCAACTAGCCAACCGTAGGGCTAAAAGTAGGCGAGCTTTCTCCCAGCCAATTAGTAGAAGGATTCAATATGTTAAAAAAGGATCGAAAACCGCCTAACCGAAGAAATAGGCAGGGCTGAGCCAGCAGTGAGCATCGGGGAAGAGAGAAAAAACAAGAAAAAAAGGGGGTTAAGGAAAGGCTGCTCCGGGGACACAAAAAGGGTGGAAAAGATGGCGAGGGAAGCTAGATTATTGTTCACCTCTTTGAACAGCGAAAATTGAGGGCGTGCCTCTTGGTCGGCTTACCCCGGGCTTGGGGGACAGGGGAGGATAACGATCAACGGGACCTCAAGGGGCCATAACTTTTTAGTACGTCCAAGAGAGGTGCAGATGGTCATCTAAAAGGCAAAGGAAACAAAAATACAATATACTGCACATCTAGAGTTGTCTGCTAGAAAGAACAGGAAGGGGAGACCAACAGAGTACAATAGAGGGATGGGGGAACGGGGGCCACCGGGGGTTCTGGGTCCCAAAGGAAAAAGCGTTCGTCCAGTATCTAGAATGTCAAAAGGGAGGGGAAGGGGAGCCCCCGTCGGACAAAACGAAATGGCGGGGCCTTTTTTTCTCGCGAAACGTAACCTTCCCTGCTTAGAAGGCTCGAAAAATCTAGGGGAATCAGGGTTGGCGCGGTAAAAGAAAGCCTATCCTGCGGCGGGGGAACCGGAAAGGGGGGAGGCTCCTCTATTGGGAACAGGCGAGGGGAGATCCTTTAATCAGGAGACGTGGGCGGGCTGTCACATTTAGGGAAACAAACAAGGAGGTTCAGAAGAGGTTTCCCTGGTCATTAGTAAGGCACTAGGGGGAGGTTAGAGAAGGGCCTGACGATCATCCGGTTGGAATATAACGCCGGCTGGAAACAGAAAGACGAGCGGCGGGGAGGTGCATCGTCATTTTGGCCAGGGGGTCTTAGCTAGATGGTAGGGAGTCTGATGCGTCCATACTCAACGGACCGACTGAAAGCGAGAGAGTTGTCCAACTAGAATGGGTGCCTGCAAACAAGTCTATGAAACGCAAGGAACATAGCTTGGATTTCTTCCTGGGGACGAGAAGAGGCATCAACCTGCTCTAAAAGAAGTAAAAAAACGCTACTTTAATATGGGGTGGGACGGACTCATCTAAAGTGCTGAGCTAAGGGGGCTAAGGAAAATAATACAACTTCCAAGTGCCTGGAGCAGTGAGATTGATCTTACGCTTACAAGGATTAACTAGGATAGCTATGTTCTCGAGGGTAGGGGTCATTGAGCTTTGGGATGGGCTTCAGGTCGAGAGGTATGGGGGGGTCAAGAGCCTTGAGGATAAGGACCTTTCAAGCATGGACGACACTGGGGGGGGCCTCTTAAACGTCATACTAAATTATTCAAAGGAGGAATGAGTGAAACTATAGGGCCGAGCGGTCTATTAGCGGAATAACATCACAGAAAAAAAATCCAAAACGCGAGTTAACTAGCAAAAGCCGGTGGCGGGTCAAAAGAGGGAGGACAAGGACGGGATCCGGAGCGGCGTGGTCTTTCCGGAACGGAAGCAGCTTAATGCAGGGGAAGGGAGGCTTTCGGCAGAGATAATCCAGGCTTTTGACATTCAGCCGTCGGAAGCCAGACGTTCTTGGGTTGTCGCCAAACAGATCTCGTTTAAACCGGCAGGAGCGGGGGGGACATCATAAGTTCATGGGGGGCTTGAGATCAGCTCAATTAGATGAGACTATTCACTGAAAAGGATATTCAGGGGAACATGGGTCCGCGAGTCTAGCCTCCCATAAGATACTTGCAGCACGAGGTTAGAGGGTAGGGAGAGAGGACTCTGAAACCGCCCATTATGGCGAGTCAGCGGTCAAGCGAGGTGAAGTGTTCTGGCGAAACAGATGCAGGGCTCCTCCAGTGACCTGTGCGGAATCCGCTGCCTCTTCGTCTTCTTGCGATCTTTCGGGGGTCTAAGTCTAGGTTCTGAGTGCGGCTCAAAGTCGGGTTCCAGAAGGGGCAGCTCTCTTAGTAGGTCAATCAAAAGGGGGTTGGGGGGCTTGGCGATCAGGGATTCCTCTGCCGGTCTTTCAAAGTTGGATGGAAGAGGGATGGACTTTCTCATTTAAAACAGGAATGAGAACTGACGAGATAGAGTTTTTAGATGCCGTTCGGAGGATTATAGGAAAGTGATAGTGGGGTTTTGAAATTTAAGCCGTTTACAAACCGTCTCGTTTCATCAGATAGGATCGGGCGGGAGGGGAGACATCAAACCGTATGGTAACCAGAAGGAAGGGCTTAGTGTAGGTGTATGACCTCGAACGACAACGGCGGTGTGTTCCAAAGAAATCAGGGGGGGGGGGAGGGGGAAATCAGGGCTGGGAACAGACACAAGGGTCTGCCGAAAAACGCCCTTGCTCTGTCGGGCTTGCCCGCTAAAGAGGGGGGGGCGCAAGGGGGAAATCGCAGCGGAAGGAGAAAAAAATGAGGGGGGGCAACACCATGAAATTCATCCCAAAGGTCCGCAGAGCTGTCGCGGCGGGTTGGCAGAGGAAGGCAGGGAGAAAAAGAGAAAACCTTAAAAGGTCTCCTAAGAACGCTGGGGCTTCTCAATATAGCAGAAATTTTTCGGTTACATCAACCTAGGAGAAACAAAAGGGAGTAAGAGACAGTCTCACACGATAAGGCGAAAAGAACAGTTGTTAAGGGAGACGTGCAATGGAAGGGGGCGAGACGAGGGATGGGGCCGCGGAAAGGAGGTTAAAAGAGGAGCTCATCAGGCCAGGTTTTATCCTGAATGGGGGGGGGGGTGTTGTGTTGAGAAGAAAGCGAGAGGTGAAAATCTCATGCAACGGTCTGTCAGGCCTGGAGAGGTCTCTAGATGCAAAGTGGCTTGACTCTTTTTAGAAATTCCGGGTGTATCTATGGCTTCTTCGTATCGTCAAGGGAGAGAGTTAGACACTAAGGGAGAAGTTATGCGTATTGACCAAAGAGTTTGTGTAGCATGAATGCTAATACACCTTACTTTGACACGTTCTAATAAGGAAAAATTAGTATCGAAATCCAATTATAGGTCGAAAAAACTGGTTCCGACGAGGGGCGAAGTTGCCCATATGTGCGACTATAACTGCCAAAAGGAAACAGGGGGGTCCTTTAGAACGGCGGGACGAAAAAAGGTAAAGACGGGTGCCGACTGATCCATATTCTTATAAGGAGGTACTAAAAGAAGTACTGCAAACGTGGCCATGGGGTTCCATGGCGAGAAAGGAGCTGCAGCTTAAAAAAGAAATTCGAAGGACGGGAATGAGGAAAGAAGGATGCCAGGACGACAAGCCAACGTTAACACATTCACGGCCGGAAAACGAAAAGAGTATTATTCAGAATGACTGAATTGAAACCACCAGGAGAGAGAGGTTGGAGATCAGGCTACTCTAAAGAACCTGGGGGCAGCTTGTACTAATATTGAGCAATGACCTCACTACATCATAGTTCAAAGGGGGTTTCAGCTGTGAGATCGTTCTCATATTAAGCAACTAGACATTTTCTGGTTTTCTTCCTTGTATAGATAAGTAGGGTCCATCTTGTCCTGGGGGCTGAAATCATACAATTAACCCCCGTCGACCTCAAACTATTTGCAAGCGGGCTGGAACGCCTTTTCTTACACCGAGGCTTTCCGCCCCCGCCTGTCTTTTCAATGCTGTTAGAAACCCGGAACAAGTAGAGAGACAGCACCTTCTTTGCTTCGTCGGTGAGGACAAGGTCGCTCTCCTCTAAACGGGGGAGAATAGTCCGTCTGCGCAAAGCAAGAACGAGGGCCAAAAATTCCCTTTCGCCAACTTCCCTAAATCTTGAAAAGGAGGTCGAGAAAAGAAAAAAAAATAAATGGGGGGAGTACGTGGCAGTAGAAGGGAATATACTACCGGGCCTTGCAGCAGCGCTGGAAAGGGGGGGAGGGAAGGGAGTAAAAAAAAAATGGTCTGAGTTGGAAAGGATCTATAGGAAAACGTCCGCGTTATGTCGGGCAGGAAGGACAGGAAACGGAGGAGGTGGTCGTGGGGGGGGGCGGGGGCGGGGGGGGTGGGTCTGTGGGGGGGGGGGGGGGGGGAGGGGTGGGGGGGCCGGGGTGGGGGGAGGGGGGGCAGCTGTGGGAAGTGGGGTGGGGGGGGGGGGGTGCGGGGGGGGGGGTGGGGGGGGGGGGGTGGGGGGTGTGTGTTGGGGTGGGTCATTGTGGGGGGGGCGGTGAGGCGATCACAGGGGCGGATAAAACTTCCAAATTCAAGAACAGGGCCTAAAGCATGGGGGTGTTGTATGAAGGGGACATGCAGGGAAAGGAAGAGGAAGGGGCCTGGTCGGGACGCTCGTGGGGGGTCAGACTCTTCCGCGCTAGATACGAGTCGCAAAAAAAAAAAGGTCCTAGGAAAACTCGCCCCGCGCCTGCTAACCGAGGACCAGCCATCTTTCATCTAGAAAGGTGCATAGCAAAAGCCTAAAGAGGGAACCTTAGCGAGGACCTTGACAAGGAAAATTTCTTTAGTTTTTAAAGGTTAGGGTCTCCTCTGTTGCTGGGTCCTCAAGATCGCCGTGGGAGAGTACCTTCGGGGGTCTATCTTTCTGGACTTCTCGTTCGAGGGTTAGAGTTGGCGGATCTACGGAGGTTTTGGGAAGCGGGGCGTGGGTATGATCGAGCGTGTAACGAGAAGCTTCCTGGAAACCGGTTCCGAGTTGGGAAGGAAGGGAAAAAAATCAGGAAACTGACCGAAGTGAGCCCTTCACTGCGCTGACCCTAAGGGGAGAGTCAACAAGGAAGGGGGATCGAGAAATTCGGGGGCAACTCTGCGGACACCTCCATAGAGCATCTTGGGGGCCGTTTCATTAAAAAAACGGAAAAAGAGGGGCGCGAAGTCTAGCACAAGGCCAATCTAAAGCGGGAGCGCGCCCTGTCGCAAAAAACGGATGCATCAGGGATCCTTCCAGAAAGAGAGGGCGGATTTCGATCAGCTCAATCCACCCAAAAACAAAAAAAAAAAAAAAAAAAAAAAACCCAAAAAAAAACACACAAAAAACAAAAAAAAAAAACACAACCAAAAAAAAACAAAAAAAAAAAGACCAAACCCAGCAATTCATTGGAGGGGCCGGGAAACCGAGAAAGGAAAAAAATTGCGTTCAATTTTGGGATGGGTTGGTGGAAGTTCTTTTTTCGAATGGGGGGACGAAAAAAATTAGCCTCTTCTTGGAAATCGGGGAACGCAGCAGAACCTTTTTGCCGTTCGCATCCATTGGTCAGCGTAGGTGGGGGAATGGTCAAGAAGGCCCGGATGGTGTTTGGGGGGACGCGCCCCCTCGAGTAGGGGGGGACAATGAAAATCGACAAGTATTAAGTTTCCTGGGAATTGGAGGACCAGTTGGCCTCGTAAGAAAAAGGGAGAACCTGGGGGGGGGGCCAAATTGAAACGCCGGAGGAGACAGAGGGAAGACCAGCGCGTGTTGGCTCTTTGAAAAGGGTGAAATAATCAGCCTTACGAAGATCGATAGAGGGAGGGGCAAGTACTTCCGAATTTAGTGGGATTTGAATCGAAACTTTCTTCGGGCCCCGCCGTCAAGAGGGGATTGGGAAGGAGGGTTCGGGTTGAACTTAACACAGGGGGAAAGGTGTCTGGATCATGGATTTTTACAGCGGAAAATGGGGTTCGAACTCCGAAAGGGCGTATCGCGGGGGGGGGGGGTCCTCAGCTTCTAGGGGATTCAGAAGCCCGCAAAACTATGCGGGCCTATATCAGGATTAAGAGGGAGAAGGGGGAGTATTCCGTCAGAAGTGACGGTTGGGTTGGCATTTATTCCTCTTTTTCTATTTGTGGGCAGGGAAAGAGACCGGCGACAGGCAACTATAAATCGCATGCTTATCCGTCAGCACCGTCATGTGATAAAACGATCAGGGAATCACAAAATTCGGGGACAGGGGGGAGAGAAATCCGCCACCAAGGCGTAGGCGTGGGGGCTTTAAACTCTGGCATGTGCTAAAAGAGTCGTTCTATTATAACGGAAAAAAAGAAAGGGACAACCAAACCATTATTGGAAGACTCAAAAGGCGAAGAAACAAGCCAGTCTGACGTCGACACA
>Ga0179591_1219911_pt1 | contig 13190 bp, 17 predicted proteins | sample CZOMad2_1_08_16f_FD_182891 | JGI IMG/M metagenome (GOLD analysis project Ga0179591, IMG submission 182891) | Vadose zone soil fungal communities from Angelo Coast Range Reserve, California, USA - CZOMad2_1_08_16fungal (PacBio error correction) | ecosystem: Environmental > Terrestrial > Soil >...
TACCGGCCTTCCCTACCTAGTCTGCAAACACCGTATCGAGAGGGAAGAACCCTAAGGCATCGGAAGGAATCACACTCGCCGAGCAAAAAGGGGAAAGAGCCTGCCGAAGAATCTCAAAAAAACAGGGAGAGGATCTTAAACGGTCATCCTGCGAATCGTGTCAAAAAAAGCAAATCGATCGTTGCGAAGTAAGGAGAGAATTCCAAACTAAGCAACGAATCACGGGGGAAGAGATCTCGGGAACAGCGGGGTGGTAGTTTCTCCGCAAATCGTTTGCCTGATGAGTGGCGATTTCAGAAAGCGGGAAAGAAAAAGACCCAAACAGAAGTGAAGTGCCTAAAAGAAGGGACAGAAGAAAAATCAAGAGCAAACTGGGGGGGGAACGGAAAACCATGTTGGTGACAAATAGAAAGGACGGGAGAACGGCAATTCGAAGAGAGAGGGCTGGGCGGCTCGGGGACAGAGGCGCAAGATGGAGCTCCGGCTTGAAAAAGAATGCTTTCTTCAAACAGCGCATTTTCAGGAGTCGAAGGGGGGAAGGCAGCAGCGTCAAGTCATCAGCCAGCGGACGGTATCGCTGTAGAGGGCAAGGGGTTGTAGTTGTGGTTCAGGGCTTCGAAAGTATGACCGGGAAAAGGTGGAAGTGAGGTAAGTGAAGTGAGGTCTGGTCCACTAGAGCAAGTTCAGGAAGGTGCATGCAAGAGGGGAAAGGTAGCGTAAAAAAAAAGGATTTCAGGGGGAATCGACCGCTCTCAGATGCGAACGTGTCCAGGGACTCTGGGCGGAGGGGAGAACCGGGGCTAGGAATGTTTGGGCGATTCCGAGAATGGAGGGCAAGGAGAGCTGTAGGAAACGTGGCTTCTTCTCCTCCACATGGTTCCCGCCAATGGTCTGCTTCAAAAAAAATCGTAAGCGGGCGTGTCTGAAGCAAAGCGTATACATGAGGTGGGTGCCGGGAGAACAGAAAGATCATCAGACGATCGCTCAGAGGATCTGCGTCAAGACTTCGCAGTCAGAGGCGAACAAACTGGGGGGCTGAATGCTAACAGAACTGTAAGACGCGACTTGCCGCAGCTGGCGATGTTACGGCCATACCACAGTGCGCGTGTTGATAGAAGGAGAGGAAGCCGGGGATGGAAAGTTCGAAAGGGAAGCAAGAGGCAAGCGGCAAGCGAAACTAAGCGCATCCGGTGAAAGCTAACCGGGCTTCGAGAACAGTCGAAAAAGAAAAAAGGGAGGAGAGGAACAAAAATGGGGGAGAGAGAGAAGAAGGGAAAAAAATAGATCGGGATTTCTTGGGCCCTGATCATAATCACCTGGGAAAGACAAAAACGATTCCGGCGCGAACTCAACACAGGACACTTCTTGATCAGCACGACAAGAGCGCGAAGGAAAAAAAAAACTAAGTTGTCTGTGAGGAACCAGGGGGGGAAAGAATACAAAAGAACTTGGCATAAACGCGGAAGACATAGGAGGGAGGAGCTAGAGGTAGCGGACCGTCAAGAAAAACTCGAAAACTTGCCACTTCCGCATACCAACAGCTCGCAAAGAGAAGGTTAAGAAAAGGCGGCAATCCGCATAGTCTGGACCCACAATAAGACACGAAGGTTGTCGGGAGACCAAAATCTGAAACAACATTGCAATAGACCCGCACGCAAAAAAACACCACACGGCGACAAGAGAGATAGAAGAGCGGTCCGATTAGTAGTGAATCTGTGTAGGATAGCACCAAAGACCCAAAAAGATCGAAACGCCAGACGAGAGGGAAAGAACGTCCCACTCAAAACCTCCCACGAGACGATCCCGAATCAGAAAGCGGAAAAAAACGAAGACCAAAGTTGCCTGGAACCGGAGAGGCAGATCACGGCAAGCTGATGCAAGGAGCGAGAACTTCCAACAGGGAAGACGAAGAAGGGGGAAAAAAAAGAAAGAGATGGTATCAATAACAAATAAAAGAAGTCCCCCTTCGCCAATCTTGAGCATACGCACAATAAGCAGGACGAAGGGTAGAATGACGTCCAAACAGCAGAGGCTAAAAGGGAAAAAGGGGGGGGAAAGGTGTGGGAATCCGAAAAAACGGGGCTTGTACATTGCCATCTTTTTAGGTCAAAGACCTTGCACGCACAATATGACGGGAGGGAAACAACGCGCTGAAACGGAAGGGGCAACGACTAAAGAGCACGCTATGAGAACGAAAGGGATTCCGAAGAGGAGCAGGTCCGGGAAGGAGAGAACAGGCTCCGAATCGCACGATAAAATAAGCAAGGAACAAGTATGAACGACGGACCGTTCAGATAACATAAATTTGCGGCGATTGCTAGGGGAAGGGGAATGACAGCGCGGCGGGCGCACGCGGAGGGGCGGAGCGAAAAACCAACCTCGGCATTGAGCACCCAGTTGAGGAGGGCTGTGGGAAGCATCAAAAAAGGGGGCGAGAATTGACAGCCCGCCTCAGCCAAATCGGAAACAAGTAGGAGGATTAAGAAGATGTGGGGGGAGAAAAAACCGAAAGGTCACGCCCTAAGGCAGCGTCTTAAAAGTATCGCAGGTTTGCGCGAAACTCCGGGAGAGCGTATCAAGCGTCAGCCAAAAAGAGATGCGGAACACGCGCGATGGAATCACTAGCAAAAAGACATCAATGGATATGACGCGGTCCTCCCGAGAGACAGGAAAATGAAGAAACTCATCGTTGCGAATAGCACTGTTAAGGCTCTCGCAACCGCGCAAAATGGAGGGAGAATATCGGCCGCATAGGGCGTTTGTTCAAGAAGGAGGGGGGGGGCGAGGGGCGATTGGAAGCATCAGGATATTGACAATCAAGAACTTCGCCGGCGCGATCGGTCGAATCCTAAAAGAGGAGGAAACAAAAAGAAAAAAACGCCGTGGGTAGAAAAAAAGGTGAAAAAGCGGAGGACGAAGAATTAATCCAGCGCAGAGGGGCTGAGTCGCGTCATGCTGAATTAGCGCAAAAGAAGGGGGGCAGGCTTGCTCCATCCCGCGTTGATCGGGGGGGGGGGGGGGGGGGGTGGGGGGGGGGGGGGCAATTCTCGGCGTAACTCAAAAAGGTTGAAAAAGCAGAGCGTCCGGCATACAGCAGGACAATCGAAGATCGTCTCGCAAGGTGGTCTTGGGGTGCAGGAGTCTTGAGGTCGTAGAAACCCGGGGGGAAGGTGGGCATGGACAAGACGGCACGTGGGGGGCTGGAAAAGCGGAGGTAAGGAGTGAAGGAAGCTGTTCTGGGCGACAACATAGAAAAGAACCGCTCTTTCAGGGATCAAACTGCCTCGGGAGGCGCCAAAATAGAAAATAAGAAAACCACAACCAACAACCAAAAAGCAAAAAAAACAACTTTCAGCCTCGGTCACCACGTGTGTGACTCGCCAATGTTGGCGGGGGGATGGAACAAACAGCGGCGGTATTCCTTTCGCTGGGATACGCAGATGCGAATTTTAAAGAAACCACTTTATGGCGCTCTTCTACGGGGCGGCATCAAGCTGGCAATCGTGAAGAGAAGTATGACATCAGAGCAACTACAGATGTTCTAAAGAATAGGGAAAAATTGCGCGGACGGGAAGCGACGAAAAAAGGGGGAGCGCACCCTAAAGAAAATAGACCGCCGTCTGACGGGGGAGCAAAAAGGATCCTGGCAGGCGGGTTTGCTAAATGAAAGAAGAGGAAAAGGGAGCGCATTCTGCTCAAAAGTGCTTGCAAAACCACTACGCACCAAGGGAACAGGAAGACAGCATCGCTACAAAAAAACAAAAAGAGTAAGAGGAACTCGAGCCCTGGAACAGGATATGGGGGGTGCTGTTGCTCTCAACGACGATCAGAGTCGGAAGAGAAGCACAGAAGCGCTTTAACAGGCGGCAACAAAAACTGAAATAGGTAGGCCGAACAGAGAGCGCAGCGGCTTAAGGGTAGTCGCACAGGAGCTAGTTTGGAGCATGCAAGTCAAGAGGCCGAGCGACGCCTCGAGGGGACAGCGACGCTTGAATCCAAATATAGTCGATGATCTAGATTAAACGTCAAATAACAGCTCGAGACGAGAAAATGCAGCGACAAAAGATCTCGGTGGAGAGCAATCAATGTTCAAATTCGTCATCTGTGTCATCCCATGCTCCACAGAAAAGAAAAAAAGTCCCGGTTGTCAGAAAATCATTCCAAGATCCAAAAAAGAGAATCAACGTGACGACCGACTCACCCGAAGGCTCAGTCTACAGAGACAGGAGATATGACTAGCTGTGGAGGTCTTTGAAGAGGTGGGTGTCGCTAAGGAGCCTGCACTCCTCAGAAAGGGCCGCGAGCTGGAAGGCCAACAACAAGGGCCCTCATTGAGAAAAAATCAAAACAGGAAAAGTCTTCGACGATACAACTGCGCCATCGGCAAACTACAAAAAACCAACGTGCACAGAGACCGTGAACGAAGCACGCAGGATCTGGCTGATGGGAAAGCGCAGGCGCCTGTCCAAATAGATCATACGCCGCCGAGAAAATCGAGGGGGCCAGAACTCAATGAAGGAAAAGACCGGAAGGCAAGATTGAAGAGGGGAGGAGCGGAAGCAAGATGAACGCTGGGGGGATACGACCCGCAGATTCTTTGTCACAAATTGGGTTGGTAAAACAGGGGGTTGCCTAGAGGGTGGACTGGGAGGGAGACCGCGACGGGACACGAGAAGAAAGTTTGACACAAAAGCTCTGTCAAAACTCGCACCGAATAAAGAAAAAGTACGCGAGCAAAAAGAGACACTCCCGATCGGCCGAGGAAGAGGGGGGAGCACAGGGTGCGAGCGGCCTTGGGCTCTACCTCAGATGCCAAGCTGGAAAGAAAACAGAGGAAAGAAGGAGACCGTGAAAATCCCTACCCGCTGGGGCAAGGGTGCGGAGGTCCGGAAGTAGCGAGGGAGCAACGCGAGGTGGGGTCAGAAGGTAACTAATACAAGAAAGCCCATAAAACTGTTGGCGCTGAGGGTTGCCGAAAAGATGGCCCTTGAAATTAATAAAAGCCGTTCCTCAAAGCTAGAAGACAAAAAAAACGGAGTAAATAGAAAGGAGGGTGAGGATGGGGGGAAAGGGGCCCTCGTCCTGCTGAAAAGGCTCCTAAAAAGAAAAAGGGCCAGCTATTATGAAGGCATCTGCCTAACGCTAGAAACTCAGCGGAATAAAAAAGTGGCCGAGAGGCCAGACGCCGGAAGGATGAAGCCAAAAGCGGTCTGGATTTAATTTCAAGCAGGAAACGGTATCTGTTCGAGAAGGCTCTAGAATTCTCGTATCCTGGTCAAAAACAAACGCGCATCAGAGGGCTAAGCGCGGACGAAGAACGGTGACCAAGATACGGCGAGTGGAGGAGGCAAGTAAAGGCAGGTAACAAAGAGCGCTAGTTACCTCAACACCAAGAAAATAAGAGGGACGGTATCCACCAGGAACAGCCACTCCTAAACGACTCGGGGAGACGGGTCAACTAAATGGGGACACAGCGCCGCTGAAGTAAGGCAATTTACAGAGGATAGGGTTAAATTCTGGACTCAGAGTGGACCCGGGCTGCGGAGCTTGAGGCTCCAGCGGAGGATTGCTCAAAAAGAGAATAAAACAAAACGGTTGGAGTCAAAGCAGCGGGGATGGACTGGAAGCAAAGAAAAGAAGCGGACGGTAAAGCTCCATCTGTACAAAAGTTGGTCGGGTGTCCGGGAGGCTTCAATTGATCTTTACTTTACTGGTGAGTTCTCAATGGAATAAGAGATGTTCTTCCAGCGCGATCGGTTGGAGGAGGGAAAAAAATGTCTGGGAGGGTTTGCCTAGCAGTTGTTGGATCAGACCACATATGTTACAAAAGGTCAGACCGTCTCTGTATCGGATCCTGCCAAGACTGAAACAGGGGCGCAAGGGAAGTAACGGTAACAGGGAATTGGTTGGCGCGGCACCTATTATGGGCGAGGACACAACAAGATATCATTAGTGTTACGGAGAGGTCGCCGCCTATGCACAAGTACTTTCCCTCACCTTGCTGCGTCACACGGAAGGCAGAGCGGCAAAGCGTCCATCAAAGCGGGAGGAAAGGAGTGCGTGGCCAGGGGGTCAGAGAGAGACTAGAAAGAAGTAGACGATCTTGGGATCGAGGAGAAAAGCAAAACAGAGAGGTATCGAGGCAAAGAATGGCTGATTCAAAACTCCTCACCGAAGAGACACATGTCCGCCCTGGGACGCGCGATTGGACAGTCAAAAAGGGGGGAAGCTTGTTTCGAGTAGACTTAATAAAGGACTTGATGCTTCACGGCGATGAATGTAGGCAAGAGAAGACGACAGACTAGACAAGGAACCTATAGACTCTCCCAACCCGAGGATGATGAAAATATTACTCGAATACCGGTACATTAAGCAGTGTGCTGTTGTCATGAAAAGTGGCATAGAGTGCAGAAATAATCCAATCTCTTGACAAGACGAGACAAGGCAAATGATTCCGCACTCACTCGCGAGGGACAGGAAGATCGAAATCGGCTTGGGTGGAAAAAATTTGAGCATGCAGCCCTGAGTGCGCGTAGAAAAAGCTGGAAAAATAGCACGAGACCATAGAAGGACAGAGAGGGAGATCTCGACACAGCGAAGCTCTCATCCGTCCAAAAACCTCCCGCCCAAGACGGGCCATATGTAAGCAAGGGGAGTGCCAATTCAGCATAGGAGGCCACAGCAAAAAAAGATACTAAAGCGCGTCAAAAGGGTCCTCTCCCTCCTTTACCAGAACCAAAAAGGGCCGCACCTTAAGCCCAGCCGCAACCCGCGAACCAGGACAACGGCTACTCATGAGATCTGATAGTAAGAAGAGGGGGTTGTGTCGACTGACACGATTCCATTCAACGAGGAAAGGAGGGGCTGAAGCCAACCGACAGGGACTGGGGATAAAATACAAGAAAACAAGTTATCGATCCCAGAAAACGCAACCAAGACCACGGGAACAACAGGGAGGGGCGATCCAGAAAAAGTTCTGATTGCCGGACGCAGCGCCTCACCAACGAAAGAGGCTAGGCTTGAAAAAAACCAGGGGAGCAACCGAACTTCCTTCTAAAGGCCGAAAAAATCTTGATCATGTGCGCGAGTCCAAGAAAAGCAATGGGAGAATGCACGAAGACGAAAAAAGGAAAGGGGTTTAAAGAATGGGGGGGGGGGAGTTGACAAAACCGCGTGCCGCATTGGGGACTCTGGAGGGAAAAAGCTCGGCAAAACGCTGTTGGGGTTCGGAATGTCACTCGCGAACTGACAAGCGAAAAGGAAGAAAAAAAGAAACGGCGAGAGAGAACAACTCCCGATCAGGCACAGAACCGCCGTGCTCTGAAGAGGCGCCTTGACAGCCTCTAATAATCGAGAATCAGGCAGCTTGAAAACGAAACAAAACGCTGAACGGTCCACCAGACGCTGCGCAAATAGAGGGGAGAGGCGCGGGCATAAGCGAGGAGCAGCGCGAGTTGGGCGAGCACGTACAAAAAAGAGAGACAATGTCACGCACTAATACGTGGCAACCTGGACGAGGGGAGACAAGGAAAACCCGAAAAGAAAGAACAACAAAATAGGATGAAAAGAGGGATGCGGACCGGAGTATTGTAAAAAGACCGTGCGGGGGGGGCAAGGAGAAAAGATGCGCAACATGTGGAAACTCTAAAAAAAAACGATCCTCAATCCAACTCGCTCTCCCGAGGGAAGGCCGAGAATTCAGCCGAAAAACATCGCCGCAGACTGGATCTGAACGGTCAGCCTGACTAGATTGCAGCAGGACGGATATAATCGTTGCGAAAACGGCAGAACTCGCAACGGCGTCCATAACTCTCGATCTCGCCGGAATAGGGACGGGGAAACAACGGCAGAGTGTGGCAAGAGACGGGTGAGATTCGTAGCGCGTGAAATAAAGGGCCCAACAATAGCGTGGTCAAGGACGTCGTCCGACATATCGCCACAGTCTCGCAACTCGGGGGCGTAAGAAACGAAATTTCCCGACTAAAATCTCGACTGGAATTATCACCATATTCGCTATCAAAAACGGAGCTCATTAAAGTGCGCTCACTGTATACGTGCTCCATCTCGGTTTTCTCGGCGGAGAGGTGAAGGCTCAGGGAGAGAAGATTAGCGGATCAAAGAGTCGCCATTTAGAAAAAGGACTCTGGGCGAGGTTTGGGTGAACGGAGGGGAAAGTGGCCGCTTAGGGAGAGGTAGCTACCGGTGTGAATTTGAAGGACGGCCTTGGTTGGCTGCAGAATAAAAAAAAAGGATTTAGAGATGCAATGGCCGTAGGTGAGCCACCAAAAAAATTTAAATCTCGAAAAAGAAAAGAGAGATCGGATCAGCAAGATGGGAGGCGAAAATGCAGAGAGGGACGTCACTGTGATCTACAAAAATGGTGTGCTAATCAGAAATGTGGAAGCGACAAAAAGTCGCAAGATGGTGAGGAGGCTTGGGCGCGTGCCGCGATGCAATGAAAAGGTGAGAGTAAGACCGAGTCGAAGGATGGGGGGAAGAGGCGAGACAGACAAGCTGTGCAATAGAGAGCGAAAAAGATGCCATGTAGAGCATGAAAAAGAAAGCAGATCTTGGCTTGAAACGCAGCGCAAAGCGCGTTCTTAAATAAAAAAAGGTCACGCAAAGAAAGGATGAAGGATGAAATTCCGCGCGCGCTCTCTGATTGGGCAGAAAAGCAACTTCAATCGCTCCTGTAAAGGTAAATGGTGGGAAAAAGAAATTCGATAGAAGCAACAAATCTCCTCCGGGTCACAGGGAGGAGAGTCTCAGTACAAACAAAAACTGATGATGAGGAAAAATGATGCTCGTACAATCGGCACGTGAGACGGACAGGTGGCACGCGCAACATACTGATAATGACACTAAGAAGGAAGAAGACCATCCAGCAGTTAAAACTAGAACAAAACACTACAAAAGAGAAGGCCGCACAAAAGCGCGGGAGGAAGGGAAAGTAACGTACGGCGTTGCATCAGCAGGATTTGAAATGAGGGAAAAGGGAAAACTGGGCAAGAATTAAAGGTAAGGAACCAGCTCGGAGATCGGATCAAGCCGAATCAAGAGGAGAGAAACGCTGGTGAACGCCAGGCACACAGCTCTCCATCGATGGTGAAAGGCAGGCGGACAAAGGACCTAAGACCGCGCGGCCGAAAGGAGACTACAGCGCCAAGGGGCACCAGCGAAAAAGACGCCAACAGTGCCGATATCTACCGTGAAACAGCGGCGAAGCCGCGCAGCGAAGAGGCAGAGATCGATAAGGAGTCTGGCCTCTATTTATCAAGTGGTTGGTGTCGCTACAGGGAAGAAAATCCTCCGCTGAAAACGCGATAAGCCACACGGAACCAGGACGGGAGACTCAAATTCGTCGGAATACACGAAGCCAAGGAAACGCCATGAACAAAGGAGAAAAACCGCGGATCACGGACGATCGACTGGAACGGGAGAGAGAATGACCGAAACAGACATCCTCTGAAATCTAAACTTGAGCAATACCACGCTGTCTAGCAAAAGGGACGACTTGAGCATGCAAGAGAAAGCAAGATACTCGGAGAGACGGCAAGAAAGCCCGAGAGGTTAATGTTATGAAAAAAAACTTTGCCGAGATGCATAGAGGGGTATTTCGAAAGATCCACGCGACGCTAGTTGGGTCTGGGACTCGAGGATCAAAGGAAAGTCTAAAGAGAGCCAAACGCAACGAATGCAACGATAAACACCATGCGGAAACGAGAATAACGAAGCGCCGGGGGATCGGGACTAGAAAGGAACACAACGCGATAATCACAACGATTATAGAAAACCTGCAAGAGAAAGGGTCGGGGGGAAATCCAAAACAGCGAATGGGCGAAAGGCGAGAACCCCCAAACGGGAGGGGAAGCAACGCGAAGCGCGTGACGAGACGGAAGAGATCATGGTCAGCAAGCGCTAAAGCGTGGGAAAAAAAACCAAGAGGGGAAGACGTGACCATACTAGCAAGACAAGGAAAACAAATCGTCTCAAAAACAAGAAGGATTTCGCCCTGTCTGGTATTAGGTCAACCTCAATCAAAGAAAAAGGGAGCCAACAGTTTGCAGAGGAACTAATGAAAGAGGAACGAAAAAAAGAGGGCGCTGCTCAGAGCGAACGCCCGCTACCATCTCCGCAGAAATTGAATCTAAGTTAACAAAGACGTGTTAAGAGCCGAGAAGAGCTGGAGAAATAAAAGTATCCTGTCAAGCTTCGCAACGCGACCTTCCTAGATATCAAGGCCGGAGGGGCGTCAAAAAGCCGCGGGGATGTGGAGAGGCAAGGTGAGAGTGGAAAGTGAAAAAAAGGTGCCCATCAAGCACAAGAAATAGAGTAGCTTGCCAGCGGTCGAAACATCGAACAGAATCAAACATCCTCGCAACAGTTGGGGGGCGAAAGAAATGGAAACCGGACGATCTATAGGCGGCATTACAAAAAAGAGTGCTTCTCACGCGACATGAAACTGGCCCGTTCTTCTACAAGTGCGTTAGTGGATAACAGAGGGGGGGATCGGCGTCGAGAACGCTAAAAGGGGGGTTGCCACGGGACCGGAAAGAGCGGCCGTAATAGACGACCGCGTTAGAAAAGGTGGGTGTGATGCAAACGATGTCTGCTTCGGAGCCTAACCGGGAAAGGGGGGAGTGAAAAATTACGTTTAAGACTCAAGCTCGGCATGAAAAGGAGGGAGCTCCGGGCTTTAAAAAAGAGGTCAGAGAATCGACCGCTCTTCCGAGAACCTGCCGCTGTAAAAAAAGGTGGAGCCGTGAACGGCAAGGTGAAGAGGCAATGGTTGCGAAGTACGATCAATTGAAGACAACACTCAGTGTGAGGACTTTAGCGGAGAGTGGGAAGTGCTGACTTGGCCCATGGTCTTCCCGCGGGAAAGGGAAAGGAGAGACAAAAGTGGGGCATCGAGGAGCGTGACGCGGGGTCAAGCGATAAAGATCAAAAGGGTGCTTCACTCGTCGCTAAGAAAGGCAATTCGGTATCGCAGAAAATGGCTTCAAAATGAAAGGAGGGAGGGACGACTTACATTAAGAAGCACTCGCGTAGTGAGCGTCAAGCTGAATCGTGTGGCACACACAAAGCTTTATGAAAAAATGCGAAAGAGCTGCAGAGCTTCGGGCGCAAAAACGACGAAAGAAGCCTTTGTCCCGGATTCGACATATCTAACCACCAACGTTGAGGCTTTAACAAGAGCTGCAAGAGATAAACCAGGGGGAGGAAATAGGGAGTTGGACTCTCACGTGAAAATAAATGGGGAAACCGAAGCGCTTCCCATGAGCCAAACAAGCGAAAAATGGATACCTCACAAAAGGCGGAATAAGGTAAGGACCAAGGCTATTGAATGGAGGGGTAAAGGAACAAGAGTTTTCAGACGAAAAAAGCACGCTTTTCAATCCGCAGCAAAAGATAGCGCGATAATCAGAGAATGAGAGCGAACGGCAAGGGATTTTCGAGAAAATGCCCAAATTCAAAACTACGAGCCATATGGGGAAAGCCGCAAGGGATTGAAAAAGAAACATCCGCCTCTCCAAGTAAGACTAATCCGCCGTGTGGGTGGGTCTCCCAATATTTCATAGACAAGGTCACGAATACGGGACGAGAGGACGCACCCCTCCTAGACAGCCAATCTCTAGATATAGGTATTGGAAATATTGTGGTTCTGCTAAGAACCGGAACAAAAATTCCCAAAATAATAAGAAAGACTCTAGCTAAACAAAGGCAATCCGAATTGCGAAAAACCTTAGAGGTAGTAACGAACCAGAAGCCGGAACATTTCAAAAAGACAAGGGAATAGAAACGAAGGCGAAATAAACACGGCCAATACTGTCGAGGAAGAGGCGAAACTCCAACGTTCAGGAGAGATCGACAAGAACGGGCAAGAAAAAAAACTTCCGACGAAGCAAGGACGACAATCTTATCATGCAGTCAGGATGAATCAACGATGGAGAGCATCAAAGAACGCAGAGAGAGGGGTCGGGGAGGTGAGCAGACAAAAAGCGTTGCTAAGGCTCTGGTTCTGATGCGACCAAAGGGAACGACGCTAATTGGGTGGGCTGGGATTACAGAGCTGAACAAGAAATAGAACAAGCCTAACACACTCAAGCGATAACCGAGACAACCACCTGCAAGTCCGAGATCGGACAAGAAAAGAGCGAAAAGAAAAAAGCCTAGCTAGGAAACGATTTACCGCAGCTGGGAACAGATTAATAAGGCTGACCTTGGTCCACAGCTTTCGGCAAATGGCGGAGATAAAATGGCATAAGCGCGAAAAACAAGCAGGCAAAGTGACTAGATCGTCCTGAGAGAGAGAACTCAACTGTGGGGGACGCAATAAGTCATGCCTTACGTGATTACCATACTCCATCCTGGTCCTTCTCATCTTCGAAAAACACAACAACGTATAGGTAAAAAAGCAAGGGGAACGATGGTAAACACGGCCGCTTCATGAAGACCAGGCCAAGGTCTCAACAGGGGAGGACGAGAAAAAAGGGATTATGAAGGGAGACGGCCCAAAGTCCAACTCTCAAGAAAAAAAAAAAGATGCACAAGACCTCCTAATCAGACCCATCATAAGAGAAAGTCTGAAACGTCAGCCGCCGCTAGAGTGGTGAATTCCGGTCTCATCGAGTTAGCGAGAGAAGTGAGATAGCACGGAGAAGAAAACGCGAATCGGATCGGCAGAGACAACGTGTGCGACGCGTTGCTGCAAGGTGACGATTGGAGGGGAAAGACGAGGGAAACAAAAAAAACATAGCCGTCGCGGTTAGCGGTGATCCGAACAGAAAAGCAGAAAGGGGCAGAGGACAAAATCCAATTGGGGGGACACAGAAAAACGATACGACTTCCAACATCCATCTATGGCTCGAAGGCAAGCTAACGAGCCGGGTAAGGAAAGGGGGCGGCTGGATAAAGACGCGATGTCAGCGTCGTAGAGATCCCTAGCGTTGTTCAGCGTACCGGCACAAAAAACCGGGAGATCAGCCGAGGAAGGAAGGTTGGGATTTGAAGATGGCGGAGTCAGGAGAGAGCACTATTGTTGTGAAGTTGCGCAAGATCCTTGCGGTTATTACGAAGCGGCGTTTAAGGAAGGGAAGGGGGCAAGGGACTGAAGTCACAACCGATTTCAAGTAAAAAAGACCAAGAGTAAATCGATCCCGCTTGTGCAAGGTGCCCGCGTGCGCACG
>Ga0179591_1285667_pt1 | contig 13189 bp, 14 predicted proteins | sample CZOMad2_1_08_16f_FD_182891 | JGI IMG/M metagenome (GOLD analysis project Ga0179591, IMG submission 182891) | Vadose zone soil fungal communities from Angelo Coast Range Reserve, California, USA - CZOMad2_1_08_16fungal (PacBio error correction) | ecosystem: Environmental > Terrestrial > Soil >...
GGGGCAGAGGAAGGGAGTGGGCGTCAGGGGACAACGTTAATTCTCTAGCCACTCTGAAGAGGGAAAAAAAAAAGAAGGGACGACGCCGTTGAACGGAATGTGGATCACCTGGATTTTTTGGAAAGAGCACGTTAATTTGCCCCGCGCCGTCGGGGGAAATCCAAGTCTTCGCGCGGGTCGCAGCTTGACCGAAAAGAACATGGGGAACAACCCGGGGGGAATCTGGGGGGTTGAGAAAATCGGGTCGTGCACACGCTTTCTCGGAATATTCGTCGACAGCGACTCCACTTAGGGGGGGAAGCCCGGCGGAGGGTAGCACCACACTCTTACTTCACTCAGAGAAGGGTGAACTTCACGACGGTCTCGTACGGGTAGAGGCACGGGGAAAATCTCCGTCTTGCTAGGGGACGACCTCCTTGTCATAGGGAGAGGAGATGAAAAAGGAGTCCACCCGATCGCAGAGTCCATTCAGGTCTTCACAGGGGACGGAGGCTAGGTTAGCTGGGAGGAAGACCGGGAACTCATCCAGTCTTCAAGGATATCTATGGGGAATATGGGTGACTAAGGGTTGAGGGTGGTCTAAAAGCGAAGTAAATCTTATAAAGCGCATGGTCTAGAAGGGGGAATTGCCGATTCTGAACGATGACTTGGGAGCCCCGGGGGAATGAGAGTGCGTGAGCAGCGCGATGGACCAACAGTTGGCAGTCAACAGTCCCCTCTCGACTTGACCGGGTACCAAATCTCCGCTAAGGATCACTGGGTAACACCAACCGGGGTCTATTCGGGAGAAGGACGAGAAAAAGCAGGAAGCGGAAAAAAAATAGACCGCCCCACGACCTGGCTCTTACGTGCCTTAAACTGAGCTCAGGAGACATAAGGAGTCTCGACGGACCACGACCTGTAAAGTGCACCTCAAAGCAGGAGAAGCGCTAAGACTGCAACTTCCACGTGGCCGTTCGTAACTCCTAAGAACACAACTCTTTTCAGGAAGGCTACGCGGAAACGCATGGGTGAGCAAGGTCTGAAAAGCCATAAGAAGCGACCTTGCCAGTAACTTCATGGAGAAAAAGGCATCTGGGGAAGACAGCAAGAGTAGATAGTACGACGTCAAGATGGTCGACGGGCAGGGGGGAAAAGGAGGGAACGATCAGAAATTAAAGTCAGGGAGCTAGTTCCTCAGTACGGAACTCGCGCGTCCACTGGGAGGGGCGATCTCTCCGTGCCATTCTCCCCGTGGCGGCACAAAAGAAAGAAGTCAGGGAAGAAAAGTCAGTGGAACGAAGCGCCGGGAAAAAAACTTGTGGGTCTTTGAAAGGGAAAGTCTTCCGTCATGGGGATTCACAAATGGGGGCGGTAAAAATGCCGGGAGAAACCTTTCGTTCTTCAACGGGGTTTCTCTCAGCGGGACGTAAATTCCATAGACAGACTCAAGTTGCTGACTGTCGGCAACCTGGCCCTCCCCAAAAACTCCCACCTGAAAACCGATAATTAAGTACCCCGGGCGCACTCACCAAAACGACTCAAAGATAGGGAAAATAAGAGATCGGGTATTGGCAGCAACGTTGCAACGTCGATTGTCGGAGAGTTGGGGACTGAAATCAAAGGGGGCAAGGGAGACAGCTTGAAAGTATACGGTTGAAACTTAGCTCCCGATGCAAAACTAAGCACTGTTGTTACGAGGAAAATAGAGAAAAGCAAGGGGGAAACTGCACGGGAATTTTCCAACATCGAACCAGTTGTCCGGAGGGGGGAACTCGACAGTCGCGAGAGAAGAGAGTGGGAAAGGTTTTCTCCAACTTTCGGAGCTAAAACTTACGACCTGAAGATAAGAGGCCAGAGGATGGGACTGGGACTAACCGGAGGGAAGGCCAGTAAGTCTTTGAGCACCTCTCCCCGTGAAGGGACTCGATGAATGAACAGTTGGTAACACCGCTCTTGAAATTTCCTGAGGAATTGAGCCGATTCGTCAGGCGACTGGAGGTTCGAATATCAACGCTTTCCAGTTTAAACAAACGGGGAGAGCTGCTCTGAGGTGCAGACCGGCAGCCGTGAATCGGACTTCGTTACGAGAGGTTGACGAAGCGGGCCGGCGGCATCTGCTGAGACCGAACCACTAAATCTAAATTACTTCCAACTAGGCACAAGAAACTCACCTTTTTGAGGAGAGTAAAAATCCCTTCGAAATTTGGTTACTCCCTCGATAACCAAGAGGTCTTGTTTTGAATTACACTCTCTCGGGCAGACGGGAGCCGTCATGGAGAGCGTACATGGACGAAAAACGGTTGGGAAAAGCGACTCCTGACTCCGGACAGAGGGGGTTTGGGCTAGCCAAAAGACGTCAGGGATCAATTTCCGCGTGGGGTCGCCGAATACTGGACGAAAACTTTGACGCACCACATCAACTAGGGGACGTCTCGTCGTCAGGAAAGAAAAAAGAGAAATCGCGGAACGCATGCGAGAACAATCCTTAAAAACACCGGTGCCAAAACCTGGGAACTGGAGGAGAGGACGAGACAAGGATAGGGGCCCACGGAGATGAAAGGCGTAACGTAATCTCGGAATGAAAAGGGCCTCCGCGAGTACTAGATAATCAACGACAAAACGGTACCTGAACGATTGCGGAGGAGGGGGGTTCGCCCTTTCGCGCAAAAGAAAGGGAGAAATAAAGCAGTCCGGACCGAAGCATCAAGGCACGGCGTATCTTCAGAAGGATCAAGGGGTGTGATAAAAAAGGTAGGAAAAGAGAAGAACCAGACTATGCCCCTTCTACAGCCGGGGCCCTTCTTGATCGCAACACTACAACGGGGGGAAAGGGAGTGACTACTAGAAAAAAAGGGGAATAAGGAAGAGTGAAAAGAAGGGCACAAGATGAGGGAAAGAAACTCACAATCAGATCACTAAAAAATTAACTGCATGGGGGAATCTTGGACCGGGCAGATGAGGTAAAGGACTTATTACTTAGAGGAGAAAAAGCCGTCACTTAAAAGGGAGAGGACCTCTCAAAGAAGTGGGTCTGAAATCAGAAGCAGATGGCGGAAAAGATGCTGAGAAAGAAGTCGGCTAATGGCGCTCTGACTTTTTTGGAAGAAGGGAGAAAAATTGCGACGGCGGGCAAGGCAATTGCTCTAACACATCGCCGTCAAGACCTCGAACCAGGGAACCTTAGTAGAAGGAGGAGGGCTGAAAACCTTAAGGCTGCGAAGGAGACGGTATTCGCGACCTCCTTCTCAAACAGACCAAGGGGGGGAAAAAAAAAGAAAAAAGGGGTCAGGCCAGGACGTAGAAGGCCCGGACAGAAAGGGAATGAAAGTTTCTCATCTTAAGAACGGAATCGCCTTCTTCTCTTCTTATAAACCTAGCACCAGGTGCGCTCCTAGAGAGGGGTGGAGAGGGCGACGTGTCACTAAGGTTGTTCAAAAAAAAGGAAATGAGTGGGGGGAGGACGTCAGAGAGCCGCGGGCCGGATGGGAAAAAGGCCTTGAAAACGAAGACTGGGGATACAAAAAACGTTAAAAACCTCTTCGTAGGAGACGACTACAGAGGAGGGGGCTGAGGCTGAAGGTTGAGGGTGTTCCTTCGACAGGCATAGGATTGCGAACTCAGAGATCAGCGAGAGGGTCGTTCCGCGGGCGGAGGGGACGAGAGCGAATGCAAAAGCCGTGGCCTGCCGCCGGCCAGGAAAGGGAATGTCAAAAAAAGCCTGTAAGAAAATGTCGGGCAGGTCGATGAAACGGGGGGAGACAGTGCCGCACGGGAAATCTACAAGGAGACCGATCATTCTTTCGGGGTTCCTCCCGGGAGAACACAAGGGGGAGCGAGCCAGAAGGGCGAGGCGTGGTATGCAGATGCCGGGGCTCTACGAATAAGAGGGGGAAAAGGTATCCAAAAAAAAGGCTGCCGAAAAAGTAGAAGGTTCAGATGAAATGGCGGTAGAAAACTCGTGCCGCTATGTCCGTACTTTGGTATGCTTCATCTAAAGTTGCCGATCCCTCCCACAGAAAAACCGAGGAAGAATGCTCCAAAGTGAGGGGGGGAAAAAGGCGGATCTAATCGATTAACAAGTTCAGCATAGCATCCGACCTCTCCCGATAGGGAAATGCAGAGGAAGTCCCGAAGGGTGGAGAAGGAGGGACGTCGGAGCACCTGGGAGGGACCAAGGATACAACCTTAGGAACGCGAAAACGGGAGGGAGAGAGGTTAAAAACTAAAAAAAAAAAACACCCTAGGGGTCGATCAGGGGGAGATCTCCTGGCGAAATCACTGGGGAAAGCTTCCAAAGACGGCGCTTCCGTGGGCCGGGAGGAAAAGGCGAGAATAGCCGCGTTGGACTAAATGAGGAAAGGGCCGAAGACTAGTGATCGAAGGACCGAGCAGATATCGACAACACCACGGATAGGGAGGAGAGCTCTTCTCTCTCTACTAAGCTGACGGGGAGATCGACAGTCCACAAAGGAAAAGATCCTCGGAAACTGGCGCCAATGCGGGGAAGGCAAGAAAACTGACTTGGGATTTTTCAAGGACATGCTCTCCAGGCGATCGAAAGGGGGATAGAGGAGGGTTGTTGGGAGGAGGGTAACCAACGAGACTAGAGAGGGAGGAGTTCCTGCGAGGGTCCTGTGCATCTTCTGGGACGCACCCAAAAGTGGCAATAAAAGGAAGGGAAGTAGGGGGATCGGGAATGCAGGGCCGAATAGGTTGAAGGGGAGATGAATGGGATTAATACATCTCTTCCAGCCTACTATCGCCGACGGGACACAAAAGGAAGGCAAAAAAGAAGTCGAGAGGGGAGGGGGGAGGGGAGAAGGAATAAGACGAGGAAACGGCAAGCGTGTCCTGCCCCCTTGAGTAGAGGAATGTTTAAAACGGCGCAAACGGAGGAGGGGCACTCGACTGAGGGAAGGAGATTAAGCGTAGGGGCTCACCGAAAAAAAAAACCGTATCGTCACATTCATCTCGGGCGCTCTGCCGAAGGCAAAAGAGGGATGGACGAGCTGGTTCCGCGGGTCGGCAGGGACTCGAGGACCTCTACTAGGGGAGAAAGGAGGGAAAGTAGGAAAAAGGAGAAAGGAGTCCTCCAGATCTCAAAGAAATCGGGACCAGAGATGGCGTCGGACGGAGCCGTCCGGCCGGGCGCGGGAAGGAAATGATCTCTGAGGGGGAGAAACGTGGGTGTTAGACACAGCCGGCGAGGACCTAACCCTAATCTTCGTGGCTAGATTTGGGAGCTATCTCAGAAGAGGAACCGTCAAAAAAAAGACAGGGGGCCAGAGCTGGGTCCGGATCGGAACGCCGCGCCTATCTCTCTCTTCTTTTAAAGAAAATTTGGAGAGGCCTACACGGAGGAGAAGGAGAAGGGTCGACTACCTCTCTCGAACGTCTGGGGGACAGCGGGAGGCCGTCTAAGGAACTGAAAAATTTGGAAAGGAGGAAGGGAGAGGTCAAAGCAGACGGAAAACTATCGACTACAGGATACAGAGGAGATTTATCTCACAAATCGCTTTCTCTCAGAGCCGGCAAAGAGAAAAGAGAACCCATAGGTATGAATTCTTTATGAGAAGGATAAACTTCAGGAAGAGAACAAAGGTCAAAAAAATGGTTGGGGAAAACCGAGAGGGAAGAAAGAACTTAACCCAGTAACAATTCCGGAGCCAGATTTGACATTGTAAAAAACTCACAAAGATTCTCTTTTCAAACCTGTTTCTGGGGAGGCAGGAGAGGAGGATATGAACAGCGACTATCAAGTCGAGGTATACGGTTAAGCGACATCTGAAGACGAAGGCAACGATCACCTCAGGGCGCAGGGGAGGTACGAATCAGAGATAGGCAAGAAACGCAGTCATTCTGGCCGAGTTCTAGCCTCGGCTTTCCTGGGACTAAGAGATCGACGAGATAGGAAAAAAAGAGGAAGCAGGTCAGGGTAGTGAAACGGGATGTTCAATGCTTCCTCTGGCGGCCGAATCACAGGCTGTTATCACCCACTTGGACGCGAGGACGGAAAAGATTTAGACACCGTTTCCGGTGGCAGATAAAAAGATGCAACCGCGAGGAGGGGGAAAAAAGCCGTAGTGAGGTGCGGCGTTGCGAGGATCCCGCCCCCCTTGAAGGAGAAATAAAGCTTCTTGCTACGTTAGGTGCGGACCGCACGGAATTCGTGTCTCCTAGTATTTAAAAGGAAGCGAAGACCAGGGAGGAGGAAACAGGCGGGAAGAATCTTCAGATAGCGAGAAAGTAGGCTTACTTATCGATAAAAGGAACGGGATAGGGGGAAAGAGGAAGCTGAAGGACATCTACTCAAGGCGCAGGGGGAACGACTACCTGGATACTCTCGGCCCGATACGTAAAATGGAGGGGGCCTTTACTGGCAAATCAGTCATCTTAGCAGGAGAAAAACGAAGTCTAATCGGGGAAAACTCTTCTCTCATTGGGGACTCTTGGTGGAGCCAAATAGCTTCCATCTGTAAGACATAGAGTGAGCATGGCGCAGACGGAACCGGACAGGAAAAAAAGGTCGCCGAGGGAAGCGAGACGTGCGAGCGCGAGATTGGACCACCCGTGAAGGTCCAATGGGCCTCGTAATGATGCGCAGAGACCCAAAAAAACAAAAAAGAAAACGAAAGCAAGGGGAAAAAAAACGCGACCGTTGATAGGAGTGAATGAGAGAACTTTCTGCGCCTATAAACCTCCAAACACTTTTCGGACGGGCTCGGGAGAGGGGGACTTAGAAGAAAGAAAAATCTCGGAGGGGACGAAGGGCGCAGCGAGAAGGGGGAACGGGGACTACTCCCAAATCAGAGGCGTCAACTGTCATCTGTCCTTTCTGCAGGGAAGAAAGAATAAATCTCGGGAAAGGACCTGGTACTAGGCAAACTTGTGTAGAAAGAGGAGTTAATCACAGCCCCTAGAATCGGCGAAGGCAAAGGAAAGGGCGCACTACTTTTGAACTAACAGAGTCGTCTCCGAAAAGGAAGCAAACTTTTGATTGGAACCTCTATCCGATCAATAAAAGGAAAGCGAAAACCAATACAGGTCGGATGGGAAAAGGAAAGCAGAAGCTAAGGGAGTGAAGGGAGTCCGGGTTGTGAAAACCCGCGAACACGGCCTTCTAAAGAAACCGAGGAAATGGAAAGAAGGGACAAGCGGAAAACGAGGTGGGCTTGGTATTGCACGAAATCAACCAGGTGATATAACGGGCGAACCCGACGGACCTTTCTGAGGCGGAGACAGAGAGGCGTTAGGGATGTTAATATGAATCAGGCCCAAGTCTGGCTGGAGACAACAAGGAAAAAAGGGCCACTCAAAGGGACCAAAAAACGAGAAAAGACAATGGCGAGAAAAGGAAACTATATAAAATTCACAAAAAAGGGACGTGGGCGGGGGCAATAAAGGAGGAAGGAATGGAGGTGGAAGTGGGTCCCGTGGGGACTGGAAAGGAGTGGGTGCAGTTCACATAGAGACTGTAATTCTTGACTGAAAAAAACGAGTAGCTGCTCTGAGCCGACAGGGGGAAGCCGCCCTTGGGAGAAAAGGGTCAAGGGAAAAGGAGACTTGGACATACAAGCGCACAAAAGCGGGGACAGAAGTGTCCAGTCACTTGTCTACGAAGGGGGAGGGGGGAAGTGTTGAGACTGGTCGAGCAAAGCGTCACAACCATCACTGAGAGGGAGATCCTTCAGACGTTTGAGCTGTCCTGAAGAGTTAGGGGGGGAGATAGCGGGGGGCAGGGGCGAAAAAAAGGGGGAGGGAAGCGGGAATGCAAAGTCTGGAGGGGGAGCCCCCGCCAGGAGCTGTAGCAAAAGGAAAATTCAAGGAAACTATGGAGGTAGGGAGCTGAAAACGGATGTGAGAAGAGGAGAAAAGCTTTACCAGGAGAAGAACTCCAAACGAGGTTGAATCGGCGAGTTCACGGAAAACTGCAATGAAAGTTTGACCGGGACTCACTCGATAAGAAGTTGGAAAAAAAAAACTGCCAAAAAAGGCGCGCGGATCAAATAGAAACCGCACCGAGGGATACGAGCGACAGGGGTTCCAAAAGGTGCCCACTTTAGTTCTCCCCGGAGGGGGCAGGAGGGGAAATTTTGGGAAAGAAGCTCCAGGAAGAGGTGGTGTAATAGTGCTACTAGAGCAGCTGGGTCATCTGCAAGCTATAGGAAGTGAACGTTTGTGTCTAGGACGCCTCAACGGCTTGCGTCAGAGGCAAAAAAGAAATGCCTTCCATTTAAAATCCTCCAGGAAGGGAAAGCTAGAAGGATTGATGATACAGAATATGAAAGTAGATTGGCTAACAAACATGCAACTACATTCTCTGAGGAGGAAACCGAAGAGACAGAGGCGTAGCTACGATAAAAAGTCTCCTACATCACCTTCAGGCCAAGCGGGGAGATCTAAGAGGTCGTTTAACAGCGAAAATAAACCTTACTACGGGGATGAGATCTAGAAAAGGCAGGAAAAAATGGAAAGGACTAAGAAAGAAGAGAGGGCGAAAATATACTCCTAGAGGATTCCCCGGTTTTGGCTCCTCCTCCGTGCGCGATCAAGAGGGGAAAACAAGATAGGCGTACAGATAAGAAAACGAAATCACGAATGAGCGGAAACTTGGAGGGGGAGGAAAAGCATTGGGGGGGGATCACCAATGCTTCAGCTAACCTGGTACGCAGAAAAAGGAACTCAAAAAATACGCCGGGGTGAAGGCCGGAGCTGGGTCTGCAACACTACAAGGGGCAATAAAGAACCTGGCCGAGGGACACACGTTCTTTATCCAGAGAAGCGGAGACAACCGAGTTGACCGAAAAGGAAGGACTAAGACAAATCAACTAAGCACGATCATCCTTCGAGACTATGGTCAAGGGCGCAGTCTGACAATTCGTTATTAAGGGCAGAAGAGAGGGGGTCAAAAAAAGTAGGGGAAGGAAGAGAGGAGGCAGGGTTGGGATGCAAGAATCGATCTATGGCGAAGAATAAGGCTAAAATTATCTTCAGAGAAAAAGAGCTTTCGGGAGACCCTTCTCTGAAGCCGGGGAGACGAAAACGGGGAGGAAAAAAAAAATAAAGGAAAAGCGCGGCCGGGAGCCTGGAGCAAGGGCCAGATACGAGGAGCAGACTTTAAGAGAGACGGAGCTCTTTCCCGGAAACGGTCGAAGAAAGAGGGGGAACAATAGAAGTGAGCTAAAGAAATAAAGGAAGGAAAGTCTAAAATGACATAAGAAAGGTGTGGGTGAGAGAGAGGACGTCCTCGGGAGAGATCAACTTCTTTTTCTAAAGACTAGTATCCCTGGGGGGACTTCAGTCGATATCAATTGCAGAAGAGGGGCTGAGTTGGAAAAAAAGCCTGGGGTGTGACCACAGTGACTTGGGCGCGAGAGAGGAGAAAAGCAGGTCCGTTTAGACCCAGAATTTCAATACCGTGGAGCTACCGGGAACCGTACAGGGAAAGAAGAGGGAAGGATACATCACGTTCAAAAGGCGGCAGTTGAATGGGAGGTCGGCACGTCAATGAATAGCTGAGGATGCGGGCGACGATTCTTAAAAGGAAAACTAGACTCGGCAGTATTTGTCCCGCTATCTGTGGGTAGAAAAAAGAGACGAATATTAGGGGAAAAAGGCCAAGGAAGAGAAGGCCAAAGAAAGAACCTCCGCATGGGACGATTCTGGGGGATCCTCTGAGGAAGACGACGAAAATTCATGCTCAGCAGAAGGTGACTAAAACTGAGGGAGGAGAGAGCGGTTCTCTCGGTGAGTGGGAACTACCGATTCACAGGGATCGTATAGAAGGGCCTTTGTCATCTCCGAATAGAAGGGAAAGGGGAAAAGAATCACTAAGGGATCCCAATTAGGAAAAGAGAAAAGTGAGTGACACGGGAAGCAGGGCGAAAGTAGGGTCTGACGTTAAGAAACTCATGGGCCTCTATGTCAAATGGAGAATGTCTGCTTGCAAGAGGCGGCGAGCAGACCGACAGAAAGCAGCGGGGTGTCGCTATGAAAGGAGGGGGGGGGGGGAAAAACGTGAAGTCGAAAGGAGAGAGGGAGCCCGGGGGGTCCGAGCTCGTCAGGAATCTGAAAAACTACCTTAGACGATGAGCAAAAAAATCGGAACCACAACCCGTAAGGGAGCAAAAAGGGAAAGGGCACGAAAATCCTCAAAAAGAGAAAAGGGAGAAAAATCGAAGACGCGATAGGGCGAGGGTTCATCTACCAAAAACAGATTTCTATCTTCGCGCCCGAGAGGGAAGGTACAGATGGCAAAGACTCACGGCGCGGCAGGTGGCCATTTCTCCCTCTCGACTATAGAGGGGGGACTCCAGCGTCCTCATACGACGGTCCAGACGACGTTAGAGACAAATTAAGTTGAGGGAAAAAAAAAAGAGAAAGAAGGTGGGGACTCGTCCGAACGAAGTCTTCTTACGGTCTGGTAGCAAAGGACAACGTCTACCAACGTCACCTGGTCCAAGTCAAAAAAGAGGAGGGGGGGCAGTCAAGTGAAAGCAAAGGGAAAGAGCGAAAGGGAGAGGAAAACTCTAGCTTTTGCATGTGGTTATCTCTCACAAAAGAACAGAGTCGGTTCCTTCGGAATGGGAAGAAGGGGAATTATTCAAAAACCGAAAAAGGAGAAAAAACCCCGGACGGAGGTCAGGTATCTTCCGCAGCCCCATTGTAGCTGAATGGGAAAAGCGGCCCCAGGCCCTAGGAGAGAATAAGATGGAAAAAGCCGGCAAAAATGAGTTCGAAAAAAAATAACGGAGGGCTGGTCTTTCTACTTCTCATCGCGGAAGAGAAAAGGAGGGCAGAAAGGGATGAGACAGAGGTGATAACGTACCCCAGGAATTAGGAAAGGGGCTACAGGTGTAGGCAGATTTCATATGGGGGCCCGAGAAACTTACCCCGGGAGTGAGAAAAACTCGCGAAAGATCGGTTCAATCGGACCGATATGAGCAAGCTCGCTAGACTATGTGAGCCATGTCGGAAATCAACTTTAGGGGGAACAAACCCGAGAGGAGAGTAGAAACTGCAAGAGGAGGAAAGAGAAAGGCGGTCGTCATAAGACTAGCACTACAGAGGGAATGCGAGGCACGTAGAAGGGGAAGGGGCGAGCCATTGCGGCGAATTAATTATCGCTAATCTCAGGGGGGGTAAAAAAAGCAAAGGAAGTAGAAACGACCATCATTCGTATTGGGAAGTGCAGCTGAGAGTAGTCAGAGACCGATATTAATGACCTCATAAGAAAACCAAGACCAGATTGAGACTCTACTAGCGCGAGGGAGGCCGGTAAGAGAGCAAAGGAGGGGACGAGGCAAGGGTTCAGACCTGGACGTCCGAGGTAAACCGTCGGAGCTGTGAGCCGGGCAGAAGAAATGGATGAGAAGCAAGAAGATGAATACACGCATCTCGAGAGAAGAGTAGCTATTATGCTCCCCAAGGAATATAGCCCGGTCAAGGGACTATCAACCAAAAAATCGGAGGAAGAGGTCACTACTAACCGTTCATGGAGGAAAAGAGTCCTGATTTTGCTTGGTCGAACAATACGACAAGACAAGACTCTCATAATCGTAACGCGAGAGAAGACCGAAACTGTGGAAAAGGTGTGAGCGGCAAATTAGAAGGAGAAAAGAGGGGGTCTCGAAAACGAAGCTCTGCTCAATGGTAGCTGGAGGAGACTAGCGTACAGAAGAAGAGAGGATCCTAGACGATGAAGGAGAAGAGATCCTATCAGGGAGGATTAGACTCGGGCAGAATCGTCATTCAGAACAGCGGGGGCATCGGGAAAGGGGAAGGGGGGATGAGAACGGACGAACGAGAATCATCACGGGACCCAGGAAAACGGCGCCTCGTACAGATCCCGTGAGGGGGGCTGGGGACTTGTTATGGTGCAGGGAGGAGGGGCCAGGGCCTAGGATAAAAAAGAACGAGAGCGGGGTGTAACGCAGACATCGGGGGCGAAGACTCTTCTGAAAATCTTTGCAAAAAATCACAGGGGGGGGTGAAAACGAAGGCAGCGGGCAAAAACGCGTCGAGAAGCAAGGTCTACCAAGCGCGGGGGACGCGCTGCGAAAGAAGGGAGGGCTAAAAAAAAAAATGAATAACATCCGAAAGGGGGATGAGGGGGGGCGTGCTACGGGCGGGGGGGGAAAGGCTGACGGGAAAAACTTCGTGGGACGCCGGAGTATCATCATAATGGCTCTTCTGCTGGCGCACACCGGGCAAAGCCGGAGCAAGGAAAATAAGAAAATACGAGGAGAGAAGGAATCTGACGTAAGGAGAGGAAGACTTTTCAGGGGGAAGGAGGGCCTCGGCTTTCATGCGCTGGTAACGGCTGACGAAAAGGAAAGAGGAGCAAGGGGTTCGGAGGGATGCCTTCGGCTCTTAACTGCTAGGATACGGGGCAACGGAATAAGTGCTTTAATGAAAAAGATGCATGAGCCGGAATGGGTGTCGCTCCGGGGGGAAAGATGGGGAAGAAAACGAGTCTCAGGGGCGTAGGCAGGGAATAAGAAAAAAGTCCGTACGTCTTGGGGGGTCTCTGGGACAGATAGGCGGAGATTACAAAAAAAGTGGTGGAGGGAAGAAAAGCGAGAAGCGAAGGAGACAACAACGCCGAGAGGGGGGAGGAAAAAGCAAAAACGAGTCCACAAAGCCGACCTTGTCTCGGGAGGTTACAAGAAGGTCAGGTCGCAGAAAAACGCACGGGGGAGCGTGGCATTCGGGGGACGTTGAATCCCTTGACTATTCGCACATAGGGGGGGAGGACTCTGGCGAAGCAGAAACGAGGGGAAAAGGAACCGCCTCAAGCAAAAGGGGTCGGTCGCAGCAGCCAATTAAGTTAAGGAACTAACCTCAACGCTTGGGCTGGAAGGAGAAGGAGGAATCGTTCAATAAGAAAAGGGTAAGGAGACGAAGGAACTCCAAATGGAAAGAACGTAAGGTGAGACCCCTCAGGGTATTTTAGAAGAAAACTAATCAACTGGTAGAGCCATAGCCCAAAGATATCACGTCCATCAAATACGGTCGGGTTCCTTCACAAAAGGATGCTCTATCTCATTGAGGGTGAAGTGAAGGGGGGGGGCTACTACAAAACGGGGCTCAAACAAAGGGAAAAGGGGGGGGTAACTCGTACTAAGGAACTGGGGGGAAAAAACGACGCACGGGGGACTTCAGGGGCGCAGATGCTTCTCTGGCAAGCAAATGGGTGATAGACCGG
>Ga0179591_1469969_pt1 | contig 13189 bp, 16 predicted proteins | sample CZOMad2_1_08_16f_FD_182891 | JGI IMG/M metagenome (GOLD analysis project Ga0179591, IMG submission 182891) | Vadose zone soil fungal communities from Angelo Coast Range Reserve, California, USA - CZOMad2_1_08_16fungal (PacBio error correction) | ecosystem: Environmental > Terrestrial > Soil >...
CGCCGGGAAAATTTTTACCTTATTACCAATCAGGTTGTTACAGTAAGAGAAGGGTAACTCCAACAGCTCTGGGGGAGAAAGGGGGGATTAATATCACTAAAAGAAAGAGATAAGAATGTTCTATTACATCATCATCTTTAACTCATTCACAGACAGTATGGAGAGAGAGGAAGGGACGTTAAGAAAGGGGGGTTTTAGAAGTATTACGCGTCAGTTTTTTACGAAGTTGGGCATCGAGGGGGGGGAAGAGGGGGAAAAAATTTACATTATACATTAACACTTACTGTTTGTTTTTGGAAGATAGGGGTAGGTGATAGAGGAACTCATCTTTAGGACAAATGTCTCATACTTTATGTTAAAAGAGTACTAGCAACCTTTTCCACTTTATGCAACATTAAAAGAAGGAAAGAGATTTTCGAAAGAGGGGGGGGAAACGATCACCGTACTCCAACAGCATCAGGAACATTTAAATAAGGGGGGGGCGCTTTACATTCAACCTTTCATCCTGTAAAGAGGGAAGAAGGGGAATGCTCAAACAAAGGGGAAAAGAAAGCAATAACAAATTCACGTATTCTACAACGGTAGCGAAGGTGCAAGGAAAGGGGGTACAGGATCACTTTCACTCTAATGGGGGGGGGAAAGGAAGGAGGCAGTGTTTAATGATAGAAGGGGAGAGTAACAGGAGGTTGTTGCTTACTAACGTCCACCTGTTTTAATTACAGTAACGAGATCTTCCTTCTGTAACTATTCGCAAAAGGGGAGGGAAAAACATAGCAACAGGAGCAAGGGGGAAAGATTCCGGCAGGTGTTACGGAAGCTTTTCATCGAATTTTGTAACATCAAAGGAGAAAAAAGGAACCGTAAAAGTATTTTTTTTATTATAACTCACCCGGTTTGAAGAAAAGAGGGAAGGGGCACAATTCGCCAAAGAGGGGAGAAAACAGCGATCAAACAAAACGAATTTACATATTCAACAAAGAGAAAAGAAGGTTGTACAGGGAAGTTGTTCATCTATTTGTAACAATCACTTAAACTAAAAAAAAAAAGAAGAAGTAGAATTTCAAGAAAAGGGGTGGGCGTTCCCGTGATTGTTACCACATTCGCTAGGAAAAAGGAAGAAGGAAAGAAATGTGCTACTTTTGCTCCTGTTGTTTAATATTTAGAGGGGAGGGGGGAGGTGGTCCACTGAAGAGGTAAAGTGGTAACAACTTATTATTTGCTGTAAAGCCACAACAAGAAGGAAAGGATCCGGTTGGAAGGAGGGGAACCAGCTTCTCCCGTAACACCTGCCGGAATCCGGGGGGAGAATGTGGGTTGAATAGTTAATATTATTTATCGTCTTTCTGGGAAGGGGGAAAAATTCGGGAGGGAAATGGGGATATATTTGCTGTTACTTTACTTGAAGAAAAAGAAAAAAACTAAGGGAATGTTCCTTTCTATTCCCTATAAAGGAGAGAAAAACATTCAGAGGGAACATGATCCTGTAACACCTTCCGTGCCATCCGGTAAACTCCCGGGGGAAAAGGGGGAGGGGGATACTGGGGGGGGGGGGAGCTTTTGTTCCCGCAGGAAGGGGGGGAAGTAAGTTAATTTAACCTTTTCTGTTAAGGAGAAAAAAAGGGAGTGGGGGTTCAGGGGGGGAAAGGTTGGCGTACCGGTGACGTTACCAAAGTTCTCACCCCTCTTCCGGGGAAAGAGTAAGGATGTTACTGTTTTCTTAGAGGGCAACGGTGTAGCATAATTTAAATATTCGGGGGGAGAAAAAAGAGGGAAAGTTGGGACTACCGCGGAGGGGGGGCAGACGTTATTAATATTGGGGGGGAACTGGTTTTCTTTTATTACTCAAAAAGAAGAAAGGGGGGGGCAGCCCGTGAGGGGGCAGGGGGTCGTAAACCACATTCGGAGAAAAAAAGGACTTTACTAAGGGAGAAAGGAAGAAGGGGCTCCTTGTGGAGGAGGGGGGGGGGGGGATCGCCTATTGTATACACATACTGGAGAGGGAAGGGATGAGGGAATCTTACCAGTCTTATTTTCTGGGAAAGGTAATTGAAAAAGAATTGGTGAGCTACCACAACCTCCTTTAGTGGGAAGAGGGGGGAAAGGGGATGTTTTCTCCCTGGTGATCGTGAAGGAAGGGAAAGAAGGCTGACCGGGAACACGTGGACCGTTTTGCTCTCCTGAGGGGGGAAGAAATATATTTTTTGATCGCTGTAGGAGAGAAGGGGAAAATCGCGGAGGTGAAGTGTGACTGTATTCTTCTTGGCGGACGGGGGATTTACTAGAAACAACCTCGGTTAATTTACTTGTATAATTGGGGGGAGGGGGGCCACGTTTCTCTTTACTAGAGAAAAGATACAACCGCTGGGGGGGGGGAGAAGTTTCCCCTGTTTTTGATATGGAAGGGGGAAGGGGGTGGTGGAAGGAAAGAAGCTGCAGTAATGTAACATTATTATTTTTTCCTGTAACGGGGAAGAAAAGGGGAAAAACAGACTGTTAATTTTCCTATATACTTTGAAACGGAAAGAAAAGGAAGGAGACGGCGGGGAACAGGATCCAGGCACTCCTGGCAGCACTTCAGTTACCGTTGGGAGAGAGAGGAGGGAAGATGTTGGGATCGCTTTATTGATACAGAGGGGGGGAAAGATACGCAGAATTTGAAAGGGAGGAGGATTTGCGATAACCCTTTATCGAACCTGTTACTGGGTAAGCAAGGATGTTTCCAGAGAAGGGGGAAGGGGGGGGGGGAGGTACCATGATCGTTATCAACATTGGCAGCAAAGGAGGAAAGGAAAGTACTTTTGCCCCCTTTATCTCCAGAAGGAGGGGGGTATAGGACTGGGGGGAGAAAAGTTCCATGCTGCAGAAGTTAATTATCGAAGCAGCCCCCAATAGGAAAGGGGGGGTAGTCCTCATCTATTTTACCATCAGAAAGGGGAAAAAAGAAATTGGTGGAAGGGGGGGAAAAAGAGAGGTACCTTAATAAGATTTGTTTTCCCAAACCCCTGGGAGGGAAAAGAAGCTCCTTTTTAAACCATAGAGAGAAAAGGGGGAGAGATATTGGGGAACCGGCGATAACACACAATCTATATTGCTAAAGAAAAGGGGGGAGAGGGAAGAGACAGGCATGTACTTCAACATTCCACTTTCCATGGGGAAGGGGGAAGTACAATAGCTGAGGGAAGGGGCCGTGGTTGTATGGACGACCACAATTTGGGTCTGTTTCAGCTACAGGAGGGAAAGGAGGGGAGAAATACATCTATAACTCACTATCACGTATTAGGAAAAAAGGGAAAGGTTCGGATTAGAAGGGAAGGGGAGGCCAATTTATAACGTCAGTGGTACTCCACCGGCAGAGGAAGGGGGAAGGGGAAAAGGGAGAGGCCAACCTACCATTTTTCGATAAGAAAAGAGGGGGGGCGGGAACCGAAAAAAAAGGGGTGTTAAAAATCAATACAGCTATCACAAATATTTACGGAAAGAACTAAAAGGGGGGAAGGGATGCCTGAGTATTTACTTTATCCTTTGCATCTAATGTAGTAGAAGATAAGAGGAAAAGAAAAAAAGGATTAACGTTTTGTGGGGGAAAAAGGAGACGGGTTCGATTACATTTTACAGCAAATAAGAAGGGGGGAAAGGGAAAAAGGAACAAACATTATGTCTCAATACATCTATACCTAATAAGGAGGGAAAAAAGTGCACAGCCGGGAGAAAGAAGGGGCAGCGAATGTATTCACGAGCACGGGAACACCGAAAAAGGAAGGGGAGAAGTAACCTTCCCCTATTTTTTTTAATATTACAGCAACAGGGGGAAAAGGAAACATCACAGAAGATCCTGCAGGGACAAATTCCAAACAAAATGTAGAGAAAGAAAAAGGAGGGAAAAAGGCAACTGTTTACCTTATACCCATCAGGGGGGGAAGAGAGTACTCCAAAAAAGAAGAAAGGGTCAATTATACAGTACCCCTAACAGGAGGGGAAGAAACTGTTTCAATTACGGGGGGGAAGTACGAGAAAGCAGCGGGAAACCACTTCACATACAGGGGAAGCACCAATATTACGTATTCAAAAAAAAAGAAAAAATGTGGGAAAGGAACCGGCAGTGGTACATGCAGTTTGTCAGCGGGGGGGAAAAAAAGGGGGGAATTTCACTATCAGTAACCCTGACTGGGGGGGAGGGGGATAATACGGGGGAGAGAGAAGAGTAAGGAACAAGGCGCAGACTTTGGAAAGGAAAGGGAGAAAACCTGGGTCAACTTTCTCAACCGTACAAGGAGGAAGAGGGAGAATGGGGGAGAACAGTGACCCAACATCCATCAGGAAAAGGAGACAGGGGTTTTTTTCTCTTTACAGCAAAGAACTGTTGTAAGAGAGGAAAGTAGGGAAACAAGGCGCAAACAAAATTTTAATCAATACAGCAAGAAGAAGAAGGGAAAGGTACTCTTTCCTTCAGTTTTGAAAAGAGAGATGACACTGGGGGGGGGAGAACGCCTACGCATCATGTTATATTTAATGAAGAAAGGAGGGGAAAAGGGCAAAAAACCCTTTTCAATTACATTCACATTCAAGATAAGGGGGAAAAGGGGAAGGAGACGAGGATCACTAGGGGAAAGAGCCAGGAGCACCAGGAGCAACTGTTTACCGTATTCCCGGCACAGGTGTTACGGAAGAAGAAAGGGAAGGAGGAAGCAAGGAGTTTTATTACCACATTAACCTACCGTAGGTTGGGGGGAAGAAAGGAGATTCTTCAGCTGAAGAAAAATGCCCAAACAGTTTGTATCAACACGCGATCACTAAGAGGAGAAAAGAAGAAAGGGGTAGAACCGTATTACAGCATGTTTTTACAGGAAGGGGAAGAAGAAGGGGCTCTAAAACAACAACAACGGGAAAAGAGAGAGAGAGTAGAAATTTTCCTATTCAGTGGCGTTTCCCGTGAAGGGGGGGAAAGGGGGAGGGAAAGGGGCTCCTGTTGCTCCTGTTGTTTCATATGTAAGGGAAGGAAGTGGGTTCAAAGGAAGGGGGGGAAACGTATTAGGGACTGTCCCGGTTATTGAAACGGTTGAGGGAAAGGAAAGAACTGAGAGTCGTCTTTTTCCTTTGATAGGAAAAGGAGACGGGCCGTTAAGAAGAAGTTTCTCCTTTTTCTCGGGGGGGAGGGGGGAGACAGGGGGGTTTTGCGATTAGTTGAAAAAAGAAAAGGAAGTTCCTGGGGGGGTAGTGAACCAGGTGGCCGTTATTACTCCACAACCTCCGGGAGGGGGGAGAGGAAGGGAGAGAGGCTTTCCCTTTTAATGTTACCAGAGAAAAAGAATGGCATCAAGGGAATGTAATCTACCTTTTTTAAATACGTGATTGGGGGGGGGGGGAAGGGGGGGGGGGGGGAGCTTTTTTCCCCTCTGGGGGAGGGGGGTGTACAGTTAGGGGCATGTAAGCGTTTTCCACAAGGGATAGGGTAGGGTAAATGGAAAAGAAAGGAAGTATCTGAAATGCAAAAAAAGTTCCTTTTTATACGAAAAAAAAAAGGAAGGGAGGGGTGGTGGCTAAAAAAAAAGAAACCGGTTGTAGAATATGTAAATATTCGTGATCGGAGGGGGGAAAGGAAAAGGGGGGACTACTCTTCTTTTCCAAAAAGAAAGAAAAAACAAGAAAGAATCACAGTATTAATATTGCCTTTTATCGACCCTGGGGGGAAAAGGGGAATGGGTACTTTCTACTTGCAAGGGCAAGAGAGGGGAACTTAGCACACAGGGAAGGCTGCCACTTCCCTTTAACACAAGGCGAAGGAGGAAAGGTTCTCCTGTTGTTGAATACTTATAGAAAAGAAGAGGACGGCTGGGAAAAGGAAAAAGTATGATTTTGCTGTTACCGGAAGAGGGGGGGATTAACCACAACGCTACTGGGGGGAGGAAAAAAAAAAAAGGTTCTTACAAAGGGGGGGGAGGCGACATTACGCTGTTAGAGAGAGGGGGAAAAAGCCTTTCCACATTTTTCCCTTTGCAGGGAAAAAGGGGGGAGCAGCTGTAGTGGGGAAAGATTTTGTTTTTGGTAATTTGTCCCTTCGAGAGGGGGAAAGGAGTGGCTGTAACTTTTCTTGAACCAGTTTCTTTAATATGGGAAGAATGGTAATTGTGGAATGGGGAATGGAAAGTGCCCGATGCAGTCGGTTTTCCCGTGATCGTTCTTACCTCGCTGGGAGAGGAAAGCTGGGGAAAAAGAAGTTACTTTTTCTCCGGTTGCCCAAAGGGGGAGGTGGAGCGCGTAATTATACATACTGTTTGGTGAGGGGGAATATGCAGCTGAAGTAAGTGTACAGTATTATTGCGGGGAGGGAGCAGTTATTTCTCCACAACTCCGTTTAATGGGGAGGGGGGGGAGGAAGGGGTGAAAAAAGTTACGAAGTTCGCTTCCTCATTCTCCAGTCACTCCAAGGTGTCCTTTATCTACCCGTTGTTTTATTTGGGGAGGAGGGAGCTGGGTTTGGGAGGGGGGGTTAAAACCGTGCATAAGTTAGTTGTGAACGGATGGGGGGGAAAGGTACTGTTTTTTCCATAGCAGGTTCAGGGGGAAGGATTAAATCCCGGGAAAAGGGGGAGCAAAAAAACCATGATTCGTTTATAACATTGTGCAATCCCATGTTTCCTGTTACTAAAGGGGGGGAACATTTATCTCCATCCGTCGAATACTGATAGGGGGGGGGGGGAGGGGGAATAGGGAAATGCTTCAGAGGAAGGGGGATGAACGCCCCCAATGCTGGTTTTCCATAAACCAAGGCCGTGTGGGGAAGGGAGGGGACATTTCTGTTTCTACTACATTTAAATTGGGAGGGGGGGGAAATAAGTGGTGTAAAAAAAGGGGGCTGTAGTTCAATATATTCTTTTTTGGGGGAGAATAAAACCACAACAACTTATTCTTCCTCCCCTCTCCTCAGCTTTTTACCAAGAAGAAAGAAACAGGGTTTGGGAAACCCCCTCTTATTAACTTTACAAGAGGAAGGAAACATTCCACTTTGAAAGGGGGGAAGGGAGAAACAGACCTGTTACAACAGGTGCTTTCGGGAGAGCGCACACGGAAAAGTGGTATATAATGGACCCCCATCATTGGAAGGCAGTTAACGGAACTTCTTCATCAGTAAGAAAAGGGAGGGAAAGAGAAAAGGAGGCTCTGGGAACATTGGAATAAATTGCCTTCGCCCTTCCCTTTAGTAAAGGGAGGAAAAAATTTTTAGGAAGAGTATACTATCAGTGGGAGGGGAAGTTTTCAAATTACATACAATGAAAAAAGATGGTACAACCAAGTAGAAAGAGAGGTATCATCAAATATAGGGAAAGAGGTGTGTTGGAACCAATGCCCAAACATTGGAGATCACAAAAGGAGGGGCTAAATACATTCCAAAGTTACCCTTTTTCCTTCCTTAAGTGACTGGATAGGGAAAAGTCACCTTCACTCCTACATCAGGAGGGGCTTATAGGGGAACCTTAACATTAGGTAACTTCTAACTTGGAGAAAGTCTACTGTTACACTTACCTTCAGGCAGGACACTTCCAAGGGGAGAACATGTCTATAACAATGGGAAAGATTGCCCAAAGTGTCAACAGGAGATGAACCATTGTTTAAGCCAGGGGGAAAAGGTCCGGGGGGCGAAAGAAGTGTGTTAACTATCACGATCTACTTCATCTTGAGAAAGGGGAAGAAGGGTTTTTGGGAATTACCCCCCGGAGAAATAACCTTTACATCATCCTTCAGGGAGAAAGAGGAGCGCTTCGATTCCACATTCCCAAGCAGTATCCTTCTCAAGAGATCTAAGGTGATCTTCTTAAAACCTAGTTCCCCCCGTCAACCGGGGTCTGGGTTCGGGATGGATGTGAGACCAGCCGGTTTTAAGATCAGGGAAAGTCTTACGCTCCCCTTTCCGAAGAAGTGGGTCCCGGGAGAAGAGACCGTCACACTCCTCCTTCTTTTTTGATCAAGCGCCCTGTTGGAAAGAAGGAGCGTTTGGCGGCTATACCCTCCATATAAAATGCACATACGATTAGGGGGAGATAGGCGGTTCAACAAACATGAGTTGGTAGTCAACTTTGAGGGAGGGTTGTACGAAGTTTTTCATCTGGGTTACTCCACGTAGTGGGTGTAAAACCCACATGCGAAGGAGATTATACCTTCCCAAGGGGGTTGTGGAGTAGTAACCTCATCATTTTCTATTACAGTAAATGACGATTTCGCGTTCAGGGGGGCAGAGGGATGGGAAATCTGCATTACCTTTTGTAGGAGATCAATAATATTAGGCCCTGGGGGGGGGGGAAGAAGGATCACTTAGATTGCTTCGCTTCCTATTGACAGAGCTCATGTGTTTAGTGTGAGGCCCCTATGCAGATCTTAAGACATCATCCGTAAGGGAAGGATGGGTGGCTATGCGTTACAGGCAAGTTTGCCCATGTTGGGTGGTGGGGTCAGCTTTTCCGAAGAAGGGCATTGGGGGGTACTCCGTGACCTATTGGGCGTTATCTTCATTAGGTTAAAGCGTTATGTGTCTGATGTGTCATGGGCGTATGTGTAACTCCTTGGTCGAAAAGAAAAGTGATCAAGAAAGGCAATAACAAATATCACTTTCTGTCTAAAAGACTACCTTTTCAAATGGGGAGGAGTCGGCTTGTTTGTTTTACGTTCTCAGAAAGAGAAGGTGGTAACTATCACCGTAAGGGGGAATAATTTATAACAGTAACCTTACCAGGGAGTAATAGCTTCCCACCGGGAGCGACCCTCAAATATACATTTTACACTCCCCTCTGACTGAATTGCTCACACCCCCAATGGAGAAAAAAAGATGAAAGGTTCACCAAAAGAAGAAACATGATCAACTTTTACCTGGATGAAAAAAAAGGGGAAGCGAATTTTTAACTCCGATGCCTCAGTTATTTTACTTACCAGAGGATCGTTGGTTTCTTCCTCCCTTACAAAGATAGGCAATCAAAGAGAGGTTACCCTTACATCATTCTGCAGGCTGGAAAGTACAACACAGAGTCACTAAGATTACATTTCACCACAGAGCAACAGAGCAGGGGGGAAAGGAGATAAGGAATTAGGGTGCAGGAGGAAGGGTTTAACATCACTGTAACGCAACTAAGATATCGCAACCACAACGTATCTTCGGAAAATGATAGATCTATGGAAGAAGGGGGGGGGGAAAACGTTAGGGGGCACTCTCTTCCCAACTTCCTGTAACCCTGCTGGGGAAATGGTGCTCCTGTGTTAATAATTTAATATTAGTTGATCGCTGGGGGGGGGGGAGGGGGGGTCCCTCGGGAAAAAAAGGGAGTTAACAGTATTATTTGGCTGGAGGGGTTGCAGTTAAGAAGGGGAGGTGGTCATGTTTTTCACTTCCAAATCAAAAGTCGGCGGTTCCTTTGCGGGAAAAGAACGGATCGTTGCCCCTCTTTCCCCGGAAAGAAGGAAAAGTTTCTCAGGGTTGAAGGTTCTATTATAGCGGTATTGTCTATCATGGGGGGGAGGGGAAGTATCCCGTCGCATGACATTTTGGGTACCTTGGGGGGGGGAGGGGTACTGGGGAAAATGTTTAAGGGGCCTTGGGGAAGCGAACCCAACCTCCTGTTCCTTTTACTATTCAACGTCTCCCGGAAAGGCTGTCCGGGGTGTCTTTACCCACATTCAAAAGGATCCTTGAACCCCGGAAGGAAAAAAAATTTGAAAAGGTTAGGCTCCCGTTGTAGACTACGTGAGATTTGTGGAGGTGGGGGTGTTGCTCATTTGTTGAAGAAGGGTGCGAAAAAGTATTATTTCAGGGAGAGTGTATGAACCGTGGGTGTGCTGGGGACAAAACCACAGGGGGGAGGAGTAGTTAAGTTTTTTCCTTATTCTTTTTGGGGGGAGGGATGGGGAATAGGGTTACCGGTGTGTACAGGTCGCAACCCAGCTTCCTGTTACTAAAAGGGAAAAGGTTGCGTACGCTTTGCCCCTTTGGGGGGGGGGGAGGGGGATAAAGAAATGAGGGAGCATTTGTTCCTACAGCTGATGGAGGAAGGAATAATTGACTGGAGGAGGGTCTTACGAAAAAACACCAGGCATTGTTACTGTATAATGAAGTTCCACGAGGCTGGGGGGGGCACACATTCTTCTGCCCAACAAAGGGCGGAATCCTGTCAAGTTGGCTCCTTTATGTTGAAGAAGAGGAGTGGTTAGAAGACTGTCTGTGCATTTGTTCCGCGCGAGGAGGGTACCGTCTTGGAAGAGGGGAAACAAGTCGCTTTCTATACCAGGGGGGCTGAATCCTTCACAGTTCAAGAAAAGGGAAAAGGGGGGGAAGAGGTTACTCCAGTCGCTGCCCAGGATCCGTAATGCCTTGAGACCCGGTTTTCCTTTGGGAAGAATTTTTTTTATCGCGGGAGGGGGTTGGGATTTGGTCCCTTCAGCTGATGGGGGGAAAATTTATGAGGGGGGTAGTGAAACAGTTCTGTAATAGATAAGGTGACTTCCTTGGAGGGGGGGAAGGGAAAGCGTTTTGAAGAGTTATCTTTCCTCATTCGCTGCAATCACCGGCGTTGTAAAAGGGAAGGGGGGATGGCCGGGTGACCGGAAGATTAAGTTTTCCCTCTCTTTATTTGAGAGAGAGGGAAATGCGCTTAATTAATTGTAACAGTATTGGAAGGAACCGTTTATTCCGTTATGAAAGGGAGGTGGGATAGATTGAAAGAATGATTCTGTCGCGTTCCGGTGAGCGGTAACTAAGATAAAGTAAGAGGAAGGAAGTTAACTTTGCTCAGGGCTCCTTTGTTTGATTACGTATAGGAGATGTATTGATACCTAATGTTGGGGGGGGGGGGAAAGAAGGAGAATTTAAGGTGACCTTATTATTTGCTTTAAAGTTACTGTTTGTCATAGCATATTTCCGAAGGGGGAGGTATCAAGAGGAAAGTTGTGTTCTTAGCCACTTATCGTTATACGAGGGGTGTACTGACATCCTTAATGCCCGTTAACGGGGGAAAGGGGAGAGGGGGTGGTCGTCTTAGTGTGAGACGGTTTTGCATTAGTTCCTTCTGCAGAAGTTAATGGGGGGAAAGAAGAAAAACGGCCGTTTTATCCGCAGCGGGGGGGGAGGGGGAATAGCTAAAGGGATTGGTTTGAAGGAAGAGTAGAGTCCCTTTAATATAGTGTTTCCGGTAGAAATAGATGCTGGGGGGTTATCTCCTTTGTAAAACATCTCTCCAGAAGAGGGGAGAAACCGGAGGATACACAACATCATATATTGCTACAGAAAGGGGAAAATATACAGCAGGCACTTCAAATTAAGAAGAAGGGGAAAAGCTTCTGAGGGGAAATAGCTTGCGTCTACACACTTCGCGTGGTTTAATGGAAAAAGGGAAGAGACATTAACTTCTGTCATCATTACTCATTCAAAAAAAGGGGGGGAGGAAAGAAAAAAATTCATTATTCATACAGCATGGACTACAGGGGCAACAGTAAACGGTCCTTCCGGCGGGGAGGGGGGAGGGACAAATGTTTAACTATCAGGTTACGGGGATGGGGTTGTCAATTACCGGCAAATAAACTGCTCTGGACCAACATTAACATTTGAGGAGAAAAGATAGCTTGCACAAGAAAATTCGTTCTTTTTTACACCATGCCCAAACGTGGAGGGAGACACAAATATTGCTTACTCACCAAAAAATGGCTTGCCTGCCGGAGGGGACTGGATCTTGGCAGTCGAATGTAGGAAAGAGACGAGCATCAGTTTACGTAAAAGGGGAAACCCGTAACAGGAGGTTGTTGTAGCAATAACGGAAAGCAAAGATACTTTACACTTACTTCAGCTGTCAGGGCCAAAGGGAAAGAGAAATATACGGGAAAAAATGGGCAACCGGCGCAACAGTAACAGGAACAAGGAAAATGTCAAGAAAGGGAGCCTTTTCCTCCTAAGGAGAAAAAACGGCGTTAATTATGCAGTAACATTAACCTGAGGTTTTTGTGAAAGGGAAGGGAAAGACAATAATACATTCACACTCACATAGAGAAAAGGGAAAACAAATAGTACTGGGGGAAGGAAGGAGCAACAGGTGCAACGTTTTTTACCGGAAAGAAGGTTTTACCCTATCCTTTTCATCGAATGGGGGGGTGGGTACGCCAACATCCTCTTTAGGGGAAAGAACATTAGGTTTGGGGGGGGGTGAATAGTTACAGCAGGAAGAGGGGAAGATTACATCCAGCATCCGGGAACCAATTCACAACAGTAGTTTATAAGGAATGACTTATTCAAAAAAAGAAGAAAAAAAGAGGCGGTGGGGGGCAGGTTTTTACTTAATTGGGGAAGGGGGCGGGAGAAAGACCTGTACGCAAAAAAGCGGGGAACTTTCACTTATAACAGTAACACTGACTGGGGGGGGGAAAAAAAAAGGGGAGGAGAACATTCCCTATGAAGAGGGGGAAGAAGTCAACCTTCGCAAATGTCTGTCTCCCCACAGGGGGAGGCGAAAACAGGGGTGTCCCCTTTCTCAAAAGGAAAAGGGGAATGTCGGAAACAAGGAAAGGGGGTTTCGACTTTGGTAGAGGAGAAAAACAAAACACATCACGGCACCTTTAAGAGTAGGGGGAGGGGGAAGGGGGCACCTTGAAGAAGGGGAAAGGGGGGGAGAAATAATACTGTTACGCTTACATCTTCAGCTGTAACAGGGAAGAAAGACTACAAAGAAGAAGGTGTAGGAGGGAAGTGGCAAATGTTACCGAGAGGGGAAAACTTATCACTTTTCAGAGGGAGGAGGAAAAAAAGAGGTTTACTTATGAGAAGACCTAACAGGAGTTTGTTTAGTCCTACACGAAAAAAAAAGGATACAGGGTACACTCCCCCTCATTCAGCGGAAGAAAAACTCCTAAGAAGAAGAAACAACAGGAGCAACGGCTCAACTTTTTACCGGGACCTTCATTTTTTACGGTCGTTGTAAGATCACGACCGGGAGGGGGATTTTTCATTCCAAAAGGGGGGGGTTTATGGAGGGGGAATAACTGCACCCCTTTCCCGAGAAAATAAGATATGTTTGCCCCTTACAAGAGAGGGTCACCAAGGAACAAAAAGAAAAACAAATGCTATCAAGAGGTGGGAAGAACTCATCAATGGGGGATTCTTAGGAAAAGGGGTGGGCAAGCTACTTTGAAATGGGGGGGGGATAGAAAGCCATAGGAATTTAAT
>Ga0179591_1215371_pt1 | contig 13188 bp, 17 predicted proteins | sample CZOMad2_1_08_16f_FD_182891 | JGI IMG/M metagenome (GOLD analysis project Ga0179591, IMG submission 182891) | Vadose zone soil fungal communities from Angelo Coast Range Reserve, California, USA - CZOMad2_1_08_16fungal (PacBio error correction) | ecosystem: Environmental > Terrestrial > Soil >...
AGAAAGCGTGAGCACCTACCATCTAGCCCCCCTTTGCCCAACCAAAAAGGTCAAGGGAAAAGAGAAACGGAAGGACACCCGGGCCGGAAAACCCGCCGCAGACCTTTTTGTCGGAATCCCTGGGGGGGAAAAAAGGACGAACTAGGCCGACGTTTCCACCTCCAAACTACGGAGCCAGAAAAACCCCCGAGAGGAAATCAGGTGGCCCCCCCCGAAGGGTAAAAGCCAAAAGGCCACCGGGGGAAGGAAGGCGAAGGCGAGTCCAAGTTCGTCCCAGGAAGAAAAGGGTGGGGAAAATCGGTCAAACGCCGGTCACGGGGAACCGGCCAAAAAAAAAAGAACCTCCTACGCACCAATCCCCCAGGAAGAACAACAGTCACGGACCAACGGTGCCTCAAAAAGAAAAAAAAAAAAGACGTAGGGGGGTTCCGAAAAAGACGAACCCCCCTCGTTAGCCCCCCACCAAACCAAGCAGGGGCCTTGCGTGGATGAAGCGAACTAAAGGGTGAAAACACTCGAGTTCGCCTCGGCGGGGGGGGAAGAAATTAAAAAAAAGGGGGGGAACCAATTGAACAAGGAACGTGTCCTGACGAAATCAGGGCCCCAAAATGCAAAAAAGAACCAAAAGAAGCAAGATGCCGCACTGGGAGAAAAAGGGCGGAAAAAACGGGGGGGTAAAAGGCCCGGGAAGGCACGGCCATCGGACAAGGGGGGAGAAACGTATGGGGGGCAACCTGCCCAAAAAAAAACACAAGGAACAGAACCCGTTGCCACCAAGGGGAGGCCAAAGAAAGGCCAAACCCCCCAAAAAACGAAAAAAAAGTTGGACGAACATCACCAAGAAAAAGACGACCACGAAAACCACCCCCCCCGCCCCTGTTTTGAAGTTTCGAAGAACAAGATGCAAAAACCGAGACCCCCGGCACAAAAAAAAAAAGGAAAAAAAAAAGGGGGGTTCCCGGGTTCCGAAGCCCAGCCGGAAAGTGGGAAAAGAAAAAGAAAAGACCAAAGTAGCAGAAGCCGGGTGGGCCGTGTGGAGAGCAAAAAAGGGAAAAAACCAGAAAAACACAACCCCCCCAACCGGGGCCCCCCTCAAGAAAAAAGAGCCCAAAGGGAAAAGAAACCCAGGCCGCCCGTAGTGGTAATAACAGCCAGCCAGGCCAAAGGGGGCGACCCGTGGAGAAGAAAAAACCCAGACCGAGCCCGTGACGAGGAAAACATCCTTCATAAACAAACCCAAGGAAGAAGTAAAAGTGGTGAAAACCAGACGGGGGAACAGGGAATCAAAGGTTCCCACCCCCCAAGGTGGGCATAAATGAAAAGGGGGGAAAAAAGGGAAACCCGGGCAATCCCCCCGGGTTGAACCCCAAAAAAAAAAGGAAAAAAAGAAACGGCCCCCAAGAGTGGAACAGTTAAACCAGAGGAGGGACGGAGCACCGGCGTAGTTTAAGATTTTAAAAAAAGGAAAAGAAAAAACAGAACACGCGGAGGAGAGGAAGAAAAAGAAAACCGGGCAAATAAATCACAAAAAAAAACCCTCCCCGCAAACCCGAAGGTTTCGGCAGGGGAAAAGGAAGAAAAGGAGGCCCGAAACGGGTCGTTTTTGACAATGGTAAGTCTGGGGGGATGTGACCTGGGGGTCAACCCCCATGAAGGAAAGGGAACGCGGGAACGAGGGGGACTTTTTTGCCACAAAGGGGGCCATAATACTCAAAAGTGTGTACAAAGAAGCAACTCCTTGGGGCCGAAACGGGACCCAAATGACAAAGTGGAAACCTGTCCCCCAGGACAATGCCCGCAAAACAGGTACCAATGGGGCACTTGCCGAAGCCTTAGTGGACGGAGGGGGAGGGAAACCTTGCAAAAAAAGGTTTTTGGTAAAACTAGCCGAAAACCCCACAGAAAGGTCAGGCAGAAGGAGGGGAGAGGCAGAGTTGACGAAGGAACGCCGCAAGTGCGGGCCCACAAATCCTAAAAAGGAGGCCGGGAGAAAAGCCAACCACCGCCCCGCCAGCCCCATCGCCCTCGAGCAGGGCAGAATAAAAAATGACGTAAAAACGGGAGAGGAAGGAAAAAAAACAAAAAGCATCACACAACCACAAAAAAAGATAGGGGAGGTAGGTAAACAAGAAGAAAGAGGGGTTTTCCAACCCTGGGTAAAAAAAAAAAAGGGTTTTAGAAGGAAGGGTTCCCCCCAAGGGGGACAAAACCAAAAAAGGAAGGAAAGGCGGGTGGGGGGGTGTAGCAGGGGAAAAGGAAAAGGAAATATCAGGTCGAAGGGGGCAACAGAAGCCCGGCGGAGACCTCGTTAAACAACGGGTAGGTCCCAACCAGAAAATCCCCCCCTGGAAAAATGACGAAGGGTGCCCCCCCCTGAGTTGCAGGGGGGGCAGCCGTAGAGGTAAGAAAAAGAAAGTACGCCACAACAGGTCCCACCCTCCAAAGTACAAAAAGGAACTAGCAGAGGGGCAGTCCACAGCAGAAGCCCAGGAGAACCTGCAGAAGCATGGTTTGAAGAAGGTGGAGGGGGGCGAAAAGCGGTTATCCCACAGACAGAACGGAGGTAGATCCAATCAATCTGAAAGACTCACATACACAAAAGAAAAAATACGGACCAACAAAAAAGGCCCTTCCAGGAACTGCAAAACCACAGTGAACCAGAACAAACCTACCGAAAAGAAAAATTTGCCACACAAAAGAAAAAAAAACGGGGGTCGCGCTGAAAAGTTAAAGAGCCCAACAGGAAGCCCACCACCCTGGAGGCGGTGGCAGAACTACTCCCCGGAGAGTAAAACCGCTCGAAACGACCGCCCGTGTCGCAGAAAGAAAAAAACCCGCCAAAGTAAACGAACAAGGCTTCCGTCCCCCAATTCCATCCAAGGTTGAAAAAAACGGCCCTCAGCCGGGGTTTGCTGCCAAAAGAAGTTGCCCAAACAGGGGGACTCACCGGGTGAGGCACAAAACAGGGCAGGGACACTCCACGCCCCCAACTTGGGGAAGAGGGGGAGTAACCATAAAACGTCGACTGAGCAATGTTGGTTGGGTGGGGGGGGGGTGAATGGGGGTTTGACGGCGGCAAAAAGAAGGCCCCGGTGTTTGGTGGAACAACCCGAAGAAACAACGAACCCTGTGCGTCCCCCTTGTCAAAAAAAAAAAGCGGTCGGAAAAAAGAAGCAAACCGTCGGACCCCCCCAATCGTTCCCCACCAAATCGGTGGGAATGTTTTGGTCCCTGTGGGGAGAAGCGGACGAAAAGAGAAATGCCCAAGACCCCCCCGGCAGGAGGGGACCGACTGTTTTTCCACCTGTTATTCTACCTTCCAAAGGAACCAAAAAAGCTTTGGGGGAGCAAAAGGGACACCCGAAGCACCACCTCGTGAGGAAGGAAATCCTCTTGGACAAGACCTTTCATCTCCCCGAAATACGCAGGGGGGGGCACGACCCAAGGGGGACACGCCGGGGTGGGGGAGAAACAACGAAACTCCTTATTAAAAGCGAAAAGTGAAAAGGAAAAAATTTCAAACCCCCGGGGGTTTTTGAAACAGGGAAAAATTTACGGTGCGGGGACACCCCCCACTTGGAGACTACGCTACGTCGTGGTCCCCTACCTCCCAAGTAAAAATCTTCCGCCGAAACCACGGGACCCCGTTCGGAAAGGTCGCCGCGAGCTTGAACCCCCCCCTGCCTTGTTTTTGAGAGAAAGGGCCCTTAAAAAGAAAAACGGGTCGGCCAGTTGGGGAAAAAGAATATCACACAACCCCCCCCCCGAGTGTAAGGAGATGAGAAGACAGAGGCAGAACTAAGTGCTTGTACAACGGGTTCGGGTTATAAAATCACCGCCAATTAAACCGAAAAAAAAGTTGTGTCCCTTGGGCAGACGGGAAAAGGGGCGAAGTAAAACGTCCCCGGCCCCGTCGAAACGTAAAAGCTTCCCCAGCCGGACCGTGCCCCCTATTCCGGAAACGGGCCCTGGTCTTGGGAAGGAAGGTGAAAAAAGTGTGTTTTTTTTGGGTTTCTTTGGGGGGCAACAGAAAGAGACGAAAGGCAACGAAGGTCCACAGAGAAACCCAAGACGCCAAGAGGCGAAAGGAAAAAAACATGATGGGGGAGCCTATGCCCCCGGAAGGGATGGTGGGGCCCGAAAGGGAAATAATTCCCCCCACCCGAGAACGTTGCGAAAAAAAAACGAACGGAGACAGAAAGCACAGAAAAAAAAAAAGAAAAAATGCGCTTTTTTTGGGGGCCACGGATTCCGTAGAAAAGACCCAGCAAGGAAATGCAAAGAAATTCAGGGTTTTGCCCCTAGAGTTTCAAAGCGGGTCCAGGTTTCAGAAAAAGGGGACAAAAACTACTGGAGGAATAACCGCTTGTTCCCCCCGGAGAAGAGAAGCAAAAAAGGGGGAAGAAACCAGAAAAACGGGCAAAGAAATGGCCCAAAGGTAACCAAGAATGGGTGCTCTCCCCCTCCCCTGTCGAAGAAAGGGGGTGGTCCCTCAAGCCCCATTATAAACTCCCCGCGAGGGACACGGGCACTCAGGGATTGTGAAAAAAAAACCCCCCTGGGGAAACACTTACCCCCCCTCGCCCGAAAAAAAGGAACGGGGAAGGGAGCTTGGGGTACCCCGAAAGCGTGAGCAAAAACAGGGTGAAAGCCGACCTGGGGGGGGACCCGCCGTAGAACCAAATATGGGAGAGGGGGGGGGGGCAATCCTACCGAGGCCACCAAAAGAAAACGAAAAAAAGATCGTGCAACCACAGATAACCTTTAACAAAAACCCTCGACAACCAAGTGACATCCGAAAGAAAAAGGAAAGATGTTTACCCCGGGGAAATTAGCGAACCTGTCCCTCAATAGCACTTGTGGCTAGAAAAACGGCATACGCCGCGAAACTACCGCGGAGAAAAGGGGTGTTCCCGAGATGTCCCCCCCGCCCTTGTGCAGGAAAAAAAAAAACAATTGCCAGGCCCAGTGAGGTCCGAAAGAGGGTCGGAGGGTCCTCCCCCTCAGGGGATGAAGGGGGCAAGAAAGTCTTTGGCCGGTCAGCAAGTTGAAGCCTAAAGGACCGGAAGAGGACGCCCTTCCAGCTGTCTTGCTACGAGAGAAAAAAGCCCTGCCCCAGTAAGCACAAACGTCCGGGGCCAAAAAACGGGCCAAAATTTAAAAACGGGAAGTGTTTTCTTGAGAAAGAAAACGAAGAAACAACTTCAGACCCTTGGAAGGAAAAAAAGAGACCTTGCCGGAAAAAAAAACGACAAAAAACGGGGTGGGAATTGGAGACAACTTGTTTTTGTTAAAAAAAAAAAGAACCAAAAAAAAAACCCACCAATTTTGAGAGGGAAGGAGCCCAACAAGGATGGCGGAAAACACAACAAAAAAAAAAAAAAGTGAAAAAAAACACACCCACCGCTTTTCCTTGGCACCTTTACCGGAAAAAAAAATCCAGCTCAAGTGTGTACTGGTCAGAAAAAGTAAGAAAGGGAAAACCCACCCATGGGGGCCGTCATCAGAAACCGTTGGGGGGCTCCTTTGCCCTTAACATATTTAGAAAACCTGGGAAGGGTTTTAAGCTTCCACCCCAGAGGGCCGGCCCCAATAAGAGCCAAATTGGGTCAAGGGGGAAGAAAACGTTGTTTTTCGGGGGGGAGAAACGGGGGGAAAAGACATCAGTCCACCCCAAAAAAAGACAAAAAAGAAACTCCCTCTACGGCCAGAAACGTGCCCAAAAAATTCCAAGGAAGAAAAAAGAAAGGGGGGAGCGGGGTCCCTAGGGTGAAAGGGGTTTTGTACCAAGCAAAAGTGGGTCAAAAAGACCACCCTTTCGTTCAAAAAAAAAGACTCAACATGGACCGTGGTAAAACTCCAGCCCCCTTCCCCCCTGTGCCAGAAAGCAAGGGGAAGGGAAAGGGGCTGGGAAGTGTTCACACCCGGGCCGGAGGGAACAGGGGAAGACTCAACTTTGGTGAAAAGACCAAAAAAGAAAAGGGGGTTTGGCGACCCGGGCATACCTTTTTGGGTCGCCTGGGTTAAGGAGGCACCTGGAACTGTTTCAAAAGGGGCCAGGCCCAGCACCGTTTCCCGAAACAAGACAACGAAGGGGGGGTGGAGGACAATTGGAAAACGGGGAAGCCCCCGTCCTTGCCGTGGGCCAGATGGACAAAAAAAGCATGCGAGTTTTCCGGAAGGTTTTGGTGGGGGGCGGGGGTACCGTCACCTCCAAGGGGGGGGGGAAACCGCATGAAAGTGACCGGTGCAAACCGAGGTGGCTCTGCCCAGGGATCGAGATCTTCCCCCTTCTTGGGGGGGGGGGAAGCACAAGTGTAAAAAAGACAGGGGGGGGGGGGAAAGGGGTCCGGGAGTGAACCTTTTGGAAACAGATCGACCCCCCCCGCAGGGTAGCCACAAGGGTCTGGGAGCCACCGTTACTGGCCCCGGAGAGGCTCCGTGGGGGGGGCGGTGGGGGGTCTCCCAAGGTGCGTCGGATTTGGAAAGGACTGTTTTTCACAACTAAACACCCAAACGTGTCCTGGAAACACGCCAGGGGGCGACCGACCCCAAAACTTGGTTTGGAAAAAAAACAGGGAGGGGAAGCTCGCAATCAGGCGATGAAAAACCCCCGTGTAAAAAGGCCTACGGGCAGTAAATACCCCAAGATTAACTAGGATATAACTTTGGAAAGCCGACTTATCTAACTGGGAGGGGCCAAGGAAAAGGTCAAACTCTGTCGTAAAGTAATAGGCCTAAGGAAATAGATGAGAAGTCTAATCAGGAAGTAACTTTTCTTTTTGGCAGGGGGGCCAAAAAAGAAGAAACACGACCGTGTGGGGGTTGGTCAAAACCTAACCCTACCTCCACCCCCTGTTAAAATAGGTAGCACGACACCCTGGGCAACGTTCCACCCGGGCGAGAGTCTTGCTTGCCCCTTCCCCGTTTAAAAAGGGGTCCCCCCCGTAAAACCCAAGGAAAACTAAAAAAGTGAAGGAAATAAAAGGAAAACCCTCTTTTCCTTAAAAAAGAAAGTTCCTTCTACCGTCCCAAAATGAACACGGCTTCTCGGGGGAGATAAGGGGAAGCCGTAAGACAAACCCCATTTTCGGAAAACAATAAGGATTCAAAGACGGGGTTTTTGACTTGGGTTCTACATAAACAACACGGGGGCCAAGTGGGGGTTTAACCAAAAGAAAAAAAACAAAATGTTTTCCTGGTAGACAGTTGGTATAAGTGAAATTTCCTCAAACAAGAAAGCGAAAGAGATGGTAGAGAACAAAATGCCTGTTTAACAGAAAAAGGAAGGGGGGAAGAAAAGGAAAGGAAGTCCCCAACCGCGCCAAAAAGAGGAGGCAGGTGGGTTTTTGCCACTTGAAGCCAGCAGAAAAGGCGGGGGCCCCGCCGGCCGGGGTTAAGAGAAAAAAAGAACGACACTCGTCGATGAAATCACGACTACGGGGGGAGAAATACCTGGAGGGGGTCGTTTGAAAAGGGGGGGAAGGACAAACCCAAACGAAGCCAAATTGGGACTTGGGGGCCGACAAATACCCGCTAGAAAGAGAGGCCCGAAAACAAATCCGTCGGAAAAACCACCCGAAAGGGAAGGTGAAAAAGAAACTAATCTCTATCACACGCTCAAAAAAGGAGGGAAGAAAAAATGAGGGGAGGTAACCAACCCAAGTGGGGAGAGAAAAAGGGTGTTGGTGTTGAGGGAGACGCTTCCCATCAGTGGAGGGAAAAGGTAAAAAGGCCCCACGTCGGAACAAAAAAAGAAGGGGGGGTGGGTCAAGAAAAAAAGGAAAAGAACCAAACCCGAAAAAGGCGTCCAGGTTTGGAGAAAAAGGGGAAAAGATGCGGCCGAGTGAATAGGGACGAAAAAAACCCCCTCCTTGCTTCACGAAACTTTCCCCCCAGGGGAAAAGTCAGGGGAAAAAAAAAAAGCCCAACCCTTCGGGAGGGGTTGCTAGGAGGGAAAAACTTAAATAGACGGAACCCGAACTCTTAGATGCTCGTACCCCAGCAAAAACCACCTGGCGGGACGGAGGGGGAACTTTAGGGGGGATCAAACAAAATGAAGGGGGGAAAAAATTGTGGCCGGGGGAAAAAGATACCCCCAGGCCCCCAACCTCCAACGGTTAAAAAGAAAAAAGAAAGTGGGAAAAGAAAAAAGAGCGACAACATGCCCGGCCGTCAGGGGATAGGAAAGGACAGGTCGTAAAAGGGGGGGGATCACAAAACACGGGGCAGGAAAGACCAACTTTGCCGCGGAACGAAGGGCAATTAAAAAGGAAAACAGGGTGGAGGGTTTATAAGGTATTTTTGAGTGGAAATTGGGGTGGGGGCCCCGAACCGAAGTTGGAAAAGAGCAGACAGATAGACGAAATCCAACTTTTCCACAGGGGGGGGAGGGAAACCCAAAAAGAAAGGGTCAAAGGTTTCCGGGTCGGGGAAAGAAAAAAAAAAAAATCAAAAAGGAACGCGGGAAAATAACCACGGCCATTTTGCACCCACAAAGGGGAAGGGAATGAGACCGCCTGTTATCCCGCCCCCTCGAAAGAGAAGTCTTGGACGGGAAAGAAAGAAACAGGCGGAAACGTTTGTCCGTCCTTCAAAGTCCTTTGAGCCAAAGTGAAAAAAAAGTATGTAAATTGGGGTCAAACAAAATAAGAGGGGCGCCCACCCGCAACTACCTTCAAAGTGGAGCCGGGAAAAGCCAACCTCCTCCTCTTTTGAAGAAGGTGAAAACCGCCGGGAAGAAAAATTCTTTCTGGGGAATGAGCAAAAGTTGACCGTTTGGAAAAAAAGGTGGAAGGAAACGGACAGGGTCCCACCGGTCGACTCCACACCCCAGGAAACAGGGGACACGAACGGGACACGCAGGGGGGAAAAAAATGCCCTGAGGCGGGGCCCCTCCCCGCCAAGGGGGTAGCCCCCCGTGGGGTGTACCAACCCCAGGAATGGTTCCCCCAACCACACCCGAAACAAAAATGACCCCCCCCCTACGGGCCATCTGAAGGTTTTTCCTAAAGCAACCCTCCAAAACTGGCGGCAAGTGGTTTAACTTTTGGGGGGTTGAGTTGTTCCAGAAGTAGAAATAGCCCACTTTTGTCCCCCAAGAGGAGAAACAAATACTAATGCTTCGTGGTCGAAGAAAAGTGAGAAGAGACTGACCGTATAACCCTTGCCTAGGAACACACGGACAGGATTGCATGTAAAAAGAGGTGCGGTCGAAAGGGGGAAGTTACAGTTAAAAAAAGGGGGGGAAAAGTGTTAAAATCTAACAGAGCGTAGGTCGGGTTACGCTCCACACCCAAATTTGTGGAGGGAAGGGGTAGTGGAAGAACCTAAGTCAAGGCAGGTCAGGTTTCATGGGAAGGGGAACGAAAAAACCATAAACTGAATAAAACTACGGTAGTCAAAAGGGATAGCCCACGGTCCCCTTAAAAAAAGGCAAAGGTACCCACAGGGGATGGTGAGACACTCCATTGGAAACGGTACACCACCGAACCCCTCGCACCTCCGTACCATAGGAAGGGCGTAACTTAGGCCCCCAAAACCCCCCAGGAGGCAGGAACCTCGCGAAGCGGTGGGGGGGCGAATGGCCTTCCAATTAACCTAACTTGAACCACCCCCAAAAAAAAAAAAAAACAGAAAAGTGTAACCTGTTGTGCGAGCAGTCCGAGGAGAAACAAGAAAGGAAAAGACAATTATTAATCTGGCCCTGGCCAATGACGAAACAAGGGTTTGCAGAGTAATGACCATGGCGCCGTCTTCCACCGTGGAGGGGACCAAAACGACGAAAAAAAAGGGGTCAGGGCCCTTCCATCCCCCGGTGAGAAAAGGGGGGGGGGGGTGGTGGTTCACAAGCAACACAGACTGGGGCTCTCCTCGAATGGTCTGGGTGGGTTCAGTTGACGGTTGTACCAGAACCCACGGGGACCCGAAAGGCACTTTTTTAAAACCGGGTCCAGCAAGGTACGGGAAAATCAACCGTGAATTTCTGGTTCAAGAAAAGGAAAGGGGAATAACATGGCAAAAAGGGTACCAAACCCCGCCCCAAAAACACGTTTTTTTGCCAGAACTCGGCCAACCGAAGAAAAAAAGAAACCCCCGAGTCAAGACGGCTTTTGGGGGTAGCTCACCGAACCGGGCCCTTGAGCCCCCGGAACTTCCCCGAGGCAAAAGGAGGTGGGGAATCAACGAGGCCCCTGACCTCCCAAAGGGGGATTGCGAAAAGAATGAAGTCACGGGAAACGAGAAAACAAACCCCTTCCTAGTAAACCCCGAAAAGCAAAAAAATTTTGTTTGTCGCCGCGTGCCGGGAGGGCGCCCGGGGGGGGGGGGGTCATCAGCCCACCCCTAAAAAAAAGCGCAAATGGTGAAAAGGATCTTTAACATTCGTGGAAAAGAAGGTCTTCTTTTAAGCCCTGTTCATGTGTGGTTGCAAAAGAGAAGAAGGTTGTTTCTGCGCCCCGAGCTGGTGGGGAAAAGGGGGTTGTGGGTGAAAATTTGTCCCAGCGGTTATATTCCACCCCCACTCATCGTCCCACCCTGGGGCAGGGAGGGGGGAACCAGTCACCAAAATTGCCAAGTGCACTACACCTCTTAACCAGTCCAAAAAAAAAAAAAACCGTCGCCATTCTTGTTCCTTGAGAGATGTTTGTGGTGTTTTTCCCCCCAAGTGAACGAACCCCCTCCCCCAACACCAGCGTTTGGGTTAACCCCCTCGCGGGGGAGGGGGGAAAAAATTAAAAGGGCAAACGTAATACCAACAAAAAACTGATCCTCCCACCGTCTGAAAAAAAAAGGAAGAGGAACGCCGGGGTCCTAAACGTGTCGAAGAAATTTCGGACCACAAAAGAGCTACGTGGGGGGGGGCGTAAAGTACGCCCACTTTTGTAACTCCGGGCTAACGACAAAGAGAAAAGTCAAGCAAATGACGAGTTACCGTTGGGACCACCCCCACGCGCATAGAAGGGCAGCAGGAAAAACGGAAAACCCGTTCCCCCCCTCCTGGAGGTGCATTTTTCAAAAACAAAAAGGCACCGGGGCAAAAGAAGGCCCCAGGTTCCACCACCCCCCGGAATGAGGGAGAGAGGCTGGTGGAAACTCGTCACCAAAGAAAGGGCAAAAAGGAGGAAAAAAAAAACCCAAAGAAAAAACAGCAAAAAAGAGACCTGAACACCAAAAAAAGCGGGACCTCGGGCGAGGTGAGCCAAGCCGAAGAAATAGGTCAGCAGTCCGGCACAGTGTCTTTTTTCCGCCCCACGCCCCCACAAGCATTAAAACTGCGGGGGGTTTAGGGGGGTGTTCTAGAAAACGACTGGGGGTAAAAACGCCCCCCCCCTCGTGAAAAGAACTCAACTCGCCGTGAATAATTTCTACCGGGGTTGGAAAAATGCACAACGAAATGGGGGAAAAGAACGACATGGCCCGTCCAACCGTTCATCCCCCCGAGCAACGGAAGAGGGCCGAAGAAAGCAGTCGTAGGCAAGGGGAAGGAACGGTCAAAAAAGCGCCCTCCCCTCCGTGCCCAGGAACTGGGGGGAAAAAAAGAAACTCCGCTGTGCACGGCCAAAAAAAAAGGTAAACGAAAAAGTTGCCAACCCTTGGGCTTCGAATTGGAAGCCTCGCTAAGTTGGTTGGGGGGAGATAACAACCGAGAAAGGGGGGGGGGGGAGACCCTTCCCCCCCCAAAACCAGAACACAAAACCCCACAACCCCCCATTAGAAAACAAAACCAAGAAAAAGGGGGTGCATTTGGAGAGCCCCTCCCTTACCCCGAGTCAGGAACCTCGGGAGAAAAAAATACAAAAAAAAGTGTGGGGTTTGCGGGTCCGTCATCACCCCCAAAAAAGGAAAGGGTCAGTTTCCCGCCGCAGACCCCAGGGAAAAGAGGGAACCGGGTGGTGGGGGAAAAGGGGGGGGGTGGCCAAGGGTCTCTCCATGACAAAAATAACCCCACCCCGGCGCCGAATAAATCCCGGTCAAACCGAGAAGGGCATTGGGAAAAACGCAAGCATTTTTTCACCCTTTGGAGAACAAAGAAACAAACGACGGGCCGTGCCGAAAAAAATCAAAAAGAGCAAAAAAAAAAAAAAACAAAAATGCGAGAAGAGGGGGAAAAAACATATGGTATACTAAGACTCTAAAACGGGCGGGAGAAAAGGGAACAAATCCGAAATAAAGCCCGGTCCCAAATCGGGCCATCAACAAAAGAAAAGAAAACGAACAAGCTGGGGGAAAAACGGGAAAAGGGGGAAACGGAGCCCGTCGGGTCCTTTGGATAAAGTTTTCGAGCCGGACAAAAAAAAAAAGAGACCCGAGCGGCCCAGACGAGCGCCACAGGGAGTTTGATAAAGAAAAACCCGACCCGAAAGGGGTGAAGAAAGGGCGAGACGAGCGCGAACCGGGCGTGTTGGCAAGGTCGGGACGGGGTGCAAGGGTCCATGGAAGAGAACTATCAGGCGCGGCCCCCCGCCAGGGTGGATGAGCCACAAAGCTATCGGGATCACAAGTGGGTAAAAACCAGAAAAAAAAAGTGTTCCCCAACTGCAAAGGAAAAACGGTTGAACTTGGTTAAGCCGGGAAATCAAAAAAGGGGGCCCCGGCTGTCGACTTGGGGCCCAGACGGGAGAAGGGAGGGGGGGTGTTTGCAAACAAGAAAAACGCAAATAGCCCCCGAAAAAAATCGATGGATGGCCGCACGGAAAAAGGTTTTCGAGAAGAGAAGGGGGACAGCGGGCCCCAGGGCAAAACACCCCATCTAAAATGGAAAAAAAAGGGAAAAATCGGAAACCAAAACAAAAAAAAAAGAACGCCTCTATCCGAAAATGTTACCGAGACGTGAAACATCTCCTATTCAAACCAAACCAAACCACAGGGAAAAAAAAAAAAAAAAGAAAGGAAGTGTTCCCCGCGTGCTCAGGTAAGGAAAGGGTGAGAATTGGGGGGGACAAAAAAACTGCCCCAAACCCAAAAAAAAAGGGGAAATTGGCCAGGCTTGTTGTCGGGTGTTTTTTGTTCGGAGGGGGGGGAAAGGAAACTAGAAGACAAGGGTCAAAAAAAGAACACCGCCTCGGCCTGCTTTCCTGCGTCAACCAACGGGCCCGAAAAAAAACATCCGATCGCCCCGAAACTGGAATCAAAAGGGGCAGGGCAAGCATTTCCGGACAAAAAGGCCCTCATTTGCAGCCCAAACCG
>Ga0179591_1155734_pt1 | contig 13187 bp, 14 predicted proteins | sample CZOMad2_1_08_16f_FD_182891 | JGI IMG/M metagenome (GOLD analysis project Ga0179591, IMG submission 182891) | Vadose zone soil fungal communities from Angelo Coast Range Reserve, California, USA - CZOMad2_1_08_16fungal (PacBio error correction) | ecosystem: Environmental > Terrestrial > Soil >...
TGTATTGAGTAAAAAATGGGGGTACCACGGCTTGCATCTCCAGAACTTGGGGAAGGAAAATGGGTGAACAAATCTAGAGACTCGGGTAGTCTAACAGTTCCATTGCAAACAAAAACACACTCCGGGGACTTGCACCCGGGACGTTGGAAAGGCCATACAGGTCCTAGGTGGGGCCCCAGTCCCAGAACTAAAATGAAAAGGGGCTTTCCTTTTTCGTGTGGCAACTAACAACGTAACAGGAACAAAAAAATGGACAGCCCGGTCGGAGAACGCCTCTTGAAGAACGCATCCTGTTCCTCAGGTAACCGCACCAAATCCAAGGGGAATTGGGGCGTTAAAAGCTCCTGATAGGTCCACGACGGCAGGTCACATCAAAGAACTGAAAAAAAAATGTCACCGGCGGGGCCTAACGGAACAAAATGGGGGGGGGTGAAATAACAAGCAGCCTAAGCAAAAGGGGAACAAATGCGGGGTACCGTGCAAAACAACCAACAACGGCGCCCGGTAAACCCAAAACCCCTGGGTTCCTGAGCGAGTATCTAAACACACACCGAACTCAGGGCGGGGTTAAAAGCTGGGACCCAATGGTTGAATCTGGACATCCATTCCCCGTGTAGACCCTCAGGGGGGGGCCTCCAGCCATACATCGGAAACAAATCGGCAACTAGGCTCCTTTGGCGTTAAACACACAAAAGCGGTACTCCACTGGTTCCGTTGGCCAAACAGGGGTCCCTCCTCGGAAGGAGAGTTGCATTTATGGAGGGGGGGGGGGAAAAAAGGTGCTAACGCCTGTGAAATCCCGAGTTTTTTGCAAACGAAAAAAGGAAGTGCTTGACCGTGGAATGCGCTTGGGGTGACCCATGGACCCGCGGGGTCCCACTCCATGGACATCCACGTGACAATGGGACCCAAGTCGAGGCCGTCCGGGGGGGCAGATGGGGAAAAGTTCCGTGCAAACCCTGCTTTCCCACGGGCCGGTACAGAAGGACCTTTGAAAGGGGGGGGGAAAAGGGAGGAATCGAAACCACCCCCTCTGCGGGTTCGCGCCCGGGGCATGCTTCAGGTACAGCGGGAACCACGGGTTTTAGTGCAAAGAAGCAGGGGGTCAGGGGACCTGCTCGGGAGGTGACAAGCTGGAAACTCCAGAAGAAATTGCGGAGAAAGCAGGACCGGATCAAACAATGACCTGGGTCCCGAAACAAACAAACTGTGGGGACCACAGCCCGGTACTTGGGGCACCTGGTAAACGCGAAACGTGGAAAAGGGGTCAAGGGGGATGCGTGGATTATCATGAGTAAGGTCAAAACCCAACAGGCAAAGAAAAAAAACTGGGGGGTGAAAACACCTGCAACTAAAAAAAGGTCCGGTGTCGGGAGTGAAAACGGACAAAAAAGAGCAAACAGTTCTTTACCAGGGGGTGCGGCGAGTACTGGTTTGTAGGTCCAGAAGAAAAAAGAGGGACGGGGGGAAGATGTCCACATTAGAGCGTTGAGAGGGGGTGGGACAGTTCCTGTAACCCGGAGGAAACAGAGGACGGCGGGCACAAGTCCAAGGAGGCCAGAAAGGGGGACCTGAAAAGAGAGAAAAAAAATCGCAGCGATCCGGAGGTAGGAAGTGCATCCACGGTTGGGACTGTCGATTGGGGTAACAAAGGGTGGGGACCGGGGGACAGTCAGGGGGAAATCAGCCGAAACAATCCTCAAGGGGGGCGTGCTTGGAACAAATGGAGATGCGGGAAAAAAAACACGACAGGGGGTTTGATCAAGGGGGGGGGAGAGCCGAAAGCAATGTCAAAAGCGGTGACCAGGGGTCCGCCGAAAGGGGACTGGGCCCCATACGTTAAAAGAAAACCCCGCCAGAATAGGGGGTTGAACAAAATCCCAAAAGACTGTGATCGGGGTGTCCCAAAAAAGCCAACAAAGGCAATGGTCACCCTAAAAAAATGGTCAAACAACGGTGGGGGGGGGTGGCACCGGGGGTGGGGGGTGTAAAAGCCAGTCAAAATGTGGCGTCTTGGGGGGAAAGAAGACTGAACTGGGGAACTACTTGGCCGCCTTCAGCAACATCAGGGGAAGAGCGGATGGGAAAAAAAGGGCCTAACGCCCAGTTAAAACAATAAAATCTGCTCCGAAAACCCATACCAAGTTGTGCTAACAACGAGATCAGCCATGGTGGGGGGGAAGACAACAAAGAGGGGAAAAGAGAGAATCCAATTGGTTCAACGGTGTGGGTTTTGCCTAGGGAGAATCACCAAAGCTCAAAAAAAAAAAAAAAAACGGATTACTGAAGGAAAGATGTATATCGCATCGAAGCATCAGAAAAAAAAGAAAAGGGGAGAAGAAAAGTTCCAGATGCGCTTGGGGAAAAGAAAAAATTCCTATAAACCCCAAGAAAAAAAAAAAAAAAAAAAAAAAAAAAAAACATGACTGTTTCTGATGGGCAACGAGGGGAGGGGGGGTAACCAAAACATGGGAGGGGGAAAAGGTGATGGGCTCAAGAAGTCAGTTCCCCTTAATGGGGAAACGGCGCACCCTCTTTAACAACACCCAACCTTCCAGAGAGGGACAAAACAATACGGGAAAAAAGGGATGGCGGAAACACCAAACACGGTTTGTTCAAAAACAAAAAAGAAAAACGGGAGTCAGGGGCCAAACCAGTGGTGTTGCTGCGGGACAAGAAAAGGAAGTGACTTGTGTGGCGGCAACCACGGGATTGGAAAAAAGGAAAAAAAAAGTTGAACCCACGGTAGCCGACCTTGCCCGGAAACACGGGTCACACCGGACAGCCACCTTCCAGATTCGCACGTGAATAAAAACACCAGGGGCGGGGGTGGTTTTGGACCAAGAAAATAAATAAAGGAGTTCCTCCCTGAGAACTATTTCGGACTAGTCAAAAAAAAATGCCTGGCATAACAAGGGTAACCCCCAAGACACAAGGAAAAATGGGCCAGGCCACGTACTACATCACGTCAAACGAGAAAACTCCTGGGGGATATTAAAAGAAACCGGGAAGAAACCTCCCTGTCCGTACCCTCTAAAAAAAGAATGGGAACACTGTCGCCCTTAACCACCATCAAAAAAAAAAACGGGGGGAAAGGAGGGTGTAAAGAGGAAAACGAGTTGCCCTTTGGTGACTAAAAAAAAACCGTGGACTAACCAAAAGCGGACACGCCAAGAAGGTGTTACTGGTGAGGGGACCGCGCCCTGGCAACTGGGCAGGATATGTTTTTCACCCAGAGGGCATTGTTAAAACTATATAGACGACAAGCAAAATACCAATGGACAAAGGGATATCCCTTAAACGGCATGTGCCACCAAGGTGGTCGAAAAAGGGCAGAATGGAAGGAAGAGACCTCATTCGAGGGGGGACTATGCTGCCATGAGAGAAAATGGATAAGCCTCCGGCCATTCCCCTGGGGCAATTGGTCCTCAAGGGGTTGGGTACCCGAGCAAGCCAGCGAAGCCCGCGGGGGCTCAGACAAAGACGGGAAAAGGAAAGGCCCCCACCGATTAATGGAGGAAAAAAGAGGGAAACAGAACTGGTTTTACACTGCTGGCCATTAAAATGGGACCGTGGCCCAGCCGTGCTGACCCTGGGACAGTTGGGAAAACAGTCACCAATGGCCAAAACAAAAGGAAACCCAGCTCAGGGGAAGGAAGGGGAATTTTCCTCCTTAACATAAACGTCATTGTAGTCACCCCGTTTCACTACCCATACACCAAAACTTGGCCAGTCCAATATAAAAAGCGAGATCAACACTTTTTTAAAAGGGGGACAAACAGGCGTGGCCTCTTTGGCAACTCGTTGGTGGTCACCGAACGTAGAGGCACATTGGGGGGCCGCTGGATGACCTGATTGTCACTAATGAAGGGGGGTCGGACAAAAAAAACTAAAGAGGGAACACGCTTTCTCTTGGGTGAAGCCTCTGCGGCACCGGCTAAGGGTTGTTACTGCCGTGGGTGTAAACGGAAAAAAAATGAAACGGAAACCACCTTAAAGCTGCAGGAAAGAAGTTCACACTGTCAGAAATGCGGTGGCCCCCCTGTACATTGAAGGGGGAGGTAAGGTGAACCATTCAAAAAAATAAAGGGGGACCTAAGAGGCAGCTTTTCACGATCAAAATAAATACTAACTTTTATAGTTTTCAACCAAGGGGGAACACCCCTGGTCGGACAAAGGACGGAGGATGGTACGACACCTGGCTGCAGTGGTGGAAGGGGGGGGAAGGGAACAAACGTGATACAAACCGGAAAAGCACCACGGCAAGCCCGTGCCCGACAGAAGAACCGTGGGGTTCCATTCAGAAAAAAAAAACCGGAAACGGCAAGTCCTCTCACGAAATATTTTGAAGAACCCTTTTCACGGCAGCGACCACCAAGTGGTAGAATAGCACCTGGCCCCTGACCAGAACAGACCAAGGTAGGCACGACCGGAAGAAACAGGTTTCCTCAAGAAATCCTTGAGGCAGGACGTGCCGGGCTGAGGCCAAGACGAAAAAAAAATCAATGGGCGGCTGCCCGGGGGGGACACCGAAACAAGACGGAAAGTAAAAAAAGGATCTCTCCAAACAATAAAATATGACCAAAGTCTAGGCGGTGCACCGGATGCGCACGGGAACCAAACGCAATGTTTTTAGGTTTCCAGAGCCGGGAACATGGCAGAACAATAGCTAGGCCAACTTGGTCGAAGCCGGCAACGGGCGGGTAGACTGTGTGGCTCCACGGCAGCCGTTGGTTAGACCGCAAACCTGAAACCGGTTAGGGGAGGGCAGAAGAAGACCGACAGCAAGTCGCCAGCCGAAAAACGGTGAAACATACCATTAATCGTGTACCATCACGGGAAAGGGGGCTCAAGGCGGAAGGACCTGATGAGAGCTCGTTTGGAAAAAGGGTTCCAGGGAGTCCATTCCATTACTCACTCCTGGTTCCACGAAGCAACAGTTCGGCTGCTCGGGGTGGAGGGTTCCCTGGAACAGCAACCAAACGCCGAGACCAGCCTCTGTCGTCAGTAGAGAAAAAAAAAGATGGACGCAACCGTGGGGCGGGGCGGAAAAGAAACCTCTTGAAACACCCCGCGCAGGGGTGGGTCTTGCCCCGGGTGACATTCACAACCTGCAAACGCGGGGGAAAAAAGCGAAGAGGCGGTCCTTCCGTACCAATCCATACAGCAAGCAAAGGGGCAGAACTATGCCACAAGGAAACGCCGATCTTTGAGAAAAAAAAAGGAAAGAAAAAACTATCGAGCAAAAACACTAAATATAAGGTCGTTGGGAAGGGTTGACCCGGCCAGTCAAGAACATTAGAGAACAGGCAGAAAAACAGACAACCCAACAGACTGGCACAGGGTGTCGGGGGGAGCTGAACGCGGTGGGGGGTGCCCGGTGAAAAAAAAAACCACAACGTCCCAAGGGGTGCGAAAAGCCGGGAAGAGAGCAGAATAAGAGGCGGCGGGGGGTATCGACCATAGTCCCGTACCGGTGGTTCACTACCAACCCAGGAGTGTACGGGTTCGACGGGGTTACAAGAGCAGATTTGGCCATGTCCGGTCCACAGGAAAGGTAGAACAAACCGCCCCAGGGAGCACTGTCTAGGCTGGTTTATGCCAAAAAACCAAGATTTACCATCTGGGGGCCTGTGTCACAATCGAATCGAACAGGAAAAAGACCAACCGGGGCGGAAAAGGGTCCTGGAACCTCATTTTCAAGGAAAGATCCTCAGTACGGCACCTGGGGGGGGGGTATTGGGGTCACTGTGCACGTTTGTGACCAATGAAAAAACTCCGGAAGCACGATCGCCAAGGAGGCGCACAAAAAACTTTTAAAAGGCCCAACACCAGGGGTCGAAGAACTCACAAGCGACGCAGGCGATTGCCCCACGGAAAAATGACGTGATAAGGAAAGGAACTAAACAAAAACAACTGGAAGGGAAAGAGAGATCAAAGAGGATCCGGGTGGCCAAAACAGACTCCTGAAAAGCGCCGTGAAAGGGATAGAAACGGCAATGGGAAAGCGCAACGTTTGTCTCTGGCCGTCGCCGTGGCACCGGACAGGGAATCCCCCATGGGGTCAAACACCAAAAGAACCTGGACCAAGACACCCAAGGCCCTTTGCAACGACGGGAGGAGTCAAGCAACACAAAGTAAGCACTAAAAAATGGGCGGGCAGGGGGGGAAAGAAGCTCTATGACCCTTAACTCAGAACAAAACGCGGCAAAAAAAAGCTCGGCCTGAACCTCCAGGCTGCTCAACTAACTCGGTTTTGACCATGGAAAATACCGGGAATGGCCAAATACTGCAGGGAGAACCACGTAAAACATAAGCATTGTTATACCAGGGGACGACCTGGCTCAGCCGGACGATGAGGAGAATCAGGTATCCACGGGAAGGCCGAACCACCGGTACTTTTTGGGTGCCACCCACACCCGGTACACAACCAGCGTCACGGTCAGTCGTGACCCCAAAAAAGTGGTAAGGTTGTCTTCTGACGCAGGGAGAAAGAATGTCTGTTTCCCAGAACCATACGAAGGGGGGCAGATAAAGGGTAGAGAATGGAGGTCCCGACGACAAAAGGAACGAGGTCGGGAGGGTTTTCACCTGTTGAAGCATCCGGGACCCCTGATGACGTACCTTGACCGGAAATCTCCACGGAGCCTGCAAGACCAGACACGTTGCCATTTCCCCTGGGCAAACCGCGCGGGGTTGGAGAGGAATGTATCGCGACCAAACCAAACGTCTGGAACGGAGAAACCGGCCTTAACTAACCAGGACGGAAGAGGGGGGGGGGGCTCAAGACGAAGAAACCAATCAACAACGAGGCCAGAAGCAAAAATGGGAGGTCACAAAAAGAGAAAAATTGGCCTGCGCGGCAAAGGGAACTTGTGCGGCACATGAAACAAAAGAGAAAAAAAAAAAAAAAAGAAAAAAAAAAAAACGACCTTCAACAAGATAAAGAGGGCCATCCTATAGAAAAAAAGTCCGTCGACCTATGCATCTGCGGACCGCGAAGGGCGTTGAAAAAAAAGGAACGAGGCACAGAGGAAAGACTTGCGGAACTTCCTGCCCCGACCTGACCCGCGTGCACAGGGGAAGGGGAGGGGGGGCAACCAATCTGAAAGAAGACGGCGATCCATGAACAGTAGACGAGGGGGCTGCAGCACAAAATGAAACACCCTTTTATCACGGTGACCGGAAAAGAGAAGACCAAGTCTCAAGCCTGGTCCTCGAGGGGTCTGAAAAGGGCCGTGGAAAACCTCAGAGCGGTTCACAGGGCCAAAAGGCCGCAGGAGACTTCATGGTGGGAAACTACAGAGTCGATCGTCCCTGACAAACTAGTCGGCCATCATGCAGAATCCGGCTGACGGGGACCATTACGTCCTTCTTCCAATGTGGGCAGGATGAGGAAGCCAGGTTAAGGCTACGAAAACGTCGGTTTCATAAAAGCAGAAAATCAGTTCTCCGGCCAACAGGGGGAAGTGGAAGAGAAGGGGCCAACCCAGGTAAAAAATAGAATGCGGCGGGAACGCTGTGAGGGGCCCGGTTGCTTTGTTTTGTTGAATACAATTTGACTCAAACCCAAACACAAAAGTGGAAATCAACGGGGGGAATTACTAAGAGCTGGTCCGTAAGCAGGGGTACGTCGAAAAGAAAGACGCACCAGCATTTGGGAAGGGAGCGTGAACCCCATAAAAAGCTGAGAACAACCCCGGGAGAATTTCCAAGGTCAGCTTCCAAAAGTGAAAAGGGAACACGGGGGGAAATCACCAGAGAGCGTTGAAGAGAGACATTCGATATCCCTTACACAGCGGGTTACCTGGTTCCCCAAGGAAGTAACAAAAAGATACTCCACATAAGAACGAGCGCGGGAAACAAGAAGAAAGTCGGTGAAAGAATACCATTTTCCCACGAGGGGAAACACCGTAGAAAAAAACATGTCCAAACTCAATGGCCAGAACACCCACCTCCGATACAAGGTAGGGGGGGAACAAAGCGAATAGTCACGGGAACGGGGTCCGTGTCAAACACCCATGAGAGAGAGTCCTTATCATGCGAAGAAGGGGGGGAGGAACGGGGGGACTTGATTCAGTCCAGTCCAATGGGGGGGGGAAACACGCAAAAGGGAAGGGGAGCTTGCAAATGAGGGAGGGGGGGCCATACTCTGGGGTCACCACGTCAATTTAAAAAACTTGGGAAAACTACATGCGCCCTGGAACGAAGAGGGTACAAGTTGAAAAAAAAAGTGACACCTCAGGGGGGCCACGACGTAACAAAATCAGGACTTCCAGGGCAGTCTTGGGACTGGACACCCGCGGATGTTTTTCGACGGGCTGACTTCTGGTAAATAAACAAAGGCTGCCAATTGGCTGCACAAGCAGGGGAACCCTTAGCGAGGGGGTTAACCCCACGTTGAGCTCCTGGTGGAAAAACCAGCCGCTTCACACCAAAAACGACTGAGCTTCATGAGTAACCATACCCTGCCAAATGGGAAAAAACCGCAAAACCCAAAGGGGGGTGACAGACGTAAACCTGCCAAAGAAAGAACCGTTATGACCTTTCCGGGGGGAGGGCCCGTCAGGGCCTCGTCAGGGGGAAAGGTGGAACATGAGAAAAACAGGGGGACGTTTCCGAGAGAACGAGAAAAAAGAGAGGAAACGAAAACACCGTCCTGTTTGTCAAAAACTGACTGCGGTACGGGTGTAGGGACAAAACAAACGAAAGTCGAAAACTTGCCGTTGGTACCTCTGGTCCAAACAAAACAAGGGAACAGGGACAGGGTGAGAGGGGAACAGCAAACCATAAAAAAGGCGTTTCCAACAAATCTCCACGGGCGGGGTAAAAACAAAACGGCCAAATTGCGTCCTCAAAAAAACCGGAAAGGATAAAAAGAAAAGGACCCAGAGGACAAGCAATGAGGGGACGAGCCCGGATGTAAGGGGTTATACGGGAGAGCCTGGGTCCTGGAGGATTGGGGAGAAAAAAAATGTGGATGACGGGAAGACTTTGTAGAAAAACTCAAAAAAGAGAAAAAGCTCCCGACGGAACTCCAGGGGATCTGACGGGGGAAAAAACACGGAGGGGGGGATTCAAAGGGACTAAGAAGAGAGGGACGGTTGGGGTTAAACCCTGTGGGGCAGTCCAGTTAAACGGCCCAGAGTTGAAAGCAAAGGAACGCCTAGTTGGGGACGAAACAGCACGGAAGTTGTTGGCCATAAAAAAAAAAACGACACAAGGGCGAAGTGGCAAGGGACTAACGGGGGGGGAATTGGTGGTTGGAAAACAAGTGGTGGTTTTAACTCCTCACCAAGGGGAGGGAGTGGGCAAAAATTCTTTGCTGGAGACGACTTAACCCGAAAGAGGGTCCCACGAGGAAGCGCTGGAGAAAACCACGGGAACCCTCACCAAAAGGGGGAACCCGCATCAGCGGCACAAGCTACCCGCAGGGTTAGTGAGAGGAAAAAGAAGGAAAAAAAAATGGGTTACGCAATACGATCCCTTTAAAGCACCCTTGTGGACCGGTGGGGTCTGGAAGACGATGGAAAGCTCCCTGGAAAAAAAAACCGGAGGAGGAGGGAGGTCAAAAAAACCTAGACGGGACCTCAATAAAACCGAACAAAAAAGAAGAGGGGGGAGATTTCAGAAATCGAGGGAGGCCAAGGCGGGAGGAGAAACGCACGAGCACTACCCTGATGAGACGTGGAAAAGAAGGACCGGATGCGTAACATGGCCGGAACCGGTGCTGGGGAGAAAAGGAAAAGGAAACCCTGGGGGAAGAAGGACCCGTCGGTGTCTTTACAAAAAGAACAGGGTGCCCAGGGGAAAAGACAACCGGAACTGGATGAAAACACAAAAAACCAAAAAAAAAAAAAAACGGGGTCACAAAAAACCAAAGGCCACCACGGAGCATGCCTGGTTGGCGGCGGTACACGGAGGTGGGGGCAGGGGCAAGGACTTCCCTGTACAAGGGGGATTTCAAAAAAAAAAACTTGTGGCCGGGAAAAAGGGGCCGTCGAAAAAAAAAGTCAAAAAACCGAACTCTTTCCGTCCGACCTTGGACCAACCCCCCGGGGGGGTTGTTGAACACCGGAAGGAGGGGGAACCAAGGGAGTCAAAAGCCCGGGGACATTTAATGGAAAAAAGCTCACCGAGGCCGGGACAGACACCGGTTGTTACAAACAAAAGACGACAGGAACACGGGGCCTGCCAAGACTACAAGAGCCCGACTGCGGAGACCCAGGGACGCTGGGACCTCATTATAAAGTTGGAAACGGTCGGTGACGTGGCCAAGTACGGACAAACACGAAGGTCTGTGGGGGGGGGAAAGCCTGAGGGAAAAGGGACCAGAAATCAATCCGAATTCTGGGGAGAAAGGGGAAAGACGGCCAGATTTGCGTTGTGCTACAAACAGAAGAAAAGCGAAGAAAGAAGAAGGGTGAGAACGTGGTGTCAGGGTAAACAGACCTTCCACGTGGGCGTCAACACACCCCGCCAGGGGCCGGGGGTTAAAAGGAGATACTACTACAAACCGGAACCAGGGAGGAAGGGTACTCCTACAATTGCCGAAAGACTGGCACATTTAACGTCTTCAGGGTAAGAAGACGGAACTACGAGGCCGACAATGAGGACTTGGGGGAACATGGCTAAACCGGGACCTCAAAAGGGCGAAAAAAAAAACCTGCAGTGGAAAAGAACCATTTAAAGCTTTTAAAAAAACCCGAAGGCAGCACGACTTAAACTGCCGAGGGGGGGGGCGCGACCCAGCGAACCAGAATTAACTGAAAAAATGGGGAAAGGCGTCCCTAGGTGGGAAAAACCAAGGAAAATTGTACCTATTTCAGACCAGACGAACATTTCCCAGTGGGGCAAGAAAAGATGGGGGGAAGTACGCAAAACAAAAAGTGTTGAGGTACAGAGGGCTGGAAACCCAGCACCCGCACGACCAGTTGCCCAACAAGCAGGCCCGCCCGGAACAGGTATAGAAACGTGATAAAAAAAAGTCCCAATCACAATCACCCCTAAAAGAAGAAAGCCGAATCCTCCGGAATATAATCAAGGGGACACTACCAAGGAAGAGAAAAACTCCTTGTTCCAGGAAGGGGGGGAACACATACAATGATCTGCACTTTTTGGCACGCTGGAGGAAACCTTGAAGTTTCTAAATTTGAAGGGAGAAAAAGACGGGTGCGCAGTGAAATTACAACCAAATGCCTTGGGAGCGCTCGGCGAAGGCCGATTGTTAAAGCTGTGGTTGCACGGGGGTAACAACTTGGACGAAAAAGAGCAAGTGATCGTTCACACCCAGACAATCCGGGCAGAATCCGCCCAAAATTTGAGGGAAAAGGGTTTTTGTGGAAGTTGAAAAAACTTTAGCAAGAGGGTAAAATCTAAGGATGTGGGAAAAAGAAAACGTCCCAAACGGGCTGGGAGATTTGTTGGAGGCGGACAACTGCTGCCTTCGCAAAGCAGAGGAAGTAGAACGAAAACACCATGTATTTCAAGGGGGGAATGCAGTAAACGGGGTAAAGGATAAAAGGGACCCCAACGCTGGCAGCCAAGACTCTACCTTATCGAAAAGAAAAAAAATGTGTGACGGCAGGACACTTCAACGGGCAAAACGGGAAGGAGAACACCACTTCACCGAGGGGCAGCCCTGGTGAGAAAGTACCCTAATTAAATAAACACTGGAAGGACATCACATCACTGACTCGACTGTCGGGGTAGAAAAAAGGGGTGGAAACGCTAAAAGCAATCCTTAGGAAAATGAAGGGCGAGGGCATGGAAGAAGTCTTGCGGAAATCCTTTACAGGGAAAAAAGCGAGAAAAGGGAAAGGGGGATCTCAAAAAAAAAAAGGAAAAAGAGGGGGCAAAAAAAGCATCTGCTCCTGGAAAAGTTATTGGCTTCAAACGGTCACAGTTCAAGCCAAGTGGAAGGGAAAAAAACTCCAAAAGGAAAAAAAAGAAGAGGTAAAAATGGGCTGGACGGTTGATCGCAGCCGTCGGGAGCGTGGAAAAGAAGAACACACGTCGCACCGGACCATGCACCGCCCCCGGTTCCCGGAGGACATGAAAATTACCGAAGACCTGTCAAACTTTGAAGAGTTCAGGGGTGAAATCCAATATTAAGAAATCAGCTGGCATGGAAACTTCGGTCCTCGCTTAGAATGTGGATTATAAGATGGGTTGAACGGGTTCCCAAGGGACCCAGCCCCAACAAGTGGACAAAAAAGGGGCTGCACGGGGTACAGATCACACGGAGGGCGGGAAAGCTTGCCAAGGAACACCTACAGCCCACGTCACGGGATGGGGCCGATCTTTCCTCACTAACGGAGGATGCCGGAAACAAAGGGGCGCGAAATCAATATTCAACACGCGCATGGGGTTGGGTGCAGCACACTTTGACCGGACAAAGCAACAGAGGCCTGGCAATCATACCTCTAGGACGGCCCAGGGACGTCATAAGGGCCAACTTAGCCGAGGAAACGGGACTCCAGATTGTGAAAAAACGCCGGGGGGGGTCTTAGGGACTATCAACATTCCCTTCAGGGAGAACCACAGATAAAGGGCCGTGATGGGTCTTCAGTGGGAAAGGAAAAAAGAGCCACCACTAACAGACAAATTACCTGCCGGTGAATTGGAATACTACTACCATGAAGGTGTTGTGAAAGGGGTACAGACGCAATTACAACATGTTTTAGGGGTCAGCCGTGCACATGACCGAATCACGAAAGATAGGGGAGAATACAAAAATCTTACGGGGAAATCAAAGCCCCCATGAAAAGTTAACAGGGTCGCGGGGGGGGGCAAAGAAAGAGGTGAAAGAACCGGGCAGTTCACCCAGATCCAGAGCAAGATAGGAAAAAAAAAAGGAGCTGTTTCGGGGAAGCGTGGGGGGGGGGCAAAGGGACGGGTTCATCCCGAGAAGATGAGCAGGTAAACCTCTCACCCAAACAGAAGGGGACAACAGGGAAGGAAGACACCAGTGTGACCCGTAACTCAAACGGGCGCCCGCAGGTACAAGGAACTTGGTGTTATTGTTTTCCACGTAGTGGAAAGTGGGGGGTTGACCATTATCCGGGTAGAACGCAGGAGGCACTCCCTAGGTCGGAAAATCTAAAGGTGACACAGGCAACGTTGAAAAGGACACTTAAACAATGGAACGATCCGGCTGAAATTTTTAAGAAAACCCGGAAGGCTAT
>Ga0179591_1136501_pt1 | contig 13186 bp, 26 predicted proteins | sample CZOMad2_1_08_16f_FD_182891 | JGI IMG/M metagenome (GOLD analysis project Ga0179591, IMG submission 182891) | Vadose zone soil fungal communities from Angelo Coast Range Reserve, California, USA - CZOMad2_1_08_16fungal (PacBio error correction) | ecosystem: Environmental > Terrestrial > Soil >...
GACACGCCTTCGGAGGGGGGGTAAAAAGGGAAGTGGACCAAAAAAAAATTCAAAAACCGACGGGAAAAACAGCCCACGGCGAGAACTTGAAGAGAGCGTTAAAGTGAAACCCAAGACCCTTGCCCACTGTGGAATAAAACCAATCATGAACGGAGTGAAAGGGGGGGGACGACAGGACCCACAGTGGGCTGGGCAAGAACCTAACAAATCTATTTGTAGGAAAGGCCGGAGCGGGAAACGATACCGTAGAAAAGGCGCTAAATAGAAAAAATGGACGACGAAGAGAAACGGTGAGGACTGAAGTTGCGGTAAGGGAACGCTCAACTTTAAATAAAAGAAAACGGTAGAAAAAAAAACCCGGCGAAGGCCCTGGATGGTTGAAAAGGCGGCGTCTACGGAAGAAAGACTTGGCAAGAAACCATTGCACTAAGCAAAAAAAAGGAATGGTCAAAAAAAGTAAACTAGAGTGGTCAAAACAAATTAAAAGGTTGGTTGAACCTGGTACAAAAAGACCGCAACTGATAAAGAAACGAAAATTAAAAGAGGAAGGAACCGGGTCAAGCAGGGGACAAAAGCCAACTCAAAGTGGATCGGCTGTAAAAACACCAACGTAAAAAAAAAAAGAATGGCTGGACGATAGGCCAGAGAAAGAAAAGACTCAAAAGAAATACAGGTGGAGGGTTTGGGGGGGTCAGTTATTGCGAGGGCCGAGGGAAAAAGAAAAAAAGTGGGTGAAAAGAAAGAAGTCAGATGTTAAAAAAAAGTGGACGGTAGGGGGATAAAGGATGGACGATGAAATTCAAAAAGTCAGGCTTGAAATCGCCGAATGGGGAAATTAGTGGGACAAAGTCGGGGGGTAAGGAACCCCCTCAGCTAACAGGAGTGAATGCGAAAGCAGTGAAAAGGGAGTACGGAGCCGGGCGGGACCAAGTTCCAGAATCGCAGAAACCAAACCAAAGAAGGAATTAAGTGACCGCGAGAACGAGAGTTCCAGGCAGGGGGAATCAAGCCAAGGAAAGAAAACGGTAAGGGTAACAGAAAAAAAAAAGAGACAAAATGAAGAAATTAAAAGGAAAAATGAACCGTCGCGGAAAAAAAGAATGGACAAAAGGGGTAAAACCTCACTCAGCCAAAAGATATAAGAAATTGCAGGGTTGGGCCGGTTGTAAGTGGGTACAAGCACACACATCCGACTCCAAATAGCGGTCAGAGACAAAGAGAAAAAGGGACGGAACACTGTGGGGAAGCCAGGGACATAGAACTTTGCGGGAAGAGCGAAGCAACGAACTTGATTGAAAGAAGAGAGGGCCTGTAACCTAAAAACCCGGAAAGGCAAGGGGAAAGGAGGGGGAAAAACTGCAAACAAGGCCCTCCAAACAGCCTTGGACCGGGGAATAAAAACAAACTGGGGGAAAGTAATTCGGAACACAAAAGGCGGGACGGAACCGTAAGTTGAAAAGAAGGTGTGTGTTGGGTATCAAAAGGGGTGAGAGGACAACCCAAAAGTGGAGGCACAAGGGCCAGGGATAAACCATAGTTGGTCAGCCGTGGGATAAAAAAACGTAAAAAGGGGAAGGCGTTTCACTGGTTCGTCACAAAGCGCTGTGCCTGGTTGACACTATGGCAGTGGGAAAAGGGAGGGCCGGAGATGCGGATAGACGAATGGGGGAAAAAACAAGCGGAACTAAAAAAAGGGAGATTCCGAACAGGTAGAGCAGCAATAAAACCGTGGTGCACCAGGAAAGTACAATTTCATGGTCACTGCCAATAAAAAGGCCAGGGGGAAAAACTTGGGGGGGGGTCTATTAGGAAAAGTCGATAGAGGGGGCAAAGCGAAGCCTGACTCCCAGAAAAAAGATGTAAATATGGAGTTGCACAAAAGTAAAGAAAGCGAAAAGGAAAGCAGAGGAGAAATACCAGCCAAGAGACGAACATAACGATGTTATGTGCTTTGTGTTTGGCGCGCGGGTGTCAAAGGGGAAAAAGCGATAGTATGAGATTCGTGGACACGAAATCAAACGGGAAAAGAAAAAAAAAACACATCACAAGAGAAGTAAGAGTAAACGAGGGGTTAAAGCTGGAACAGAGGGAGAAGAGGACCGGGGTCACTATCAGAAACTGGAACGTGGAACCAGGGCAAAAGGCAAGAAGACCCATCCGAGGGGTGGGTTCCTCAGAAGAAATAGAAACCTAAATAACTTTGGGGAGGGGGCTCGGGGAGTAAGGGGACGAAAAAAAAAAACATACTCAAAGGAGAAATTTAGTGAGAAGGCGGGGCTTGTGGGTGCACGGAAGGGAAAGGGGGGGAAGGACCGAACAGCGACGATGTTTCGAGCGCGAAGTCCCAGTGGGACAGCAAAAGGGAGCAGCAGGCTTTTTGCCCAAAAGGTTCTTCGAAAAGACCAGACGCAAAAGAAGGGGCACCCCATGGCGGATGCCCACAAAATGCAAGTTCTCACGAACCTCAGAAAGGATTGGAGAAAAAAAAAACAAGGAAAAAGTATTGCAAGAGTTAGTGGCAAACAAAAAAAAAAAGGGGGAGCAGGAGAGTACGGAACGACTGAAAAGGACCTGGCAAAAAAAAAGCGCGTCCCATTCAACCGCCCGTGAAAAAACAGGACAAAGCCCCCGCAATGATCTAAGAATGCGAAAGAAATTGCAATTTGAAAGACAACCACGGCAGAATGAAGGTGGGAAGTGCCCGTTGGAGGGGACGAAAAAACCAGGTTTTCCATAAATGCAAACCCGAACAAACAAGATGGGCGGGGAACAAAAAAAAGACAAGGGTGGTGGAAAATCAGAACAAAGGGCTAAAACCAGAGGGCTTGGGACGACAGAAAAGCATCGTCTCGGAGGACGAAAAGCGGCAATAAAAAAAATGGGGGGGGAAAACAGCGAAAAAGCAAGGTACGCGAAAACAGCAAAGTTTGCAATACAGTGAGTCGGAAGGCAGGGGGAAAAAGAAAGAAAAAAAAAGCAAAAAAAAAGGTTCACCTACGAAAAATGGGGGAGCCCGGAATTGGTCGTGAAGGGAAAAGGGGGGGTGCAAAGAGTGAAAAACCTGAAAAAGGACTCCCAGAATGGGGGCCTCGAGAAAAGCGCCGAACAGCCCGGAAAAAAAAGGAAGCAAGGGCAGCAAGCACGTATCTCAAGACTCAAACAAACGGGGGAAGAAGAAGAGAAACGAGGCGCCCAAGAATGTTGTCAGACTGGTCGAAAAAGTCACAGGTGCCATCGGGAGCCGGAAGCGTGGTGAGCAATACGCAAATTGGGGAAAAAAAAAATCAGGGCGAAATTGCCGGTCGTTTCAACTCCTTTAGCTTCACGGGAAAGGAGCAGGGGTCACTTATATTGGAACTGTTGGGGGGGCAAAAAAAAGAAGAGCGGGATCAAAAGGAGGCCCAGGTCATTGGGGGACGCTGAAAAGCCCCATCGAAGAACATGCCGGAGTTCCTTTGAGGGGGGAAAAGAAAAACGAGGGGCACATACGGGGGTGGAGGAAATCAAACTAAAGCCTGTCTTTGGACACAGAGGGAATGAAACGACATGAGGAAAAAAAAACTGGAACGTGTGGGTACAAGCAAGGACAACGGAAATAATCGGGAAAAATGAAGTAAGAATGAACATGAAACAAATCATGGAAGAGATAAGAAGGGCACGGGGGGGGGCATTCAAAATTGTCGAACGACCGAAAGGGGGAAGAGTTAGACCACCATGCAACGTTTTCAGGACGTGACAGAAAGCGACCGCAGAAAGGGGGGGGCCCTTTGGGAAAAAAGGGGACTAAAGCGGGACCAAATAACCGGGTCAGGGGCACGAAGATCAAGAACGGGTTGTCGGAGAAAATGGGCCAAAACGTCAAAAGTTGGAAAAACCACAGCCAGGGGGGAAAAAAAAGCAGGTTGCTAGGTGACCGTATGGGCAAAAACGAAGAAAAAGAGGAAAAGCAAGGGGACCTGGGACGATTTTGTCCGCCGCTCACAAAAGGAGGAGGTGGCCATCGGGGAGAAAGTACTCTTCTCACAAAAAAGCCCCGTAGGCTCGACTAATGGGACGAAAAGTTGAAAAGACGGAATCTGGACCGAACAACGCCAAGGTCAGGTGAGCGGGAAAATGGGGGGTCACTTTCACAGTTAGAGAAAAAAAAACCGCGTAGGTAACTGTCGGATGGGGGCACGTTGCAAAGAAGGGGGAAAAAAGGAGGAGAAGAAGAAAAACATCGAAGCAGGTGAAAGAAAAACAGAAAATCGTGGGTGATGGGGAGGGTTTGAGGTGGCCGACGAGAGGGTCAAAGAAAGAAAGAAAAAAGAATTACGATCGGGGAACTTTTTGGAAACACGAGCCCAACACCCATTAAGGAGGTCCTCACGATGGGCAGCAGGCAGGAGGGCTAAGAGGAAATACCCTGCGACTAACGACAATTGTAGCGACCTATGGAAAGAGCCGCATGGGTGGGGTACAAAAAGCCTTCGGAAAACTGCCACCCAGAATAAAAGTATCGAAAAAGGTCACGAAGAAATGGAAACAAAGCCTACAGAAAAAAGGGGGGAAGGGGAAAGGAACAAGGAATGTATGAATGGTCAGAAAGGAAAGAAAAAAACCGGGTGGGTTAGGGGGCGCTTACGAAGGGGAAAAGGAGAAACCAAGAAGGGACGGATCCAGTCTGGCAAAAAATCCCTATCAACGCATAAGCAACGACCAACTGAGGCAAAGAAAGATCAACACCAAAAAAAAGTAGGGTTGGGGGCCAATTGCAAAAAGAAAAACGCCCCTGGGCAAATCAATGTTATGGGGTCAGGTGATAAAAAGGCCAAAACCAGCGGGGGGACAGGAGGAAGGGGGCCAGAAATTTGAAGGAAGGTGAGGAAAAGCCAACTTTTGGAGAATAAAAAACGAACGACTTTTTCAACGGAAGGCCTGAAACAAACGCCGGGGTGCAAATAAGATTTCAATGGGGCAGGGGAATTTTTGACAAAACAAGGAGGGAGCAGCCCGGGGCCCAACTTTAGAAAGGGTTTTGGAAGGTGCAAAACACAAAAAAGCGAGGTCAAATCAAGAGGTGGGGGCGACAAGAGAAACCAAAAAAAAAGGCAGGGCTGGGGGGGAGCAGGTAAACGGCGGAAGAATTAAACGCAGGGAAGACGGAACTATTGGCGGCTGCTTGGTGGTGAAATTGGAAAAAAAACTAAAGACCAAACCGAAAACAATGTTAATCATAAGCTCTACGGAGGGTCATACTAATGTAAGTGGGAATGAGCGTGGAAATGCCGAGAAGGTCCAAAAAATCAAACACCGTGCATGATTTCAACAGGGAAACTGTGGGGGTGTAATGTGGACCCCAAGAAAAGCAGTATTTTAAAAAAAATTCATGAACAAAAATTAAAAAACAAATGGCCTGCACGAGCCCTTAAAACTACTGTCATAAAAGGAACGCATGGCTGGGGGTAGTGCCGAAAGGGGAAGTAAAGGTGAAAAAATCACTGTGGGGGAAGGCACGGGACCGAGACACCCAAAAGATCAAAAAGCCGAGAGAAAAACATCTAAGCCATGGGGGGGAATAAAAGGGGCGCCTCTTAAAACGGATTTGACCAAACTCTGCAATCGGAAAGGCAGTCAGGTAGGTGAAAACAGAAAGTAGCGAAAATTAAACTCAACCATAAAAAGGCCAACATGTACCTCGAACCGACGCCGAAAAAAATTAAGGTCAGTGACAAGCAACCAGGTGAAACAAACTGAAAAAGGTTTCTCCAAGAAAAAGGAACCAAAAAAAAACAGGATCAAATGCTGCGGGAAGACGATTAACATCAAAGCGGGGCACAAGGTTTTCAACGAAATGAAACGAAGGTGGGGGTGTCCAAGCCGATAAAAACAAAATGTGGGTGGGGGGGCAAAATTGGGGCGTCCCCAAAAGGCTGAAAAAGGGGAACAAGAAGGCGGGGAAGGGGAGGAGTATGTTTGAATCTCTAAGGAGACCGAAAAACAACGTGATGGGGGTGGGGGGAGAAGTTCCCTGAGCTCATGGTTGGGTTGGGGGCAGGGCGGCACTGGGTGTGGGGTACAACCCCAGACGGCCTGCTATAACGACGAGCATAGAACACAAAGTGGGGAAAGGGCCAGCATGAGGTCAAGTGGGAGAGTTCAAAACGACCCGCCAACTTGAAAGAAGTTGTCTACAGGTTTGGGAACGCTGAAGGAGGCGAATGACGGGAGCCAGCGAAAAGGGGAAGAGGAAAGAAGAGAACTAATATTTCCCGAAAAATTAAGGAACCTAAAAACGAAAAGAAAAAATCCGAGGGTAAGGGCATGGGAAATGAAAAGAACAAGGGGGGGAACAACATTCTCATTCACGAAAGGGGGGGAAAAGATGGAAATTGGGTGTTGGGAGGGCAAAATCAGGTTCATCAAGTCACACCGTAGCAAAGGGTGGGGAGCAGGGGTGAAATGGGAAAAAAAAAAGCAAGGAAAATTACAGACTTACCGAGCGGGCGGAAGGTCCACTACGAAGTTTGGCCGAGAAAACTTGAAGGTGCACTCACTCACAAAAAGGGGCGCGTCGAAAAGAAAGAACCAAAAGGGAAGATTGAGAAAAGGAGAGAAGGGGAGGAAGGGACTTGAGTGGGTCCACGCCAGTGTGCCACAACCCAGGACATAGAGGTGGGCACACAAAAAAAAAAACAAAGGGAAAGCGAGAGAACGGAAAGCTGGGTAATGGAAAATGCCACCCAAGTGAGAAGACAAACTTTTGCAACTGGGGGAAGACCAAGAGAGAAAGATTAAGTTGGGGCCGAAAAAAAGTGGTCAGGGGGAAGGGGATGAATGAAAAGTACGAGAAAAAAAAAGTGCAGTTGATTGCAGGAGGGGGAAGCACGAAAAAATCAAGCTCAGGGGAAGAGGGGGGGACCTAGAAGAAAACTGCTTTCAAAGGACGAAAGCAGAAAACGGAGATGGGAAGTTGGGGGAGGGGGGAAAAGGGGACGACTGTCATATGCCTGCCATGGAATAAAAGATGGATGGTTAGTGATAGGCTTGTATGAAAGACAAAGGCGGCGAAAAACTTCAAAAAAAACTAAAAAGGATTGCCGCACAGGACAAACCAGGAAAGGAAACAAAAAAAAAAAAGGCAAAGGGTGTTTTGACAGGGCTGAAATGAACAAGACGGGGGGAATAGAAACCTACGAATCAACAAGCGGATTGAAATGGTAACATGTAAACAATGTCAAGGCAATAGTTTGATGATAGTTGGGGGGGAAACACCACGGAGTGAAAGGGACAGGGGGAAAATAACCGTCATAGGATTCAAAAAGCAGAAGTCATCCGAAAAACAGTTGATCGGGTTGGGCAGTAATTGGACACGAAAAAGAATTAGGGTGCCAGACGGTGTCACACGGAGAGGGGGGGAGGGTCTTCTTGGGTTAGGGATTTCTCGGATCAGTGAATGGGAACTGGGGGGATTGGAAAAGGTCGGGCGATTATTTGCTTGAAAATCGCAAAAGAAAAAAGTGAAAAGATGTGGGACCAAAAAAGTAGTTGGGGGAAGGCGCAATGACTGAGAACGTGTGGTTATGCGCAGTAGGAAAAATCGAACTGGTAGAAGGCGCAAAGGCGGGGACGGACGAAGAAAAAATGCACCGGCCCGAACAAAGCATTAGTGAACGGGACGACCAGGAAAAAGAGGGTGCACCGATCAATTTGGGGGGAAAGAAAGGCAAAACCCTTTGTAATAATGGAAGGCAAGGTGAGGTAACCTGAAAAAACCAAATCCAAAAAAATAGAATCGCCACGATGCGGGGGGGGGCGAGGAGGATTCACCGTGGCAAGACCGAAGGGAAAAAATCAAGAGGATAGCAAAGTACTCAGTTGGCAAAGGGGGAGTTTGAACAAGCGACCAAGCAAGCCGAAGATAGGCTCCCCACTTGGGTCCGACATTGGGGGGAAGAAAAAAAGCTGAAGGGTTGGCGGGATAACAAATCCTGAGGGGGAAAATCGGCATAAAAGGAACAGCGGATAGGGACGCCGGCGGCCGCACCGCCTGGTGGGGAAAATGTGGGGATTCCGCGAGGTGACATTTAACGGCAAAAACCCGGAGAGGTTATCAGGAAAAAAAAAGTGAGGTTGTATACAAAGTGGCTGAAGGAAAAAAAAAGACAACACCGACAGGAACGTCAAGGGGTCAAAACTGAAGTGAGAAAAAACGAAAAAAAAGCGAAAAGGCAGAAGGTTTTGGGTGGCCTAACTGCCAAGCGGCCCAAAAGGGGGTGGGAGGGAAAAGGTGTAAAAGGATCACCGGGTCAGTGGCCTCATGAGAGAAAAATGGAAAAGACTGGGAGGGCGGGACAGGATGTACAGAGGAGCAAAAATCAAGACAAACCGGGGGGGGACTAAAAAGAGGAAAGAAAAAAGAAATTCATTTTCATGGTAATCAACAATTGCCGGGGGAAAGCAAAAGTTGAAGTATTCGAAAAAGGGGAGAGAAGGATGGGGCAGTCAACGAAAGTCATACCACCAGAGGCGTATTGCCAGAAGGCAGGCAAAAAAGGGAAAAAGGAGGAAGGATCACAAAGTAGCCAACCAAATGAAGAAATAAACATGCTTCAAAGGGGGGGAAGGGTGCGAGACAGTGTCAAGTTCGAAAAAAGTCAGAAGGAGGGGCAAGATCAAAACGACAAACCAGCAATCGCAAGAAAAGAGGGGTCAAAAAAGGTATGACGTCATGACTGCGGACACCTTTGTAGGAGAAGAAAAGATGGGGAAACAAGGCCGAAGACCAAAGAAAACGGGTGGGGTGTCGAAAAAAAAGGGGGAAACAAGACTTTGCACCGCGAAAAAAAACCGGGGGAACGCGGTGATAAAGGGAAACGCTCCTCCAAAAAAGGGAAGTGAGGAAAGCGACCGGGCGTTTGTTTGAGCGGATGTGACCAAGAAATGGCAAAAGCTATGTAAATCGAAATCGTCCACCTAACAACAGCGCTCGGGGGACGCGGGGGGGGGGGAAAATGACAGAACGCAATAAAGGACAGAAGGCAAAGCTTGAAGAAACATGGGGCGGAAACGAAACAAAGGTGGCTCCGCAAAATCATGAAAAAGCCAGCAAACATGACGTTGCGGGAAATTAGTGCGGGCAAAAAAAAAAGGGAAAAAAAATCATCATGGGAGAAGGACATTCCCAGGGGGGAAAAAACGTTAATTTGCAGCGAAAAGATCAGAACCACTTCACAGTCTACAATAGAAAAATCAAGAACCCCGAAGGCTGCGGAAAAAAGAGAGAGCAAAGATGGAACATTCCAGCAGGTACCAGAGCGAAAATTTTAGAGTAAGAGACAACGCCAAGTTGGCAGACATATACTGAACCAGAGGGGAGTAAAAGTCAACGACATAAGCTTTTTGAACAGTAAAAGAAAAGGAGACCCCCATCGAGAAAACAAAGCAACGGGCGATCTTAGAGGAGGGAAGGGGAAGAGCAACAAAGAAGAAAAGGTGGAACCAACGAAATCGCCAGCGCCAAAAAAGATCACAACAGCAAGTGGTAAAGAGAACGCAGGGGAAACCATCACTTGCCGGAAAGGGGCTGAAAACCGACAAGTTACATAAAAAGGTAGGAGTTGGGCAAGTGAACCTTAACACGGAGGAGGAATCTACGGGGGGGGCCAGCGAAGAGAAGGAAAGAAAAAAAAGAAATGAGAATTGCACCGCCCGGAACACAAAAAAAAACACTCGAAAAAGAAAACCAAAAGAGAGGAGAAAGGCTTCTCATCGAGTGGAAGGGTCCAGAACTGGCGTAATTGGGAAGGGGACCAGGCAAAAAATCATGAAATTCGGCAGGGCAGAAAATAGGAAAGACCCCGGACAGCAGGGGGGGGGGGTTTAAAAGAGCCATCAATGGATGCACGAACAATGAAAGGAGGGAAAAGTTCCTTTATGGAAACAGTGGGAGAAGTGAAAGGGAGAGGGGACCCGAGCCATGAAAAATTGCAAAATTTCTTTGACTGGAAGGCGAAAAAAGTTTGACGCTTCAGGGAAAACAGGGATCGTTGGGTGGGGGAAAAGGAAGAAAGAAACCTCGACAAATGCCGAAAAGAAAAAAAGAAAAAATTCCAGTTGGGGTGGAACAGGAAAAAATTGTAGCCCCCCTACTGGGTGTCCAGGAGCGAAAAGCGTAGGACCCAACGTTGGTACAACGAAATCGAGTGGGGAGCAAGTGGAGGGATCAACTGGAAACGGCGTGGGGCGGGTCCGAATTCACGCCATAAATACGCTGCCGGAGAATGGAGAAAAGGAAATGCAATCATCCTGCAAAAAATCGAGTAGAAAAGGAGGGCCTGCCCGGGACTGTTGGCGAAAAGGGACAATGGAAATGTCACGCAGGACGGGACGTGGGGACAAGCGGGGAAGGAAAGGGAAGGACAAGGGAGGAACGGTGGGGAACCGGGGGTGAAAAAGGGGAAGTCTCCAAAATAAAAGAAAAAAAAGCATGGGGGACTTCCTAACAAAGACCTAGGTGCTTAGAAACCGGGCAAATTACAGGTTTTAAACCACCTGTGCCAAAAAAGTGCGCGGGTGTCAACGAGGGCAAGATGAAAAGGGGCCAAATCCTAATAATAATTTTGTGTGACAGGGGATTTATAACTATTCCCTTACTCACCGCTCTAAAATCAATCTAAAGGGGCAAGAGGACAGGTACGACCGCGGGGGGAAGGAAAAAAAAAAAGCACCCCTTACTCGAAAGGACAATTGGAAAGATGCCTGTGAAAGAGAGGGAAACGCGAATGGGAAACGCAGCCAAAAGTAGAAAAAAAGACGAGGAAAAAAAAAAGATTTGGGGGCAACGTAAGAATGTAAAACACCACGAGTGGGGGTCGGAAAAAAAAAAAAAAAATTAAATTGAAATTCCTGAGAAAACAAAATCGAAAGAAGACAAAGGGGCCCGAAATCCATAGGGTTTAAAATTTGAAAAAAGTGGAAAGGGTGGGCGTGGGACCAAAGATCAAGCCACAACAAAAGGAAGACGGAGACGTTGGAAAAACCGCAGAGGCCCCATGACCGGAATCAATCACGGGTAATGGCAGCGCGGGGGGGGGGAAGGGGGGAGAAGAACCGGGAAATGCTTCAAAAAAAGTCCGAAGAAGGAAAGGGGGGGAAAGAAATGGGCACTATAAGACAGGAGGGTAACGGCAGCCCTGCCGGAAACTGAACACATAAGGGAAATGCGGGGGGCGAGAATTACAAAGAAACTTGAAGGAGGGGGAAAGGAAAATTGTGAGGCTGTCAGAAGGAGAAAAAAACCATGGTTTGGGGAGTCGCCCCCTACAGGGGCAAGGAAAATAAGTTGAAATGGACAATCAAAGGACGGGGAAAAATGCCAGAAATAAAGACAAAAACAAATAGGGCAAACGACCAAGGGGGGCGACAACAAGGAGTAAAAAATCACATACAGCGCCGTGGCAGAGAAAAGGGGAAGAACAAGGGACCAGGGGGGGGAGGGTAAAAACCGGTTTATGGCGGAAGAAACACTCTGGAGACGGTAAAGTGGGGGGGCAATGTGACGTAAAAAGCACCCACTTTGGGGAGAACAAAAAAAAACCCAACTTTTAAACGGATGAGTAACCAAATAAAAAGCGGTGTTGTGAAAAACCACTTACGCGGGAATTGGGGCACCCGAAGAAAAGAGGGGCGACGCGGCACAGCCTTCACAAGTGTTGGTTAAGGGGTGCAAAACCTCGAGGGTGGGGACAATAAAGGGATTAACTCGTGAATATAGAAACGAAGGTCTTGGAACGGCCCCCACAGGGAAGGAACGGAAAGGGGGGGTCACTGTGGGGGTGTTGAAAAAAAAGAAAGACGACAAAATACGCAGGGGGTGGGCCGCGATAAAAAAAAAAAAAGACTTCTGAGGGGGGGACGAAGCCGTGGGAAATGTGGATTCGGCAAACCAGGGGGAAAACAACAAAGCAAAAGGACGGGAAAAAAAGACATCCCTTTTGTGGTTGGGCCAGGGGTGGAAACGCAAACCAAGCAAACAAAAACACCTTCTTTGAAAAAACGGGGGCGAGGTCCCACAAAGGGTCAGCAAAAAACACGAAAAAGAGATCGGTCAAAAGGACGTACGCGAGACGGAAAAAAGTTCTTATGGAAAAGCTAGACGAAACGAAATCGAGGAAGAATAGACGCTACTCACGGTGGGGAGGGAGAAAGCAGGAAGAAAAAATATTTTTACACTATGAAAGCGGAAAGGGTCAAAAAAAGAAAGAGCGAACAAAGAGAAACCGACTTATCGCCATCAAAATCACAGATACATCGAAACCAAAAGCCTTTTGGGTAAGTAGAGAAAGGGTGCCACATAGGGACTAAAAACTCCGAAACACCACTGTCGTTCCAGAACCCAACAAACACGAAGAAAAAAGTCTCGGAGAAGGCACTGTTGGGAGGGTGTCCGCAGGGGGGGGTTGTGCTGGTGCCGATGTGCAAGAAAAGGGAAAACGAAACAGCCCGTTGGGGGAAAAGCGAAACAAGGCAAGCAATTAACGTCCTGCTGAAATCATGGGAATCAGCTGGGCAGGGCACACGGGAAACGGAATGTGAGAAAAAAAGTGTGTTGGTGAGGTCAGAAAAACAAAAAACAACGGTGGAGTTTATTTGTGGGGGGAAAAGAGGAAAGTCACAGGAAGACCTTTTGGATTTTTGGGGGGGAGAGGCACTGGGGGGTCAAAAAAAAAAAGATCAGAACGGGGGAAAAATGACAAACGACCGAAGCATAAAAACAAGGAGGAGGTAGACCGTTCGTCATAACGTCGTGGATCGGACCCATACACGCCAAAAAAAGTTCAGTCGACGGGGTAAAAAAATGCTGTGACCCCAAAAAAAAAAAGGAAAAACAACGAATAGGCGCTGCCACACCGAAAAAGGATGGAAACGAACCCGCCTAAGAAAAAACGGGAAAAGAGAGAAGGGGGGAAGGTTCATGCAAGGACAGACCCAATTAAAAAGGGGGGAGCAAAGTTCACTCCGGATCTGAAAGGGGGGGGGGGGGTTTTCAAAAAGTCCAAACAGTAAGCAAGGGGGGGCACAACTGGGGTGGATGGTAAAAAAACGTGCAACTATAAGGACTGCAGAGGCTCGAAAGCCTGGTGGTTTTAAAATCAGAATGTCCGGGTCTGAAAACTGAGGGAAAAAGAAACGTCATCTCTCTCAA
>Ga0179591_1192105_pt1 | contig 13186 bp, 12 predicted proteins | sample CZOMad2_1_08_16f_FD_182891 | JGI IMG/M metagenome (GOLD analysis project Ga0179591, IMG submission 182891) | Vadose zone soil fungal communities from Angelo Coast Range Reserve, California, USA - CZOMad2_1_08_16fungal (PacBio error correction) | ecosystem: Environmental > Terrestrial > Soil >...
TCATACGAACGGGTAAGGAGGCGAGAAGGAAAGAGGACGGTGGCAAACGCCGGGAAAACGTCCACTCCGGCACAAAGGAGCAGGGGAAAAAAAACATCCACGCTTTCCTGCCGAAAAAAACAATTGACAGACCATTTCCCCATCCGAAGAGGCAGAGGAGGGGATCAAAGTGCGTAGCTGCAGGGGCAAGAAGCTTGGGGAAGAGGGTTGTATAACGTAAGAAACGCCCAATTAACCAGGGGGGGGGAAGCCGGCCGGGCGGCTTATTTTTACGAAAACAGGAAAAGGGAAGGGGAAAACTTTTATCTTCCGCTAGGGGAAACCAGGCGACAACTGTCGATATAAACGGGACAAGAGGAAAGCAAGCAAAAGGCTTCTCAGAAAACATGGGAGTAGGAAGGGGAAATGACGGAAGCAACGCGGTGAAAATTTTTTCATCTGACCCGCTGAATACGAGAAAAAAACAGGCTCGTCTCACTGGAAAGAACAAGGCCCATATGAGAACGACTGAACACGCTTAAAAAAAAAAGGGGGGGAGACAGCAGCATAGAAAGCCTTCTCGGTGGGGGGATGACGAGGGGGGGGACAAAGAGAATGACCCAAGAGTTGAAGGGTCAGAAAGGAGCTCTAGGCCATTTCGGGGGTTCAAACTGAAACTCAGGGGGTAGGAGGGGAGATACCGACTTGGATCTCCACAGAAACTTCTTTAGAAACATAAAATGGTTTTGACCTGACAACCGGTAGACAGGAGGGTCCGGAGGAAAGGGGAAAACGAGGGCGGCGGTTTTGAAACAAAAAAGGGCGGATCATGAACAGGGGGGAAGGGAAGGCAGTGGGAGGTCGGTGGAGGACAGAAGGTGGGGGGGAGATCCCGGCCAAGGGAGGCTGAGCATGACATGACGAAGACCGTCGGCCTGGAAAGAATCGCGAAAAAGAGGAAAAAACCAAAAAGAAACGTCGAAAAAACAAATCGATGGTCTACCAGGAACGAGCACGGTGGGGAGAAGCGAAAGGAGCAAACAACCACTGGGTAGGTGTGATAGACCTAAGAAGTCAGGGGGAACGGATGGCATGGGAACAAATGGGCTCTGGGGGAAAAATCTCGAACGGAAAAAAACAAGGGAGGAGGGTATAAGCAGAAAGAACTTTTGGAAGCTTGGGGAAAGAAAGGAAAGAGACTGGGGGCCGCAGCACCAGAGAAAAACTGGGGGGTCAGGGGGGGTTCATGCCCGGTGGCCTGCGACACTTCTAATGGGACAAGAGGGGACGCCGCCCAAGCCATGAGGAAAGTGAACAAAAATTCACCAAGATTCAATACAGACCTGCAACTGCATCAAGTCAGGACTGAATTAGAGAACTGGGTAAAGGAAAAAAAACGTGAAAAAATTAGGTGGGAGATAGGACTAAATGGGAAATCGGGAGTAAAGACATGAAAATCGGGTAGGGGCGAAAAGGACAAGGGTTTCCAGACGAAACCACTTCAAGATAAAAAAAAAATACAATCCTGCGCAGCAGAATAAACATTTCTTAAGATCGACCGAAACCTTAACTTCCATGACTTACATCGTAGAAAGAACAAGCAACATTATCGCTAGGGAAAGACAAGAAAATGGAAAGTTCAAGGGGGGCTTCCAGCAAGGAGCAGGGGTTGGAAAGTGTATCTTGGCGTGAACAAAAAAACGTCATACGTGTTAAGAATCAGCGGGGACGGCGTGTAAAAATGCAAAAAAAGACCGGGTTAAGTGGGGGCAAATCTTAGTTGACTGCTCAGAGAAGTCGCCTCCCTTTTGATTCAATGAGGCGCAATGGGAACGAGGGAGGGGGGAACGGTGTCAAAGGTTACTGAGGAGGAAACGGTCCGTCTGTTGTTGAGTGGAGAAGGATGCGACGGATAAAGGGTAACCAAAGAAAAATGAGGGAGAGCCGGCCATTCTCGGCGGGGTACGTGGGAATTCAGGCCGCCTGTGGTCTCTTACACAGTCGGGACCGAAAAAAGGTCAAACGGTCTCTGAAAAAACTTAAAAACAGCAAAACCACCCATATGTAGTCAAGACACACCAAACGAACAGGGGGTTGGTGAAAACCCCGGGGGAAAGGCTTCGACCGGGACGGATAAGGCATGGGGGGGACGCAAGATCCCCAGTTAAAGTCAAGGCGAAGGCAAGAAGCAGAAAGCAGGCCAGCCAGAGAACAATCGATCAGAAAAAAAAAACAAAAAGGAAGGAGAGGAAAAACGGAAAGGAATGTGAGGCCGTAAAGAAACACCGGGCTTAGGGGCTTCGCGGACGAACGGGGACCGGGGAATGGTTCAAGAAAAAAGAAGGAGGGAAGATCCAACGGGGAGGGGAGGACCTAAAAATCGGGGTTCGCAGAACAGAGGGATTGTGAAGTTGACGCCAACTATAACGCCGTGTCACTTTGAACGCAAAAAGGGCTTAGAGCGGACCTCCACACGCCGGGGCGAAGTCACATCTCAAGAAAAACACCCAAAGAAAGAAAAGTCGTGCGGGAAAAGGATCATACATAAGGGAAAAAAAAAAAAAAAACAAATAACACTCACCTGAAGGAACCGGGTTAAGTAAGTAAAACCCAAAATCCTGACGACGGAAAGGAGGAGAAAGATCAAAGAACCGCTACAACAGGTAGAGCGGCATGCCTAAAAGGAAAAAACAGCGCAATGTCTTCTTAACGGGGTCAGCAAGGGAAAATCGAAGAACTCTAGATAAAACGTGGGGAGTAAAAAAAAAATCCAAGGAACAGAGACCCAGGAACTGAGAGGAGGCCTAAACGACTTTGGTTGGGACCTACCCGTATAGGGGGTGAGGGGAAAACCGCACCGAGGGGCCGGGCAAAGACCTTTGTTCCAACGAAAGGAAGAACCTTGAGGGGGGATGGGGGCGGACTGATGAAGTCCCAGGGGAGCAATACAGACCCCCACAGAGAAACCAGAGAGATCATGGAGGTAGATCTCGTCAATATACAAACGCAGGCCTAACGCGTTTCCTGCAATCTAAACCCACATATCTATGCGGTACGGGAGGCATGAAAAGGCCTTCCAGGAGGGTATTGGACGGGAGCGATAGTCAAACGCGGCAGAAGGAGTTAAAGCAACGGACGACGGTCACACCGCAGAGATGGGACTTCTAGGGAAACGCTAATGCCAGACATCGCAGTATACCAAGAAGGGAAAGCGGCCGTTCCCAACAAAGAGCTCTATACTTAAGGTGAAAGTCCCGACCAGAAGGGGACAGAAACGCTTAACCGGGATTTCGAGACCGGGGGAACCATCCCCAATGCCTCGTGATATAGACCCAAAAGCACGGAACGGTCCATCTCGGGAAACGCGAAGTCCTAGATACGGTAGCAGCCATCAGGGAGGCGAAAGATGAGTGGTCTTCGTAATAAAAAGGAAGACGTCTGTGGAAAGCCCGTGGTGCAGGTCTCACAATGACCCGGAGGGGAAGGAACTCCCTAACACCTCAACTCGAAGACCAAAGGGTGCCTGACAGAAAAAGTGTGGTAAAAAAAAAATCTGAAGGGAAAGGACCATTCAAGACCGGTACAACTAACCACCTGTATATCCAGGAACAAACATTGTTATGGTCTACCGAAAGGGCGAAACACTGGACCTCTTCACAAAAAAAAAAAGGGGGAAATCTTCAATGGGACCAAGAAAGTCGGACTCTAGACGACGAGTCCAATCAAAACTAACGGATGAAGGAAAGTACACTCCAGCCTCGAAAGCAGAAATAAAATGCCTCGAAAACTGCCAAAGGGGGGGGAGTGGAACAGAAAAATTGTCAATAAGAACGGGCGAGCAGGATTAGATGACGTGGAAGGGGGACCACCCGAGGGTCCTGAGGACTGATCTCCGGGGACAGATGACCAAAAAAGTTTCCCGAGGGTGCGGGGAGAGGAAACGGCGGACAATGTATAAAAGGAGGGAGCAGCTCGCCCGGAGAGGGGGCCCGAGTCACTAACATTCCTCTCTGCCATAAAAATCAGAAAAAAGCCCCAAGCCTGGCCAGTCAAAAAAAAAAAGGAAGCCGTCCTCCCAGGAAGAACAATTTCAACATGGCACAATGTTCAAAAAAGAAGTAAACAGGGAAAAACCCGGCCGGTCCAATACGAACCAAACACCCGCTACACGCAGAGGAATCGTCGGCTTGGGGGACAGGGAAACTGGGGAAGAAGGGGGTCAGGTGTCGGCCAACCCGCCGAACAGTGGGTCAAACGGGAGGGAAGGAGGTCCGAGGAGCCTGGTAAAAGTGGCAGCTCGCAACCAGACAGAACCAGGACCGCCAGAAGGGTATAGAAAAGCACACAAAGAGGGGAAAAAAGGTTCGAAAAACGTGTGAGGAAACTGGGGCAGACTGGGGGGAGAAAAGACAGGTGGTACTAAACGGGATAAGAGGGCCACACCCGGCGGAAAGGAAAAAAAAGTTTTTTTGTTAGGCGACGAACAAGGCCGGGAAACACCGGCAATGTACAAGGGGGGACATTGACCAATCCGACAGAGGTCATCAGGGAGGTGGAAAGTGGGAAAAGACCAGTACCCTAATCCCCGGAAACAGGGAAAGAGTGGGCTGACTTCTGTCAGAAAAAAGGGTGGGAAGTGCCGTGGAATTGCGGCCCTGGACGGGAAGAAAAGAACGGCCGGACGACTGAAAAAAAACGTGAGAGGGCAGCCATCAAAGATCTATCAAGCGAAGATAAGGGGAACTTCGTAACTAACCGGGCAGCGATGGAACAAACGAAATGGCTCTAAAACCGGGGGCCTGCGAAAAAAAAGGAGACTGACATTCAGCGCAAAACAGGCGGATCTAAAAGCCGGAAACGAGGAAAGAAGAGAAAGTCACCAATCAAGAATCCCCGGCTCAGAAACGCGAAGACTGAGCAGGAAGAACAAGGGAAAAGTCACCTGTTCTCGGTTGGGGCAGGTCGGCAGAAAACCAGAATGGAACTGAGGGAAAATCGGAGAAGGACCCAGGACGGGAGAGCGCGGCAGTTGGGGAGGTGTAAGAAACTTGCACTCTAGTGCACTCAAGAGACTATGGGCAGGCTGAACGGAAAAAATAAAAAACACAAACAGTAGGGGGGGACTGTTTGGCCATAGAAGGGGCCTTTGGACTTACCTAAAGGGTCACAACAGACCAGAGGGGGGAAAAAGGGTCAGACACGTGTTAGGCGAATTATGTTGAGGTAGTCCCAGGTCCGCCAAGGGGAAGACTACAGCAGCACACGAGGCGCGACCACCGTTCCCTTTGAGATAGAGAGAGAAGTGAAAACCCCTGGACCCCGGCACGCAAATCGATTTTTTGCTCCTAACCAACTCGAGCCGGGTTGAAACTCTATTAATCGGGCTGGGTTGGATAATCAGAAAAGAGAAGATGGGGCCAAAAAAAAAAGAAAAAAACACAGGGGAGGGGCCATCCAATGGGGGAACGGGATAGAGAAAAAGGAAGCGCTCTGCAGCTTTGGACGAAAGAAAGGGAACGCACGGGGGGGGCACGGCACCAACAAAAAAACTCCCAAGTGAAAAAGCGCGTGGGTTAAAACAAGCTTGCCCTTATCATCCCTGCAGAGGGGAATAGGCAGCACAGAAAACCATTCCAAAACTTTCCAGATATCGGAAAAATTCCAGCAAATGGCGACGGATAGGGCAATCTCGGTGGCGAGGGGGAGTCGCGGTTCTGGAAGTACTGTTAGAGAAGGCGCAAACGAGTCCATATCGCGGGATGGTGCACGGCCCGGAGGTGAAGTCAGCAAACCAAAAAGGTTAATCAAAGAAGGACCGCAGCAGAAAAGTGTTGATCTCTTAATGGAAACAAAACAAACTGCCAGACGGACGTAAAGCTGAGGCAAAAAAAACATCAAATCGCAAAACCCCATCGAATACGGGGAGTTGGAGTCACCAAGGGGATAAAGACGGAGCATTGGAGGTGGGGGGGGATGAAAAAAGAAAACCAACTCTAGGCGACTTGATAGGGATCGGCCAGTTGCCGGGTAATTCCAGCCGCCAAGAGACCGTGGGTTATACCCGGTTTTTGTACGGGGAGACCAGCGGAAAACGGCACATGTTAAAATAAGAATGAGAAAAATCTAAGATGATCATTAGGGGTTCGTACTCAGGGAAAGTTTGGCCACCGAAAGGGCCGGAGTAAGAGTCAGTGTGTTTGTAAGTGATGCAAGTTACGGTAAAAGTCCGTCGACAAAACGAAAAAGGTCTAGGGGCCAGGGGGCCGGCTGTTGGGATTCTGGAAGCACAAAAAAAAAAAATGGACGGGGGGGGGACAGATTCGCAGTCGGGGGCCCGGAACCGGTCGGGGGGAGCGCGGGGCAAGGGACATCAAAAAAAGCAAGGGTACAGGAAAAAACCCCTATGGGTGGTCCAGGAAGGGGAGGAGCATCCTGGATCTGCTGGCGGGGGGGGAACAGTCCCTTCTTCGATGATCACGCAGACTAGGGGAAGCGTTCAAGAAAACCCATAGATCATAACAACATGGGGATGATATTAAATATCAGGGTGTTTTGGTGCGTGCGCCGAATACGAAAATGCGGACTTGAAAGTGCATACTACCAGAAAAGTTTGGAATTTAGACTAAAAGAAGTCCAAGGCGGAGACCGCCACCACCAAATTCCTCTGCATAAAAGGTCCCTGCACCAATGCGGGGGGGTCCAACTTGCTCGGAAAATAACCGACCAGGTAAGTCCAAAAACCTGCGGGAGGAGGGAGGGGGGCATAGAGCTGAGACGAAAGGGGCCCGCCGTCTGATCCCCGCCGAAGGAAGTCTTGACCAACCAGACGCGGGATCAGGAGACTTCTCCGACAAATCAAAAAAACCAGCCTCATCTAAGCGTCACCGGGTAACACAATCAGAAGAAGCGGTGAAGAAAGAAGAAACAGAACTAGGGTCAAGAAACCAAAGAGAATACAAGAAGTCGGGAGGAGGCAGCAAAACTTCCAGCACCAAAAAAAGACCAGGCGGAGAGAAACTGGAACAAGGTCAGGCACTGCCAAATTCTGGGAAGAAAAGGTGCGAGCCAAAGGGGTGCCCTCAAAGAAAGCCATGTTCAAAACCAAACAGGGCGGAAAAAGGCGTCACCACACCGCGACTATTTCATTATAAGAGGGGCCGATCAACGAAGACCCTACCCCAACCGCGGCAACCCGAAATTGGTTTGCAAGAATCGAAGCCCGGAACCCAATGGACAGTGCTTGCAGCAATTAATGGCCTGGGACGGGAGCTAACATAAAGAAAGGCCCAAAACGAAAAAAAATCATTGACGTCCTAACGCGGAGAACCATGAATCCAAGCACTAACGGCAGGATCAAAATAACGTCGCCACCCGACGAGGAGTAGACCCCCCCCAGGGATGCAACCTGCTCCGCTTGTAAGGTGAGGAGCAGGGAAGGGAAGGAACATGCATCACGAAAAACCCCCGCAGACCCGGAATTTCACCACAAAACCGAAATTCGTCAACAACTTGGAAACGGCTACAACGCGCCAAGAACTCATTGCCAAGGTTTCATGGAACTAAGGGAGAAACGAAGGGCCGCTAATCGGAGATGTCAAAAAAGGGCGTGATGGATGCAACACAGCGCCCATAGGTGGGTTATAGAAGTGAGCGACAAGGGAGCGATCTTGCTTTCAAAAAAACAACAAGAAAGGCCAGGCAAGTCCATTCGCGTTAACAACAGATGTCGAAACGGAGCCCATCTAAAAAAAATACCCCGGAAACAAGTCAAGAATTCCAGGCCACGACGCTAAAAACATCGGGTGAGGGTCAAAAACAAGGCCGGGGGGGAACACCGGGGGAAAACCCGCACAGCCCGCCCCTAAAAAATGGGGTTCCTGAAGAAATCCGTGGGGGGGGAAACCCACCGCGTTCCAAAAAAGAAAGCCGAAACGCGACCCACATTAAAATGAAACCGGAAAACCGGGGGGGTGATGTGGGAAATGGTGAGATAAATACGAAACACAACGGGAGGGTCTATCCCTCCATAGGCCATATAAAGTCGCAGACCGTAAGTTTCGGCAAAACGGACGATTGGGAAGAAGCCCGGGTTGACCTAATAGGAAAGGCAGGCGATCAAAAACTATTACTACCCGGGTTATCCTTACTGACGTGACACCAGAGGTTGAACATAAAAAAATGCGGCAAAGTAGAATACACACTCTGAAAAACCCACAGTGGGAGTCGACCGAATTCCGGATCGGAGATGGGGACAATCTAGAAGAGCACGAGAAACACGAGGTTCCCTGGGCGCATTGAACGGGCGAAGCATTTGAATTGGGTCTGAGGGAGGGACGCTCACCAGGATGACGCCCTATCCTCCAACTGCGTCAAGGGTCACACGACAAAGGGAAAAAAAAACAGAATCCTCGACTGGTCAAACGAAAAGTAACCAGAAGGAAGGCACCACATGTGGTTCAGTGGACCCGTGTCGAACTTTAACCATAGAAGAAAAAGTGAGGGAAAGTCAGCTGACGAAATAAAAAAAGCAAGCGACACCGTAGAAAAAAGTAAACGGCTTTAAACCAGGGGACAAGGTTGTACAACAATGCCTTCGCCGCCACGGTGGAGAGCCTAAAAAAAGGGTCCAGGCGGGCCACGGGGCTGGGTCAAACTTACCGAGAACCAACCGCCAGGGCATTGTAAATTCTCAACCACCAAGCCCTGCAAACGGGTAGCCCAGGCCCGGGGTGGGGGATAATAACTTCTCAAAAAAAACAAAACAAAGGGAGAGAAAAGGAAGAGTAGCAAAAAAGAACTTGGTCCGGGGAACCAGGGGGAAAGTCTAGGAAAACTCTTGTCCAAACACTACGTGTGACTCGAGGCCCGGCCTCCGGGACCTTAACGCGTCCAAAAGCAAGGGGAGTCACCCTGACACCGGAAAGAAGAGATAGTACACATGTGAAGGCACAAAGAGACTATTAAAAACGAGGAAAGGTAGCTGCGAGATGGGGAACTTCAAGTATACCTAAAAGAAATTAGTTTTAAAACCGAAGGTTTCGAACGAAACAGAATGGGAAACCGGTGCCGACAGGCCGGAAGGCAAAACCTGGGGGGATTGTAACTCAGGCAACAGGCGGGGGATGGGCTTGCAGGAAAAGGGGCGATGGCACCGGCCAATCAAGTGGGGAGGGCGAAACCTGACACTCAAAAGCAATTCGCAGCCCCCCAAAAGGGGGGCACTCGACGAATCAGCTTCCAACGGTCACGCGCAAAACGAGGGGACACCTCTTTGGTATAACATGAAGACAGGACAGATAGGAGAACAGCGGAATGGGGAAACGGCGCCAAGAGAGCCGGCCTTTCAGCCCAACAAAAAAGAATTACCGGAGCGGGGAACGCCAAAGCGGGAGCATGTACGCAAAATCGGTGTGATCAATCTGGCGGTCCACTTCCGCAGGAAAGAGACCGCGGTTTCTAAGCATAGAAGCGGCAAAACGTGATGGAGTCAGCACATGTGAGACCCGCGGAGAAAAGCGAGGTGTCAAGGAGACGACATGTGTGGGGACCTCACGGTAAGAGGTTTTTGAAAGGGGGAAGAACGGTGGCGACAAAGTATCATTTCGCTTTCCTGAAAGAGGGGTTTTTTTACCCACCAAAAAGGGCAGAGGAAAGGGGTCTGCGTGGGGTTGGTGGTTTTAGGCCCGCTAATGGGGGCAGGTAAGACGCCAGAAGACAGACGCAGGGCACGAAGGGATTTCTGGCAACAATGGACTCGACCTCCGGGCTCGCCAAAGACCGAATACGAATTGTGCTCCGTCAACGAGAAGGGGGGGGGACACGCGAAAATGCCCAATCATAGGGTGGGGAAGACGAATCAGGTCGAGAGTCAGCGTCAAAAAGTGAAGAAACACCAGGGGCGCCGGGGTTGGAAGACGGAACAAAGGAGCTTAGGTCGAGCAAGAACTGGGCATGGCGCGGGGGCCAGCTTGGGACACTGTGGGGGGGGTGTGTCTGCGCCCCGGAATCATAAAGCATAAGTCGAAACCACAGCTTTTGAAGAAAAGTCCGGGTCAGCCATCAGGGTCCAGTGACCCAGCGAGCCAAGGGAAGCTCAAAAAAAAGAACAGGCGACGGCCCTAATTGCACTCAAACACACAAGGAACGGTCTAGTTGGGTGTCCGTTAGTTAAGTGGTCGCAGAGGTGACGCATGGACGGTACATGAAAAAGAAATCAGAGCGGGAACGCAGGGGGTGAAGGGAAAGGGAAATGGGGGACTCGTCTTCAAAGGGGAGAACAAACGAAAATTGTCAAGAAAAAGCGGCCCAATCAAAAACAAAAAGGAGTTATAGGTACGGGTACTCCCCAAAGTCTCGGGAACAGAAGCACCGGGGAATTCGTGCTTCCCTAATGGGCGGGACGCCGAGCAGCCAGGGTTTGAGAAAGTTGTCTTTCTCAACCTCAACAGCAGATCGCCCCCCCCGGTGTGTTTCATTCGAAAGCGGCGGGGCCCTTAAAGGGGGACCGGCTCCAAAAGCCGGGAGCTCATTAACCGGCGGACAAACAGGACGAGGGGGCGGAAAAATTTGGATGTAGGGGTTCGTCACCGTAAGCACGGTCAGGAATGTACATGTGTGTGTGGCACAGGGTGGACGCTTCCAGAGCGCGTCGGGTGGGCTGTTTTGCGGGCGCTAAAGGCTGGGGGTCAAGCCCGACGGTTCTCGCGGGCAACTCAGCTCGTAAGCTCGGCACGCAGAAAGGGAGGTCGCGATCAAGGATGATTTGTCGTGGGACGGGAACCTTGGGAAAACGGGCCAGAGAGAAGCCACATTTTTACAGCACGAAGGTGTACGTCGAACACCAACGAGGGGGAACGTGCACGACGATACTCTAGACCGAGCAGCCAAGGGACTCGCTTGGCAAAGTAGGGCACGGAGGGGACGAGAAGCGAGAACACAAAAACGGCCAAGTCGGCAAAAAAAAATCACGTAACAAAGTCTCGGAAAAACACACAAAGGGAAAATCGGGGCTTTTGGTGAATGAAGGGGGCAGGACTGTCAACCCACTGGGGGGGGGGGGGGGGGGGGGGGGGTGGGGGGGGGGGGGGGGTGGGGTGGGCAGTGTCGTTGAACAAAAATACTGCCGTCCGGGGGACATGGGGGACTGGGCGAAAAAGGGGTAAAAAACCGCGACGCCCCCGGAAAAAAAAAAAACGGCCAAACGGGGTTGGGGGTCAGCGAGACTCACGCTGGGTCACGGGATCGGCAGAGACCGGGAAAATTGGCAAGGGACACGACAGCACTGGTGAAACAACGCAGCGGACGAGAGGCAGCAATCTCGAGCAAAAAAGTACCTCCAAAACGAAGTGCTTAAAGGCAGACTAGCCATCCGAAAAAAAGGCACACACCGAAATATACAGCCCTGCGTAGTACAACCGGAACAACGGTACAAGCGATTGCTCAGGGAAAACTCAGACACGAAAGCCATTTCGGCGGGCAGCGACACGCCTAAAAACGAAGGACCCGGGGAAAGGACAAAATGAAGGGGCAACAGCCTTAGAAACTAAACCTCTACTGAGGGATGTGGACACACGAAAAAAATACCACAACAAAAGGGCAACTGCTCCGGCCGGCAAATAGAAAGGAGGGAGGGGTGGGGTGGGGGGAAAACATACGAGAGGTGGGACGCCGACAAAAATCAGAATCCTCCCGGTGGGAAAAGGAAACGGAAAAGAGTAAATTCCGGGTCAGGGGGGGGGGGCGACCGGATCAGACATTGCTCGCAGAACGAAAACGTAAAACAGAGCAAACACTACCCAATCCAAGACTAGGGGACTCTGACTAACAGAGGCATCACCTAAGGAATTAGAGAGAGCCTACTCCCGAAAAATAGCCCGATGAAGAAAAAATCTCGTCACAGTGCGACAGTAAGGCACAGAGAGAAAGCTGGGGGGATGGGTGAGGCTATTATAGATCCTCCAAATGAAAAGACGCCTTTGAAAGAACCTCTACTTTGATTGACACCCTGAAGCGGGGGTTCGACCGGAGGAACCCCTCCTCGAGGGAAACAAAGTGGGCGGCTGCAAAGCTTATCAAAGGAGGGGCCTGGTACCCGACTTCATAAAATCTGGAAGGAAGACAACAGGCGACCCGGTTATCACGCCATGGGGCCAAAGGCTAATCGAATCTAATCCCCCACGACAAGGCCGGAAAGACTGTCATAACGGGGAGACCCTCACTCGATAAAGAAGATAGCATGTTTGTCAGCGAAACGTTTAATCCAGAACCCTTGCAGAAAAGGGGGGTAAGGCAACCCCTGACGGTCCCCTCGCGCACGGTTTCACCTGGGCAAGCACCTAACCGCACCGAACCAAGATGCCATGATTAGAAAGGGGTGGGGGAAAAACCGCGTAAAAAAAAGGTCGTTAACACCGCCGGGACACGTAGCCAAGCAGGATCGGACAAAAACCTTAGTTGGAAAAGCATGGTAGCCAGACAAATTAGGGGACGCAGAAAATCTACGCAACATCATGACAAGCAGAACAGAATCTCCAGAAACTCTACGACGGAGGAAAGCGGCGTAGGGGGGAAGCCAAGGCAATAAAAAAAGAACTCTACGGGGAAGCTGAAGAGCCGTCAAAATGGCGGGGCCGGCAGGTAAAAAAAGGGAAAAGCACGTATAGGGACGTGGGAACGGGAGGGTATTCCTGAATGCGAATCCGCAAAGGGGGGGATGTACCCCTTTCACCCAAAGCCGGTGGGCTTGGGGCAAATCTTCAGGCGGTAAGAGGGAGTTTTTCAGGGAGAGAGAGGGGCAAGAGCAAGGGGAGGAACTATCAAAGAGCGAATAACTGCCCGCCAGGACCCAGAGGAGGGGAGCGAGAAACTAGGCCCCGAATGAAAAGTGACCAGAGTAACAGAGAAAAAAAAAAGAGAACGAGTCCACCACATGTGGCCGTTCGAGACGGAACGGTAAAGTAGTGGCAGCAAATCTCATCCTAAAAGAGACAAACAAGAGACAACGAGAACATCTGGTAGGGGGCATGTGTGACAGGGGGGCCCCGGGGTCCCTTTTAAAACTTAAAGGGGCAAGAACCGCATGGGGGATACGAAAACTGGTTGGTACGGGGGTAAGGGGGGACACGTGACACTTCCGTAGAACGATCTCTGCACTTGGGGACAGTGGGTCTCGAACATCCCCACCGGAGCCCGCCCCGAACAACGGGTT